>ERZ761607.962-NODE-962-length-40078-cov-6.437823_pt1 | contig 40078 bp, 23 predicted proteins | sample MGYA00511164_ERZ761607 | MGnify/ENA primary metagenome ERZ761607 (study PRJEB28899, sample SAMN02445080) | bioreactor sludge metagenome | biome: EBPR sludge | place: Australia: Brisbane, Thorneside Wastewater Treatment Plant | collected 2011-06-22 ...
ATCGTTCAAGGCGAACCGGTTGGGGCGCTCATCATCCAGGACTTGGAGCGCGAAGAAGCTTTTGACGATTCTGACTTGAAATTCTTTGCAACGGTCGCAAATCAGGTGGCGGGCGTGATCAAAAATGTCGATCTGCTCGAAGAAAGCAAACGCAAAGCGCTTCAACTCGAAACCGCAGCGGAGATCGCGCGCGACATCAGCGGGTCACTTGAACTTGATGAATTGTTGTCCAAAGCGGTGCAATTGATCCGCGAGCGCTTCGATTTTCATCATGCCGCGGTCTTTCTACTTGACCAGCCTGGCGAATTCGCCATTGTTCGAGAAGCGACAGGTGAAGCCGGGGCACAAATGAAAAGGCAGGGGCATAAGATCGGCGTGGGGTCGAAATCCATCGTGGGATATGTGACCGGCAAAGGAGAAACCCTGGTTGTAAATGATACTGCCAAGGACGTGACCTATTACCCCAACCCGCTTCTCCCCGATACCAGGGCAGAAGCTGCCATCCCACTGCGGATCGGTGACCGTATCCTGGGTGCATTGGATGTGCAGAGTGCGCTACCCTATGCTTTCCATGAAGATAATCTTCGGAGTTTGCAAATCCTGGCGGATCAGCTGGCAGTTGCAGTGGAGAACACAGAGCTCTTTGCCGAAACCCAGGAGCATTTATCCCAGCACCGATTGCTTCATCACATCACCTCATCAGCCGCATCAGGCACCACGCTCGAGGAAGCACTCGATAGTGCGGTCAACGGTCTTCAGGTAACATTGGGCGGTGACCGTGTAATGATCCTGCTCGTGGACAAGGATAGGCAACAACTGGAAGTCAAAGCCTCGATCGGGTACGCCGAAGATATTAGCAGGATGAAATTCGAGGTAGGCGCAGGTGTGACGGGTTGGGTGGCGGCGCATCGGCGCGCTTTGCGGCTTAGCGATGTACAGGAGGACCCGAGATATATTCAGATAAGCGCCAATACGCGTTCCGAGATGGCGATCCCACTGATCTATAGAAGCGAACTACTCGGTGTGATCAATGTCGAAAGCGAGCAGACTGATGCTTATTCAGAAAATGATGAGGAAATGCTGGGAACGCTTGGGGGCAGCCTTGCGGCAGTGATTGCCAATGCCCGGTTGGTGGAACAGATCCGGGCGCAGTCGGAGCGCGAGCGGTTAATCAACGAGATCACGGATAAAATCCGCCGGTCAACCGATATTCAATCGATCCTGCATACCACAGCGAGCGAGATCAGCAGGGTCACGGGAGCCCGGCATACGCGCATCAATGTCATTCCAAAAAGCGACGACGCAGGAGAGGAGAAATTCTAATGGACCAATTTGTCCCTGACCCCGCCTCTCCCGTTGAGTCGACCGAAAGGTTATACAAGTCCTGGCGTGAGAGATTCGTATTACCACTGCTGGTGGGAAGTTTGATCCTTGGCGCGGTTGCCCTGCTCCCAACGATCATCGCTTCGGAAAACCAGGTGATCGATGCGATCTTTATTGCAACCTATGTATTGGTCGCCATCAGCGCTGTGTTCAATTTCCCATACGTGATCCGGATTTCGACCTTTCTGCTGGTTGCTTATGTCCTAGGCATGGCGGAGCTGATCAGCCTCGGCATTCTGGGTGATAGCCTTTTCTTCTTTCTTGCACTTGTCGTCTTTTCGACCATGCTTCACTCCCCACGAGCTGGAATTTTTTCCATCGCCCTCGTTGTGATCACCTTTTTCGTCATGGGCACACTCATCCAGAGCGGGCGCTTCGAAACCATAAATCCAAATGCGGTTCCATCCCGCATCGAGGATTGGATCAGCGGCGGTGTTGCTTTCGTCATGCTTGGGGTTGTGATCATCTTTGGGTTCCGTCAGTTGGAGAGCGAATTTTCGCAGGCGCAATCGCGTATTTCGCAAACCCTGACCACCCTGCGTAATGAAAGAAACACGCTTGAATCCCGGGTTGAGGAACGCACCCAGCAACTACGCCGTATCAATGAAGTCGAACGCGCCGTTGCGGCTGTGCTCGACTTGAATGAAATTCTGCCGCTGGCGGCAAAATATATTCAGAACGAGTTTGGTTTTTATTGCACAGCAGTATATATCCTTGATTCGTCCAGCCAATGGGTGGAACTCACTGAAGCGGTCGGCGAGGCGGGGCGGCTGATGAAGGATAAAAAACACCGGGTCAGCGCGAACGGAAAAGGGCTGATCTCACAGGTGATTCGCTCGAAGAATGGCTTGATCGTACAGGACAGCAACAGGATCGTCCAGGAATACCCATTATTCCCTTACACCCGCTCGTTGATCATTGTTCCACTCGTTGCCGGTGACACCATCCTAGGCGCACTTGAAATGCATAGTTCCAGGGAAGCCGAGTTCCATCCACAGGATCTGGATGCCTTTCAGAACATGGCGAACGGTATATCCGTCTCCATCGAAAATGCGCGTCTGTTTCAGGAAGCCCGCCAGAGCATTATGGAAATGCGCGCAACACAAAGGCAATATCTCGAGACTGCATGGAGTTCGCTTGCCTCAGAAAGAAACTTGCAATATGCTCTCGGCGATACGGAACAAGCGGGAGTCAACTCGTTCAAGGCGCCTCTCGCACTGAGGAATCAGGTACTTGGCGAAATCGTTGCATCGGGAACGAAAGAGTGGACAGCAGAACAAAAAAACCTGGTCGAGTCCATTGCATCGCAAGCTGCGCTTGCCCTGGAAAACGCTCGCCTTGTCGAGGATAGCCGCTTCACGGCATCGCAGGAAAAACTTACGAACGAGATCATCGCAAAGATCTGGGCTGCGCCGAACATGGATGCGATTCTGCAAACGGTAGTCCGCGAACTGGGGCGTAACCTGGAAGCCTCTGAAGTGGAAATCGAGGTATCGGTGGAAGGCGCTGGCAATGAGTAACATGACTCCAAACGCAGAGTTCAACCTGATGGAGTGGAGGGAACGCTTCATTCGTACCGTCCTGAGGCTTGCCGCCGTGTTTGGCATCGTGGTCCTTTCGGTCGCCTTTCCCACCGCAAGCCCCAGAGACCGCATGCTCTTCCTGGTGTTATACCTGGTCCTGGCTGGTATCACGATCTTCCCAGCCCCGTATTCGCTGCGGGCCTCGCTACTCCTGCTAATGACGGGCCTGGTTGGGTTGAATGCGATCCTTTCCTGGGGTCCCTGGGCGGATGGTAATTTATTCCTGCTCGCGGCAGTCGTCCTGGCTGCCCTTCTGCTCGATTCTCGGGTTGACCTTTTCGTGTTGACCATTGAGTCCCTGTTGATCGCCATTGTTGGAATTTCAGTTCAGACTGGTAATACCGCCCTGTCCGCCGCCAATGTACCAGCTACAACCCTTACCGATTGGGGTGTTTATCTAATTGACTTTACTATAATCGGCTCCATTCTTGTCGCTGCAGCGAATATGCTAAAGAGAGCTTTTATCAAGACCGCCACCCAGATGCAATCGTCCTACCGCTCGCTGGCAGACGAGAGGCAAACTCTTGAAGAAAAAATCAAAGAACGCACCCGCGAACTTGAATTGAACACCATGCAATTGAGGGCTGCAACCAGTGCAGCCCGCTCCATTGCCGAAACACAGGATATATCAAGTCTCTTAGCCAAAGCCGCCGACATGATCGCGGAAAATTTCGAATTCCAACATGTGGGCTTGTTTCTGCTTGATGAACATCGGCACACCGCCTATCTGCAAGCCTCTTCCTCCGAAAATGGGAAGAGAATGATAGGGCAGGCAATGCGGGTCGACCCGGACCGCAACAATCCGCTCGCCCGTGCGGTCGAAACGAGGCAGGCTGTGTTCCTGTCTGATTCTGAAAAAACCAATTACGTGCAAGACCCTTATTTCCCCTCCGCCCGTTCCCGCCTGGTGTTGCCACTCACAGTGCGGGGTGTGTTGATCGGCATGCTGGATATTCACTCAGACCAGCCGGACTCAATCACTGCGGATGACCGCGAAGTTTTGCAAACTCTGGCAGACCTCATCGCCATTTCATTCGATAACGTTCGTCTTATCGAAGAGACGCGCACACTCTTATCTCAACTGAACGCTGGAGCCGCAGTCCAGGCACAGAATATTTGGTCGAAATTCACAAGCCGACACAAAAATGCTTATCTTTATACCCCTGCCGGAGTTCGGCCAGTTTTTGCTAATAGCGCACACGAACAGGAAGTCGAAGGAATTCGGATCCCAATCGTACTGCAGGGGCAGGAGATCGGCAGAATCAAGCTAAAAAGGAAAGGATTGACTTCCCCCTGGTCAGACCGTGAACGTGACCTTGTTGAAAAGATCGCAAACCAGGCAGCCCTTGCCCTTGAAAACAGCCGTCTGGTCGATGAAGCCCAGAAAAATGCCCTCAGAAACCAGATGATCGCGAATTTTTCGACGTATGTTCGCGAGACACTGGATGTCGAGTCGGTGGTCCGCAGCGCGGCTGCCGAACTAAGAAAGGTTTTTGAACTGAAAGAGGCTGAGGTTTTGATTGGCGTCGCTCAAAACGACTCCCCCACCCCATCAACCAGCAATCGCTCCTCTGCTTCCTAACTAAAAGGCACACCTCATGGACCAGGCAGGCTCCCCTTCCATCACGTACACTCAATGGCGTTCGGCATTCATACGAACAACGCTGGTCGTTGCATGTGTATTTGGGTTGGCCGCATTGCTTCCGTCTTTGTTTGCCAATGACCTTGTGTATCAGGGCGTTTACACAGTCCTTTATTTGATCATCCTGATCGTCACATTCCTGAAAGTCAACGATGATATAAAAGCCGGTGTTCTAATTGCCATTTTATACGCAGTTGCACTTACGGGCATTACTAATACTGGTATCCGGGGTGACGGACGGCTGTTCATGCTTGGCGCCATTGCCATGGCATCCCTCCTGTTTTCCTGGCGGGCCGGATGGGTGATATTGATTATTGGATTTGTTACATATATAGTGATGGGCTGGCTGATCCTGGCCGGCTTCCTCAGCCTATCCAACACTACGGTCGGTCCTGGAAATCTGGAAGACTGGATATCAAATATCGTCTCCATGGTTGGGCTTAGCGTACTTGTCATCCAGGCAATCCATCTAACCCAGGGCGAATTCGAAAATTCCAAAACACGTTCCCTCACCACTTTTCAGGAACTGTTGACCGAACGCGCCGTACTGGAAGAGCGCGTTATCGAACGCACCCGCGCATTGGATAAACGCACAGCCCAGCTACAGGCAGTTGCCGAGGTCGGCAAGTCGATCGCATCGTATCGAAATCTTTCCGAACTCCTGCAGCGAGCCGCCCAGTTGATCCATGAGAATTTCGGGTATTACCATGTGGGAGTATTTCTGCTCGATGACCGCAAGGAATTCGCCGTGCTGGCCGCCTCGAACAGCGAAGGCGGAAAACGAATGCTTGAAAAGAAACATGCGTTAAAAGTCGGTGAAACAGGCATTGTGGGGTATGTCGCCGAAAGTCTTCGTGCGCGTATCGCTCTCGATGTAGGCGCCGATGCCGTTTACTTTAACAACCCCGACTTGCCTGATACCAGATCCGAGATGGCACTGCCATTGGTTGCCAGCGGCCGCATCCTGGGTATTCTCGATGTGCAAAGCACCGAAGCTCGGGCGTTCATCGAAGAAGATATCGCCACCATTCAGATCCTTGCAGACCAGCTTGCGATTGCCATTCAAAACGCCAATTTGTTCACCGAAACGGAGCATGCTCTCGAAGGCGCTCGTGCATCGTACGGTCAATTGAGCCGTGAGGCTTGGGGACGCATATTGAGAAGCCAGACGCGTATCAATTACCTGTCCACCCCCCCTGCGACAGTCAAAATCGAGGATGACATCATCGAACCGGCGATTTCGAAGGCGATCGAATCCGGTGACTTGATCCTCGGCGGAGACGGATTGACCATCAGTGTGCCTGTCAAGATCCGCGGACAGGTGATCGGCGCATTACGCTTGAAGAAGCCAGACATCGCCGATGCCTGGACACAGGATGAAACGACCCTTGCCATATCCCTGGCAGACCAATTGAGCGGAGCGCTGGAAAGCGCCCGCCTCTACCGCGAATCACAGCAGCGTGCCGCACGCGAGTCATTGGCTTCGGATATCTCCGCGCGAATCAGCGCTTCTGCTACGCGGGATTCGATCATCCGTGAGACCGTACAGGAATTGGGACAAGCGCTTCGCGACACTTCGGTCACATTTCAGTTAATCGACCGGTCTAACAGCAGGGAACGTTCCAGTGATCCCAGCCGCAGCACAGATCTTTTGAGAAATGAGTAACGGAAAACCGGTCATGCAAAACCCGAAACTCTCCGACCTGATTTTCAAAGACCGTCCCGGCGATGTCCCGGGTACACGCGCCGAACTGGTTGTTACTCTTGCGCTAGGCTTTGTAGTAACAGGATTTTGGTCGTTCCTCTATCAGCATCCGGTCACGGTAGCGATTTCGGCTCTGGCAAGCCTAACCGCACTCCTCAGTCTGGTGCAGGATTTTCGCGGGAAACCCCGGTTTCCGTTCGTTTTTCCTTCAATTGTCATGGTGGATGTCATTGCGATATCGATCATTAATGGACACGGAATCCACGACTTGATCTGGATGAGCGGGCTGGGTGTATTCCTGCTTGTCAACATTTACAGCCCCCAGACCACGAGTTTCATCCCGCCGATTTTTGCATTCGCCACCATGTTCTCTTTCGTAGGCATTGGCATACTTGAAATGTCGGCGGTCATACCCAACCCTCATGAAACAGATATGCGGTATTTATTATCAAGTGCCTCCCTGATGCTGGGAGTGATGGGTGCGATAACAGCCGTCTTTCACAGACACCGCACACTGATGCGAACAGAAAGCCAAACCCGCCAGGAACAGGAACACTCCCGCCTCGAACTGGAAACGGCAAACCGCACTCTGGAGGAGCAGGTCCGTCAAAGGACGAACGAACTGCAAGCACTAAACGAACAACTGCTGACAAAGAGCGCCAAGCTGCAGGCCGCCGCCGAAATATCCCAGGCAATTCTGATCAACCCGCATGATAAGGTCGACGATCTTCTTGCGCGAGCCGCACGCCTGATCAGTGAAAAACTTGGGTATTATCATGTTGGCATTTTTCTAATTGACTCCAGCCGGGATTTTGCCGTCCTGAAGGCATCGAACAGCAGGGGCGGACAGGAAATGCTGACTCAAGGCCACCAGCTCCGTGTGGGTGGAACCGGGATCGTAGGCTATGTATCGCAGAGCGGCATTCCGCGTATCGCGCTGGATACCGGTGCGGATGCAATCTTTTTCAATAATCCCCGCCTGCCCGGAACCCGCTCCGAACTATCCGTCCCAATAAAATATGGCAGCGATACCATCGGCGTTCTCGACGTCCAAAGCACCCAATCATCAGCTTTCAACGAAGAGGATGCCGGCACATTATCCACCATTGCCAATCAGCTTGCATTGATCCTTCACCAGAAGGAAGAGATCGAGGCTGTCGCGCGAAACAGGGGCGTACGGTCACTGCGCTCCTTCGACACCATGCAGAAGCAGCTTGGTTACTCTTACAATGCCGATGGGAGCATCGTGGAAAATACTGCAGCGTTCAATCCCTTCTTTGAACGCGCTGTGATCTCCGGGGAAACGATCGCGGCGGTCAAGACTCCTTACGGAAACAACCCCATTTTGATTGTTCCCGTCCGGGTACGTGAACAAGTAATCGGCATCATCCAGATCGAATCAAGCGAAGAAAACCGGAATTGGACAGAAGACGAGATCCTGTTAGTGCAGACGGTATCAGACCGCGCCGGCCTCGCCCTCGACAATGCAGGTCTGCTGGAAAACGCCACCCAACGCGCAATGCAGGAAGAGACGATTTCGCGCCTGACGAATCAAATCGGATCCTCCACCGACTTCGAACGGATCATGCGGACAACTGTACAGGAACTTGGGCTGGCATTGGGGGCATCCCGCTCATTCATTCAAATCGGGATGAGCACATCGACCAACGAGGAAGGGGTGCCATGAACGAGACAAATCGCCTCTCCCCCACCCCGGGCTTGGATCCAGCAAAAAAGAGATTTCTCAGTCTGAGAATCAAGCTTCCGGCAACAATTATCGGGTTAACCTTTCTCGGTTTCACCATTTACACGTACTTAAGCATTCGCTTTTCCCAACAAGCATTGGTGGATACGCTTCGAGAAACGCTCTCGAGGGAAACCGTAACCAAAGTCGAGATCATTGAATCCAAATTGTTGGTAGCGCGCGCCGTAGCCCTCGAACTGGCGGCATATGCTGAATCCGGGACGCTCGAAGATGCGGAATTGCTCAGAATGCTTCGAAGCACCCTGCACCGCAACGAAAATGTCTTCGGTTCGACGATCGCTTTTGAGCCAAACCAGTTCGACCCCGGCGCTTTCTATTATGCTCCGTATTTCAACCGGGAACCGGACAATACTCTGGTATTTTCGGACCTGGGCACGCCCGAATACAATTATTTCAACCTAAAATGGTACACCCTTCCAAAGGAACGACTTTCAACTGTCATCTCGCCGCCGTATTTCGATGCAGGAGGCGGGGATATCTGGATGGTGACCTGGAGCGCGCCAGTCTTCGATAACAAGGGCGGCTTCAAAGGCGTTGCCACGGCAGATATCGCGTTCTCTCAAACCCAGGAGATCGTAAACTCAATTAAAGTAGGAGAAAATGGGTACGCCTTCCTGATCGACGCAAACGGCATCATCCTCGGGATCGGTTCGAATGGCGGCGAATATGAGACCATGTCCGATTCGATGGTACTTGCAGCGTTCGCGGAACCGACCCAGGGCTGGATCGAACTCGTTGCAGAAATGCGCGCCGGGAAGAGCGGATTTATCGAAGCAACCGACCCACGCGGCAAACCGATGCTTGTGGCTTATTCACCAATCGGGCTTGAAACCGGCTGGTCGCTCGCGCTCGCATACCCCAGAGCCGAACTTGCCTCCAGCACTGCCGGGCTTAGAAATACCCTGCTTGGGTACACGTTTTTCATCACACTTTTCTCCATTGTGATCCTTTTCGTATTTACCCAGTCCATAACGGAACCTCTGCGAAAGCTTAGCCGGTTCGCAAACCGTGTGGCAGGCGGCGAGTTGGCAATCGAGGAGAGGTTGGACATCCGTACCCGGGATGAACTGGAAGATTTGGGCAGTGCTTTCAATCTGATGCTCGCCAACCTAAAACAGGCATTTGGAACGCTCGAAGAAAATGTGGAAATCCGCACTAGCGACCTTTCGCGCCTGGCCAATGAACTGCGGACGATTGCAGAAGTCACGCGGGAGTTATCGGTCATCCGCGACCAGAAGACGCTTTTGAACGTTTCTGCAACCCTCATTCGGGAAAGACTCGGCTATTATCATGTCGGCGTCTTCCTTGTGGATGAAAAGGGAGAATACGCCGTCTTGCGCGGCGCAAGCAGCGTAGCTGCCGAGAAATTGCTCGAGCAAAATTACAAACTCAAAATCGGCGAAACAGGACTGGTCGGCAGCGCGACGCGCAGCGGTCAGGCGTATATCGCCCAGGATGTCGATCTGGATTCCGTCCATTATCAAAACCCATATCTGCCAGAGACCCGCTCCGAGATCGTTCTTCCCCTCCGCAGTTACAATGTGACGATCGGGGCGCTGGACATTCAGGCAGATACCAGGAAAGCCTTTGAAGAAAACGACATTCGGACCTTGCAAGTCCTTGCCGACCAATTGGCTGCCGCCATCGAAAATACACAATTAGTCCAACGCCTGGAAAATGCACTGGCAGAGTTATCCAGAGCCACCCGAAGTCATACGCGCGAGAACTGGGATTCGGTGAGCGCCATTGGAGGAGCAGCCGGCTATGAATATGACGGTTTGCAAATCCATCCGATCCCGGCGGACCTTCCCCCGGAGATTTCAGGGGTGCTCGCAAAGGGCAGCCCTGTTGCAATCCATCCCACGGACCCATTTGGAAAAAACACTCTTCTGGTACCCCTGACGGTTTTTGGACAAACAGTTGGTGTCATCGGATTGGAACAAGAGAACACTTCCAAAGTTTGGACACAGGAAGAAATCGCCGTCGCCCAAGCGGCGGCAAATCGGGCTGCGCTTGCATTGGAAAATGCGCGTCTGCTTGCAGATAGCAATCGCCGAGCTGAAAAGGAAAGGGCAATTTTCGAAGCAACAAATCGGATCGGCTCCGCCTACAGTATCGAGAACATCCTCGAAACCGCCGCCGAAGAGATCGAAAAAACTTTGAAAGGCTCCGAAGTCACCATCCAGTTTTCCGAGGCAAAGCCTGCACCCAGCCAGGACGAGCAAAGCGATGATTAATTCCATTCGGCAATTCCTTGCCCCGCCCATTTTCGACGATGAGGAAGAAACACGCCTCGCAACCCTGTTGAACAGGATCCTTTGGGCGATCATTATCATCGGGTCGATCTATACGATCATCGCACCATTCATCCTCGGTCAACTTTTCTCGCCCGGGCTGACGGCAGCGGTCGTGGCCGTTGGAGTATGGGCGCGTTCCTTGATGCGGCGCGGAAGGATTCGCCTCGCGTCCACGATCCTGCTCGTCGTCTTCAACCTTATCCTGTTTCTTTCTATTCTGCTTTCAGACGGAGTGATCGGCGCCAGCTATCCCTCACTTGTTCTAACAACTGTCCTTGCGGGAGTATTGCTCGGCGGCAGAGGCGCATTTTCCTTTGCGGTGATAAATTCCCTGATTGGACTTGGGTTCATGCTGTTCCAGGATGCGATCCCAGTCCCGCTCATCCCGCAAAGCCCTCTCACGTATTTTACATCCCTGGTCGTGTATGTCTTTTTCATCGCAGCCCTGCTCCAAGCTTCGGCAGATGGTGTGACTAAAATTCTGGCAAGCCTGCGGTCAGCAAGGGCGGAATTGACTGCCAAAAACCAGGAATTGAAAAAATTCACCGAGGCGCTCGAGAGCACCATCGCCGCGCGAACTTCCGAACTGGATGCAGCCAACTTGCGAAGTGAGAGGCGGGCACGCCAATTCGAGGCGATAGCAAGAATATCCCGCGCCATTACCCAAACCCAGGATTTCAACATCCTGCTCGACCAGGTCACGGAGTTGATCAGCGAGCAGTTCAACTTTTACCACACAGGTGTTTTTCTACTGGATGCTAATAATGAATTCGCTGTCCTGATCGCGGCCAATAGTCTTGGTGGGAAAAGGATGCTGCAGCGAAACCACAGGCTGCGGATCGGTCAGACCGGTATCGTGGGGTATGTTGCAGGGACTGGCTTTCCCCGCATTGCGCTCGATACAGGCATCGATGCGGTCTATTTCAACAATCCAGACCTTCCTGATACCCGGTCCGAGATGGCGCTGCCCCTACTCCGCAAGGGCAATGAAGTTATCGGTGTGCTTGACGTGCAAAGCCGGGATGCAAACGCATTCTCGCAGGAAGATGTCCGCGCCCTGACGACTCTCGCGGACCAGGTGGCGATTGCGATTGAAAATTCGCACTTGTTCGAAACTCAGAAAAGGGTTTTGAGTGAGGCGCAGGCGATCTACAACCGCGAATTCCGCGAGAGCTGGTTGCGTTTTACCAAATCAAAGGGTGTCACCGGCATCCAACGACGCAATCTCAAGAACAGTCTGCTTTCCGAGCCGTTGGATTTGCCAGGTGCAGACGAAGCCCTCCGTTCGGGCGATGTTTTCCAAACAAGGGAGTCAGACGGAACGACAGTGCTTACGCTCCCGATCAAATTACGAGAACAAACTGTGGGCGTGGTAAATATTAAAGGGATGACTGACCGCGCCTGGACAGACGACGAACTGGACATTGTACAGGCCATTATGGAACGAGCGGCATTGTCCATCGAAAATGCCCGCCTTTTGGATGAAAGCATGGTGACCGCAGACAGGGAGCGTGTCATCGGTGAGATATCCGCGAAAATCAGTTCTGGAACACAGGTCGAAGAAATTTTGAAGACAGCCGTCCGCGAATTGGGAACCCGTATTCCGGGCACCCAGGTCACAATCGAGGTTGGAGGCGGCGGGTGATACCCGCTTGGAGTTCTGATGAATACTCCTGATAATTACAAGGGCGATGCACTGCGAACCCGAAACGCATACATCATTACCGGCGTTTTGATGGTCTCTGCCCTGTTAAGTGCGCTCCCACTCATTTATTTTGGGATGACCAAAAACCTCCCCCAACTTTATATTGTGCCAGGGGTCCTGCTAGTCTGCCTATTGCTGAATATCATTCCGATTGTCCTTATCGGTCGTGGTCGTAGAGACATGGCAATGATGGTCAATATAACACTGGCATTGATTTCAACGTCCAGTTTTATATTTGTCATCCAGGGGCGCGGACTCCTTACCGCCCTCTTGCTACTCCTTGCCATGTCTGCCATATCCGGGTTCGCCATGTCTCCGAAGTATACGACCTCGGTGGCAATTACATCCATTCTGTTTAGTGCAGGGGTTATTGCCCTGGACATGGCATTAGGAACAACCCGCATTACCCTGCCTGAGATGGATAGGCTCTCTCCCCTATTGGCTGGGGTCCTGGGCCTACCCATTTTGTTGATATTCTTCCAACAATACAGGCGCTTCAGCCTGCAAACCAAGATCTCTCTCGGCATTCTCGCAACAGGCGGGGTTGCCGTTTCCATCGTATCGTATTTCGCTCTCTCACAGATCAGCAATATAACAGACTTGTTTGGAAAGCGGCTAGAAACAAATGTCCGCCGCTCTGCTGAAGAGCAATTGATCAGTAGGGTAGAAAACGAAGCCGCGACCGCAAATGATTTCTTTAAGGAGATCGCATCACATGTTGAGGATATTTCCAGTTATCATGCCTCACTGCTTAACCGCTCGGAAATACTCGGGTTGGGGACATACTGGAACTCTTCTGAAAAATTAATCCAACTGTCAGGTGGACAATACGGAAATCCCGCCGAAGACACTTCATCTGTCTTCATTCCGTCCGATGTTCCTCCAGACGAGTCGATATTTAACAGTTTGAATACTTCTGCCTACCTCGATTTTACGGTGCCAAATCACCTTGATCAGGATGAGAGCATTCTGGCCATTTACGCGATAGATACACGAGGAGTCGTTCGATATTACCCAAATATCGAGCTGGCATCCCTGCTGCCACCCGATTTCGATGCGACCGAACGCAATTACTATAAGATCACGGCCCCCTTATTCAATCCGGATGGACTCACACGATGGGCGATCCCGTATATAGATGCAACCGGCGGCGGATTGGTAGTTACAGTCGCCTCGCCTGTTTATCGTGGGGACGATTTCGAAGGAATCATCGCCGCTGACATCCAACTGAAGGCGATCACGGAGCAGATATCAGCAATAAGTATCGGTCAAAGCGGATATGCTTTTTTGGTTGACGACGCCGGTCGGTTGATCTACATGCCTCCTGCTGGATATCAACTATTTGGCATCGACCCAAGCCAAATCACCCCTGAGGATTTTTTCAAACACACAATCCTTGGTAAGGGGTCCGGAGAACTTCAAAGCTTTACCAACCGGATGGTAGTTGGCGGCAAAGGCATGGGAACAATTCCCTTTAACGGTGTTGATACCTATATCTCCTTTGCACCTCTTCCATCGACAGGCTATAGTCTTGCATTGGTCGTCCCCGTTTCTGAAATGCAGACAGCAATAGCGGCAACCCGTCAGGAATCTGTCAACCAGTTTCGAGCATCCATTCAGATAGCATTGATTACCCTTACTGCCACATTCATAGGCGCATTACTTGTGAGTATTGTGCTTGGGCAATTGATCTCCTCGCCGGTGAAGAGTTTGACACAAACAGCCGATCGGATCGCCAGCGGCGACTTGACCGCACGCACAAATGTCTCTACAGAAGACGAAACTGGCGCCTTGGCGAGGTCCTTCAACACCATGGCAGACCGGCTTAAGCAGACGCTTCAAGGGTTGGAAGAGCGTGTGGCAAATCGCACCCAGGAATTGGAAGTGGTGAGTCGAACCAATGAGTACCGCGCTTCATTGTTCGAAGCGATCGCACGCATTTCCCGAACCATCAGTGCTACAAGGCAGCTCGATCAGCTCCTCCCTCAGATTACTGAAACGATCTCCAGCCAACTTGGGTATTACCATGTCGGTATTTTCCTTTTGGACGGGCTGAAGGAATATGCCGTTCTGGTTGCAGCGAACAGCGAAGGCGGTAAAGCCATGCTGGCACGCAGCCACCGCTTGCGTGTTGGCGAAACAGGCATTGTTGGGTACGTAACCTATTCCGGCGAAGCGCGGGTCGCACTGGATGTAGGAAAGGATGCAGTTTTTTTCAACAACCCAGACTTACCCGAAACACATTCCGAGATCGCGCTTCCGCTGAGGAGCGGCTCCGAGATCATCGGCGCACTGGATGTCCAGAGTAAAGGGGTCAATGCATTCAAGGAGGAGGATATCAACATCCTCTCGGTTCTTGCGGACCAGGTGAGTACGGCTATCCAAAATGCGCGCTCATTTCAGGAAAGCCAGGAGGCACGCGAACAAGCTGAACGCGCCGCAGCACAGTTGGGCGAACAGCAATGGAAGCAGTTTCTCAAACAGCAGACAACCCCTGGCTATCATTTCGATGGCGTGTTGACACGCCAACTCTCCGCTTCAATGAAGCCGCAGCCTGCAGAACTTGCAATTCCAATCGTTCTGCGCGGCGTTCAGATCGGGACACTTAAACTAAGCGCATCAGACCCCGATCATCAATGGGATTCACACGAGATCGCCATGGCGCAAGCCACAGCCGAGCACACAGCACTTGCTGTCGAAAACGCGCGTCTGCTTGACGAAGCCCAAAAACGCGCGGTAAAGGAACGTACCATCGGACAAATCTCTTCCAAACTTGGGAATCTCGTCAACCTGGATAATATCGTCCAGACGACGATCCAGGAACTGGGCGGAACCCTGCCTGGCACCGAGGTCGTCATTCAATTCAGTTCAGGGCAATCCGAGTAACCGCCAGGAGAAGGCATGTTTGAAAGATTTATCAATTTCCTAAAAAGCGATGACGATCTCGACCCATCCTTCATCAGGTTGACGAGAAACATTCTTATCATCGTCTTTCTGACAAACCTGGCAGTCCTCCCGCTGGTAACCGGAATTGCGGGTGAAGAGACACGGAACCCACCGGCATTCGCGGCGCTGCTTGCCTCCCTGATCGTCGAAGTGATCGCCTTGATCCTTGTCCTGCAAGGGAACCTGGCACTTGCAAAGATAAGCGTACCCACTGCGTTATTACTTGCCATTGTCACCATCGCCATCAACACCAACGGACTCAGGGATGTTGCCTTCTATACGGTACCGATCGTACTGGTCTTGTCCGCCGTTTTGATGGGCAGGCGTTCGTTATTCATCATCACCCCCCTGGCGATCCTTGCCGCGATCGTTGTCGCTGTTCGCGATCTATCATTGGCGCCCCCCATCACTCCGGTCGGAGTTGATGATGCAATCATTGTCCCATTACTCTTTCTCGCAACCGCGGGCATCACACACATTCTGATTTCACGCCTGAATGAAGCTGCAGAGCGAGCGCGTCAAAGTGAGATGGAGCAGCGGCGTGAAAACGAGGAGTTACTGGCGCTGCGAGCCAGCCTGGAAGACAGGGTCCATGAACGCACACTTGAACTCGCAAAATCAAATCAGATTTCTGAAAAAAAGGCGCGGCAATTCAAAGCCGTGGCGCAGGTGATGAACGCCGTTTCCTCCGTCCAGTCGCTTGACGAGCTTCTGCCGCTCATTACACGCGTGATCAGCCAACAATTCGACGTCTATCACGTTGGGATTTTCCTATTAGATCAATCTGGTGAATCTGCGGTGCTTCGGGCTGCAAACAGCGAGGGCGGCCAGCGGATGCTTGCCCGCAAACACGCCCTACCCGTCGGGCAGACGGGTATTGTAGGATTTGTTACTGCGACCGGACAACCGCGAATCGCCCTGGACGTTGGCGCGGATTCTGTATATTTCGATAACCCCGACCTCCCGGAAACACATTCCGAAATCGCCCTGCCGCTGCGATACGGCCGGCAGATCATCGGTGCATTGGACGCGCAAAGTACAGAACCGAATGCTTTTTTGCCCGAGGATGTTGAGGTTTTAAGTACTCTTGCAGACCAGGTTTCGGTAGCAATCAACAATGCCAAGACTTTTGCTTCGGCACAAAAGGCACTGGCTGAAGCGCAAAGCGCTGTCGGGCAAGCTGCCCAGGAAGCCTGGCAGGTTCTTCGACCGTCGCAACTTGGGCTCGGTTTTTCTTATTCAGATGCAGGTACCAAACCGCTTCAATACGCTGTTGACAACCCGCAGGTCAACGAAGCAGTTGAAAAAGGAAAAACAGTGCTCGCATCCGGACCCGGCAATTGGTCACGCCTGGCAATCCCCGTCCGGTTAAGGGACAGAGTAATCGGCGTCATGCAGCTCAGTTCACGCGGAGAAACAAAACTCACCAGCGACGATGCCGATATCGCAGAAGCTGTGGCGGAACGCCTCTCGCTTGCCATTGAAACCGCCACCCTGCTTCAATCCAGCCAACGGCGCGCCGATCTGGAAAAAGTGACTGCAAACATTTCCAGTAAAGTAAGTGCATCGACCCGGTTCGATACCATCCTACAGACCGCAGCCCAGGAATTGAGCCGCGCCCTCGGAGGGTCGGATGTGATCATTCAGATCGAACCCGCCGCTTTGAAGATGGATGTTTAGTATAGTGATTTTGAGAGTATTCATGGAATCAAATCAAACGCCCACCCCCAGCATAACAGAAGACCGCCCTGTCAACGCGAGTCTCGGTCTCAAGTTGACACTCGCCGCAGTCGGGCTGATGCTATTTGGTTTCCTGGTCTACTCCATCATCACCATTCGAATCAGCCAGGGCAACCTGGAAAAAAATCTTGAGGAGGAACTTAACAAAGAAACCGCAGATACGATCCTCCATATCCAAACGTCGCTGGAGCAGGTTCGTGTGACAACAGTCAACCTTGCAATTGCTGTAGAGACGGGTGATTATGATGAAAAAGAATTGGCAGACCTTCTCGAAAACTCACTGCTCCGGAACACATATATCGACGGAGTTGCCATTGGCTTTGAGCCAAATCAACTCGAACCAAACACGCTGGCATGGGCGCAGCGCTATCGGCGCACCTCTGAAAATGAGGTTAGGTCGGAGCGCCTGACGGATTACTTCAACCAGGAATGGTACCTCCGCCCAAAAAGCACTCTGTCGCCCGCCATTTCAAACCCCTATCAGGATACAGAAATCAATAATGAGTGGATCGTAACTATCAGTGCTCCCTTCTACGATGAGAGTGGCGCTTTCAAAGGCGTCGTTTCGACAGACATAAAGATGGCTGTGATTCAGAGTTTCTTCATCGACCAACGCATCGAAAATACAGGCTACGCCTACCTATTGGATGAAAACGGGACGATCCTGGGCATGGGCAAACAGGGTCAGGCTTATGCGCCAATGGTAGATTCCATGTATGCTTATGCCCAGTCTGCACCGAACGATTCCTGGGCAGACCTGACCAGGAATATGACCGCAGGGCAGTCCGGTTTCCAACAAGCAACCGATTGGGAAGGCAACCCCATGTATGTTTCCTACGCGCCATTGGGCATGGATACAGGTTGGTCTCTCGGGCTTGTATTCCCGGTGGAAGCCTCTCTCCAAAAAACGCGCGAACTCCAAACAGCGCTGACGGGTTACAGCCTTCTACTCGCGCTTGTATTTGGTTTCGTGATCTATTATTTATCGAAGAACATCACCAACCCCTTGATAAAACTAACCGAAGCGGCGGAGGAGATTTTAAAGGGCAACCTGCAAAGCGTTTCTCTTGTAGATACGAACGACGAAGTCGGTATGCTTTCCGACACTTTCAACCGGATGACAGGTCAATTACGCGATACGCTCTCCAACCTGGAACGGCGCATTGAACAACGCACTCTCGATCTCGAATTTTCACGCCGCCAGACGGAAATGCGAGCCGCGCAGTATCTTGCCATCGGTGAAATCAGCAAACTTATCAACAGCGAACAGAAATTAGGAGTCCTCCTGCCTCTCATCGCGCGGCTGGTAAGCGAACGGTTCGATTGTTACCACGTCGGCATCTTTATCATCGACTCGACAAGACAATATGCCGTCCTTCAAGCATCCAATAGTGTCGGTGGTCAGGCAATGTTGGAACGCGGCTTCAAGATAAAGATCGGTGAAGGCGGAATTGTTGGGTTGGTCGCTCAGACTGGGGTCCCCCGCATCAGTCCAAACACAGGGGCAGATGCGCTGTCTCCCGAACTCCCCGAGACCCGTTCTGAAGCAGCAATCCCTCTAAGAACCCGCGATTCGATCCTCGGCATCCTGGATGTTCAAAGCGATAAACCCGGCTTCTTCACCGATGAGGATATCAACATGTTCGGAATCCTTGCAGATCAGGTCGCCATCGCAATCGACAACACCAGGCTTTTTGAACAGACTCAACAGGCGCTCTTCGAAGCCCGGCTGGTATATCAACAATCCCTTCAGGAAGGATGGAAAGAACTCACCCGAGAGGAAAACTCAATTGGGTACTACCAGACCCTGACCGGAGGCAGACCGTTGACCAAGCCCGTCTCGGCCAATGAGATCGACCAGGCAATGTTCCGGGGCGAAACACTCCTTTTTCACGCCGACGGCAAGACAAACGAACCTGTAATTGTGGTTCCCATCAAACTTCGGGAACAAATCATTGGAGTCATGCACATCAAAGCGCCATTAAGAGAACGCCAGTGGATGCAAAGTGAGATTGATCTTGCAGAGTCGGTTTCAGAGCGTCTTTCGCTTGCACTCGAAAACGCCCGCCTGATCCAGGAAACCCGGCGGCAGGTGATCAAGGAGCAGACCATCGGCGAGATCACCGGCAAGATCAGTTCGTCGGTTGACCTGTACAATGTGTTGGCAACAGCCGTGGAACAACTCGGACGTACCATGCCCGGTTCTGAAGTGACCATCAAGCTTAAAGGCGATGCCGATCACAACGGCGAATAACAAGGACTATCCATGCAACGCTCCCGGCGCTCCCCGATTCAGGAATTATTCTCCAGCCTCACACTGAGGGGAAAATTGACTGCTGTAAATATGGGGATATCCCTCGTGATCATGCTGGTCATGGGGATATACATCTACCTGCGTATCCAGGATGGAAGCAGCCAACTGGTTCTCAGCGTGGAGGAAAATGCCAGACAGCGCGCGGAAGCCGATCTCTTCAATTTGAACTCCGAACAAGCCTCACGCCTTGGCAGTTTCTTCCAGGGGATGAGCGGCAATACCGGCGTCGTAGCCAATTCCATCCGAACCATGCTCATCGATGAAAATCTGTCAAACAGCAATTATTGGGACGCAAATTCATCCCTTGAGCGACTCCCCAACGGCAGTTGGGACAACTCGAACTCGGAGACCTCTTCGATTTTCATTCCCTCTGCCGTGAACTTGAACGCCCCCCTCATCCGAAAGCTGAACCTGCTAAAACACGCCGAACTTGTCCTGCCTTCCATTCTTGAGGAGAATCCGGATGTCCTCGCCATTTATTTCGGCGGCGAAAGTAAGGAAACCATTTATTTCCCAAACATCGATCTTGCGAATATCGTCCCGCCTGATTTCGATGTGACAGGCAGGCAATGGTATATCTCCGCCGCGCCGGATAACAACCCCAGCCGAACGGTTGTATGGTCTACCCCATATGAAGACGCAGCATTAAATGGGCTGGTGATCACTACCAGCGTCCCCGTGTTCGATGAGACAGACCGCTTTCAGGGCGTGGCAGCGATGGATGTTCAAATCACCCGCATCATCGACCTGCTTTCCAGTATTCAAATCGGGGAGACGGGTTACGCATTCCTTATGGATGATGCCAACAGGCTGATCTCACTGCCTGATGCAGGATATCTCGATTTCGAGATCACCGATGAGAACGCCATGTTGAGCATGATCATGGATCCATCCGCGCTTCCCTCTGCATCCCCGGCTTTCTATGAGGTCCTGAACAGAGTCTCAACCGAGACTTCGGGAATTTTTTCCATCTCTGTCGCGGGCAAAGAACGGTATGTAGCCTTCAACCAGATTCCGGAGGTCGGGTACAAAATTGTATTCATAGTGTCTTCTGAGGAGCTGCTCCCGGCAAGGGCTGACATTGCAGATCAAGTGGCAAGGGAAACAAGAAACTCGATTATTTCCAGCATTCTGCTCGTTCTCTTCGTCCTGGGGGCAGCGGCCGCGCTCTCACTTTCAGCTGGCAAAAGATTGACCGCTCCGCTCAATTCACTCAACGAGGCGGCTTCCGAATTCACAAAGGGGAACTTCAATGCCCGAGCGGATATCCGCTCGGGAGATGAGCTGGAAATGCTTGCTGGTTCATTCAACCGCATGTCAGACACCGTAAAAGACCTCGTCCTTTCGCTTGAACAGAGGGTCCGAGAGCGAACCGTCGATTTGGAGAAAGAGACTGTACGCGGCCAGAAGCGGAGTAAACAATACGAGGCGGTCGCAAGGGTTGCGCAAGCCATTAACGTGCAAAAGAACCTGCGCGAACTGCTGCCACAGGTCACCGAGGTGATCAGTGACCAATTTGGCTTCTACCACGTGGGTATTTTCCTCAATGACGCATTGGGGAAATATGCAGTCTTGGTCGCGGCGAACAGCGAAGGCGGAAAACGCATGTTGGAGCGCGGGCATCAACTCCGTATTGGCGAGCAGGGCATCGTGGGGTATGTGACTGACGCGAAGAAGCCGCGCATTGCCCTGAGTGTGGGTGAAGACGCCGTCTTTTTCAACAACCCCGATCTGCCAGAGACCCAATCAGAAATGGCGCTCCCTCTCATTGAATCAGACAACAGCCTCGGCGCATTGGACGTGCAGAGCCGAGAAATAAACGCTTTTTCAGAAGAAGATTTGGAATCTTTGACGATCCTTGCCGACCTGGTCGGCATCGCCATTCACAATGCCAAGTTGTACGAACAGATGGAAAGATCCCTCGCTGAAGCCGAAGCCGCTTCGCGCCGCTTCCTAAGAGAAAATTGGAATCGCCTTGCAGACGAATTTAAAGTGGCTGGTTACCGGTATACTGCCAGTGGCGTCAGACCGCTGGGCGTCGAGGATGCGAATTCGCATCCCCAGGAAGATGCAGACCGAAAAGAAATTTCCACGCCGATCCTTGTCCGCGGTCAGGCGCTCGGTGAACTTGTCGTGTCGCTCCCCAAGGGCACGGCTTTCAACTCCGACCAGATGGATACAATCAAGGCGGTGGCAGACCGCGTAGCCGTCATTGCAGAAAACGCCCGGTTATTCGACGAAACCCAGCGGCGCGCCGAACGTGAGAGGCTCGTCACCGACATCACGACAAAAATTCGCGGAACCAACGACCCGCAGGAAATGATCGAAACTGCTCTAAAAGAATTGCGTGAAGCGTTAAAAGTTTCTCGCATTGACGTCATCCCGCAAAAGAGCAAGTCTCCAGACAGGTAATACGACCTGAAAGATTAGAGGCAATCATGACCAAGACCATAGCAGTCTCAAACGAGAAAGGCGGTGTGGCAAAGACCACTACAGCGCTTTCTCTCGGCGCAGCCCTGGCAGAACTGGGGAATCGCACCCTACTGATCGACCTTGACGCCCAGGCAAACCTGACGCTCGCCCTCGGCTTCGAACCGGGCGAAAGCGAAAAGACCTCCAGCCACGTCATGCTGGATAACGAACCGCTCCTCCAGGTACGCCGCAGAACGGAGATCGACAACCTCGACCTGATCCCCTCGAGTTCGCGCATTGAGACCTCGGAACAATACCTGCCGATGCGTACGAACTACACCACCATCCTTCAAAGGGCGATTCACTCCACATCCGACCTGCCTTACGATTATATTGTTTTGGACTGTCCACCTGCGCTCGGAGCAATCACCCGCAACGCGCTCGCCGCGGCAAATCTGTTGCTCATCCCCACCCAGGCGGAATATTTTTCCGCTTACGCCTTGAGGAACATGATGGGTCTCATCCGGCGCACCCGCGAAGTGGACAACCCCAACCTTTCCTACCGCATCCTCGTCACCATGTTGGACAGACGCAACCGCACCCATCGAAACATCCATGAACAACTACGCACCACATTTGGCACAGGTGTCTTCAACACCGTGATAGAAATGGATACAAAACTGCGGGAAAGCCCGATCGCCGGGCAGCCCATCACCCATTACAAGTCCGCAGCGCGCGGTTCTACCCAATACCGTGTACTTGCGCAGGAACTCATGGAATATGCCAAAGAAACAGAAAATCAACAAACGTCTTGACGCACTGTTCAAGGACGTCCAACCGGAAGAAACACCCGGGAAGAAGCCTTCCAAGCCAAAGGGAGGAAAAGAAGCGCCGCCTCCTCCAGCAGATGCTGTCCCCGCTTCTCCCCGCACCCAGACCGGAATCATCCAACCTGCGGCAGAATCCAAGCCCAAACCGGATGTCGCGCCAAAGCCAGCCTCTACACCAGTCAAGACAAAGCGGCGTGTCACCGGCACCCTGACCCTGCCCCCCGACCTAACGGCAACTGACCCAGTCAGCGGTGCAGCGTATTCGACCACCCTTCAACTCGGACAGGATGATTGGGCGATCCTGCGCATGGTGGACGAAAACCAAAATCGCTCTTTCACAACCGATGAACAACTGCTTATCCGCCAGGTAACGGACCAATTATCGTTGGCATTGGAAAATGCAAGGTTGTTCCAGGAAACTCAACGACGCGCACAGGAATTATCTGTCGTCAATAAAGTGGTTTCCTCGGTTGCCAGTTCGCTGGACCTGAAAGCCACCCTGCAAAGCGTCGCCGATAACCTGGTTAACCTGCTCGATGCCCAAAACGTGGGCATCGCCATGTTGAACGAGGACAAATCCCATTTGATCCTCTCAGCCGAAGCCAGCCCAGTCTACGGACATGTCGCTGAAATCGGTTTACTTATTCCGGTCCTTGGGAACATCCCGACCGAGGAAGTGATCCGATCTCGCAAGCCGGTCTTCATCAAGGATGTGGCGACCAACCCGCTGGCAGAACCGGTACGCGAATCCCTCCTGAAACGCGGCACAAAGAATTTATTGATCCTGCCGCTAGTCAACGACAAGGAAGTGATCGGAACCATTGGCGTAGCATTCGACCGCGTGGACCGCCTGATCTCCCAAGATGAAATCCACATCCTTGAAACCATTGTGGCCCAGGTCGGGTCCGCCGTTCAAAGGAACCAGTTGTTCACGCAGGTCGAACAATCTGATAACAACTTCCGCGCGCTTTTTTCCTTGATGGACGATGTCGTTCTTGTCATCAACCGTGAAGGGCGCTATGAGCAAATTGCCCCCACGAACCCATCGCTTTTGATCCGCACTCCGCAGGAAATGCTCGGGAAAACTTTCCACGAATTATTTCCGCAGGAAATTGCGGACCGATTTCTGGACAAAGTACGTGAAGCGTTTACCACAACCGAAAAAGTCTCTTTCGAATACGAATTGAACCTGGGCGGGAATCTTGTGTGGTTCTTTGCGAACCTGACCCGGTTGGACGAATCTCGCGTATTCTGGGTGGCGCGCGATGTCACCGAACGTAAAAGGGCGGAAGAAGCCATCCGCCGCCGGAATGAATATCTGGCGGTCTCGGCGGAGATAGGCAAACTGGTCACCTCGACCCTCGATCTCAATACTATTTTCGCCAGAACGGTAAACCTGATCACAGACCGCTTCAAGGTTAATCATGCGGCGATCTATATTGTGGAAGAGACCGGATTTAACGCAGTTTTGAAGGAAGCTGCCGGGGAAACTGGCGCTGAGATGAAGAAACAGGGATACCTGGTTCGTCTCGACGATCGTTCGATTGTCGGTTCGGTGGCAGTCAGCGGGGACCCGGTGGTATCGAACAATATCACCGAGAATCCGCTCTACGTTTACGATCCGCTTCTGCCCGATACGCGCTCTGAAGCCGCCATCCCCTTGCGGATTGGTCCGCGCATCATCGGTGTGATCGACATCCAGGCGCGGGAAACAAGCGCCTTCAACGAAGACGAAATCTCCGTTTTACAGACCCTCGGCGACCAGGTGGCAGTAGCAATCGACAACGCCCGTTCGTTCGAGCTCTCGCAGCAGGCGGTCCTTGAAATGCGCGAGGCAGACAGGCTCAAAAGCCAGTTCCTTGCCAACATGAGTCATGAATTACGCACACCATTGAACTCCATCATTGGTTTCTCGCGTGTGATCCTGAAAGGCATTGACGGTCCGGTTACAGAGTTGATGCAGCAGGACCTGACCGCCATTTATAACTCCGGGCAGCACCTGCTGGGGCTGATCAATGACATCCTCGATTCCGCCAAGATCGAAGCCGGGAAGATGGAGCTGGCATTCGATGAAGTCGGAATTTCAGACCTTGTTCACAGCGTACTTTCCACCATGAGCGGCATCGTCAAGGACAAACCAATCGACCTGCGGCAAAGCATCGAGCCGTCCACACCTCCCGTCCGCGCCGATGCGATCCGCATCCGTCAGGTGATGATCAACCTGCTTTCGAATGCCGCAAAATTCACGGAAGAAGGCTCGATCACCGTGGAAGTCGCCCCCTACAAACAAGACGGCAGGACGATGGTCAAGGTCAGTGTCAGCGATACGGGTCCCGGCATCTCACCGAAGGATCAGGAAAAACTTTTCCAGCCCTTCTCGCAAGTCGATGCATCGCCCACCCGCAAGAGCGGTGGTACCGGGCTAGGTCTGTCGATTTGCAAGCAGTTGATCAACATGCACGGCGGGGATATCTGGGTGGAAAGCCAGGAAGGACAGGGAAGCACCTTCCACTTTACCCTGCCTCTGTTCCACAAGGAGACCGAGTCTGCGCCGGAAAACGCCCGGACCATTTTGACCATTGACGACGACATGCAGGTGATCGGTTTATACGAACGTTATCTCCAACCGGAAGGCTATCACATTGTTCCATTAACGGATCCTTCGCGGGCAGTCGAAGCCGTCCGCAGGGTCAAGCCCTTCGCCATCACACTCGACATCATGATGCCCGGCACAGACGGTTGGACGGTGCTGGAGGCATTGAAATCGAGCCCCGAAACCCGTAATATCCCGGTTATCATTTGCAGTATCGTCGAAGATGTCGAAAAGGGATACACACTCGGCGCGTCGGATTACCTCGTCAAACCCATCCTGGAGGAAGACCTGGTCAATTCATTAGACCGCCTGAATGCGGACGGGTCGATCCACGAAGTGCTGGTGATCGATGATAACCCCAACGACCTGCGCATGCTCGGTAAAATGTTGACAGACGACGGAAGGTACCGTCCTATTCTTGCAGAGGGCGGGCGGAACGGCTGGAATATGATCTCCTCCGGAAACACCCCCCAGGCGATCATCCTCGATCTATTTATGCCGGAAATGGACGGCTTTGAAATCCTCGAAAGGATGCAATCCGACCGAAAGCTGCGCGATATTCCCACCATCATCATCAGCGGCATGGATGTAACCCCCGAACAAAAGGGCAAGATGAAGGAGATGGGGCAGCGCATCCTGACCAAGGGCGCTTTCACAGAAAAGGAATTGTTGACATCGATCCAGCGATCGCTTGAAAGGATGCAGTCCCGTAAGTGACACTCTGCCCGGCTTGAAGAATCAACACATCACAGGAGATTTTCTTGACATTCATCATCAAATGCCTGGACTGCGGTCATAACGCGCCGTACTTTCCAACTTCCATTGCCTGCCCAAAATGCGGCAGCCAATGGCGTGAGGCTGAGTATGACTACGAACTTTTCGGTAAAACCCTGCCGGAGAAGGTCAAAGCCCGGCAATACGACCTTTGGCGTTACCGCGAACTCCTTCCGGTACGCAACCCCAACACCAACTTGTCGCTTGGTGAGGGATATACGCCGTTGATACGCGCAGGGAATCTCGGTATGATGCTGGGCTGTCCCAACATATTTATCAAAGACGAGCGTCAGGGACCAACCGCATCCTTCAAAGACAGACAGGCAGCAGTAACGATTGCCGCGCTCAAAGAGGCAGGCATCACCGAGATGGTCGCGGCATCAACCGGAAATGTAGCTATCTCCTACTCCGCGTATGCGGCTCGGGCGGGGGTAAAACTTTGGGCTTTTGTCACCAGCCTTGTCCCCGGGGTCAAGATGCGCGAGATCGCCCTGTACGGCAGCCAGGTCATCAAGATCACGGGCTCGTACGACCAATGCAAACAGGTTGCGGCGGAATTCGCCCGCCAGAGAAAACTTTATCTCGACATGGGCGCCCGCACGATCACATCCATCGAAGCGATGAAGACAATCGCCTACGAGATCGCAGACCAGCTAACCACTGCACTTGGACCGGGAGAAAACACTCCGCTGCGCACCCCGGATTGGTATGTGCAGGCAATCAGCGGCGGGATGGGACCGCTGGGGGTCCACAAAGGCTTCCGTGAAATGCAGCAAATGGGCTGGGTGGATAAAATCCCCGCCTTTGCCCCAATCCAGGCAGACGGCTGCGCGCCAATGGTTTACAGCTGGAAAAAAGGTCTTGCAAAAGCCGAGCCGGTCATCTCCCCAAAGACCCGCATCGAAACCCTTGCCACGGGTGACCCGGGGCGCGCTTATGAATTCCTGCGCGGACATGTCGACTCGACAGGCGGGGCATTCGAAAGCGTTACCGATGAAGAGGCATTCCGTGCCATGCATGTGCTCGCCAAGATGGAGGGCATTTCCGCCGAGCCAGCCGCAGGGACCGCATTTGCCGGTTTGTTCAAATTGATCCGCGCAGGAGTCATCAAACAAAGTGACACGGTGGTGATCAATTGCACAGGGCATACCATGCCGGCCGAACAAGGCATCCTCGGTGAGAATTGGGCGCGCGATGTAAAGTTCCCTTCGCTTGCACAAGCTCCACAGGAAGAAGGGCTGCTCTCCGCGCTGACTCAAGTTGCACCGGAGCGCTTCCCTAAGATCGTGATCGTGGAAGACACACTTGAAGCCCGCCGATTAATCCGCCGCATTCTTCAATCGCAGGGCAACTTTACGATCCTTGAAGCCGAGGACGGGCGGGCCGGTCTCGAACTGGTCCAGCACGAACTGCCAGACTTGGTGGTGCTCGACTTGATGATGCCGGAAATGGATGGTTTCTCGGTGATCGAAGCCCTGAGGGCAAATCAGGAGACCGCCACCATTCCGATCATCGTCGCCACGGCAAAAGAACTGACACCGGATGAAAAGAATCGCCTTGGCGGGCACATCCAGGCGCTTCTACAAAAAGGGGACTTCCTCAACGATGAGTTCCTCGATGAGGTGCGGTCACTGCTCAAATAAAAAAAGAGGCTGGAGAGATTGGCAAACAGACAAAGAGCCGGGATCATTGCGGCATTCACTTCCGCGGTCTTTCTCGGAACGACCCCCGTATTCGGCAAACTCGCCCTCGCGCAAGGGTTTTCCCCATTTGCGGTCGTCGCGTTGCGGACCGGCCTCGCCGCGGGGATCATGCTGCTCTTTATTGCCCTCTTCTACCAACGCTTTTTATACATCTTCCCCGTAGGTCTGATCGGTTGTGCCCTGGCTGGCGCGATCAATGGACTAGGTTCCCTGCTTTATTATCTTGCATTGCAAAGGCTAAACGCCAGCATGGGGCAGCTTTTATATTCCCTCTATCCTTTTTTTGTCGCGATGTGGTTGATCCTTGACCATCAACCGCCCAGCCGCCTGACGATCGTGCGCATCACCCTTGCCAGCATCGCCGTTCTGCTGCTTACCAATGTGCCCGATAAGCCGATAGATTACGCCGGAGTCGCCATGATGATCGGGGCGGCAGTCCTCTACGCCATGCATCTTCCGATCAATCAGCGTGTTCTCTACGAGGTGCCTGCGCCGACCGTGGCACTTTACACACTGCTGGCCATGAGCGCTGTTGTTATCCCCGCGTATCTGATCTTTGACCGAAGCATGCCACCTGCGGAGACTCCCTGGTATCCTGTGATCGGGCTTACCTTCGTTACTGTATTTTCGCGCGTGACTTTATTCCTCGGAGTTAAGAAGATCGGCGGGATGCAAACCGCACTTCTCGGACTCGCAGAATTACTGGTGGCGATCCTATTCAGTCATCTGATGCTGGGGGAAGAACTGATTTTGACCCAATGGCTGGGCGCACTTGGGCTTGTAACAAGTTTACTGCTGGTCATGTACGAAAAACCTGCCCCTTTCGCACCTGCCCAAAAAACCGGCTGGCTTTCCTGGATCCGCCCGCCTGCCCTGCCCAGGGATACATTTGGTCCTTACGAGTAAGGAAAATAAAAAGTACCAGTCCTGGAACCCCACAAGTAGAATTTGTGGAGTCCGTCCTTTGCTAACGCCGTTCGCCCAGCATCTCCCTGTCGAAAATGGAGGGATTGGTATACAGTCCGGCGCGCAAATGGGTCCGCGCAAGCTCAATATCGCCATGGATCTGATCGACGCCATCATACTCTGCATCACATAACAAGACGCCGACATTCGCGCGCAAACCGAGTCCACGACCGTTGGTTTCCAGGTAACGTTTCATGCTGTCTCGCAAACGACCGGCGATCTTCAACGGAGCTTCAGGAGTAGGAATGTCCTCGATCAGGGTGAAGAACATGCTTTTTTCGCCCGACCAGGACATGGTATCCGTGGGGCGAAGCGTGATCCGGAATTGATCGGCAAGTTTTCGCAGGAAGGTCCGCATCTCGTTCTCGTCGAGATGTTGTTTGAGTTCATCCATCTGGGTGACATCTGCAAACAAAACGCCGAAGCGGCGGAACGAACTTTGCTTGATGCGCTCGAGCGAAAAGGTCATGCGCACGTTGAAGAACGGCAGGGTGTACAAACCGGTGACAAAATCATGGGTGGGTTCGTCAAGCGCGCCCTGTGTGGCTTGCAGGCGTTGGACGAGATTGCTCAACTGGTTGATATCGACCGGTTTGAGAAGAAGCAGGTCAGGTTCGACAGGCAGACTGTCTGCATATGGAGCGTAAGCCGTAATGACCACCACTGGCACACGCATGAGTCGTTCGTCATCGCGCATCCTCTTCAGGATCTCCACCCCAGACATCCTCGGCAATTGCAGGTCCAGCAGGACGATGTTTGGGCGTATAACGCCGAGGCGATCCATGGCGTCCTTGCCGTCCAGGACGATCTCGGTCTGGTACCCGGCAATATCCAGGACGTGCCGGAAGAGCGCAACAATATCACGGTCATCTTCAACGATCAGGGCGGTCGGTTTATTCATAAATGATTCCTTTGCTTGCCCAGCCAGTCAAGCCAAATAAATCTTGTTTCTGAAGGTAGAAAAATCTTTTCCAGAAAAAGGACGGAGTACTCTTTATTGCGAGTAATTATATACGCAGTTCCTGGGAATTTACTTGTACAAAAGAATTGCAAAATAAAAGCGAACATGGGCGGGGTTTTTGATATAAAATCCGGGTATGGACCTCGTACATGCGCTTAGGCTCGATCTTTCGACTTCACCCCATTTTGTGGTCAGTCTGGTTGGGGCGGGAGGTAAAACCACTGCCTTGTTTAGACTCGCGCGAGAATTGCTCTCCACGGGTATTCAGCGCATTTTTGTTACCGCGACAACACATCTCGGTCTTTGGCAGATTCCGCTGGCAGACCATCACATCATCGCAAGAGATGTGTCCGGACTGGACGCCCTCCCATCCACGGGCGTCATTCTAATAACAGGCGAGGTTGAAAACGATAGAACGAAACCGGTAAATGAAACGGTGCTGAACTGGCTGCATGAATACTCAAAGGGCAATTCCTTACCACTTTTGGTCGAAGCGGACGGCTCGCGCCAGAAGCCGCTCAAAGCGCCCGCCGAGCACGAGCCGCCCATCCCCGAATTTACCGACATCGTCGTTCATGTCTCAGGCTTATCAGCGTTGAACCAACCCCTTGCTGAAAACGTGGTCCATCGCGCAGAAAAATTTTCCGCCCTGACCGGGCTTTTACCGGGGGCGAAGATTACACCCGGGGATCTCTCAAAATATCTTACTCATCCGTCAGGAGCGCTGAAAAACTTTCCGCGGACCGCAAAACGGGTTGCCTTGCTAAACCAGGCAGATACACCTGAGTTACTTTCGATCAGCGGTGAAATGGCAAGAGAATTATACGGATCATATGGATCGATCATCGCCGGGTCACTCCAAACTGATGAACTTTATCAGTTCGAACCGACAGGCGCCATTGTGCTTGCCGCCGGGAGTTCGAGTCGATTCGGTTCACCCAAACAATTATTGGACTGGCATGGAAAGTCTTTCGTCCGTCATGTGACGGAAACCGCGCTTCGCTCCGGACTTGAGCCTGTGGTCGTCGTTACCGGCTTTCGACACGCTGAAATCGAATCCCACCTACAAGGCCTACCCGTAAGCATCGTCCACAATGCGGAATTCGAGACAGGTCAAAGCTCATCCATCAAGGCAGGGATCAAATCCCTGCCATCCAATATTGGTTCGGTGATTTTCCTGCTTGCCGACCAGCCGCAAATCCCCGTCGAAGTCATCCGCGCGTTGAGAGATTCTCACACGAGCGAAAGGCATTCCATCCTTGCGCCTCTGGTGCTGGAGGAAAAACGCGCAAACCCTGTCCTCTTCGACAAAGTCACATTCCCCGACCTTTTACAATTAAAAGGCGACATCGGCGGGCGGGGTATATTCGATAAACACAAAGTCTCATATATGCCCTGGCATGATGACATTTTGATCTTCGATGTGGATACGGTGGAGGATTATGAAAGGTTGACGGGTGGTGAGTAACGAGATGTGGGTGGGAGTAGAAAAGTAAAAACTGGAGATTGGAGATTGGTTGATGATGATTTCGGCGATTGTGCTTGCAGCTGGAAAGTCCACGCGGATGGGACAGCAGAAGATGCTGATGCCGTGGGGAAATATCACCGTACTGGAAAGTGTCTTTCAAACTCTGCAAAATGCAGGTATCGAAGACATAATCATTGTTACAAATTTGGAAATCTCCAAATCGATCTCCAATTACCAACCCTCCGGCTCGGCTCAGGACAAGCCGCCAATTACCATTAATAACAACGGCGAAATGTTCGCATCCGTCCAGGCGGGTTTGCGGGCACTTAAACCCTCAGCAGAGGCCGCGTTGATTTGCCTCGGCGATCAGCCACAAATCGAGGAAGGAAGCATCCGGTCTGTTTGTGAGGCATACTTGAAAGGGACTTCCAGCCTCGTCGTTCCGAGCTACAAAATGCGGCGCGGGCATCCCTGGCTGGTGGCGAAGCCGTTTTGGGGGGAAATCCTCGCGATGGAAGAAGGTCAGTCGATGCGCGAATTTCTCAACATGCATGCAGACGAGATCGAATATATCAACCTCGACACACCGACCATTTTGCAGGACCTCGACACGCCCGAAGATTACTTGAAATATAAACCGTCCATGTGATACACTCGCCCCACTTTTGCATTGGGAGTCACCATGAGATATTTCGTGATCGTCAATCCAACCTCGGGGCGCGGACTGGGAGAGAAATCCATACCGCAGATCGAATCCTTTCTGAAAGAACACGGTTTCGATTACCAGCTTTCCCAAACAAGCGGAGTGTGGCATGCGGCAGAACTTGCCGAAGGCGCGGTCCGTGACGGGTACGATGTGATTGTATGCGCCAGCGGCGACGGCACAGTGAACGAAGCCATCAACGGCATTATGCGCGCAAAAAAAGCCGGGTATAACAGCGCAGCCTTTACCGTACTTGGAATTGGCACCGGCAACGATTTCGCAGGCGGTACAGGCATCCCAACGAACCTCGAAGACGGCTTGAAAGCTCTAAAGGCAAATAAACGCAAGCGCATCGACCTGGGTTTTGTAAAAGGCGGGGATTATCCTGAAGGGCGATATTTCGGAAACGGGATCGGGGTCGGGTTCGATGCGGCAGTAGGAAACGAAGCCATCAAAGTGCGTTGGACGCGCGGACTTTTGGCGTATCTCATCGGCGTGATCAAGACCGTTTTCCTTTATTACAACCCGGCAGATGTCGAGATCGTGCTGGATGGCAAGGAAACGATCCGCCAGCGGTCATTGATGATCTCGGTCATGAACGGACGGCGTATGGGCGGCGGTTTTCAGATGGCGCCCGAATCTCACGCAGACGACGGACTATTTGACCTGTGCATTGCTGAAACCGCTTCGAAGGGGCGCATCTTGCAAATGATCCCCCATTTCATCAAAGGGACGCAGAAAACTTTGCCCGAGATCCAAATGAAGCGTGCAAAAAAAGTCACCATCAATTCGCTCGATATGACCTTCCCCGCTCATGCCGATGGGGAATTCATCTGCCTCGACGGAAAACACCTTACACTCGAAATTCTCCCCGGCGAGCTGGAGATCATCCACGCCTGAACCACCCATGAAAAAATTTTCCCTCTGGTTCATCACCAATTTACTCCGAGTCTATTTCCGCCTGACACTGCGAATCGACGCCCCCGACCTGGAGCGGGCATTCCCCAAAATAGGACCGTTGATCGTAATCACTAATCACACCGGTCAGGTGGAGGTGCCTGTACTGGCAACCCTCTTGCAGCCAAGAAAGATCACAGGCTGGGGAAAAGCCGAGGCGTTCGAAAACCTCCTCCTGCGTTGGGTGTTCTGGGCCTGGGATATCATTCCCGTCCATCGTGGTGAGGCGGATATAACCGCCCTCAAATCTGCTTTGCGGATGCTGGAAGATGGAAGAATCTTTGGAGTTGCCCCGGAAGGAACACGCAACTATACAGGCATCCTTCGGCGGGGGTTACCCGGGGCTGCGATCCTAGCCCTGAAATCGGGCGCTCCGATCCTGCCTGTCGTCCATTGGGGCGGCGAAGTGTATATGAAAAACCTAAAGAGCTTCAAACGAACCGATTTTCACATCCGCATGGGCAAGTTATACCGGATCAAAGTGGAAGGCAAGGTCACAGCGGAAGTCCGCCAGCAGATCGCGGATGAGATGATGTGCCTGATCGCCGAGTTGATGCCTGAATACTATCGCGGGGAATACTCCGATTTGAGTAAGTACGAGTCAAAATATCTCGTTCCAATGGAATGACTCTAGATTGCTGACGGCGGACCGCGGTGGGAGTCGACAATCAAATATTACAACATCAGCAGATATGCATTTGTATCCCGCTTTTTAAAACCCAGCTTCAGGTACAAACTGTTCGCCGCAACCCGCATGGGATTGGATGAAAGCGCAATTTTTTGCGCACCTTTTTCTCTCGCGACCTGAATCGCCCTTTGCATGATCGCCTCCCCCACTCCCTGCCCCCGGGCGGATATATCGACAATGACATCTTCGATGATCGAGCGGACCCCGGTCGGGACGCGATAGACGGTGAGATTCAATGCGCCGATGATCGAGCCGCCATCGGCGCGGGCAAGCAACAGTGTAGACGAAGGATCATTGATAAGGGTAGACAGGTACTCGCGAGTCGGAGGCGGATTATTTTGGGTCATCTGCGGCACAAGGCGTTGAAACGCTTCATAAAGTTCTTCATCCGCCCGGGTTGCGATCTCAATTTGCATGGGCGGCTTTGTTTTTAGGGATCAGGCTGAGAACAAGATAATACGCGACATAGAGGAAGGATGCCCAGACGATCCAGGAGGGTGTGTTCGGATACAGAAGCAAACCCCAGATGCCGATTGCACCATAAATATATGTAAAGGCAAGGGTCAAGGTGCGCAGATAACTATTCCGGCTCGGGTAAATATATTTGACCGGGATGAAGACCATGACGTTGAAGAGCATCAGGAAACCAAAGTTGACCCAGGGTGGCAAATTCATGAGAAGCATGTAGAGTGCGGCGACGTTCCAATAGGACGGAAAACCCTTGAAGTGATGGTCGTCTGTCTTGGCATCGGTTTGGGTGAATTGGTATGCGGACGTGAGCAGAATGAGGCAGGCAGTCAGCCACTTGACCGACTCAGGCAGAAAATCCGCCTTGATCATAAAGACAGCCGGGACAAGGACATAGTTGAGATAGTCAAGGATGTTATCGAGCAAGGCACCGTCTATACCTTTGGCGTAGGTCTTCACATCTGCCCAGCGGGCGAGCATGCCATCGAAGCCATCCACGAGCATGGCGACGATCATCCACACGATCATCATCTTGTAATTGCCTTCAAAGACGGCAAAGATGCCGAGCATGCCCCAGATGGCGCCGGTTGCGGTGAAGAGATGCACCCCCCAGGCGAGAATGGAGCGAATTAGGTTTGGTTGGGGTTTGTCGGGTGTGGAAGAGATCATGAAATGTCCTTTAGGTGAATTTCAAGTAACAACACCTCTGATTATAAAAGGAAACAAACTTATTACAGGGGTCGATTAACTTAAATTTAGACCTCCGAGGTACCTGCACAAAACCTCGGAGGTCTTCAAATTGACTACTTTTCCCTATCCGCTCTTCACCAAGCCCACCTTCACGGTCTCGCCTTCAAAGGCATCTTCCACAACCGCTGCATTCGCGGGCGGAGCGGCAAAGGATAGTTTGACCGTCAACGTCTCAGACTTGATGTAATCGGCGTGGGTCTCCACGGCGGTCTTCAACCCGGCGCTGGCTTCCACGAACAGTTCTATGCGGTCGGCAACGTCCAAGTCCGCGGTCTTGCGCAGGTCTTGCACGCGGCGGACGAATTCACGCGCCATGCCCTCAGCCACCAATTCAGGAGTCAAGGTTGTGACGAGCGCCGCAACATACGCGCCGTCCTCGGCGACGGCGAAACCTTCCTTCGCCATGGCTTTGACTTCCACTTCCTCAGAGATGACCTGGAAAGTCTCGCCATTCGCGGTCACCTCGAGCGGCATGCCGGAGGTCAACGTTCGGGCGACATCTTCCGCATTCATGGCAAGGATCGCCTTTTGGATGGCAGGGAACTTGTTGCCGTATTTTTGTCCGAGTTGTTTGGGCAGCGGCTTGACCGAGTGAGAGACCGCCTCTGTGGCAGCATCCAACAAGCGGACTTGCTTGACGTTCAGCTCATCCTGGATCACGTCCACGTTCTTCATAAGCGCAGCGCGTTCGGTGTTATTTCCCACCGAGAAGGCGGCTTCTGCCAAGGGCTGGCGGACTTTGCGGTTCGCCTTCTGACGAGCCGAGTGACCGAGCGAGACCAGCTTCATGACCAATTCCATTTCACGGTTGAGCGATTCGTCGATGAATTCTTCCATCACAGCGGGCCACTCAGCGAGATGCACAGACTCTGGCGCGGTCTCATCCACCGAGCGGACGAGGTTCTGGTACAACTCCTCCGCGACGAAGGGCATGGCAGGTGCAACAAGTTTGGCAACTGTTACAAGCGCAGTGTAAAGGGTGGAATAAGCGGACTGCTTGTCGGCGTTCGATTCATTCTTCCAGAAGCGACGGCGTGAGCGACGCACATACCAGGTCGAGAGGGTCTCGACGAATTTTTCGACTGGGCGCGTGGCGTTGGTCACATCGTATTCGTCATAGGCTTTGGTCACATCGCGCACAAGCACATTCAACTCAGAGAGCAACCAACGGTCGAGTTCGTTCGTTGGCGCAAGAACCTTGAGTCCCTGAGGCTTGTCGAGGTTGGCATAGGTCACAAAGAACGAGTACACATTCCACAGCGTCAGCGTAAAGCTGCGGATCACATCCCCGACCAGGTCGGAGGAGAAGCGGCGTTCCTGTCCCGGCGGTGTGGCAGTATAGAGATACCAGCGCAGCGCATCCGCCCCGTGGACGTTGATCACATCCCAAGGCTGGACGATATTGCCCAACGATTTGGACATCTTGCGCCCCTCCGCATCCTGGATATGACCAAGACAGATGACGTTCTTGAAAGAAACCTTGTCATTCAGCAGGGTCGAGATGGCGTGCAGCGAATAGAACCATCCGCGGGTCTGGTCGACCGCCTCGCAGATATAGTCGGCGGGGTATTGCGCTTCGAACTTGTCCTGATTCTCGAACGGATAATGCCACTGGGCATACGGCATCGCGCCTGAGTCGAACCAGACATCGATGAGGTCTTTGACGCGGCTCATCTCACCACCGCACTTGACACACTTCCAGTGGACATTGTCTACATGCGGACGGTGCAAGTCGAGTTCGGTCAGGTCCTTTCCGGCTTTTTCAGAGAGTTCTTTCACCGAGCCGACACATTCACGCTGATGGCAATCGTTGCATTCCCAGACCGGCAGGGGTGTGCCCCAATAACGCTCACGTGAGAGCGACCAGTCGATGTTATTCTCCAGCCAGTTGCCGAAGCGCCCATTGCGGATATGGTCCGGCACCCAATGGATGGTCTTGTTCAAGTCGACCAGGTTTTCCTTCTTCGCGCTGGTGCGGATGTACCACGACTCGCGGGCATAATACAACAACGGCGTGCTGCATCGCCAGCAGAACGGATACGTGTGTGTGTACTTCTCCGAGCGGAACATGAGCCCGCGCGCCTCGAGCTCCTGGATGATCTGAGGGTCAGCTTCTTTGACAAAGATTCCGCGCCAGGGGGTGATCTCGGGTATGAAAGTTCCATCCGGCTGGACGGTGAGAACCACGGGCAGATCGTATTGCTTCGACATCTCCATGTCTTCCGCGCCGAAGGCAGGCGCCTGATGCACCAGACCTGTGCCATCTTCTGTTGTGACAAAATCACCCAACACGACAAAATGCGCGGGTTTATCCAATGGCACGAAGGTATAAAGCGGTTTGTACTTCATACCCTTCAGCTTTTTGCCCTTGAAGGTATCGAGAACCTTCACCTCTTCCCCGCGGAAGACTTTCTCCAACAGGGATTTTGCGAGGATGAGTTTCTCAGTCACTCCATTGTTGTCGCGTTCGATGGTGACATAGTCCACTTCGGGGTGCGCGGCGACAGCGACGTTGGCAGGCAGCGTCCACGGAGTCGTCGTCCACACGAGGAAGGAGGTATCGGGTTTATCCACGAGCGGGAAACGCACAAAGATCGATGGGTCGGTCGCTTCATCGTAACCGAGCGCCACTTCATGATCGGAGAGAGGCGTGCCACAGCGCGGGCAATACGGGACGATCTTATAACCCTTGAAAAGCAGGTCTTTCTCCCAGAAGTTTTTCAATATCCACCAGACCGACTCGATATAGTCGTTGGTGTAGGTTACGTAAGCGGTCTCCAGGTCCACCCAAAAACCGATGCGTTCGGTGAGCTTCTCCCATTCCTGGATGTAAGTAAACACCGACTTTTTGCAAAGCTCATTGAATTTGTCGACGCCGTATTCTTCGATCTGCTGTTTGTTGGTGAAGCCCAACTGTTTCTCGACCTCGATCTCGACCGGCAGGCCGTGTGTATCCCAACCGCCACGGCGCGAGACGTGATATCCGCGCATGATCTTGTAACGCGGGAACATGTCCTTGAAGGCGCGCGCGAGGACATGGTGCACACCCGGACGTCCGTTCGCTGTAGGCGGACCTTCATAGAAAACGTACTCAGGTTTGCCCTGTCGCTGCTCGACGGTCTTCTTGAAGATGCCCTGCTTCGCCCAGAATTTTTGGACGCCATCTTCCATCGAAGGCACATCGAGCTTTGGGTTGACTGCTTTGAACATAATTAGTCTCCTGGTTCGGTAGTTTCATGGCCGATTAGTCTAAAGTTGGGATAAAAAAACGCTCATCCCAAATTGGGACGAGCGTAATGCCCGTGGTACCACCCACATTTCCCGCATTTGAAATTCAAGGCTCGCGGGACGCTTAGCGAGTACGGCGCTTGCTATACTCTTGTTCCGATAACGAGGAACAACTTCGGTTTTCCTACTACTAATCGACTAATCGACCAAGTAACTATTCGATTACCTGACTAATTTCAGTTCACAGCTCCGGGAGGATTTTCAACCGCCTGCACGTATCCGCCTCACACCATTTCACGGACTCGCTGTTCGTTTTGAACGGTTTACTCGTTCCCATCCACGCTTTTGAATGACGCGATTATACACAGGTCATTCCGAATCGGCAAGACAGGATTCGGGAGTCGAAAGTCTCCCGACTTTTGACTCGAAAGTCAGGAGACTTTCGAGTCCGCTATATTCCGCCTCTTTCTTTCATCACAGCCTGCATCTCCGCTTCGAGCTTGTCCGCCGCTGATTCCAATTCTGCCAACTCGCTCAACATGCGGTCACCGAGGGATTTATCTGTCAGTGAATTGAGGTTGATGCGCACGTTGTATGCGGCAGCGGTCAGGGAGGCGCGCGCCATGGCAAAGCCGGAGGCGGCATCGCTGATCGCGGATTGCAGCCCGTGCTTGGCGCATTTGAGAGCGAGTTCCATCACTTTGACGGCATGTTCGCTGACGTGCAGTGGAATATGCGCGGCGTTCAAGGTCGCCTGCGTGATGGCAGCATCGCGAGCGGACTTTTGTTCGTCCGTCTCTTTCGGCATCTTGAATTTCGCCATCAATACTTCAAACGATGCCGCATCGTCGTCCACTGCCTGGGTTAACTCGCTGCGGAGATTCTCAGCCACGACACGGACGGCTTGCATCTCAGCTTCCACGTCCGCATATTTCTTTTTACCAATGGTAACGCCAGCGACCATGGAGACGAGCGCCGCCCCCATTGCACCGGCATAAGCCCCCGCAGAACCGCCGCCGGGAGTCGGTGTCGGCGCGGCTAACTCTTCGACGAAGGAGGGTCCGTTACCGGCGGAGTTTGATCCGCCCCCATCCGGGGATGTATCCGCGGTGGGAGAAGAGAAAAGCCGGGATTCGAGAATCTGTTCGGGAGAGAAAGCATCCAACTGGGTGTACCAGACCGCGGCGTCCACTAACGCTTCCTGCGGGATCAAACCGACGAGCTCACTATGATGAATGCCGACACCGTAACGTTCCGCTTCGCGGCGGATGAATTCGACCACACGAGCAATGGATGTTTCGCGGAAGTTGGTAAGGTTCATCGAAACCTGCGCGCGACCATCCACGAGCAGGCCGAGTCCTTTGACATAACGAAAACCACCGGAAGACTGACGGACAGCTTTGGCGATCTTCTTGGCAATGCCGGCATCGTCGCTGGTGAGATAGACGTTGAATGCGATGAGCGGATTGCGCGCGCCGATAACAGTCGCCCCACCTTTGGGAAGTTTGCTGGGTCCGTAATCCGGCTTGCGATCCGGGTTGGTTTCGATCTCTGCTTTGATGCCTTCGTATTGCCCTCTGCGGATGTTCTCAAGGTTGGTGCGATCTGGGCGGGTTGCGGCGGCTTCGTAAAGATATACGGGAATGTTGAGCTCATTACCGACCCGTTCACCAAGCCGTTTGGCGATGGCGATGCATTCTTCCATCGTCACGCCGCTGAGCGGAACGAAGGGGACCACGTCTGTGGCGCCCATGCGGGGATGCTCGCCGGTGTGCTGGTCAAGGTCGATCAGTTCAGCAGCTTTTTGAATGGCACGGAAAGCGGCTTCTTCCACTCCCGCAGGCGACCCGGCAAAGGTCACTACGGTGCGATTGTGGTCAAGGTCGGAGGAGCGGTCGAGAAGCTTGACCTCCCCCACCGATTGGATGGCAGCGACGATCTGGTCGATCACTTCGGGTCGGCGCGCGTCGGAAAAGTTGGGAATGCATTCGATGAGTTTATTGGTCATGGGATATTTGAATTCAGGTTTTCGATTGTGGATTTTGGATTTACGATTGGTTGGGCAATTATATCCGACGGTGCAGGTGTCCGCGTCTCATTTGCTCTTAAAAACGATCTCACCCACGAAACCCTAATTTCGGGGTGAGACATGTTGATTCACTGGTAGATAACCAGATTAAGGCGTCATCGTCACCATGGATATCTTTCCATCCAGGAAAAATGCCTGGCAGGATGAATAGTCCGTGCCGTCACTCGACTTTGCCCTGAACTGCACGATAGATCCCCCCAGCGATTGGAGTCCGGAGATTTCAAAGGTGGTGCCTTTATTGGACTGTAAATAGTTTTTCAGTTCATTCCGGTCAAAGAGGGTGTCCGAACCGATGCTGAACATGATGCCCTCGTCGACCAGGGAAATAGCGGAGTCCACATCACCAGCGTTGACCGAGTTGAAAAATTCGGTTACGACAGCGACCGCATCACCTTCCGGGAGCAGCGC
>ERZ761607.963-NODE-963-length-40062-cov-5.043142_pt1 | contig 40062 bp, 41 predicted proteins | sample MGYA00511164_ERZ761607 | MGnify/ENA primary metagenome ERZ761607 (study PRJEB28899, sample SAMN02445080) | bioreactor sludge metagenome | biome: EBPR sludge | place: Australia: Brisbane, Thorneside Wastewater Treatment Plant | collected 2011-06-22 ...
GCGACACCCTGCGCCGCACCGAGCTGCAGGTGCCGGTGGACGAGGACGCCCGCCTGGACGCGGACGAATGGCTGGACCGCATCCGCCTGCGCCGCGACCTGGGCGATGCCGCCAACGCCGCGCGCAGCCTGCGCCTGTTCGTGCAGGAACACCCCTTCCAGCGCATCCCCGACGACCTGCGCCCGCTGCTGGAAAGCCCATGAGCGACACCCTGGCGGCGCCCGCCTCCCACGTGCTGGAGGTGAAGCACAGCCGTTTCATCGTCCGGGCCGCGCCCGTCGCGTCGCCGGAGGCGGCGCTGGCCTTCCTGCGCGAGGTCTCCGATCCCGCGGCCACCCACAATTGCTGGGCCTACCGGATCGGCACCGAATACCGTTCCAGCGACGACGGCGAGCCGGCCGGCACCGCCGGGCGCCCGATCTTGGCCGCCATCGACGGCCAGGGCTGCGACCGGGTGATGGTGGTGGTGACGCGCTGGTACGGCGGCATCAAGCTGGGCGCCGGCGGCCTGGTCCGCGCCTATGGCGGCGCCGCAGCCGAATGCCTGCGCACCGCGCCGCGCCTGCCGCTGGTGGACATGCGCGCGCTGGAACTGGCGGTCGCCTTCGACGACCTGGGCATCGTGCACGCGGCCCTGGCCGCGCACGCCGCCGACAAGCGCGGCGAACGCTTCGACGAACACGGCGCCACGCTGGCGCTGGAATTGCCCGCCGACCGGGTGGACGCCTTGAAAACCCACCTGCGCGACGCCACCCGTAACCGGGTGCGCTTCCTCGGCGCGGAATGACCGCCGGAAAACCCTGGCGCTTGCAGGAGGGGCTTCAGCCGCGACCGCGCGTCGCGGCAGGAAGCCGGCAACCCGGCCGTGTGCCGGACGGGCGCGCGGCGGCGCGCTCATCCGCATGCAGCCGGTGAAACGGTCGGGGCGCGGCTGAAACCCCTCCTACAATCGCTTCGACCTGGAAACCCGATGAACGACAGCACCACCGGCACGGACGCCAACACGCCCCCCGCGACCAAGGCCCGGCTGGGCACGCTGCGCGCGCTGTGGCCGTTCGTGCGCCGGCACGGCGGCCTGTTCGCCGCCTGGCTGATCGCACTGGGCGTGGCGTCGGCGGCCACGCTGACCTTCCCGGTCTCGTTCAAGCAGATGATCGACCAGGGCTTCGCCAGCGGCGGCAACGTCGACCGGGTGTTCCTGGGCGTGTTCGCGGTGGTGGTGGCGCTGGCGCTGGCCAGCGCGGCGCGCTTCTACTTCGTCTCGCTGCTGGGCGAGCGCGTGGTCGCCGACCTGCGCCGCCAGTTGTACGGCCACCTGCTGGGACTGGACGCGGAATTCCACGACCGCACCCGCAGCGGCGAACTGGTCTCGCGCCTGTCCGCCGACAGCGAACTGCTGCGCAGCGTAGTGGGCAGCAGCATGTCGGTGGCCCTGCGCAGCAGCATCACCGTGGTCGGCAGCATCGTGATGCTGTTCGTCACCAGCCCCAAGCTGGCCGCCTACGCGCTGGTCGGCATCCCGCTGGCGGTGGCGCCGATCCTGCTGGGCGCGCGCCGGCTGGAAAAGGCCTCGCGCGCCAGCCAGGACCGCGTGGCCGACGCCAACACGCTGGCCAGCGAAACCCTGGGCGCGGTGCGCACGGTGCAGGCGCACGCGCGCGAGCCGTTCGAGTTCGCGCGCTTCGCCGACGCGGTAGCGCTGTCGGTGGAGACCGCGCGCAAGCGCATCCGCGCGCAGTCGCTGGTCACCGCCACCGTCATCACCCTGGTGTTCGGCGCGGTGGTGCTGGTGCTGTGGTCCGGCGCGCACGACGTGATCGCCGGCCGCATGAGCAAGGGCGAACTGGGCCAGTTCGTGTTCTACGCGCTGATCGGCGGCGGCTCGGTCGGCGCGCTGGCGGAAGTGTGGAACGAATTGCAGCGCGCGGCCGGCGGCATGGGCAGGATCGCCGAACTGCTGGGCGAGCAGCCCTCGGTCCGCGCACCCGCGACCCCGCGCGCGCTGCCCGCGCCGCTGCGCGGCGAGATCCGCTTCGACGACGTGTCGTTCCACTACCCGTCGCGGCCCGACCTGCCGGCGCTGGACGACTTCACCCTGGCCGTGGCGCCCGGCGAGACCGTCGCGCTGGTCGGCCCCTCCGGCGCCGGCAAGAGCACCGTGTTCTCGATGCTGCTGCGCTTCCACGACGCGCAGGCCGGCAGCATCTCCATCGACGGCACGGACCTGCGCGAGGTCGACCCGGCGCACCTGCGCGAACGGATCGCGCTGGTGCCGCAGCAGCCCACCATCTTCGCTGCCAGCGCGGCGGAGAACATCCGCTACGGCCGGCTGGACGCCAGCGACGCCGAACTGCGCGCCGCCGCCGAAGCCGCGGAGGCCGATGACTTCATCCACGAGCTGCCCGGCGGCTACGACAGCCCGCTGGGCGAACGCGGCGCGCGCCTGTCCGGCGGCCAGCAGCAACGCATCGCCATCGCCCGCGCCCTGCTGAAGGACGCGCCGATCCTGCTGCTGGACGAAGCCACCAGCGCCCTCGATGCGCAGAGCGAGCGCGCCGTGCAGCAGGCGCTGGAACGGCTGATGCAGGGCCGCACCACCCTGGTCATCGCCCACCGCCTGGCCACCGTGCTGAAGGCCGACCGCATCGTGGTGATGGACAAGGGCCGCATCGTCGCCCAGGGCACGCACGCGGAACTGCTGGCGCAAGGCGGGCTGTACGCGGAACTGGCGCGGTTGCAGTTCCTGGATTGACCGCGGAGCGGAGGATGCGGCGGGCATCACGCCGCATGCAGGGTTCCCGTGTAGAGAGCTTCAGTCCCGATGCTTTCCCATTGGTGCCCAAGCATTCCGGTCGGGCGTGAAGGCCCTCCTGCAATAGCCGGCGTAAAGCCCCGACTGGCGTCAGGCAGCGGCTTCCGCCGGCACCAGCGACGCCATGCGGCGCGGGCGGCTGGGGAAGGCGTGGCGCAGGATGCGCCAGCACACCTGGCCGAACTGGGTGAACAGCGTGCCGGTGTTGTAGTGCTGGCCGTAGCGGGCGCAGATGGCGCGCACTTCGCGGGCCATTTCCGCGTAGCGGTTGGCCGGCACGTCGGGGAAGAAATGGTGCTCGATCTGGTGGCTCAGGTTGCCCGACAGCACGTTGATCAGGAAACCGCCGCGGATGTTGGACGAGCCGCGCAACTGGCGCAGGTACCAGTGGCCGCGCGATTCGTTCTTCACGCATTCCTTGGGGAAGGTCTCGGCGTCGGCGGTGAAGTGCCCGCAGAAGATGATCACGTAGGTCCACACGTTGCGCAGGCCGTTGGCGACCAGGTTGCCCAGCAGCACCGGCAGGAAGAACGGGCCCGCCAGCGCGGGATAGACCACGTAGTCCTTGGCCAGTTGCTTGCCCATCTTGCGCACTACCGGCGCGGACTTGACGCGCAGTTGGCGGGTGCTCATCTTGCCGTGCCACCAGCGGCCCAGCTTGAGGTTCTGGATGGCCACGCCCCACTGGAAGTACAACGCGAACACCACCGCGACCGCCGGCTGCAACAGGTAGAACGGCTTCCACTTCTGCTCGGGGAAGATGCGCAGCAAGCCATAGCCGATGTCGTCGTCCAGCCCGCGCACGTTGGTATAGGTGTGATGGCGGAAGTTGTGGGTGTAGCGCCAGTTCTCGGCGGTGGCGACGATGTCCCAGTCGTAGGTGCGGCCGTTGAGCTGGGGATCGCCCATCCAGTCGTACTGGCCGTGGATGACGTTGTGGCCCAGTTCCATGTTGTCCAGGATCTTGCCCAGCCCCAACATCAGCGCGCCGGCAGCCCACAGCACCCAGAACAGCCAGCCCACCGCGCTGTCGGCCAGCCACAGGCCGCCGGCCACGGCGGCGGCGAACAGCAGCGCGCGCCCGGCCAGGTTGGCGTAGCGCACGGCCTTGACGATGTTGCGGATGTAGCGCGCGTCGCGCGTACCCAGCGTGGCGACGGTGCGCGCGCGCAGCGCGTCCAGTTCCTCGCCGAAGCGGTCCAGTTCCTCGGCGTTGAGTCTGCGGTTGCGGGCGGCGGAGGTGCGCGTGCTCATTACAGGTCCAGTTCCAGGTCGGTGGCGGCGCTGTGGATGCACAGCTTCAGCGCCTGCGTGGGTTCGTGGGCGAGTTCGCCGCTGGGCAGGTGGCGCACGCTGCCTCCAGCCTTGCCGCAGGCGCAGCTATTGCAGATGCCCATGCGGCAGCCGGAGTCGGGCTTCAGGCCCTGCGCTTCCAGCGCTTCCAGCAGCGACAGGCCGCGCGCCAGGCGCAGCGTGCGGCCGCTGCGCTGCAGGCGTACCTCCACTTCGCCGTCCTCGGCGACCGCGCGCGGCGGCAGGGTGAAGGCTTCGGCCTGGAACGCGGCGACGCGACCGGCGAGCAACGCGCGCGCGGCCTCGACGAAACCGCCCGGCCCGCAGGCCATCGCGTGCATCTGCGCCGGCCCGGCCAGACTGTCTTCAAGTGATGCCGCATCGATGCGGCCTTCGCCCTCATCCGGCGACGCCGCGGCCTGGCGCGTCAGCAGCAGGCGGAAGCGGAAGCGCGGGTGGGCGGCAGCGAGCGCGCGCAGTTCGTCGAGGAAGCAGGCTTCCTCGCGGCGGCGCACCCAGTACAGCAGGGTAGTTTCGCCCGGCATGCCGCGCGCGGCCAGTTCCCGCGCCAGCGCGATCATCGGGGTGATACCGCTGCCGGCCGCCAGCAGCAGGCGTGGCGCGTCCGTCGGTGCCTCGGGCAGGGTCATGTCGCCGAACGCCTGGCCGAGCTCGAAAACCTCGCCCAGCCTGGCCTCACGGCACAGGTGGTTGCTGACGCGGCCACCCTCGATGGCCTTCACCGTGACCGGCAGCAGGCCGTCGGCCCGCGGCGGCGCGGTCAGGCTGTAGCTGCGGGTGACGCGCACGCCGCCAATCTCCACGCCCAGGTTCACGTGCTGGCCGGCGCGGTGGCCGGCCCAATGGCGGTTGGGCCGGAGCAGCAGGGTCACGGCGTCGGCGGAGGCGGCTTCGCGCGCCACCAGCCGTGCCATCGGGCGGTCCCAGGTCCAGGTGCGGTGCAGCCGGGTGGACCAGAAATCGAACACGTCCGGCTTGACCAGGGGGCCGACCAGGCGTTTCAGGGCTCCCGGCCGGCGCCGGGGAGGTGAGAACTGAGCGCTCATGGCCGCCACTATACCGATGCAGAGACGCATGTCTATACACCTGTATATTAATTTGCGGCGCTATGATGCCCGTACTACTCCGAATGCCGGCCAGAGCGCGTGAATTCCTACCCGACCCCGCTGCACCAGGACGACCACGGCCCCGGCCGCAAGGCGACCATCTCCCGGGAGGACCTGCTTGCCGCCGCCCTGAAGCTGGTCGGACCGCACCGCAGCGTCTCCACCCTGAGCCTGCGCGAAGTGGCGCGCGAGGCCGGCATCGCCCCCAACAGCTTCTACCGCCAGTTCCGCGACATGGACGAACTGGCGGTGGCGCTGATCGACCTGGCCGGCAGCTCGCTGCGCAAGATCATCGGCGAGGCGCGCCAGCGCGCCGCCAGCAGCGACCGCAGCGTGGTGCGCGGCTCGGTGGAAGCCTTCATCGAGCAGCTCCGCGCCGACGACAAGCTGCTGCACGTGCTGCTGCGCGAGGGCAACGTGGGCTCGGACGCCTTCAAGCACGCGGTGGAACGCGAACTGCAGTTCTTCGAGGAGGAACTGCGGGTGGACCTGATCCGGCTGGCGACGCGCGACAAGGCGCCGCTGCACGAGCCGGCGCTGGTCTCGCGCGCGATCACCCGACTGGTGTTCGCCATGGGCGCCACCGCGATGGACCTGCCTCCGGAAAAGGACCGGGAACTGATCGACGAACTGTCCGAGATGGTGCGCATGATCATCACCGGCGCGCGCGCCCTGGGCACGCGCATGCCGCTGCCACCCGCCTGAACGGGCGACGGCGCCATGACGGCGACGCCTCCTTCCCTGCCCCCGCCCGCGCGCTCGGCCTTCGTCACCGTGGTGGCGTGGATCTTCATCGCCCTCAGCGGCTTCGGCGTGGCGGCCGGCATCCTGCAGAACCTCATGCTGCACCTGCTGTTCCCGCTGGAGCGGATGCGCCAGCAGATGCAGGCGGAAACCGCGCTGCCGGCGGCGGCCCGCTTCCTGTTCGACCACATCGAGGGCTTCTTCGCCCTGGCGCTGCTGGCGAGCGCGGCCATGCTGGCGGCGTCCATCGGCCTGTTGCGGCGCCACGACGGCGCGCGCCGGCTGTTCGTCGGTCTCCTGCTGCTGGGTATCGCCTGGAACATCGGCGTCACCGTCTTCCAGCAGGTGTTCCTGGTGCAGTCGATGGCTTTCGCCGGCATGCACGAAGTGCCGGACGAGATGCACGCGCAGATGCAGCAGATGCTGGTGTTCTTCCGCGTCTTCGGCATCGGCATGGCGGTGGTGATGTCGGCGCTGCTGGGATGGATCGCGTGGCGGCTGTGCACGCCGGTCGTCGCCGCCGAATTCCGCCGCGCGGGCTAGCCGCGCCGGGCCGGCGCGTTCACGGGTCGATGCGCACCGGCGTGCCCACCGGCACGCGCTGCCAGATCTCCTCCATCTCGCGGTTGGTCACCGCGATGCAGCCCTCGGTCCAGTCGCTCGTGTAGCCGGGCGGCGTGGCGCCGTGGATCATGATGTCGCCGCCCGGATCGACGCCGCGCGCCGCGGCCTGCCGGCGGTCCGCCTCGTCCGGATAGGAGATCCGCAACGACAGATGGAAGCGGCTGCGCGGGTTGCGGAAGCTGATGCGGTAGTCGCCTTCCGGCGTGCGGCTATCGCCCTGCTGGCGCTTGTGGCCGACCGGCGTGCCGCCCAGGGCGATGCGGTAATGCGCGATGACCTTGCCGGCCCGCAGCAGGTCCATGCGCCGCTGCGCCTTGTACACGTGGATGGCATCGGCCTGCTGCGCCGCTGGCAGCAATGCAGGCGGCCACGGCGCGGCCCTCGGCGATTGGGCGGAAGCCGTCCACGACAGCATCAGCAGGCCCGTGGCGAACAGAGCGCGGCCTGCGCCCATCGGCAGGTACCGCTTCATGGCAGGGCCCGCTGCAACAGCGCGTCCAGGCCAGCGTCGTCCGGCAGCGTGCCGAAGGCCAGGCCGTGTTCGCCACCCAGCCGCGAACGCACGAACAACGCCGCCGCCGGACTGTCCGCCTTCAGCAGGACGGCCGCCTGCAACGCCAGCGCCAACCGCTCCACCCACCGGCGCGCGCCGCTTTCGCTCACCGTCGCCAGGTCGTCGCGCAGGCGGGCGACGTGGTCGTCGAAAATGGTATCGCGCCCGCCGGCGCCGGCCAGTTCCGCCGAGATCGCCTGCACGCATTCCAGCTCGCGCGCCAACGCGCGCAGCACGTCCAGGCACTGGATGTTGCCGCTGCCTTCCCAGATCGAATTCAGCGGCGCCTGCCGGTACAGCCGCGGCAGGAGCGATTCCTCCACGTAGCCCGCGCCACCCAGGCATTCCTGCGCTTCGTTGACGAAGGCCGGCGCGCGCTTGCAGATCCAGTACTTGCCGGCCGCGGTGGCGATGCGCGCGAACGCGGCCTCGGCCGGATCGCGCGGCGCGGCGTCCACCGCTCGCGCCACCCGCAGCGCGAAGGCCAGCGCCGCCTCCGATTCGATCGCCAGATCGGCCAACACGTTGCGCATCAGCGCGTGTTCCGCCAGCGGCTTGCCGAAGGCCCGGCGATGCCGTGCATGGTGCAGTGCCTGTGCCAACGCCATGCGCATTTCCGCGGCGGAACCGAGCATGCAGTCCAGCCGCGTCAGCATGACCATCTCGATGATGGTCGCCACGCCGCGCCCCTCTTCGCCCACGCGCCACGCCTGCGCACCGGTGAACTCGACTTCGCTCGACGCATTCGCCCAGTCGCCCAGCTTGTCCTTCAACCGCATCAGCCGGAATGCGTTCTTCGCGCCGTCGTCCAGCCGCCGCGGCAGCAGGAAACAGGTCAGCCCGCCCGGCGCCTGCGCCAGCACCAGGAAGCCGTCGCACATCGGCGCCGAAAAGAACCACTTGTGCCCGACCAGCGCATACGCGCCGTCGCCGCGCGGCGTGGCCGTCGTGGCATTGGTGCGCACGTCGGAACCGCCCTGCTTCTCGGTCATGCCCATACCCAGGGTGATGCCGGCCTTGCCGGCGATGGGCACGTCGCGCGGATCGTAGTGCGGCGCCGCGGCCTTCTCCGCCCATTCGCGCAATCCCGGCTCGCGCTGCAACACCGGCACCGCCGCGTGCGTCATCGTCAGCGGGCAACTGGTGCCCGCCTCGGCTTGGTGATGCAGGTAGCTCAACGCCGCGCGCGCGACGTGCGCGCCCGGCACCGGCTCGTGCCAGGACAGGCCGGCGACGCCATGCGCCTTCGCCGCCTCCATCAGGCGGTGGTAGGCGGGATGGAATTCCACCGTGTCGATGCGGTGGCCATAGCGGTCGTGCGTGCGCAGCCGCGGCCGGTCGCGGTTGGCATCGAAACCGATGCTGTACAGCTCGTCGCCCGAAAGCGCGCCATAGACCGCCAACCGCGGCGCGAAGCCACCCGCCCCCTCGCGCAGCACACCCTCGCGCAGCGCCGCATCGTCGGCCCACAGATCGTGCGCCTCGAACGGCGGCGGCTGGTTGTCGACGCAATGTGTCTCGAAGTCAGGCCATGCGTTCATCGCGGACTCCCGGTTGCCGGCCGATTCTCGCGCATTTCCTCATGCACGTGCCGTACCGCATCGATGTCATGTGAGCAGGCCACTTCATGCAGGAGGGCCTCAGTCCCGACCAGCGCATCTGTCGGCGGTCGGGGCTGAAGCCCCTCCTGCAGGTGTCTCGTCATTGCAACGCGGCGAGGAATGCGGGGTCCAGGCGCAGTCGGCCGAACAAACCGTGCTGGGTGCCGCTGAGCACGCGCAGCATGTGCCCGCGGCCGCCCGGCAGCCGGCCCAGCGGCAGGAAGGCGAGGTCGCGCGCTTTCGCCACGGTGTCGCGGTCGGACTGGAAGACGGGCGTCAGCCAGCGGCTCCAGAACTGGTAGATGCCCACGTGGGCCTGGCGCTGTTTCTGGTAGGCGGCCAGTGCGGCGTCGATGCCGTCGTGGCCGCGCAAGGCGTCGCGCAGCGCCTGCGCGTCCATCAGCGCCATGTTGACGCCCTGCCCCAGTTGCGGGCTCATGGCATGCGCCGCGTCGCCGGCCAGCACCAGGCGGCCGCGGTGCCATTGGCGCACGGTCACGTCGCGGTAGGAGGCGCGCGCGAGTTGCGCGGCGTCGTGGATGCCCGCCAGGCAGGCATCGGCTTCGGGCCAGAGCGCGGCGATCTCTTCGCGCCAGGCCGGCAGGCCGCGCGCCTGCCAGGCGTCGAAATCCGCGACCGGCAGGCTCCAGAAGAAACTCAGCCGCGGCGTGTCGTCGCCCGGGCGCGTGCCGACCGGCAGCATGCCGATCATCTTGCGCGCGGCCACGTAGCGCTGCCGCAGTTCGTCGCCCCAGGTCCATGCACCCTGCGGCACCAGGCACCACAGCGCGCCCCAGGGATAGACCCCTTCCCCGCCGACCGCCCGGGTGGCGCCGCGCAGGCGCGAGCCGGCGCCGTCGGCGGCGACCACCAGGTCGAACGGCCCGTGCCAGTGCCCGTGCCGGTCGCGGATGCGCCGGGTGTCTTCGCTCACTTCCTCGATGGCATGGCCGCGGTGGATCTCGCCCTGCCCCGCCCAGGCGTCGGCCAGCAGCGCGAACAACGCCCCGCGCTGCATGCCCAGCCCGGACAGGCGCGCGTCCAGCCGCGCGTAGCGCATGTCCATCACCGTGCGCCCGCACGGCGTCTCGCCGTACAGCCGGTGCACCCGGCGGCCGTGGCCGAGCACGGCCTCCAGCAGGCCCAGTTCCCACAGCACCTGCAGGCCGGTCGGTTGCAGCAGGAAGCCGGCGCCCACCGGGCCCAGTTCCGGCGCGCGCTCGAACACCTCCACCCGGTGCCCGTCGCGCGACAGCAGCAGCGCCGCGGCCTGGCCGGCGGTGCCGTAGCCGACGATGGCGATGTGCAGGGGCTTCATGGCGATGGCGGCGCGCCTCGTGCGTCCCGGGCGCCGCGCGGCATGCGGACCGCGGCGCGGGCGTTAAAAAACCCCGCCGGAGCGGGGTTCAAGAAAATCGTCGTGGATCAGGCTGCCGGCGTGATGTTGGACGCCTGTGCGCCCTTCGGGCCCTGGGTCAACTCGTAGCTGACGCGCTGGCCTTCCTGCAGGCTGCGGAAGCCCTTGGCATTGATGGCGGTGTGGTGCGCAAAGACATCGGCGCTGCCATCTTCTGGCGCGATGAATCCGAAGCCCTTGGCATCGTTGAACCATTTCACGGTACCGTACGGCATAGCGCTTGCGTTTCCTTTTCTGGATGCGGGTGGAGTGCGCGGCGGGACCGCGCCGGCCGAGTATGCAAAGCCCGGCGCGCGTTGACAATCACCCCCGCGCCAGCGCGGCGACCAGCGCGGGCAGGCCGGTGGACGCGGCCGCCACGTTCGCCAGCACCTCCTCCAGGGTGATTTCCGCGTCGTCGCCGCAGCCGGCGGCCCAGTTGGCGACGATGGCCAGGCAGGCGTAGTCCAGGCCCATCTCGCGCGCCAGCCCGGCTTCGGGCATGCCGGTCATGCCTACTAGGTCGCAGCCGTCGCGGCGCAGGCGGCGGATTTCCGCGCGCGTCTCCAGGCGCGGCCCCTGGGTGGCGCCGTAGCAGCCGCCATCGACCACGCCGACGCCGGCACTGGCGGCGGCGGCGAGGATGCGCGCGCGCAGCGCCGCGGTGTAGGGGTCGCCGAAGTCCACGTGCAGCACTTCGCTGCCCAGTTCCTCGCAGATCGTGGAGATGCGGCCCCAGGTGTAATCGATCACCTGGTCCGGGCAGGCCAGCACGCGCGGGCCGAAGCGCTCGGTGATGCCGCCCACGGTGTTGATGGCCAGCACGCGGCGGGCGCCGATGTCCTTCAGCGCCTGCAGGTTGGCGCGGTAGTTGATGCGATGCGGCGGCACCGAATGGCCTTCGCCGTGCCGCGCCAGGAACGCCACGCGCTGCCCGCCGAGCAGGCCGATCCGCACCGGGCCCGAAGGCGCGCCGTAGCGCGTGCCCAGCTCGCGCGTCTCCACGTCGTGCAGCTCGGCCAGCGTGTAGACGCCGGTGCCGCCGATGACGGCGAGGGAGATGTCGGGTGGGGTCATGGAGGGTCTCCGGGGAGGCGGGGATGAGGAGCGGAAACGGGGGATGAAGATTTGCAGCAGCGTGCGGGGTTCTGCTGCGGGAGGGCTTCGGTCCCAGCCGGCAGGCAGGAAAGGCGGTCGGGGCTGAAGCCCCTCCTACAGGAGCGCCCCGGGATACCCCGGATGCGTCATTCCCCGTTCCCGCCTCCAGCCCCCTCACCTCAACGCATAGATCCCCGGCAGATTGCGCCCCTGCTCGTGGTAATCCATGCCGAAGCCGAACACGTAGCGGTCGGGCACTTCCAGGCCCACGTAATCGGCACAGATGCCGTCCACGCAGCGGTCGTGCTGCTTGGTGGCCAGTGCGGCGATGCGCACGTCGGTCGCGCCCTGCTCCAGGCACCACTGCTTGACCGCCAGCAGCGTGTGGCCTTCGTCCAGAATGTCGTCCACCAGCAGCACGCGGCGACCGTACAGCGCAGTGGCCGGGCGGTGCTTCCACACCAGTTCGCCGCCGCTGGTCTCGCCGCGGTAGCGGGTGGCATGCAGGTAGTCGAATTCCAGGTCCAGGCCCAGTGCGCCCAGGTCCAGCGCCAGTTGCCCGGCGAACGGCAGCGCGCCGTGCATGATGGTCAGGTACACCGGCACTTCGCCGGCGTAGTCGCGCGCGATAGGCGCCGCCATCCCGGCGATGGCGCGGTCGATCGTGGCGCGGTCGACCAGCAGGTCGGCGTTGGCCAGCGCATCGGCCAGCTTCGGTCGCGGATTGCCCAGCGATTCCATCAGACCACTCCCTTCATGTTGTCGATCACGTGCGACTGAGCGTCACCATAGCGCGCATCGGCGATCAGGCCGTCCCATCCCAGTGCGCCGCGACCGATCAGGCCCAGCACCGCCGCGGTGTTGAGGGCGCGCCCTTCCACCGCCTGCAACGACGCCTCCACCAGCTTGGGCGCGCAGACCAGCACCACGTCGCAACCGGCGTCCAGGTGGTCGTCGATGCGCTGCTTCACGCCGCCAGCGGAGAACGCCGCGGCCATGCCGATGTCGTCGGAAAACACCACGCCGCGGAAGCCCATCTCCTCGCGCAGGACCGTCTGGATCCAGAACGGCGAATAGCCGGCCGGTTCCGGCGCCACCGCCGGGTATTTCACGTGGCCCATCATCACCGCGTCGGCCTTGGCCTCGATGCCGGCGGCGAACGGCACCAGGTCCTCGACGCGCAGCACGTCCAGCGGGCGCGGGTCGACCGCGTCGTCGAAATGGGTGTCTTCCAGCACCGTACCGTGGCCGGGGAAGTGCTTGAGCGTGGCGGCCATGCCGGCGCTGTGCATGCCGCGCACGTAGGCCCGGGTGAACTCGGCGACGACCTGCGGGTCGGCGTCGAAGGCGCGGTCGCCGATGGCGCGGTTGCCGCGGGCCAGGTCCACCACCGGCGCGAAGCTCAGGTCCACGCCGCTGGCGCGCACTTCGCTGGCCATCAGCCAGGCGTGCTCCTCGGCGCGCTGGAGCGCGGCCTGCGGGTCCTGCGCATATAGCCTGCCGAAGCCTTCCAGCGCCGGCAGCGCGCTGTAGCCCTCGCGGAAGCGCTGCACCCGGCCGCCCTCCTGGTCCACGCAGACCAGTTGCGGGCGCGGCGCGGCGGCGCGGATGGCCTGCGACAATTCGGCCACCTGCGCGCGCGAGGCGAAGTTGCGGGTGAACAGGATGACGCCGGCCACGGCGTCGTGCTGCAGCCAATCGCGCTCCTGCGCGGTGAGTTCGGTGCCGGCGATGCCGATGACGAGCATTTCGGGAAGTCCTCAGGGAATGTCGGTGGCGGCGCGCTCGTCGCCGGACCACTGCGAATACGGGCGCGACGCCAGGGCCAGATTGTAATAGCGGGCGGCGTCGGTGACCTGCCGGCCGGCCCAGGCCGGTTTCACGAAGGCTTCATCGGCGTGGCCGAGTTCGATCTCGGCCACCACCAGCCCGGCGTTGTCGCCGAGGAATTCGTCCACCTCCCACAGGTAGCCTTCGTGGCGCACGTAGTGCCGCCGCTTGTCGACCACCCCGCCCACGCACAGCGCCAGCAGCGCGCGCGCGTCGGCGACCGGGATGGGGTAATCGAATTCTTGCCGGGTATGGCCCAGCTCGCGCGACTTCAGGTTCAGGAAAGCCCGGTCGCCCTGGATGCGCACCCGCACCGACGCCTTCTGCTCGCCCCGGTCCATCGCGCCCAGGTCGTTGAGGTAGCCCTGCGCCATCGGCACGACCTCGTGCGCGGCCTCGCGCCAGTCGTCGCCGGTGATCAGGAATTTGCGTTCGATTTCAATGCCCATGAATGGATCCGGAGGGGTTATGCGCGCTCGAACAGGGCGATGCTCTCCACGTGCGCGGTGTGCGGGAACATGTCCAGCACGCCGGCGGACTTCAGCGCGTAGCCCTGCTCGTTGACCAGCCAACCGGCGTCGCGCGCCAGCGAGCCGGGGTGGCAACTGACGTAGACGATGCGGTCGAACTGCTTCAGCGGCAGTTGCTGCAACACCTCGATGGCGCCCGAGCGCGGCGGGTCCAGCAGCAGCTTGTCGAAGCCCTGCCGCATCCACGGCGCGCCGCGCTGGTCCTGGGTGAGGTCGGCCGCGTGGAAGGTCGCGTTCGGCAGGCCGTTGCGCTGCGCGTTCTCGCGCGCCCGCGCCACCAGCCCGGCGTCGCCCTCCACGCCCACCACCTCGCCGGCCAGCCGCGCCATCGGCAGGGTGAAGTTGCCCAGCCCGCAGAACAGGTCCAGCACGCGATCCTGGGGTTGTGGATCAAGCAGTCCGAAGGTGTGCGCGATCATCTTCTCGTTGAGCGCGGCGTTGACCTGGATGAAGTCCAGCGGGCGGAACGCCAGCGACACGTCCCACTGCGGCAGCGAGAACGCCAACTGCGGCGCCTGCGGCCATAGCGGATGCACGCTCTCCACTCCGCCGGGCTGCAGGAAGATGGCGAAGCCCTGCGCCTGCCCGAACGCGGCCAGCGCGGCGCGGTCGCCTTCGCCCAGCGGTTGCAGGTGGCGGAACACCAGCGCGACGCCGCCGAACTCGACGGTCGCCTCGCCGGCGATGAATTCTATCTGCGGGATGTGTTCGCGCGCATCCAGGCTTTCCACCAGATGCGCCAGCGCGGCGACCTTGCCGCCGATCTCCGGGATGACGGTATGGCACTCGGACAGATCAGCGACGAAGCGCGGGTCCTGCTCGCGGAAGCCGACCAGGGTCTTGTCCTTCTTGTTGACCCGGCGCACCGAGAAGCGCCCCTTGCGGCGGTAGCCCCAACTGGCACCGGTCAACGGCGGCAGCACGGCCTGCGGCGCGACGTGGCCGATGCGCTCCAGGTTCTCCAGCAGCACGCGTTGCTTCGCCTCGATCTGCTTCACCTCGTCCAGGTGCTGTAGCACGCAGCCGCCGCAGATGCCGAAGTGCGGGCAGCGCGGCACGACGCGGTCGGGCGAAGCCTCCAGCACTTCCAGCGTCCTGGCTTCGTCGAAATGGCGGCTCTTCCCGGTCTGCTCGGCCATCACCCGCTCGCCGGGCAGGGCGCCGGCCACGAACGTCACCTTCCCGCCCTCGCCCTCGCGGCGGGCCACGCCGCGGCCATCGTGGGTCAGGTCGGTGATATGGGCCTCGAAAGGCGTCTTGTCGATGCGGGGAGAGCGATGGCGGGCCACGTGGCGACTGCTGCGTGCGGATTGCGGGGGCGCATTGTCGCATGGGGGTGGGACAGGGGAAGGCGCGGGGGCGGGAAACGGGAAACGGGAAACGATGCTCCAGGGCATTTGATCCTTGCTGACTGTCGGGAAGACCCGCAGGGAAACGGCTTGGCGGTGCTGGATTCGGGGAATGATCAAGTGGGGCTTCGGAGCACGCCCGATTTTCCGACGGACAGGAAGACTGCATGGAAGAAGGAATGATGGCCTTGAGAGCGAGATGCCCGCAGGCAAGGAATGAAACCTCCGGGCCCTGGAGCGCCTCGCTGCGGGAAACCCGCCACGAAAAGCAGAAGCCATCCAGAGCAGGTGAACCAGCCACCACGAGAATGGCTGCCCTTCAACTTCTTCACTTCCAACATCTTCACCACTCACCCCCTCACCATTCTCACCCTCGCTCCCTCATTCCCCCGTTCCCTGCCCCCTACTCCCTGTTTCCCGCTCCACCCACTTTTCCCGCTACCATCCCCCCAGGACACGCAAGGCAGCATTCCCATGTCGGACCCTGCAGGCATGAAGCCCCGCCTGCTGCTGGTGGAGGACGATCCCGTCAGCAGCCATTTCATGGTCGCCGCGCTGGAGGCGCTGCCGGCCGAAGTCGTGGCCGCGACCTCCTGCGCCGAAGCGCAGGCGCTGCCCTCTTGCTTCGACCTCTGGCTGCTGGATGCCCACCTGCCCGACGGCGACGGCGTCGCACTGCTGGCCCGCCTGCGGGCCGGTTCGCCGCGGACGCCGGCCCTCGCGCACACGGCCGATCCTTCGCCGGAGCTGCGCGCGCATCTGCTGCACGCGGGCTTCGCCGAAGTGCTGGTCAAGCCGCTGGGCGTGGCGCAGTTGCAGCGCAGCGCGCGCGAAACGCTGGCGCCGCCTGCGCGGAATGCCCACCCGGCCCCGGACCACGCATTACCCGGCACGCCTGCGGCGGCCATGGACTGGGACGACGAGATCGCACTGAAGGCACTGGGAGGCCGGCGCGAACACGTGGCGCAGTTGCGCCAGCTCTTCCTGGCCGAACTGCCCGCCGCCCGCGCCGCCTGCCTGGCGGCGTTCGACCGGCAGGACGACAGCGCGCTGCGCGCAAGCCTGCACAAGCTGCGCGCCAGTTGCGGCTTCGTCGGCGCCGCCGCGCTCGAACAGGCCGTGGCCGCATGGCACGCCGCCCCCGCATCACCGGCCCTGCGCGATGCCTTCGATGCCGCCACGCAGCGCTTGTCCGTCTAGCTCCTTGATTCCCTTGCAGAAACGGCTAACCGACCTTCGGCTGTTGAAAACCAGCCACGGCTGCAAAATCAATAAGCCTTCTGCCACAGATGGCACGGATCGACGCGGATGAAGCGAATGAAGCGGATCAGGATAAAAGAAGCTTTATCCGTGACATCTGCGTTCATCCGTGCTGATCCGTGTCTCCCGCTTTGCAAGCTGTGCAGTCGCGGCTGAAGCCGCTCCTACAGGGAGGAAACTGTGATCGCGGGGTTACGCGCTGCGGGGTTTCAGGCGGCTCAGGTCGCCGATCATTTCCCAGGATTTGAGGCCGCGCGGCCCCAGGTGGTGGGCCAGCACGCTGCGCAGGGCCAGCCGGAGGCTGGCGAGGTCCTCGGGCGGCGGCGGCGTGTCGCGGGCCAGCGCCAGCAGGGCGCGGCCGGTCGCGGCCTGGCTGCGCTCTTCGTGGCCGCGGTCGCTGCGCAGGCGGCGCGGGCCGTGTTCGGGGTCGATCCGGTAGCGCGCCGCCGGGTCGATCGCTTCGCCGTCGCCGTCCTCGTCGAGCGCGAAGCCGAAGCCCAGCGCCTGCAGCAGATCGCGCTCGAAGCGGCGCAGCGCCCAGGCCAGTCCTTCGCGCAGACGCAAACCTTCGCGCGCCTGCGCGTAGGCGTCGAACAGGTCGGGCAAGGGATCGTGCCGCGGCACCAGCCGCAGCACCAGTTCGTTGAGATAGAACGCCGCCAGCATCGCGTCGCCCGCGGGCTGCGGGGCGGCGTCCAATGCCTCGGCGCCCACCAGCCGCGCCAGTTCGCCGCACGGGTCGCAGTCGAGGCGGATCCATTGCAGCGGCTGCAAGGCGGCGCGCAGCACGTGCTTCTTCGGCCCCTGCACGCCGCGCGCGACCAGACCGATGCGGCCATGCTCGCGGCCCAGCACTTCCACCAGCAGGCTGGTCTCGCGCCAGGGGCGCGCGTGCAGCACGAAGGCGGTTTCACCGGTGATGCGCATGGATCAGGCGGGGAGCGGGGAACGCAGAATGGGGAACGGATTTTCCCGTGCTACCGCCGTCCCGGAACTTTCGTCGCGCAGGAATGCCGGGGCCGGCGGGAAGTCCACATTCCCCGTTACCCGTTCCCCGTTCTCCGCTTCACTCATACCCGAACGCCTTCAGCGCCGTCTCGTCGTCCGACCAGCCTTCGCGCACGCGCACCCAGGTTTCCAGGAAGACCTTGCGGCCGAACAGGTGTTCCATCTGCTGGCGCGATTTGCTGCCGATCTCCTTCAGGCGCGCGCCGGCCTTGCCGATCACGATGGCCTTCTGGCTCTCGCGTTCCACCCAGATCACCGCGCCGATGCGGGCCAGTTCGCCCTTGGGCGAATCCTCCACGGTGAAGCGCTCGATCTCCACCGTGGTCGCATACGGCAGTTCCGCGCCCAGTTGGCGCATCAACTGCTCGCGCACCAGTTCGGCGGCCAGGAAGCGCTCGCTGCGGTCGGTGATCTCGTCCTCGCCGAACATCGGCGGCGCTTCCGGCAGCAGCGCCAGCACGTCCTTCACCAGCGCTTCCAGGCCGTTGCGCTTGAGCGCGGAGACCGGGTGCACGGCGGCGAATTCGCGCTCCTGCCCGGCCTGCGCCAGGAACGGCAGCAGCGCGGCCTTGTCCTTCAGCCGGTCCACCTTGTTGACCACCAGCACCACCGGGATGCCGGCGCCGTGCAGGACGTTGTAGGCCAGCGTGTCCTCCTCGTCCCAGCGGCCGGCCTCCACCACCATCAGCGCGGCGTCCACGTCCTCCAGCGCGCCACGCGCGGCGCGGTTCATCACCCGGCTCATCGCCGAGGCGGAGAACTTGCCCTGCTGCCTGTGCAGGCCGGGCGTGTCCACCAGCACGACCTGCCCGGCCGGGCGGTCCTTCGCCGCCGCGAAAGTCGCGATGCCCAGCAGCCGGTGCCGGGTGGTCTGCGGACGGTTGGAGGTGATGCTGACCTTGGCGCCGACAAGGGCGTTGGTCAGGGTGGACTTGCCCACGTTGGGGCGGCCGATGACGGCGACACTGCCGCTGCGGTGGGGGGCGGATTGGTTCACCGGGCGATACTCACTTCACTCACTTCGGGATGTCGAGCTTGTCCAGCAGCGCCGCGGCGGCGGCCTGCTCGGCGTTACGGCGCGAGGTGCCCTCGCCTTCCGCGACCAGCACGGGCTCCTGGATGGAGCAGCGCGCCTGGAAGACCTTGGCATGGTCGTCGCCGCTCTCGGACACCAGTTCGTACAGCGGCAGCGGCCGTTGCCGCGCCTGCAGCCATTCCTGCAGCCGCGTCTTGGCGTCTTTTTCCGGGCGGCCGACCGGCAGCGCGGCCAGGGATTCCTCGAACCACGGCAGCACCACGGCGCGGCAGGCTTCGAAGCCGGCGTCCAGGTAGACCGCCGCCACCACCGCCTCCAGCGCATCGGCCAGGATGGAATCGCGGCGGTGGCCGCCGGACTTCATTTCGCCCGGCCCCATGGTCAGGCGCTCGCCGAGTTGCAGGGTGCGGGCGATGGTGGCCAGCGCCGCTTCGCGCACCAGTTCGGCGCGCGCGCGGGTCAGGGCGCCTTCGTCGGCCTTCGGCCAGCGCTGGAACAGCGCTTCGGCCACCATCAGGTTGACCACGCTGTCGCCGAGGAACTCCAGCCGCTCGTTGTGCGGTGCGCCGGCGCTGCGATGCGTCAGGGCCCGCGCGAGCAGGTCCTGGTCGGCGAAGGCATGGCCGATGCGGTCAACCGCCAAACCCTTAGTCCGCGCCGCGCCGGGTCATGGCCTGGGAGGCGTCGAACTTGCCGACCACGTCCAGGTTGCCCACCAGCGGGCGGCGCACTTCGTAGCTGACCTTCATGTTCCAGCCACCTTCCATGCGCTCGATCTTCACGTGCGCCGGCTTGACGTTGTCGGAGTAGTTGATGTCCAGGCGGCGGAAGAACAGGTCCTGGATCCTGCCCGGGTCCATGTCCGCCACGCCGGGCTCGTTGGCCAGGCCCTTCAGCGAGGACTTGACCGCGTAGTACTCCTGATACATCGGGAACAGCCGCATGGCCACGTAGGCGGCAAAGCCCACCACGGCCAGCACCATCAGGAAGCTCATCAACGTCATGCCGCTTTGCTTGCGCTTCATTGCCATTCCCCCTTGGACATGGAAACCGGTTGGATCACTCGATGCCGTTGCCGATGCGCGAGGCATCGAAGCCATTCTTGCAGAACCAGCCCTCGCAGTTCAGCCAGATCAGGAACGCCTTGCCACGCAGGTTGGCCTCCGGCAGGAAATGGTAGTCCCAGAACCGGCCGTCCAGGCTGTTGTCGCGGTTGTCACCCATCACGAAATAATGCCCCGGCGGCACCACCCAGTCGCCTTCGCCGCCGCCGAACGGGGTCACCCCGACCCGCTCCAACACGGTGTGCGGGCGGCCCGGCAGGTCCTCGCGCAGCAGGGTGGCGCCCGGCGCCTCGCCGCCCTCGTCGGCATAGGCCCCCAGCGTCTGGTACTTCAGCGGCTGGCCGTTCAGGTAGACGGTGTCGCCGTGGAAGCCCACCCGGTCGCCGGGCAGGCCGATGATGCGCTTGATCCAGTTGTTCTGCGGGTCGTGCGGCGGCTTGAACACCACCACGTCGCCGCGCGCGGGCTCGCCGGTGGCCAGGAACTTCTGGTTGTTGATCGGCAGGCGCAGGCCGTAGGAGAACTTGTTGACCAGGATGAAATCGCCGATCAGCAGGTTGGGCATCATCGAGCTGGACGGGATCTTGTACGGCTCGGCGATGAAGCTGCGCAGCACCAGCACCACCGCCAGCACCGGGAAGAAGGCGCGCGAGTAATCGACCAGCACCGGCTCCTCGTCCAGCAGGCCGCCCCGGGCGCGCCGGCGCTTGGCCAGGAACAGCTTGTCCGCCAGCCACACCACGCCGGTCAGCAGCGTCAGCACCACGAGGATCGTTTCGAACCAGACCATACGGTTTCCTAAATACGGGAACGGGAAACAAAGAACGGGGAACGCAGACCGCCGGGCGGTACGGCCGGGCGGCCCGGATGCTCCGGTCCCGTTTCCCCGCCTTCCGTTCCCGGCTTCATCACTTGCTGTCCACCTGCAGCACGGCCAGGAAGGCTTCCTGCGGGATCTCCACGCGGCCCACCTGCTTCATCCGCTTCTTGCCCTCTTTCTGCTTCTCGAGGAGCTTCTTCTTGCGGGTGATGTCGCCACCATAGCACTTGGCCAGCACGTTCTTGCGCATCGCCTTGACCGTCGAGCGCGCAATGATCTGGGCGCCGACCGCCGCCTGGATGGCGACATCGAACATCTGCCGCGGAATCAATTCGCGCATGCGCTCGGCGAGTTCGCGCCCTTTGCGGTCCGCCTGCGCCCGATGCACGATCAGCGACAGCGCATCCACGCGGTCGCCGTTGATCAGGATATCCAGGCGCACGAAGGGGCCGGCTTCGAATCGGTCCAACTGATAGTCGAACGAGGCATAACCGCGACTGGCCGACTTCAAGCGGTCGAAAAAGTCCAGAACCACCTCGGCCAGCGGCATTTCGTAGGTGATCTGTACCTGGGTGCCGAGATAGTTCAGGTTCTTCTGGCGACCGCGTTTCTCTTCGCACAGCGTGATCACAGGCCCGACATAGTCCGGCGGCACCAGAATGTTGGCGATGATGATCGGCTCGCGGATCTCTTCGACTTCGCTGGCCGACGGCAGTTTGGCCGGATTGTCGATTTCGACGATGTCGCCGCTCTTCTTCAGCACCTGGTAGATCACCGTCGGCGCCGTGGTGATCAGATCGAGGTCGTACTCGCGCTCCAGGCGCTCCTGCACGATCTCCATGTGCAGCAGGCCGAGGAAGCCGCAGCGGAAGCCGAAACCCATCGCCTCGGACGACTCCGGTTCGAACTGCATCGCCGAATCGTTGAGCTTGAGCTTCTCAAGCGCCTCGCGCAGCGCCGTGTAATCGTCGGCCTCGGTGGGAAAAAGACCGGCGAAGACACGTGGCTTGATCGTCTGGAAGCCCGGCAACGGCTCGGTTGCCGGCTTGCTCGCATTGGTCAGGGTGTCGCCAACCGGGGCACCGTGCACTTCCTTGATTGCTGCGCAGACGAAGCCGACCTGTCCGCAGCTCAGTTTCTGTCGTTGCACGCGCTTGGGCGTGAACACGCCAACCTGTTCGACATACCAGGTGCGTCCGGTGGACATCACCAGGATCTTGTCGCCGACATTGATTTCGCCCTGCATGACGCGCACCAGCGAGATCACGCCGAGGTAGTTGTCGAACCAGGAGTCGATGATCAGCGCTTTCAGCTGCGGATCGGTCGGCAACGCCGGCGGCGGAATGCGCTTGATGATCGCTTCCAGCACCGCGCGCACATTGAGGCCGGTCTTGGCGCTGATCTCGAGCGCGTCGGTGGCGTCGATGCCGATGACGTCTTCGATCTCCTGGCGCACGCGATCCGGCTCGGCCGACGGCAAGTCGACCTTGTTCAGCACCGGCACCACTTCCAGGCCCTGCTCGACCGCGGTGTAGCAGTTGGCGACGCTTTGCGCCTCGACGCCCTGCGCCGCATCCACCACCAGCAGCGCACCTTCGCAGGCCGCCAGCGACCGCGAGACTTCATAGGCGAAGTCGACGTGGCCCGGCGTATCGATGAAATTGAGCTCGTAGATGTTGCCGTCGTCGCTCTTGTACGGCAACGACACCGACTGCGCCTTGATGGTGATGCCGCGTTCGCGCTCGATCGGATTGCTGTCCAGCACCTGCGCTTCCATTTCGCGGTCCTGCAGACCGCCGCAGATCTGGATGAAACGGTCGGCCAGCGTCGACTTGCCGTGGTCGACGTGCGCGATGATCGAGAAGTTACGAATTAGGGTCATGTCTCGTGCGCTCCGCCGGCTGCGCTGTTCGCAACCGGTGGGCTTGGGGGAAACCCGCAATTAAACCACGAGCGAGGTAGAAGCCGCGACAAGGAAGATGCTGCTGGTCGCACGAGGTGTACACCTGCAGGGCGGCCGCAACGTGAACCGGCGACAAATGCGGATGTCAGTGCACGCCCGCCGATGCCGCCCTGCCCACACTCAACAAGGTTTCCGGCGGCAGATCGCCCAGCAGGTAAAACCACTCGTCCCCCTGGCGAACCGTCACTTGACTCAGCGCGCCATGACGCCAGCCGTTGCTGTCCACCGCCAGTCCCGGCGGCAGCTGCATCTGGTAGATCGACACCCACGCCACACCGTCGGAGATCACCCACTGGCGTGCGCCGGTGATCCCGGGCACTGTGAGCGCCGATCCGACCAGGCGAAAGCCCGCGGGCAGATTCCAGCCGTTGTCGCTGATCGCTGCCGCCACCGGCGCTGGCGAAAGCCCGGCGAAGCCATGAACCAGCAGACGCGTAACCATGCGCCGCTCGAGCATTTGCTGGTCCTCGCCAAAGCGTTCGCTGCGCAGCGGCAAGCCGGTATCGACGTCGATCCACAGGCGCAGCCCATAGCGGTCCTCGCTGAGCGGCTGCAGCGTCATTTTCAGAGCACGCCGACCGGCGACGCGCTCGCGCGGATCCATGCTGATGCGGTAATGCCGATCCAGTTGCGCCAGCAGCGGCCCGGCGCGCAGTTGCGGGCCTTGACCGATGCGCTGGTCGCCCTCGGGTCCAAGGATCGAAACGCCTTGCGCGGTGCGCACCTGTCGACGACCCGCGCCATTCAGCGCCGCCCATTGCTGCTCCGGTCCGCCAGGTCCGACGCGCTGCGACAGTTCGAGCAGGTCCCAGTCGCCGCCGCCCGCGTCGACCACCAGGGTCGCGTCGTAATTCAACGAGCGCTGCGCCTTGTCCATGCGCATCGCCCAGTGCCTCCAGTCGTCCGCTGGCGCCTGCGCTGCGGCGGCGACTGCATGCATCAGAATCAGTAGCAGCAACCATCCGCGCATGAGCTTGAATTTCCGCGACACTGAGGTTTCCGATCAGCAGATCCGCGACGTTTGATGGTTTCAGGAGATGGTTTTCGACGCACTCAAGGGCGCTCGTTCACCGTCGCCGAGACCGGGACCAGCAAGCGTTGTTCCGGCCGCGCGAACACCGGCTGCGCACCTCCGACCCACCACGCACCGTCGACCATCTGGCCGTGGCGCATCAACAGCATCTGTTCCGCACTGATCGGCGTCGGCAGCGTGCCGAGCAAGCTGCTGCGTTCTCCGGCGACCGGTTGCACGCCAGCACTTACGTTGGCCAGACTCGGCGCGATCGGACCCGGCACGCCGAGCGGCAAGGCGCCACGCGGTGCCGGCGCAGAATCGGCCAGCGCCGATACGCCGGGCCGCTCGATCTCCGGAGCCACCGAGAATACCGCCATCAATGCCACCGACGCGGCGATCGCGGCACCCAGCCACGGTCGCCACGACCGCGTCGCACGCTGCACACCAGACACTGGGTGCCGATCCTCGTCGGCGAGCGTCTGCATGACTCGATCTGCCAGATTCAGCCCTGCGCCGCCGGGTCGGTGCGTGATCACGTCGCGCATCAGATGCATGCGCGCCCACATGGCGCGCAGTTCCGCATCGTGCTCCAGACGGCGCAACAGGAACGCGCGCTCGTCGCGCCCGAGTTCGCCATCCATCAGCGCCGACAGTTGTTCCCTGATGTCTTCACTCATGATCCGTCAACCCTCCACCAGCGGGCGAATCCGACGATCCACCGCGTCACGTCCACGGAAAATGCGCGAACGCACCGTTCCGATCGGACAATTCATGATCTGCGCAATTTCCTCGTAACTCAGTCCATCGATCTCGCGCAGCGTCAATGCCGTACGAATATCCTCGGGCAGATCTTCGACTGCCGCCAGCACGGTGCGTTCGACTTCCTCGCGCAGAAACTCGTTTTCGGGCGTTGCGCTTTCATGCATGCGGTCGTCCGACTGGCTCGCCGCGTCATCCATCAGCACGTCGTCCAGCGGCGGACGCCGCGACTGCGACACCAGGAAGTTCTTTGCCGAGTTCACCGAAATCTTGTAGAGCCAGGTGTAGAACGCGCTGTCCCCGCGAAAGTTGGGCAACGCCCGATAAGCCTTGATGAAGGCTTCCTGGGCCACGTCCTGGGCCTCATGCCAGTCCGGCACAAAGCGCTGGATCAACGCCACGATGCGATGCTGGTATTTGCGCACCAGCAGGTCGAAAGCCAGGCGGTCGCCCGCCTGTACGCGCTCCACCAGGGCCGCATCGATCGCCGCCTCTTCCACCGCTACCCCCGTGACTGTCGTCGCCGGCCTGGCTGCCGGCGGCGTTCCCCGCGCGTTTGGCGCGGACCAGCGCAGATTCAACCCCATGAGTCCGTAGCCTCGCTATCCAGTGATCACGAACATGGACCGGGCCGCGCAAAGAAAGTTCAACATGCCTTCAACACGTCCCTCTGCCCTGCGTCGACACCGAGCAGAGCATTTATCCGCAAAGGACGCAAAGGACGCAAAGAAAGCAAAGCGAATGACGTCCTCAATTGATTTGGCTTTCCTTTGCGTCCTTTGCGTTCTTTGCGGACCAAAAGGCTCTTCACTCGTCGGCCATCTCCGCCAGCAATCGAGCACGCTCGGTGAGCATCGCCTCAAAGGTCGCCGCCGGCAGCGGCCGCGAGAACAGATAACCCTGCAGTTCCTGGCAGCCGTACTCGCGCAGGAAGCGCAGGTGGTCCTCGGTTTCGACGCCCTCGGCGACCACCACGCGGTCCATGTTGCGCGCCATGTTGATGGTCGCGCGCACGATCGCCTCGTCGGCCGGGTCGACGCCGATGTTGCGCACGAAGGTCTGGTCGATCTTGATGCGATCGCACGGAAAGCGCTTGATGTAGTCGAGCGAGGACTGGCCAGTGCCGAAGTCGTCGATCGCGATGTGGCAGCCGAGTTCGCGCAACTGGCCAAGCACGTCCATCAGGTTCGGGATGTCCTTGATGTTGATGCTCTCGGTGACCTCCAGGTCGAGCGCGTCGCCGGGCAAACCGGAGTCGCGCAAGGCCTTTTCGACGACTTCGACCAGATTGATCTGGCGCAATTGCAGCGCCGACAGGTTGACGCTGACCCGCAGCGGGAACTTGAACATGTCGAGCCAGCGTTTGGCGTCGCTGCACGCCTGGCGCAGGATCCATTCGCCGATCGGCACGATCAGGCCGGTGTCCTCGGCGATCGGGATGAAAAATCCCGGACTGATCAAGCCCAGTTCGGGGTGCTCCCAGCGGATCAGCGCCTCCATGCCGATGATGTCCTCGGTGATCGCATCCACCTGGGGCTGGTAGTAGGAACGCAACTCGTTGTTGCGTTCTGCCATCCTCAGCTTGGATTCGAGGTCGAGGCGCTGGCGGTTGGATTCCTCGGGAACGGCGACATACACCTGATAGGTATTGCGACCCATGCCCTTGGCGTTGTACATCGCCACATCGGCGTGCTTGAGCAGGGTTTCGCCGTCCTTGCCGTCATCCGGGTAGAAGCTGATGCCGAGACTCGCCGTGATCTGCAGTTCGCGGCCATCGGTGAGGGTCAAAGGCGTTTCCAGCACCTTGACGATCTTGTCGGCGACGCGCATCACGTCGTCGCGCTGCACGATATGGCGCAGGATGAGCGTGAACTCGTCGCCGGCGTAACGCGACACCGTATCCGACGCGCGCACACTGGCACGCAAGCGCTTGGCGACCGAACTCAGCACCTGGTCGCCGGTCGCGTGGCCGAGACTGTCGTTGATGGTCTTGAAGCGATCAAGGTCGACGAACAGCACGGCAAACTGCTCGCCACTGCGTCCGGCCTCGGCGATTGCCGATTGCAGGCGGTCGTTGAACAGCAGGCGGTTGGGCAGACGCGTCAGCGAATCGTGCAGGCCCTGGAATCTGCTGTCCGACCGGTATCGCGCGACCAAGGCCTGCAGGGCCAGGTGCGAACCAACCAGGCGCAGCACCGACAGCAGTTCTGCCGCACGTGGTTGCGGTTTGCGGCTGCCCGCCATCAGCGCTCCGAGGGCGCGCTGGCCATCGCCGTACAGCGGCACTGCGAGCACACTGTTCAGGCGCAACTGTTTGAAGAACGCTTCGCCGAGACTGGCGGCGGCACTCTCGGCGGCGCTGAATTCAGCGCCGGCCAGAACGCGCCGGTAGAGCTCGGTCTGCCACACCGGGTGCACCGCGCCCTGGGCCGAGCGCGGGAACGCCGCGAGCACTTGCGGTTCGGCCTCGGTGCCGCCGCGCTCGACGCAGACGTAGAAAAAATCCAGCCCATAGTCGGCGATGACGCGTTTCAGTACCGGCTGCACGCCCTGGATGTCGAGGCCGGTACGCGCCAGTCCGGCCAAGGTCTCGAGCGGCGAATCGGCCTGCGCGCCGGCGGTCAGCAGCACCAGGCGAGAGTTGTCGCCGTCGCAGCCAATGACGGCAAGACCGACCAGCCGGGGATCGCCGTGGGCGTCGATGCGTGCTTCGCCCAGACCCAGATTCTCCGCGCGCGCCGAAGGCAGTTCGCCGAGCAGTTCGCGCACCGATGCGCCCGCCAGTTCCTCGGCATTGCGTCGCAGCAACTTGATCGCGCGCGGGTTGACGCTGCGCACGCGGTCGGCTCGCGGATCCACCAGCAACGCCGGGACGTCGAGATTGTCGATCCAGCTGCCGTCGGCCCCGGCACTCGGCAGCACTGGCGCGATCAGCTCGCGCGCGTGCCGCAGCGCGTCGGCGGCGCTGACCGGGCTCTTGATCCAGACTGCCACCGGCGCATTGGGACCCCCGGTGGTCCCCGGCGGCAATGCTCCGGCGGGAACCACGCCGATGCGCGGCACCAGGCGCCAACGCGGGTGACCCGCGAGCACCCGGCACAGCCCCTCGGCCTCAGCGTAAGGATCGACGAATTCGACGAAGATCAGCGCCAGCTCCGGGTCCTGAGCCAGCAACGCATGTGCCTGGGGCACGTCGCGCGCGGTGTAGATGGCGTCGAAATCGGCGCCGTCGAAGGAATCGAACAGCACGCGTCGATCGTCGCGATTGCTGGCGACGATCAGTACGCCGGCATTGTACTTGCGGTTTTCGGGCTCGGTCATTCGCGGATCCAGCGGCCATCGCGCAGGCGCAGGCGCAAGGACGGACCATGTCGGTGCAGAATCTGGAAAGCGAGCCGCTGCACCGGACTCGGCAAGTCGAGCGCCGTTCCGAGCAGCAGCACACGCTTGTCGCCACCGTCCTTGCCGCGCGCAATCTGTCGCAACAGGGCCAGCGTTTGCGGCGTGAACTCGTTGCGATCGGCCGGAAACACATAGATACCGAAGTGCCCGGACTGGAGCACGAAGCGCAGTGCTTCCGCCAGGCGTTTGCTGCCGGCCACGGTGATGCCGTGTTCGCGCAGGCTGGCCAGACCGACGTCCGCGCTCCAGTGGTAGATCGAATGACCCCGGCGCTGCGCCATCAGACGCAGGTGCGCCAGAATTTCGGTGGGGAAAGGCGAGTCGACGAGAACCAGATTGCTGGTACTGTCCAGCAGTTGCTCGTAGAGCCGCTCCGGCACACGCTGCTCGCCGCTGGTGCGGACCAGCGCGTCGGACTCGTTCGTGGCAGGTTCAGTCACGCTTGCCCCTACATCGTGTGCGTAGGCCGCTCCGAGCCCAGCGTGCCGGCCAGCACCGACTCGATCTTGGTTTTCACCAAGTCGCCGTCGGAGTTCTCGCTGAACTGCACGCCGATGCCGGCAGTACGATTGCCCTGGGCGCCTGTCGGCGTGATCCAGACGACCTTGCCCGCGACCGGCATGCGGTCCTTCTCTTCCATCAGCGTCAGCAGTATGAACACCTCGTCGCCGATGTTGTAGCGCTTCATGGTCGGCACAAAGATGCCACCGCCCTTGAGGAACGGCATGTAGGCGTGATACAGCGCCCCTTTGTCCTTGATCGCCAGTGACAGGATGCCCTGGCGCGGAATTCCCGGTCCGGTACTCATGCTCGCTGTTTACGCTCCCCGTGATTGAACGCCTGCGACCAGCGTGCGGCAAGATCGTGAATCAACAAGTCTTCGCGGACTCCCGTGCCGGCCAGCCCGCGCGCTCGCTCCAACTGTGTCGCCAACGGCAGGAGGGTCGACATTTCCATTCGCGAAGTCAAGTCGATCCATGCATCGAAAGCTCCACTGCCCAGGCGTTCGCCGCGAACCGCGAGCGCAATCAGGCGCGACCAACGCTGCAACAGCAGCGCGCCCTCGCCTTTTGCGACCGTGGCGAACGCACTGGGGTCGAGACCACCTCGCGCAAGTTCGATCAGGCGTTGGGCCAGCGTCGACCAATCGTCGAATATCCCGGGCTGCAGGATGGCGATCGCCATCTCCGGATCGCCACCGGCAAGCGCCAGCGCCACCCGCGAACGTTGCGCGTCTGCGCCGGCCATCGCGGCCACCGCATCCACGCTGTCGGTGTCGTCGCGCGCCACCAGCGGCAGCCGTTGGCAGCGGCTGCGAATGGTCGCCGGCAGGCGACCGATGCGCTCCGCCAACAACAACAGGTGGGTATCGGCCGCCGGCTCTTCGAGCGTTTTCAACAGCGCGTTGGCGGCGGCGCTGTTCATCTGCTCGGCAGGCCAAAGCAGCGCCACCTGACGCCGTGCGATCTGCGGACGCATCGACAATCGCGCCGACAGCTCGCGGATCTGATCGATCTTGATCACCGCCGAGTCGACCGGACAGACCTCCACCCAGTCCGGATGATTGCCCGCCAGGTACAATGTGCAGCCACGACAGCGCCCGCAGGCCATCGCCGCCCGCGGCGACTCGCACAGCAGTCCCTGCGCAATCTGCCGCCCCAGTTGCAGCTTGTGCAGCCCGCCCTCGCCGTGAATCAACAACGCATGCGCGATCTGCCCGCGCTCGACGCCGGCGGCAAGCCGCTGCCAGGCAGCGGCGTGCCAGGGGAGGCACGTCGAATCAGTTTGGGAGATGGCCATTCGGTTTTCGCTGTCGCTGGTTTGGAACCACCATGGGAAGCGAATCCGCGCCGGCCGATTTCGCGAAGTGGTGGTTCAAGTCGCTCATTGAAGGGCAGTGTGGTCCGCAAAGGACCCAAAGAACGCAAAGGAAAGCGGAAGGCCCGGATCAGTGGATCGGCTATCGCGAGTCTGCTGCATTCGAATGCTCTCTTTGCGTTCTTTGCGTCCTTTGCGGACAAAAAACAGGCTCCAGGTTCGCTGAAGACTGCGCTTCACTTCTGCCCCAGTTGAAACTTGCGCACTGCCGCATTGTGCTCGGCGAGCGTGCGCGAGAATACGTGGCTGCCGTCGCCGCGGGCGACGAAGTACATGGCCTCGGTGGTCGCTGGCTTGACGCTGGCCTCGATGGCCGCACGCCCGGGCAGCGCGATCGGGGTCGGCGGCAGGCCGAATCGGGTGTAGGTGTTGTACGGCGTGTCGGTTTCCAGGTCGACCCGGCGCAGATTGCCATCGAAAGCGTCGCCGAGGCCGTAGATCACGGTCGGATCGGTCTGCAGGCGCCAGCCGAGGCGCAGCCGGTTGACGAATACGCCGGCAATCTCGGGACGTTCACCGGCACGCCCGGTTTCCTTTTCGACGATCGAGGCCAGAATCAGGGCCTGATAGGGGTCGGCCAGCGGCAGTTCCGGGGCGCGCGCATGCCACAACTCGGAAAGCAACTTCTTCTGTGCCCAATAGGCCCGCTTGAGCAGTTCCACATCGCTGAACCCGCGCGGAAAGAAATACGTGTCCGGCAGGAACAAACCCTCCGCGTGGACTTCGGGCGCACCGATTCGAGTCAGCACTTCGCTGTCGGACAATCCGCCGATCGACTGCGTCAGCTCCTGCACCGATGCCAGCGCGATGCGCAGGTCGCGGAAACGCGATCCTTCGAGGATGGTGATCCGATACTGGACCACGCGGCCATCGGCGATCGCCTGCAGCAGGTCGCGCGGCGTGGTGTTGGCGGCGATGCGGTATTCGCCGGCCTGCAGCTTCTGGGCAACGCCCATGCGTTCGGCCAGCAAGCGCCATTGCCAGTAGTGCGCGCGACTGATGCCCTGCTCGTCCAGACGTTGCGCCAGATCCTTCAGGCGCATGCCGCGGCTGAACTCGACGACCTGCTCGATGCCGCCCAGGGTGTGCGATTCGAAACGGTGGTAATCGCGCCAGCCGATCCAGGCGACCGCCGACAGCGCGATCGCCACGCAGGCCAGCAGCAGCACCCAGCGCACGCGCCCGAGCAGGGCGCTCGGTTGCGCCCGCTTCATGGCCGCACCCTGGACCCGAACTGGGCATCCCAACGCAGCTGCAAGCGGCGTACCTCATGGTCGCTGTGCCAGCGTTGCTGCGCCAGTTGAACCGCCTGGCGCGGGCCATGCAGCGCATTCGTCAGAACCACGGCGTCCGCCGACTCTATCGACGCAACCGTCAACGCCGCCTCGCGGGCGTCGACCTCAGCAATCAGCCAGCGGCGCGCGACCCCGGCGATGCCGCAAGCATCCAGTGCAGGCGTCAACCACTGACCGCCGCGACGCACGAACAGATTGCCTGCGGTGGCGGCAATGGCATTTCCTTGTGTATCCAGCATCAACCCCTCGTCGATCGCACTATCGCGCCACTCTGCCCGCGCCAGCACCTGTTCCAGCCGGTTCAGATGCTTGATCCCCGCCAGCGCCGGTTGCTGCGCGAGGCGAGTCTGGCACCAACGCAGGCGCAGCGCAGGCGCGCCCGGCGCGTAGGCCGAAACAAACAGCAGCAGGCGCGGGTGCGGCTGCGGCAGTCGAGCATAACCGCGCGGCCCGCTGCCGGCGCTGTAGATCACCTTGAGCACCGACTGCGAGTGAACTTGTGCCCGGCGTCGGGCGCGCCGCAACAGGGCAACCATGTCCGGCTCAGGCAAGCCGAGTCGCCGGCAACCCAGCGCCAGCCGCTGCATATGCCAGTCCCACAGCGGCGCATGCCCGCCACTGAAGCGGATGGTCTCGAACAGGCCATCGCCATAGTGCAGGCCGCGATCGTCGCGCATTCGGTCGCCGGCGCTCACGACGCCATACCCAGCGCGCGCAGCATGCCGAGCGCCTTGGATCGGGTTTCCTTGAGTTCGCGTCTCGCAATCGAGTCGGCGACGATGCCGGCACCCGCCCGCCACAGCAGGCGATCGCGCTCTACCGAGATCGTGCGGATCAGGATATTGAGGTCGAGCGAACCATCGTCTCCGATATAGCCGAGCGCCCCGGTATAGGCGCCGCGGCCGATCTGCTCCAGCTCACCGATGATCTGCATGCAGCGCACCTTGGGGCAGCCGGTGATGGTGCCGCCGGGAAAGAGCGCGCGCAGCAGCGACCACACGGTGACACCCTCGCGCAGCCGACCGCTGACGTTGGAGACCAAGTGATGCACGTGGGCGTAACTTTCGATGCCGCCGAGTTCGTCGACGCGAACGCTGCCGGGAACGCAGACGCGCCCGAGATCGTTGCGTTCGAGGTCGATCAGCATGATGTGTTCGGCGCGTTCCTTGGGATCGCGCTGCAACTCGGCCAGCAGATGCGCATCGACCGTCGCATCGGCATCCCGTCGGCGAGTGCCGGCGATTGGCCGGGTGTCGACCCGATCGCCGCGGACACTGACCAGACGTTCCGGCGACGACGACGCCAGCCCCCAGGCGCCATGGCTGAGCAAGGCCGCGAATGGCGCCGGATTCGCCGCCGTCAGGCGCGCGAACAACGCGTCGAGATCGATGGGCTCAGCCGCGCGGGCGCGCCACGCACGCGACAGGTTGACCTGGAACACGTCGCCGGCGAGCAAGTAATCGTGGATGCGCGCGACGCCGTCGAGGAAACGCTGCGGATCGTCCTCGCTGATCCTCAAAGCGGAGCTAACTCCGCTGCCTTGCTCTGGTAGAGCGGAGCTTGCTCCGCTGCCTTGCCCTGGTAGAGCAGAGCTTGCTCCGCTGCCTTGCCCTGGTAGAGCGGAGCTTGCTCCGCTGCCTTCGCTGGCAGCCACCAGCCGATCGCGCCAATTTTCGCGATCCGCGCCCAGCAGCTCGCAGCGCTGCGTCAGCCGGTCTCGCACCAACACCGCCGGCACCCGCCACAGCAGAGCCAGCGGCTCGTCGAGTTCAGGCTGCAGGCACGCCACGCTTGGCTCGAACACGCTGCCGAACTCATAGGCCAGGTAAAGCAGCCAGCCGCCCGCAAATGGCGTACCGGAATCCACCGTCATGCCCACCTTGAGGGAACGCAACTGGTGTTCGAACGCCGCCAGTTGCCGCGCATGTTCGGGATGCCCCGGATACGGCACGACCAGTGGCGACGATTCGGTCAGCGGCAGCAGGTCGAAGCGCCCCTGTGGCCCGGACGCCGCGCTCAGCAGCAGCGCCGGCGCCATCTCTGCGCCCAGGCGACGACGCAGTTCGGCGAAATCGAGCGCGGCTACATAGGGTTCAGCCTGCATGGGCACATCGGCAGCGCACGGGCGTAATGACGAGCAGTCTACGGGTTCTGGACCGTTGCCCGGTGAACGCAGGCTGTTGTGGGTCCAGACTGGTCAGGGCGCTTCTGGTGGTGAAGAGCGTCCAGACAAGTCTGGACCCACAACAGCCAAAGCCCTTCAGGACCAGGAAGCTAGGGCGTCCAGACCGGTCTGGACCCACTACAGCCAAAACCCGTCAGGATCTTGAAGCGGGAGCGTCCAGACAAGTCTGGACCCACAACCGCCAAAGCACTTCAGGTCCATGAAGCGGGAGCGTCCAGACCAGTCTGGACCCACGCGCGGGGCCTCACATCCGCTTGAAGATCAACGTCCCGTTGGTGCCGCCAAACCCGAACGAATTCGACATGACGATATCGAGCTGCGCCTGGCGCGAGGTGTTCGGCACCAGATCGAGATCGATGCCTTCGTCGGGGTTGGCCAGGTTGATGGTCGCCGGCACCACCTGGTCGCGCAACGCCAGCACGCAGAAAATCGCTTCGACTGCGCCGGCGGCTCCGAGCAGGTGACCCGTGACCGACTTGGTCGAACTGACCATCACGCCGGGCGCAGCGCTGCCGAAGGTGCTCTTGATCGCCAGTGCTTCGCCACGATCGCCGAGCGGCGTCGATGTCGCGTGCGCGTTGACGTACTGCACGTCGCCGGCGTTGATGCCGGCATCGGCGAGCGCCGCGACCATCGATGCCGCCGCTCCCGCACCATCTTCTGGCGGCGCGGTCATGTGATAGGCATCGTCGCTCATGCCGAATCCGATCAACTCGGCGTAAATGCGCGCGCCGCGCGCCCTGGCGTGTTCATACTCTTCCAGCACCATGGCTCCGGCGCCGTCGCTGAGCACGAAGCCGTCGCGGTCGCGATCCCACGGCCGGCTGGCGGCCTTGGGGTCGTCGTTGCGCTCGCTGAGGGCGCGCGCCTGCACGAAACCGCCGATCGCCGTCGGCGTGGTGGCGTGTTCAGTGCCGCCGGCGAGCATGACGTCCGCATCGCCGTAAGCGATCAACCGCGCCGCAACGCCGATGTTGTGGGTGCCGGTGGTACAGGCGGTGACGATCGACAGATTCGGGCCCTTGACGCCGAAATGGATGCCGAGGTGGCCAGCGACCATGTTGATGATCGTGCCGGGCACGAAGAACGGCGAAATCTTGCGCGGACCGCCTTCATGCCAGGTCAACGTGGTCTTTTCGATGGTCGAAATGCCGCCGATACCGGCCGCCATCATTACGCCGAAACGACTCTTCATCGCCTCAGGCACCGGATCCAGACCGGCGTCGCGCACCGCCTGCGTACCCGCGGCGATGCCGTAGTGGATGAACGGATCCATCCGCCGCGAGTCTTTCGGCGGAACCCAGGCGTTGACGTCGAAGCCCTGCACCTGGCCGGCAAAACGGGTGGCAAAGGCCGAACAATCGAAATGGGTGATCGGCCCGATGCCGCTGCGGCCGGCGACGACGTTGTCCCACGCGGTGGGAATATCGCTGCCAACCGGCGATACGATGCCGAGCCCGGTCACTACGACGCGACGAGCGCTACGCATAGAGCCTCGAGGGAAAAAGGAAAAAGGAAAAAGGAAAAAGGGAAAGCCGGGTTCGAGGCAGGGGGGCCTGACGGCTCTTCCCTTTTCCTTTTTCCATTTCCCTTTTTCCTTCGGCGTAGAGCGCGACGCTGTCGCGCACTGCGCCGTTCGATCAGGCCTTGACGTTGGCCTTGATGTAATCGATTGCCTGCTGGACCGAGGTGATCTTCTCGGCTTCCTCGTCCGGGATTTCGCACTCGAACTCTTCTTCGAGCGCCATCACCAGTTCGACGGTGTCCAGCGAGTCGGCGCCGAGATCGTCGACGAAGGAGGAGTTCGGCTTGACTTCGTCTTCCTTCACGCCCAGACGGTCGACAACGATCTTCTTGACGCGATCTTCGATGCTGCTCATGGTTTCGTAGGTTCCTGCCGAAAAGGGGTGAGATGATAGTGAAAGGTGATGCTGCCGACTAGGGACACTCTGAGCAGGTCCAGCGGCTCGTCATTGCAAGCGCAGCGAAGCAATCCAGTCCTTTGATCGTAATTGCATTTCTGGATTGCCGCGGCGCTTTGCTCCTCGCAATGACGACTCGTTCAGATTGCCCTAGGGCATGTACATGCCGCCGTTGACGTGCAGCGTTTCGCCGGTGATGTAGCCCGCTGCAGGCGACGCCAGGAAGGCAACCGCCTTGGCGATATCGCTGGCGGCACCGAAACGACCGAGCGGCACGTCGGCCAGCAACGCCTGGCGCTGCGCCTCGGGCAAGGCACGCGTCATGTCGGTATCGATGAATCCCGGCGCCACCACATTCGCGGTGATGCCGCGACTGCCGACTTCGCGCGCCAGCGACTTGGTGAAACCGATGATGCCGGCCTTGGCCGCGGCGTAATTGGCCTGTCCGGCATTGCCGGTCAGGCCGATCACCGAAGCGATGCTGATGATGCGGCCCTGGCGCTCGCGCAGCATGCGCTTGAGCACTGCCTTGGACAGGCGGAACACCGAGGCCAGATTGGTGTTGATGACGGCGGTGAAATCGTCGTCTTTCATGCGCAGCAACAACTGGTCGCGGGTGATGCCGGCATTGTTGACCAGCACGCGGATGGCCCCGAACTCGGCTTCCACGCTGCCGACCAGCGCATCGATCGCGCCGGCATCGGCGACATCGAGCACGCGACCGACGCCGTTGTCGGCCAGTCGCTCCGTGATCGCCGCAGCGCCGGTGTCGCTGGTGGCCGTACCCACGACGAAATAGCCGTTGGCGGCCAACTCATCGGCAATCGCCGCGCCGATGCCACGGCTGGCACCGGTGACCAGCGCAAGTTTGATGGCGGCGTCAGACATGGAAGTCTCTCCGTCGATCGTAGGTCACGTTGTCCGCATCGCGGACTACGTGACACGCACGCGAATCCGTCACGTAGCTCGCTGCGCGAGCAACATGACCTACATGCGGAATTTGCGGCGCCATCACGATTGCAATCCCGCCACAGCAGCATCGAAGCCCGCAGGCTCGCCGATCGCCTGGCTTTCGATGCCCGGCGCGATGCGCTTGAGCATGCCGACGAGCACCTTGCCCGGGCCGCATTCGAGCGCGCGCGTTGCACCGCCTGCAGCCAGTTTCTCGACGGTTTCGATCCAGCGCACCGGCGCATGCAGTTGCAAGGCGAGCGCTGCGCGAATCGCGTCCGGGTCGCTGTGTGCGCTGACATCGGCGTTGTGGATAACGGGTAAACGCGGCGCGCTGATCGGCACTTGTTTCAGGTATTCCGCCAGGCGCTCGGCCGCGCCACGCATCAGCGGCGAATGCGAGGGTACGCTGACTGGCAGACGGATGGCACGTTTCACACCACGTTCGACCAGCGCGGCGAGTGCCCGATCGAGCGCGGCGGCCGAGCCCGAGAGCACGATTTGTCCGGGTGCATTCAGGTTTGCCGGCACCACCGGCTCGGCGTCGGTCGACACCGCAGCGCAGACTTCGCTGAGCACCGTGAGATCGGCATTCAGTACCGCTGCCATGGCGCCTACACCCTCCGGCACGGCGTCCTGCATCAAGCGACCGCGCTCGCGCACCAGGCGCGTGGCATCAGCCAGCGACAACGCACCGGCACAGACCAGCGCGGTGTATTCGCCGAGACTGTGGCCCGCCATCGCCGCGGGTTCCGCGCCGCCGGCGGCAATCCACGCGCGCCACACGGCAACGCCGGCCGCCAGCAGTGCCGGCTGAGTGTTGATCGTGCGATTCAGCTCAGCCTCGGGACCGTCCTGGCAGAGCGCCCAGAGGTCGAGGCCGATCGCCTGCGAAGCTTCCTCGAAGGTCGCGCGCACCGCGGGACGAGCGGCGGCGAGCGCCGCCAGCATGCCGAGGGCTTGCGAGCCCTGACCGGGAAACACCACTGCGAGATCGTTGCGCATGTTCGGCATTCGCTGAATCAGAGACGCACCAAGGCCGAGCCCCAGGTGAAACCGCCACCGAAGGCTTCCAGCAACAGCAACTGATCGGCCTTGATCTGACCGCTGCGGATTCCGTGGTCGAGCGCCAGCGGCACCGAACCCGACGAGGTGTTGCCGTGTTTGTTGACAGTCACGATGACGCGTTCCATCGGCATCGCAAGGTGCTTGGCGGTTGCCGTGATGATGCGCAGATTGGCCTGGTGCGGCACCAGCCAGTCGATCGCATCCTTGCTCAAGTCATTCGCCTTGAGCGTCTCGTCGACGATGCGCGACAAGGTGCGCACGGCGACGCGGAACACCTCGTTGCCCGACATCAGGACCTTGACGCCGTGATTGGGCTCGTCCTTGAAACCACGCGACACGCCCACCGGGTTGTGCAGCAATTCCTTGTACTGGCCGTCGGCGTGGATGTGCGTGGAAATCACGCCCGGCTTGTTGTCGGCACGCAGCACCACGGCGCCGGCGCCATCGCCGAACAGCACGCAGGTGCCACGATCGCTCCAGTCGAGCATGCGCGACAAGGTTTCCGCACCGATCACCAGCGCGGTGCGCGCGGCGCCGGTCTTGATGAACTTGTCGGCGATGGACAGCGCGTAGAGGAATCCGGTGCAGGCGGCGTTGACGTCGAATGCCGGACAATCCTTGGCCCCGATGCGGTTCTGCACCAGGCACGCGGTGCTGGGGAAGATCACGTCCGGCGTGGTGGTGCCGACGATGATCAGGTCCAGTTCCGACGCAGCAACGCCCGCGGCCGCCATTGCCTTCTCGGCGGCAGCCACGGCCAGATCGCTGGTGTACTCACCCTCGGCAGCGATGTGCCGCTGCTCGATTCCCGTACGCTCGCGTATCCATTCGTCGCTGGTCTCTACCCGCTTCTCCAACTCGGCGTTGGTAAGCACGAAATCCGGCAGATGGCTGCCGGTCCCGATGATTCGGGAGCAGAGTACTGACATCGATGGCTACGCTCGTCAGGGGATGGGCTGGCGCCCTGTCAGCTCTCGCTGTCGACTTCCACGGCGGCCTTGCGCTCGATCACCTGGCGCCCGCGATAGAAACCGTCCTTGGTAATGTGGTGGCGCAGGTGCGACTCACCGCTGGTCTGGTCGGTCGACACCGTCGGTGCGCTCAGCGCGTCGTGGGAACGCCGCATGCCGCGGGTGGAGGGCGTCTTGCGACTCTTTTGAACGGCCATGTCTAACTCCTGTGAACTTCAATCGTCCGTGTACGTCTACTTGCGCTTCAGTGCCGTCAGCGCCGCGAATGGATTCGGCCGCCCTGCGTCTGCTTCGCCCTCCGGCTCTGCAGCCGGTTGTTGCAATCTTGCGTCCGGCTTGCGAGGCACCACCGGAATCGCCAGGATCAACTCATCTTCAATCAGTGCCGCCGGATCGACCAGACCTTCGTCGGTCAGCGCCGCCTCGTATCCTTCGGGCAACCCAGCGTCGTCGGTCTCGTCCTTCACGAATCCCAGGTGCGTATCGACATGCACCGGCAGTTCGAAACGATCCAGCGTTGCCTGACAGATCAACGGCAACGCCGTGTCAGCCAGCAGCGCAACACTGCGTTGCCCGATTACATTACGCCCGAAACTCAATTCGTAGCGCACCTCGCCCTGTGCATCGGCCAACAGACTGGTCAATCGCGGCAGCGCAGCGAGTGGCAGGACCCCAGCGTAGACCCGCCCGGTGGTGACCGCGCGCTCGACGTCGATTCGCTCGGGCAATGGCGTAAGCATAGCCGCGGAATCGTAGGCGGGTCGGGCGGCGCTGTCAATCGGGGCGGCGCGAGGCGTTAAGGTCCTCCGGGGTAATGAGCACTGCTGTTTCAGGATCTCCCGGTGCCACGCAACTCATTGACAGAAAAATTTTGTCCGCAAAGGACGCAAAGGAAAGCAAGAAGAGTGCGTGCTCAGGGAAGGTGCGGCGAACTCACTTCGACACCACCCACGCTCAGCTCTACTTTGCGTCCTTTGCGTGCCCGGCCAGGCAGCAAGCTGCCCGGCGTTCGACGGCCGCGGCATGCCGCGGAAATCCCCGTCTCACCCTTTGCGGACAAAAATGCAGTCAATGAGGTTCCCATCGTGTTCCGGCATCAGAGGCGACTGCGCTGCCCTACGACTCCTTGAGACCGATTTCACAGTAGATCATTCCTCGACGCTTCACGCTGCATAATCGAACTGGACAGGAAGCTGAGGTTGCCATGTTGTTGAAAGCCCTGATTGCCGCGCTGACGCTCGCTTCGCTGGTGGTGATCGGGCTGCTCTGGCGGCTGCTGCTGTTGCGTCGCCGCCAGGACATGCTGCGTTCGATCATGGACAGCGCGGACGATCTGGAACGCGAGTTGCACGCCTGCCGCGAGCGCATGCAGACCATGCACCGCTGGGTGTCGACCTTGCCGAGTTCGCTGACGCGCGACGCGCTGGCGGCGCTGGTGCTCGATCCGCTGGTGCAGAAGGCGCTGCGCGACCTGTTGCAGCAGCGGCTTTGGCTGCGCGACAACGGCGACAGCGCACCGCTGGCCCGCTTGCGCGGGGTCAAGGGCGATCTGGAGCGCTCGCGCAAGGCGCTGGCCGAGAACATGGACAAGCTCGAAGCCGCCGGCGAGGCACTCGCCGCAGCGTCCTCGGAGACGCACCCGGTATCGGCACTGATCGCCAGCGCTTACGGCATCGGCAGCGCCGACGCGCGTACTTCCACCCTGCACTGAGCCGATGGCACTGCCCGCGCTGGTGCTGGCATCCGCGTCACGCTACCGCCGCGAGCAACTGGCGCGCATCGGGATCGCCGTGGAATGCGTTGCTGCGGATGTCGACGAGACACGCGAGGCGGGCGAATTGCCCGCGGCGATGGCGCAGCGCCTGGCGCGCGCGAAGGCCGCCAGCGTGGCGCTGCGGCGAAAGCACGCAATCATCATCGGTGCCGATCAGGTCGCGGAACTTGACGGCGAGGTTCTCGGCAAGCCCGGAAACGCCGCAGCACAGCAGCGACAACTGGCGTCCAGCAGCGGGCGCGCGTTGCGCTTCCACACCGCACTGGCCGTCGTCGATACCACGACCAACGCCTGGGCCGAGCACATCGACCTCACGGTCTGCCACATGCGCGCCCTCGGCGATGCCGAAATTGCGCGCTACGTGGCCGCCGAACCTGCGCATGATTGCGCCGGCGGGTTCAAGGTCGAGGGCCTCGGCATCACGCTGTTCGAACGCATCGACAGCGAGGATCCGAGCGCGCTGGTCGGCCTGCCGCTGATTGCGCTGGGTCGCTGCTTGCGCGCGGCGGGATTTGTGCTGCCATGATTGAACGCCGATCCACCACGCGAAACCCTGAACGGAGCACCCGATGACCGTCGAAGCTGATGCGCGCCAGGCCAGGGATCTGATTGCGCCGCTGCACGCCGCAGAAGCGCAGATCAACAGCGTGGTGCTCGGCAAACCGCGTGAAATACGGCTGACGCTGGTATGTCTGCTCGCCGGCGGCCATCTGCTGCTCGAGGATCTTCCCGGG
>ERZ761607.965-NODE-965-length-40026-cov-5.721923_pt1 | contig 40026 bp, 33 predicted proteins | sample MGYA00511164_ERZ761607 | MGnify/ENA primary metagenome ERZ761607 (study PRJEB28899, sample SAMN02445080) | bioreactor sludge metagenome | biome: EBPR sludge | place: Australia: Brisbane, Thorneside Wastewater Treatment Plant | collected 2011-06-22 ...
GGAGATGTGTATAAGAGACAGGTTCTAACACAGTAAGTTCACGATTTTTCAATTCGACGAGGGCCTGCGCAGCTGTCTGACTATCAATAAATCCAGCTACCCTCTCAGCCGCTGAATCGAGTGCGACAAAGGCATAATTCACAGATCTGCCCTCAATCCATGCCGGAGCGAACGACCTCTTCAAGCGTCGTAAGCCCGGCTCTCACTTTCTCTAATCCGTCTATGAACAAAGTTCGATGACCTTTCGTCCTTAATACTTCTTCGAACTCAACGGTGTCGATATCTTTCGACAACATGGAACGGACCAAATCGTCAACCACAATCAACTCACTAATTACTGTCCTTCCTCTATAGCCCTTCTGCGCACAATGTTTGCAACCGACGGCCTTGAAAAAGGTCCCCCCTGTCAAATCCAGATCACCGTATTTTTGATAAAGATCCGAAACTTCAAGTTCGTTTATCGGGGCCTTACATTTGTCACACAGAACACGGATCAACCTCTGGGAAAGTACTCCAATTAGCGAAGATGAAATTAAATAATGTGGAATACCAAGATCTTTCAGCCTAACTATCGCGGAAGCGGCAGTATTAGTGTGCAGGGTGGACAGTACAAGGTGTCCGGTTAAAGCGGCTTGCGTAGCAATCTGAGCTGTTTCGGAGTCTCTCATCTCACCAACAAGAATCACATCTGGATCTTGCCGAAGAATTGAGCGTAGAGCGCGACCAAATGTCAAATTGATACTAGCCTGTATCTGTATCTGGTTAATTCCCTCAAGCTGATACTCGACGGGATCTTCGATCGTTATAACTTTCAGCTTAGAAGAATCAAAGGCTGACAACGCAGCGTACAGGGTCGTAGTCTTCCCCGAACCCGTAGGGCCGACGACCAAAATTATTCCGTGTGGACTACTCAATAGTCGGCGAATTTCACCTTCCCTCGTAAGGTTGAATCCAATCGATCCGAGCTGAACTCGCATTCTTGATTTGTCCAACGCACGCACGACAAGACTCTCCCCGGTCACTGTCGGTATTATCGAAACCCTAAGATCGAGGTCATTCCCTTTAATTTTGCTTTGAATTCTGCCGTCTTGGGGAAGCCTGCGTTCGGCAATGTCCAAGCCCGCCAAGAGTTTAATTCTCGATACCACCGCCATAGACAATGACTGTGGCACCTCTCCCGCCACTTGAATTTCTCCGTCCACACGGAACCGATAAATAAGCCCTCGATTCATTGCTTCGATGTGAAGGTCAGATGCCCCTCGCTCCACGATTCCGTTGAAGAGATCAGACACCATTTTAATTACTGGCGCCTCACTCGCTATATCCTTGAGATGGCTGCGAAAATCCGCGTCTTGCCCGTTCTCAAGCGAACTAACTTCTTGATCCGAAACCCGACTTTCACTATCAAGCTGAATAAGTTTTTCAATTCTTCCTAACGCTCCGACATTTATTTCAACGGTCGCAGAGGATGCAACTTCGATCGCGCGTAGAACGAATTTTGCAGACGGATCTGCGACAAGGACTCGCAAAATAGAGCCGTCAAACGAAAGAGGAACCACATTATTGATACGCAAAAAATCGCGGCTAATACCGGAAATTTCGTTGCTCGCGTATTCAAGTTCATCACCATCGAGATACTCAAGACCGTGAATGTCGGCAAGGACGCGCGCAACGACGTCGTCGCTCATTATTCCGATCTTCACACAAGCAATGGCCAAGCCAGCTCGTAGACCGGCTTTCGCAAGAACAGCCTTCTCTAAATTGGCCTCGCTTATATGGTTGCCACGAATTGCAGATTCTGCGAACTTTTTCTCATCATCCGTAAGATCAACGCTGAGAAAATCGGGAATTACCATCTGGACGCCAATCTATACTTCTCTTCATCCGGAAATTTGATAGGTAATTTTCCTTTAGCTCTCTTCGATTTGTATTCACGATAGACCGTAGAATTCCAAAGTACCCACAAACTTTCGATATGCCATAACAAATGCGACACCTTTCTTCGACTCGCATGCCGAGCCTCATGTTCTACTGTAGTGCCTTGGCAAACCTTCAAAATGTAACCAGATAATGCCAATCGAAGACATATATCTACATCCTCACAATACATGAAAAACTTCGTATCAAAGCCTCCAAGCTCCTGATAAACCTCGGCAGGAAAAAGAAGAAAGGCGCCATTTACCCACTCATTACCGCTAGGTGTTTTTCTGTGATTCTTTATACCATATCTTCGAAAAAGCGCTCTTAGACTTGGTATCTCCCGAGAGTGATTTCTTGGAACCCTGTCACCATTCATATGCAACGGATATACACAACCTACAGACCGGTTATCGAATTCTTTAATCAGCGATGGGAAAGGGTCGCGTGGCAGTCGGATATCCGGATTTACCACACAAAAATACTTGGAGGAACAGTATCCAAACGCCTGATTGTGATTCGCTCCATAGCCGAGTGGTGCCTTATTCTTGATGATTGTCAGCTTAAAAGGCCATTCTCTCGCTTCAATCCACTGACTCAATTGACCTTCCGGAACATTGAGTGTAACAATGACTTCGCTTACACTAGCAGAGGCAAAAGCTGCGAGATCACTCAAAAAATGAGGAATTTCCTCACCATGCTCGTGACTTACCACAGAGATTGTGACCTCAGGCGCTTTCAATCAAACTTCTCCGCAGCTTTAAAGGTCACACCTTGCCTATCCTTATTCGATACGAAGATTTCACGATGTTGAAGCGGCCAAGAAATATTCAAATCAGGATCATCCCAAGCGATACATCGCTCGGCACTGCTGTTGTAATAGTCTGTCGTCTTGTAGAGAAATTGGGCTTCGGGGCTCACAACCAAGAAGCCATGGGCCAGGCCTGGCGGAACCCACAATTGTTTCATATTTTCGCCAGACAGATACGTGCCATAGCACTTTCCATATGTTCTTGACGACACCCTTAAATCAACAACTACGTCATAGACCTCGCCAGAAACCACACGAACCAGTTTCCCTTGAGGATTCTCTATCTGATAATGCATACCTCGCAACACGCCTCTGCGGCTGTAGCTGTGGTTATCTTGAACGAAATTGTGACTCTTGCCAATGACTGCAGATAAATCTCGCAGGTTAAAACTTTCAAGAAACCAACCACGATTGTCCTCGAATTTTTTCGGGACTATTTCGTAAACCCCTTGTAATGGAACACTGACCACATTCATCATGCCCGCCTCTCAGAAAGAAGGCGATTTAGATAGCTGCCATAACCATTATTCTTCATTTTGAGAGCCAAGGCAGCCAACTGCGAACTATCGATGAAGTTGTTTCGCCATGCAATCTCTTCAAGACATGCAATTTTAAGTCCTTGCCGATGTTCCAGTGTTGCAATGAACTGACTTGCCTCCAGCAAACTATCATGCGTTCCAGTATCTAACCATGCGTAACCACGTTGCATTATCTGAACGTTCAGACATCCAGCCTCCAAGTACGCTTGATTAACCGCCGTGATTTCCAACTCACCACGCGCACTTGGTTTTACGGATTTTGCTATGTCAACCACTTTCTCATCATAGAAGTACAAACCAGTAACAGCATAACTGCTCTTAGGTATAACTGGCTTTTCTTCGATTGTGGCCGCCTTTCCATGTCCGTCAAATGAGACGACGCCATATCTACTTGGATCATTCACATGATAAGCAAATACTGTTGCGCCTCTCTCACACGAATCGGCACTCCTCAGCAACCGAACAAAATCATGCCCGTAGTATATATTGTCACCCAATACCAACGCACTAGGCGATCCATTTAGGAATTTCTCACCTATCGTGAAGGCTTGAGCAAGTCCCTCGGGCTTATCTTGAACCGCGTATTCTATTTCTATGCCCCATTGCGAGCCGTCTTTAAGCAGCATACGAAATCTGTCAATATCTTCGGGGGTACTTATCAGTAGAATTGAGCGTATATTTGCCAGCATCAGTGTGCTGAGAGGATAGTAAATCATTGGCTTGTCATAAACAGGCAGCAGTTGTTTACTCATCGCCAACGTCGCGGGATGCAGCCTTGTCCCTGCACCACCCGCGAGCACAATTCCTTTTCTTCTAGTCATTCTGTCTCTTCATTGATTTCTATAACACCAATCTCTGACATCATTCGGACCACTCCCACGCGCCAGTCAGGAGAGTATATGTCGTAGTGATCCTTGATTTTTCTTGTGTCGAGCCGGGAGTTAAGTGGCCTTTTCGCTTTTTGCCGATATTTCTCGCTGCTGATTGCGGTCAGTTCGCTGCTGGGGCCATTCATTGTCTTTTCTCCGAACTCCTCCAGTGTTTCAACTATGAATTTCGCATAATTAAACCACGAAGTTTCCCCTGCAGCAGCCAAATTGAATACCTCTTTTACCTCCGACAGACTTCTTCGCTCTACATGCGTCTTTATGAGCATGCTAGTTACATCAGCAATATATTCAGCACTCGTAGGTGATCCAATTTGATCATCAATGATACGCAACGGCTTCCTTTCTTTCAAAAGCCGCAGAATTGTCTTTGGAAAGTTATTTCCTTTGGCAGAATAAATCCAACTGCTTCGCAATATAATGTGGCTTGTCCCGCTTTCAGCGCACGCCTTTTCTCCGTCAATTTTGCTACTCCCGTAGACATTTAGCGGCTGGAGCGGATCTGTTTCTTTCCATGGGCGATCACCTTCTCCACTGTAGACATAGTCCGTAGAGTAGTGGATTAGTAATGCACCGGCCATCTTTGCGGAGGTACTTATCGTTTGCACGGCGTCAGTATTGATTTTTCGGCAAAGTCCCGCTTCATCTTCCGCTTGATCGACGGCGGTGTACGCTGCTGCGTTGACGATGACGGTTGGCTTTACTTCATCTATCGTCCTTCGCAATCCCTCGATATCCGTCAGGTCGCCACAAAGACGCTTGGACGTCCTCGTCAGTGCTACGACCATGCCCAAAGGGGCAAGGCTTCGCTGCAGTTCCCAGCCGAGCTGCCCTTTGCTTCCGAACAGAAGAATTTTCATTGCCGTTCGAGCTTCTGATAGTGGAGATTGATCCATTCCCGATATGCACCTGACTGGACTCTAGAGACCCATTCGGGATGTTCCAGGTACCACCGAACGGTCTCACTCAATCCCCTATCAAAGCTTGTCTCTGGCACCCACCCCAATTCCCGCCGAATCTTCGTGGCATCGATTGCATATCGGCGATCGTGTCCGGCCCGGTCGGTCACATAAATGATCTGTTCGGCATAGGGTCGTCCATCTGGTTTTGGACGTTCCTGGTCCAGGAGAGCGCAGATCTCTACGACGATTTCGTGATTTGTTCGCTCACAATTTCCCCCTATGTTATAGGTCTCACCAGGCTTGCCACGGGACAACACGGTCATGATCGCGCTGCAGTGGTCGCGTACATAAAGCCAATCTCGCACCTGCTTCCCATCGCCGTAGATTGGCAGTGGACGGCCCTGCAATGCATTGACGATCATCAATGGGATCAACTTCTCGGGGAAATGGTAGGGCCCATAGTTGTTCGAGCAATGTGTGGTCAGTGTAGGGAGACCATAAGTGTGGTGGTACGCCCGTACCAGATGATCACTTGACGCCTTGCTCGCGCTGTAGGGACTGTTGGGCTGATATGGATGAGTCTCGGTAAAAGCAGGAGCAGCATCAGAGAGACTTCCGAAGACCTCATCAGTTGAAACGTGCAGGAATCTGAAATCGAGACGGGCCTGTTCAGGCAGCGACTCCCAATGCTTCCGGACCCCCTCGATCAGGTTGAACGTATCAGAGATATTCGTCTGAATGAAGTTTGCGGGACCGCGAATTGACCGGTCGACGTGGCTTTCGGCCGCGAAATTGACCACAGCTCGAGGCTTCGTTGCCTCCAAAAGCCTCGCCACCAATTCGGAGTCACCGATGCCGCCGAGCACGAACCGATACCTGGGATCTTCACAGACCGCGACAAGATTCTCCAGGTTGCCCGCGTACGTCAACTTGTCGAGGTTGATGACGGGCTCATCGTGATCCCGCAACCATGCCAGAATAAAGTTCGATCCGATGAATCCAGCGCCTCCGGTAACAAGAATCATCTACGGCCCTTCAGTACGTCTCACGATCACAAAGCAACAAGCAAACCTGCATTGTCGCATTTTGGGGACGGTTCGCTTTCATTGCACCCTCGGGTTAGCCGCTTGTCACCGAAGCAACCAGGATTTCACGTTTCTTTGCAAGTGATACGGAATCAATCGAACGAGCCCTGACATCCACGGCCTTCCCCTGAGCCACACGACAAGACTCAACAGACGGCCTGCATAAGGTCTCAGAGCCTTATCGTGTCCCGACTTTCCCGCGATCGCACAAGCAATTCCGACGAAGTCTCCGTTGAAAGCACGCTCGCCCAAACTGGTCGACGTCGCAGCGTCAACGAGATAATCCTTGCGGTAATCGAATCTGTCGAACATCGTGACTTTGCTTTCAGCGCTCAAAGGTCGCACGTCAGGGAGAGCGTCACCCACGAAATATCGACGACGAAGGTCCAGCAAGCGACTGACTGTCAAGTCAGGTCCCGCATCCCAACGGAAGAGCCAAGTCCAGTTGCGGTGCTGCAATCGTTCCGGAAACGCACCGATGTCAGGGGCCATGATCGGCAAACCACTCTTCAGTGCACTGGTCAAGGTGAAGCTGTATGTTTCTGGGCACTGGGCCGGGAACCAGACAAGATCCGGTCGAAGCCAATCGATGAGAGTATCCAGCTCGGACTCTTCGTAAGCGCCATGGACCGTCAGATTCGCCTTTGGTGCCTTGAGAAGTTGCCGATAGGCATATCCGATGAGGTGGAAGTCAAGAGGAAGTTTCTGGGCTGCCGCCAGTCGCGCCACATCCTCGAGCAAATCGGCCCCTTTGATTTTGCTGAGGGCCCCCACGACTAGGATACGGAGCGGCTCGTCGTCGCGCAGCCTGCGCCGCCGTTTCGACGGGGCAGGCAAGTCGATCTGATACAAGTCACTGTGGGGTGCGAAACGCACTCTCGCTGACGGCGCAAGCTTTGCGATTCTCGCGCCCGCATCGTGACTGGGTACCAGCACAAACCGCGCTCCACCGAGAAACTCCGCATGGGTTTCTCGCCAGTCATCGATGCTTTCAACCCCTGGAACAGGCGTCTGCCTAAGGCACGCGCGACAACCCTCCAATCCGGGATCGCCGCAGTAACGCCCTTCGGCAGTCACCATGGAAACCTGTGGGCAATAAGTGTAAAAATCATGGGCCGTGAAGTCGTAGCGGGCTTCCAGCATCAAGGGAAGTTGTCGAACCTCGGCGGAGTGCCCCAGCAAATGGTGGTAATGGACCTGACGAACACCGAGCCCCCGCAGGAATTCAATCAATCCGTTGTCGCCGGCCGACGGAAATCCAAGTTGCCATTGTGATCCCCGCTCGGATGACTCAGATTGGAGCAGCACCCCGCCTGGCTGTGGAGCCAGAGTCAAAAAGCTTGCCCGATCTTTGAATGCTTCAACCAATTCGCGAACATGGCGTAGCGTCCCTCCTCCGCGGTCGTGCAACACGTTCAGAATGATGGGCTTGGAGTGATCTGCAAGCCGAGCCAGGTCGACGGTGATGCGGCCATAGCGAGCCGGATCTCGTCGAACGAAGTCCATGACTGCCGCCTCATACCCTGGGTGCAGCCGCCGAATGGTCTCCATGGCCTGCTGTTCACGAGGACCCTTCGTAGAACCGAAACTGGTCCCGCCACTATGGAGCACAAAAGTGTCCATGGCATGAAGGTTGACCCAGCCGGATGACGTTGCACGGACGCAGAAATCATTTTCTTCCCCGTATCCCTTGCCGAAGTTGGCAACATCAAACAGTCCCACTTCATCCAGGCAGGCACGTCGGATGAACATGCAAAACCCGACTCCGGTCGGGACTTCAACAGCGTGCCCCGCTAAATTCTTGGCGAAGAGACGATCCAGCCTTTCAAGGTCGTATCCATCAGGCAAGGGGTTGTCTTCGCAGAACCTTGGATAACTGCAGATCGTGGCATTGTTCGAGAACGGAGTCACGCTCGCAACACGAGGTCTGGAATACGCGCAGAGCGCAATTCGATCCAACCAGTCATTGGCAACCGCAGCGTCGCTGTTGAGCAACAACACATCTGCAACAGAAGAAATTGCCATTCCACGGTTTACTGTACCGACAAACCCGAGGTTCTCCGCGTTCTCAAGAAGAAGTATGCGTGGATCCGTACGACTCACGAGCCGAAGATAGTCAGTTACTTCCGGTTCAGGGCTGCAGTCATTGATCAGTATCAGCCGCCACGGCAACCTCGTTCGCGAACCAAGTACCGATTCCACGCAACGGCGGGTATCGCTCAGACCTCTGTAAACCGGAACGATGACGTCGATCGGAGCGTCGGGCATCGTGGGTCGTTCGTTGTCAAAGGCAGCGGAAGCAGAAGCAGGCCGATTCGCTGGATGCCCGCCGCGCAAACGCCAATACCAATTGGCCACCGGGCGACTGAGCCGATAGGCCGCAGTGTTCTCCACTCTAGCCAGGTGGGACTGAAGGCCTTGCACTTGAGCCATCTGCTCCTGGATTTTGCGACTTTTGATGTCAAGTTCTCGCTGTATCGCAGTCTTTTCGCCCATCACGAGGTTGAATCGCGATCGAAGCTCTTTGGTTTCTTCGGACAACACTGCAAGCTTTTCGCCAAGCTCGTCCCTTGACTGCTCGGAATCACGCAAGCGGGCTTTCGCCTCTCGCAGTTGATCGTCGAGCAATGTCTCACGTGCCCGCAATGCCTGCACATCAACCGCCAGTTTGCTGATTTCTACTTCGCGGTCCGACAGGGCGACTTCCAGATGGTTGACGCGATCCGTCGCCTCCATGAGTCGTCGCCCACTGTCGAACTCCAGCCTCTCGACATGCCTCACGGCCTGGAGGTAGTCTGCGGAGACTGGCCACCCCAGGGTCACAATCAACGCACCACCTTGTGTCGCCAAACTATGCAGTATTGGTGGAGGCACAGGCAATTCGAACCATGGGTCGTTTCCGGTCAACAACAAAGGTGCTGCGGATCCTGTCCATGAGGGGCTATCTATCAACAGGTGATGGTGCAAAGCCTTCGACAATTGAGCCAGGCCGAACGGATTCGGCTCCCAACGCCACAGTGAGCCGCCCTGCGAAGAGACCAATTCCATCTGATGGAGGTGCAGGTAACCCGCTCGGTCTGCTGGATCCAATCGCAAACCGGAGTAACCGGCTGATCTGGGCTCCAGTTCGAAACGGACTGCCTGATGCAGGCAACCGATCAGTCCTTGGCCGACACTTTTCCGCGTTTCATCGTAACCATGCCCCTCCGACCAGTAAAGGCTCAGACTGAAACAGGCGAGCGGTTCGGTCGCCGTGTCCGCGGGCGGTAACTCACTCGCGCCTGGTGATGACTGAGCTGTCTGGCGCGTCGCCGAAACAACAAATTGATAGGTGCGGGCGTCGCCGAGGACCTGCAAATATTCGGCAACCGGAGGCGGCAAAAGATTAAAGTCCGGACCAAACTCCGAAGCAAGCACGGGCAGGTCGACCGCCTGGCAGGATTGAACCGACCACCCACACTCCGTAAGGAACCTCATCAGCGATCGGCGCGTGAAGAAGCGAAGGTGGGTCTGATCCAACAAGCCTTCAGGGCGATACCGAAACTCGCCCTCCATCAGTTCGGCAATCAACCCCGCGTAGCCGACATTTGGGACAGAAATCAGCAGTCTACCGTCGCGCTTCAGAAGGCGCTGACAAGCTTGCAAGATCTTTGCAGGCTGGCGAAGGTGCTCGAGTACGTCGGCACAGACAACGGCATCGTAGGTGGAAACATCTGTCAGCGCCGACAACTCCACCGACTCCAGATCTGCTATCCAGGTCCGTTCGTAGTATGGCGCCGCCAGGTTTTGCTCTTCCGGATTGATCGTGACGCCGTCAAAACGTATTCCCCGCCCACGATCCACCAACCGCGCGAGCGAACCCGCACCCATACCGAGGTCGAGGACCCGATCCCCGTCTTTCAATTGTCTTGCAATCAGGGCCAGAGAATCGTGTCGTCCGATGACCTGGGCACGTTCGTAGATATGCACGGGATAGAAGTAATGAGACAGTTGCACGGCAACACAACGATCCGAAACGTTGAACGCTGCCATTCATGCGTCGACGCGGCCGAAAGCCCCCGAATCGGGCGATCAGGGAGAGCATTATCGACCATTGGCAATGGAAGCCTGAGCCTTCTCCGAGATCAGAAGGGTTACATTTGCGCCCATTGCCGACAACCTCTCACCAGGACCCGCCATGAACACTTCCATCGATACGCGGCCTCAGGACAAGGCCGCGATCCTTGCCCAGGCATTGCCCTACATCCGAAAATTCCATGGCAAAACCATGGTCATCAAGTACGGCGGCAATGCGATGACAGATCCCGCTCTCCAGAAGGCGTTCGCTGAGGACGTCGTTTTGCTGAAACTTGTAGGAATGAATCCGGTGGTGGTACATGGTGGCGGCCCTCAGATTGAAGCCGCCCTCAAGCGCTTGGGAAAAGAGGGCCGATTCATCCAGGGCATGCGCGTCACTGATGCCGAAACCATGGAAGTTGTCGAGTGGGTATTGGCCGGTGAGGTTCAACAGGATATCGTCGGCCTGATAAACGCCGCGGGTGGCAAGGCCGTGGGCCTTACCGGACGCGACGGTGGACTGATTCGGGCGCGCAAGCTACGGATGCAAGATCATCAGGACCCCTCGGTCGAACACGATGTCGGCCAGGTGGGCGACATCGTCTCTATCGACCCCTCGGTGGTTCGCGCCTTGCAGGACGACCAGTTCATCCCGGTGGTATCACCCATTGGTTTTGGTGACCAGAACGAAAGCTACAACATCAATGCCGACGTTGTCGCCGCCAAACTCGCCACCGTATTGCAGGCCGAAAAGCTACTCATGCTGACCAACATCGCCGGCGTGCTGGATAAACAAGGCCACCTGATGACCGACCTGACTGCAAGGCGGATCGACGAACTGTTTGCGGACGGCACAATCTCTGGCGGGATGCTGCCGAAGATTGCCGGTGCACTGGACGCGGCCAAAAGTGGCGTCAATGCCGTTCATATCATTGATGGACGGGTCGCCCATGCCATGCTCCTGGAAATCCTCACCGACCAGGCTTACGGGACCATGATTCGCTCGCATTGAGCCGAAGGCGACCTCGGCTTGTGTGTACGCAGGGTTAACCCGCGCCTTCGGTATGCGAGAATTTTTTCACGCATCGACCGAAACGCCATGAACCAGAACCTCGACCCGAGCGCCCACGGACCGAACCCCGCAGACCTGGACACCGAGCCTGTTCGAAAGCGGCCTAAGCCGGGCGAGCGCAGGATCCAGATCTTGCAGGCTTTGGCGGAGATGCTTCAGGAGCCGGCGGGAGAAAGAGTCACTACGGCAGCCCTTGCCGCCCGACTGGGAGTCAGTGAAGCGGCGCTTTACCGACACTTTGCCAGCAAAGCGCAGATGTATGAGGGCTTGATCGGCTTTATCGAGGACAGCCTTTTCGGTCTCATCAACCAGATCATGTCCAGTGGCGACGATGGGCGGCGGAAGGCAGCCCGAACGGTCGCGCTGATGCTGCAGTTCGCCGAAAAGAATCCCGGGATGGCGCGTGTCATGGTCGGTGACGCGCTGGTGCTGGAACATGAACGGCTGCAGGACCGGATGAATCAGTTGTTCGAGCGGGTCGAATCGAACCTTCGTCAGTGCCTTCGCGTTGCCGCGCAGGACCGCGGCGAACCTACGCCGACCGTGCAGGCCCAGGTGCTCGCCAGTACCTTGGCCTCATTTGTCCAAGGCAGATTGCACCGATTTTCGCGTTCTGGCTTTCGTCGCAGCCCGACAGAGCAGCTGGACGCCTGCCTGACTGCAATGCTATCTTGGCAATAGCGCCCGACGACCTTTTGGCAGTGGGTACACGAGCATTTCCAAGGGCAAAAGGACCAATCGCATGAAACTGGTTCGTTACGGACCCGCAGGCCGGGAGCGGCCCGGCCTTATCGACCCGACCGGCCAGCTGCGCGATCTGGGCGATGTGGTGGATGATTTGGGGCCTGATCAGCTGTCGCCGCGGGTGATCGCCCGCCTTGCGCGGCTGGACCCGATGCAATTGCCGGCTGTTTCAGGGAGGCGCCGAATGGGTTGCCCTGTGGCCGGCGTCGGCAAATTTGTTGCCATCGGGCTCAACTACGCCGACCACGCCGCGGAGGCGGCAATGCCAATACCGAGCGAACCGATCGTTTTCCTCAAAGCCACAACCTGCATCCAGGGTCCGAACGACAACGTGGTGCTGCCGCCTGGCTCACGCAAGACCGACTGGGAAGTTGAGTTGGGTGTTGTGATCGGAATGCGAGCGCGGCATGTAACGCAAGAACACGCAATGGCCCATGTTGCCGGCTACTGCCTGGTCAACGACATCAGCGAACGCGCTTACCAGCTGGAGCGCGGCGGAACCTGGGACAAAGGCAAAGGCTGCGACACATTCGGTCCGGTTGGTCCCTGGTTACTGACCCGCGACGAAGTGGCCGATCCGCAGAACCTCGATCTCTGGCTTGATCTCAACGGTCAGCGGATGCAGACCGGCAACACCCGCACCATGATCTTCAGCGTAGCCGAGCTCATCAGCTACGTCAGCCGATTCATGACACTGGAGCCAGGCGACATCGTGACGACCGGAACGCCGCCAGGCGTAGGCATGGGGCGCAAGACGGCAGATGGCAGGCCCGCACCGCAGTTCCTGCAACCCGGCGATGTCCTGCAGCTCGGGGGCACCGGTCTGGGCTCTCAGCGTCAGCGGGTTCGCGCCTTTTCTGCCTGACTCGACGTCCGCCACGCCAACCTGGCCGCGGGCAACGCTTCATTAGGGGTTAACCCCTGCCACCCCTAGGGCAAAGCCTCTAGAAAGAACGGGGAAATCGCCTCTCCCGCGGCGAAAGTGCTGCAAAATAGAACGATCGTTCGTTTTATTTATTCGCAGCCATGGCAACTGCTACCGCAAAAGTCGCTCCGCTTCACCCCCGCACCCGGGCCGAAGGTCGGCCCTTGCTCAAAGGTCAGCAGACCAAAGCGGCCATCGTAGACGCAGCGCTCGGCCTGGCCACACAAATCGGGCTGGAAGGACTGAGCATCGGCGCCTTGGCTGAAGTCACCGGAATGAGCAAATCCGGTGTTTTCGCCCATTTCGGTTCCCGCGAAGAGTTGCAGATTTCGGTAATCCGCGAGTACCACCATCGTTTCGAGGAAGAAGTCTTTTACCCGGCCCTGCAGGAGCCGCGAGGCCTTCCACGACTGCGCCAGATGTTCGCCAACTGGATGCGTCGCACATCGACCGAGATCGACTCCGGCTGCATTTACATCAGCGGCGCTGTCGAGTTTGACGACCGGCCCGGCCCGGTGCGCGACGCACTGGCAAGTTCGGTCCATACCTGGCTGGCAGCCATGGATCGCGCGGTGGTCCAGGCCAAGGAGGCAGGACACCTGCGCGCGAACGCCGACGAAAAGCAGATCGCGTTCGAAATCCATGCCCTGATTCTGGCGCTTCACTACGAGGCGCGGTTTCTCAAGACCCCCGGATCCATGGACCGGGCCCACGCGGGATTCGCCAACATCCTTGCCCGCAATCTCCCGGCGACCTCGCCGCGCCCTTGAACACTTTTTCTCACTTCTCGACAGGAAGACATCATGCCCAGCTACACCCCACCCCTTCGCGACATGCAGTTTGTGATGCACGAGTTGCTCAACGTTACCGAAGACTTCAAAGCCATTCCGCAACACGCCGAGATGGATGTCGAAACGATCAATGCCGTGCTGGAGGAAGCCGGCAAATTCGCCTCCCAGGTACTTTTCCCTTTGAACATCAGCGGAGACACCGAAGGCTGCAAATATGACCGTGATACCCACGCGGTCACCACCCCCAAGGGATTCAAGGAAGCCTATGCCCAATACGTCGAAGGCGGCTGGCCAGCGCTCAGCTGCGACCCAGCCTTCGGTGGACAGGGTCTGCCGCTGGCGGTCAACCAGTGCTTCTACGAAATGATGAACTCGGCCAACCAGTCCTGGACCATGTACCCCGGCCTGACCCACGGCGCCTATGCCTCGCTGCATGCCCATGGCACCGAGGAGCAGAAAAAGACTTACCTGGGAAAAATGACCAGTGGCGAATGGACCGGCACCATGTGCCTGACCGAACCGCACTGCGGCACAGACCTGGGCCTGATGCGCACCAAGGCCGAGCCGCAAGCCGATGGCACCTACCGCATCACCGGCACCAAGATCTTCATCAGCGCCGGCGAGCATGACATGGCCGAGAACATTGTCCATCTGGTGCTCGCCCGCCTGCCCGACGCCCCGCCCGGGATCAAAGGCGTCAGCCTGTTTGTGGTGCCCAAATACCTCGTCAACGCCGACGGCAGCCTGGGGGAACGCAACTCGATTCACTGCGGCGGTATCGAGCACAAAATGGGAATCCACGCCAACGCCACCTGTCAGATGATTCTGGAGGACGCCATCGGCACGATGGTCGGCCAGCCCAACAAAGGCATGCAGGGGATGTTTGTGATGATGAACGCCGCGCGCCTTGGCGTGGGCAACCAGTCACTGGGGCTGACCGAAGTGGCCTACCAGAATGCGCTGGCCTATGCCAAAGACCGGATCCAGATGCGCAGCCTGTCCGGCCCCAAGGCCAAGGACAAGCCGGCCGACCCGATCATCGTGCATCCGGACGTGCGCAAGATGCTGCTGACCGCCAAGGCGTATGCCGAAGGAGGTCGCGCGCTGGCCATCTATTGCTCGGTGTTGCTGGAGAAGTCGCACTACCATCCGGACGAGAAGGTGCGCAAGGACAGCGAAGAAATGCTGTCTTTGCTGACCCCCATCGTGAAGGCCTTCCTCACCGACAACGGATTTCAGTCGGCGGTGATGTGCCAGCAGGTTTTCGGCGGCCATGGCTTCATCAAGGAGTGGGGCATGGAGCAGTTCGTGCGTGATGCACGCATCAACATGATCTACGAGGGCACCAACACCATCCAGAGCCTGGACCTTCTGGGCCGCAAGGTACTGGGCAACAATGGCGCCACCCTGCGCAAATTCGGCAAGCTGGTCGCCAAACTGGTTGAGGAAGAAGGCGTGAACGAGAAGATGGCAGAGTTCATCAACCCCATCGCCTACCTCGGCGACCAGATGACCAAGTTCACGACCGAGATCGGTTTCAAGGGCTTCCAGAACCCCGACGAGGTGGGCGCCGCCGCGGTGGACTACCTGCGCGTTGCCGGTCACCTGGTGTTCGGCTATTTCTGGGCGCGTATGGCCCAGGTCGCGTTGCGCGAGATTGCCGCTGGCAATAAAGACCCCTTCTACGCCGCCAAACTGCAGACCGCGCGCTTTTACTTTGCCAAGCTTTTCCCCGAAACCGCGACCCTGATGCGCACCGCCCGCGCCGGCAGCAAGGTCCTGATGGACACGGATTTGGCTCTGGCCTGATCATTGGAGCCCGGTTGCGCACGCGCGCGACCGGATTTCCATTAATTTGCCTAGGAACCCAGCATGAAAAGGTCGTTCGTTGCTATCTTTTTTTCCTCTTTGTCGATTGCCGCCTGGTCGCAGATGACCCCGGTTGGAAGCTGGCGGTCAATTGACGACAAGTCCGGAGAAGCAAAAGCAGAGATTCGCATTACCGAAAGCGGCGGCATTCTTGCAGGGCGGATCGAAAAGCGCCTGACCAAAGATGCGAAACCTGATGATGTCTGCAACGAATGTACCGATGACCGCAAGGGCAAGCCGATCCTGGGTCTGGAGATCATCCGCGGTGCCCGCAAGACGGACGGCAAAGATGTCTGGGAAGGCGGCAAGATTCTCGACCCCGAGAACGGCCGCAATTACACCTTGCGCCTGACCCCGATCGACGGCGGCAAGAAACTGGAAGTGCGCGGATCGGTGCTGGGCATCGGCCGCACACAGACCTGGGTCCGCGTCCCCTGAACTTTTCTGGAAACACCATGTCCCGATTTACTGTGAAGAAAGTTGCCGTGCTCGGCGCCGGCGTGATGGGGGCGCAGATCGCCGCCCATCTGGTCAACGTCAAGGTTCCGGTGGTGCTGTTTGATCTGCCCGCCAAGGAAGGCCCGAGGAACGGGATCGCCTTGCGAGCCATCGAAAACCTCAAAAAGCTCAAGCCTTCGCCCCTGGGTGTGGCCGATGACGCCAGCCTGATCCAATGCGCCAACTATGAGGAGCACCTGGAACAGTTAAGGGACTGCGATCTGATCATTGAGGCCATTGCAGAACGGCTGGACTGGAAACGCGACCTGTACGTAAAAATCGCGCCCTTTGTCGCGTCCCAGGCCATCGTGGCCTCGAACACCTCGGGTTTGAGCATCACCCGCCTTTCCGAAGCCTTGCCTGAGGCCCTGCGGCCGCGCTTCTGCGGCATTCATTTCTTCAACCCGCCCCGCTACATGGTGCTGGTGGAACTGATTGCAACGCCCACCACCGAGCCACGCATCCTCGACCAGCTCGAAGGTTTTGTTACCAGTGGGCTGGGCAAAGGCGTGGTGCGCGCCAAGGACACGCCCAACTTCGTCGCCAACCGTATCGGCATTGCCGGCATGTTGTCCACCATGAAAGAGGTGGAGAACTACGGGCTGACCTACGACGTCGTCGACGACCTGACCGGCAAGAAGCTGGGCCGAGCCAGCTCGGGTACCTTTCGCACCGCCGATGTCGTAGGCCTGGACACCCTGGCGCATGTCATCAAGACCCTTCAGGACAATCTGAACCTGGAGACGGACCCTTTCTACGGCAGCTTTGGTACCCCGGCGGTCCTGAGCAAGCTGCTGCAACTGGGGCATCTGGGCCAGAAAGCCAAAGCCGGCTTCTATAAAAAAGTCGGACGAGACGTGCTGCGTTTCGACCTGGCCAGCGAAGACTATGCGCCAGGCGGCCAGAAGGGCGATGAGGTTTATGGCCGCATGCTGCGCAAGCCCGCGGGTGAGCGCCTGAAACTGTTGCGCAACAGTGAAGGGCCTCAAGGCCAGTTCCTTTGGGCCATTTTGCGCAACGGATTCCACTATGCGGCGGTCCATCTGGCATCCATTGCCGAGACGGCACGCGATGTTGACCAGGCGATGCGCTGGGGCTTCGGCATGAAGCAGGGCCCGTTCGAACTGTGGCAGGAAGCCGGATGGCTGGAGGTCGCAAAGATGGTCCAGGAGGACATCGCCGCCGGCAAGGCCCTTTGCGATGCGCCCCTGCCCGACTGGGTGTTCAAGGGCCCGGTGGCCGAGGCCGGCGGCGTGCACACCGCCGAAGGCTCCTGGAACCCGACCACCGGCCGTTTCGAAGCCCGGCGGCAGCTGCCGGTCTATGCGCGCCAGTATTTCCCCGAGCTGCTGCTGGGTGAATCCGGCCCCCGCTTCGAGACCGCGGGCACCACGCTGTTCGAGGACGACGCGATCCGCCTGTGGACGCTGGACGACCAGATCGTCATCGCCAGCATCAAGAGCAAGATGCACGCCATCGGCCCGGCCGTGGCCGAGGGTCTGGAGCGTGCCGTGGACCTGGCCGAGCAGTCCTACCAGGGCGTGGTGGTCTGGTCAGGTGACGAGCCCTTCTCGGCCGGCGCCGACCTGCAGGCCATGCTGCCGGGTTTCATGATGGGCGGCGCCGCGGCGATCAACGAAGCCGAGGCTGACCTGCAGCGCGTGATGCTGCGCCTGCGCTACGCCAACGTGCCGGTGGTGTCGGCCATCCGGGGCCTGGCCCTGGGCGGGGGCTGTGAGCTGGCGGTGCCCTCCGCCCGCCGCGTGGCGCACATGGAAAGCTACATCGGCCTCGTCGAAGTCGGCGTGGGCCTGGTGCCCGGCGCCGGCGGGCTGACCTACATCGCGCGACGCGCCGCCGAGAATGCCGCCGCCAGCACCGGCAAGGACTTGCTGCCCTTCCTGACCGAAGGGTTCACCGCCGCCGCGATGGCCAAGGTGGGCACGAGCGCGCTGGAGTCGCGCAAGCTGGGCTACCTGCGGAGTAGCGACATCATCGTGCCGCACAAGGACGAGGTGCTGTTCGTCGCGCTCAACGAGGCCCGCGCCATGGCCGCCAGCGGCTGGCGGCCGCCGCACCGGCGCAGTTTCCCGGTGGTGGGCCGCAGCGGCGTGGCCACCATCCGCGCCCAGCTGGTGAACATGCGCGATGGCGGGTTCATCAGCGCGCACGACTTCCACATCGCCAGCCTGATCGGCAACGTGCTCTGCGGCGGCGACGTCGACGCCGGAACGCTGGTCACCGAGGAATACCTGATGACGCTGGAGCGCAAGGCCTTCTGCTCGCTGCTGGAGCATCCCAAGACGCAGGAACGCATCATGGGCATGTTGTCCACCGGCAAACCGCTGCGCAACTGATGAAACCGTCGGTGCGCCCACCCAACCGGATGCAGCGCCAGCTGCAGCGGCTCGACCGCCTGCCCGGTCTGGTTCGCCCCGTGCTGCGGTCGGCCGTTTTGCGCCGCGCCGTGCCCTTTACCGGCACCGCCGGGATCGACTTCGTCGCGCTGTCACCCGAGCGCGTCGAGGTCCGCCTGCCCAGCGTGCGCAAGGTGCACAACCACATCGGGGGCATCCACGCCTCGGCCATGAACCTGCTGGCAGAAACTGCCACCGGCATGGTGGTGGGAATGAATGTGCGCGACGACTGCGTGCCGGTGGCCAAGGAGATGCGCATGGCATTTCGCAAGCGCGCCAGCGGCTCGATGCGAGCCGTGGCCACATTGAGCGATGCGCAGGCCCGATGGATGCAGTCGCAGGACAAAGGAGAGGTCACGGTGCCGGTGACCGTGACCGATGACACCGGCGCCGAGCCGGTGGAGTGTATGTTTACCTGGGCCTGGATACCCGCCGGCCCGCGCAAGAACTGAAGGAGTTTCCCCATGGCCCGACAAATCCAGGACGCCTACATCGTTGCCGCCACCCGAACGCCCATCGGGCGTTCCGGGCGCGGCTACTTCCGCCACACCCGCCCGGACGACCTGCTGGTCGCCGCGGTGCGCAGCGCCATGAAGCAGGTGCCCACGCTGGACCCGAAAGCGATCGAGGACGCCATCATCGGCTGCTCCTTCCCGGAGGCCGAGCAGGGCATGAACATGGCGCGTGTCGCCATGGGCCTGGCCTTCGACCACCCGGTGGGCGGCGTCACCGTGAACCGTTTCTGTGCCTCGGGCGTGACCGCGATCCAGATGGCGGCCGACCGCATCCGCGTGGGCGAGGCCGACGTGCTGATCGCCGGCGGCGCCGAGTCCATGAGCCTGGTGCCCATGGGCGGCGTCAAGCCCTCGTTCAACCCCGAGGTCTTTGCCCGCGACGAGAACGTCGGCATTGCCTACGGCATGGGCCTGACGGCTGAAAAGGTGGCGCAGCAGTGGAAGGTGAGCCGCGAGGCGCAGGACGCGTTTGCGCTCGAATCGCACCTGCGCGCGGTGAAGGCCCAGCAGGCCGGCGAGTTTGCCGACGAAATCACCCCCATCGACGTGGTGGAGCGCACGCCCGACCTGGCCACCGGCGAGGTCTCCATCCGCACCCGCACCGTGAATCTGGACGAAGGCCCGCGCCCGGACACCACGCTGGAGGCGCTGGCCAAGCTCAAGCCGGTGTTCGCGGCCCGCGGCAGCGTCACGGCCGGCAACAGTTCGCAGACCAGCGACGGTGCCGGCGCGCTGATCCTGGCCAGCGAAAAGGCCGTCAAGCAGTTCGGGCTGACGCCGCTGGCGCGTTTTGTCAGCTATGCCGCGCGCGGTGTGCCGCCCGAGATCATGGGCATCGGCCCGATCGAGGCCATTCCGGCCGCGCTGCGCTACGCCGGATTGAAGCACGAGGACATCGGCTGGTTCGAGCTCAACGAAGCCTTTGCCGCCCAGTCGCTGGCGGTCGTCAACACGCTCGGCCTGGACCCGGCCAGGGTCAACCCCATGGGCGGCGCCATCGCCCTGGGCCACCCGCTGGGGGCTACCGGCGCCATCCGCGCCGCCACGGTGGTGCATGCGCTGCGACGCCACAACCTGAAATACGGGATGGTGACCATGTGTGTCGGCACCGGCCAGGGCGCCGCCGGGATTTTCGAGCGCGTCTGAGCGAGGCTCCAACCGGCATGCCCGAAACCCATCCGTTCGATGATGCCATCGCTCTGCAGTGGCAGTTTGAAAGCGGTCACCGGGGGGAAACCAGTCCGGCCTATGCCAATATGGTCGGGCCTTTTGGGGGCATCACCGCGGCACAGACGCTGAACGCGGTACTGCAGCACCCGCAATGCCAGGGTGAGCCGGTGGCTTTGACGGTGAACTTCTGCGCCGCTGTCGCCGACGGCGCGTTTCACATCATCGCGCGGCCGGTCCGGACCAACCGGTCGACCCAGCATTGGATTGTCGAGACCATCCAGAACGGCGAATGTGTGATCGCGGCCACGGTGTTCACTGCGCTTCGTCGTGACACCTGGCACGCTCCGGAACATGCGAAACCCGAAGTGCCCAGCCCGGCAGATGTTCCCCTGCGAGGTGGACGTCCCCGGGTGGAATGGATCAACCGATATGAGATGCGCTTCATTGAAGGTGCCATTCCGGCCCACTGGGATGGCAGTGGCGCCACCGCCAGTCTCAGTCGCTTGTGGATGCGCGATCAACCGGCGCGGGGGTTGGACTACCCCGCCCTCGCCGCCATGGCCGATGTTTTCTTTCCGCGGATCTGGCGCCGACGTGCCACCCTGGTGCCAGTCGGTACGGTGTCACTGACCGTCTATTTCCACGCAGACCGGGATCTGCTGGTCACGACCGGGACCGGGTATGTGCTGGGTCAGGCCCAGGCGCAGGCCTTTCGCAAGGGCTATTTCGACCAGACCGCCCAGCTTTGGAACGAGGCCGGCGATCTGCTGGCCACGAGCCACCAGGTGGTTTATTTCCGTGAATAGGCCTCACGGGCGGCCGAGGAACAGGTACAGGCCCGAATAGCCACGCGCGGCACTCACCAGACTCAGGTACAACGGTCCCAGCGCCGTGTCGGCACCTATGAACAGGCTGCGGCCAACCCGAAGATCGTCCAGGCGCAGGTCCCGATGGTGGCGCCAGGCGTTTCCGGCTTCCAGCGAACCGCCCAGAAACAGCGCCCGCGCCACGACACTGCTCCACGGCAGGCGGTGGTAATAGGTCAGGCGGCCGAACGCCAGCACGTTGCCGACAACCTGGCCTGGGTGGTAACCCGACAACTGCTGAAATCCGCCCAGCGAGAACTCGTCGATCGCCCCGACCGGGAGTTGGTTGGTACGAGCCAGCCGCCCACCCAGGTTGACCGTGTGAGGGCCCCAACGCCGGGCAGCCGTGGCATTGAATTCGAACCGGCTCAATCGGCTTGTCCCAGCCACCCCGTCAATGCGGCGGCCACCGAACAGGTCGGCCTGCACCCGGTAGCCATCGGAGGGGAAGTTGGCATGGTCCAGCTGGTCGGAGACGATCGCCAGGCGCACACCCTGTTCGCGCCACCGTTGCCGCAGCAGCCCCGGTACTGCCGGACCCAATGTACCATCGACCAGTTCGGGGCTCGTCTTGCGATGGCTCAGGCGCAAGCCGAGTCGGGCTTCACCCAGGTTGTTCAGCAGCCCCAGTGGCCATCCGAAGTCCAGCCCCATGTCAAACCCGGTGCGGGAAAACTGCGCCAACACCTGCCCCGTTTCCGCGAACAGCTCCACCGGGCGCACGCTGGCCCCCACATACGCCGCCAGGAAGCGGCTGCCATCCTCGCCCCAAGGCTGATACAGCTCTGTGGAAACGGCGTTGGTACGTCCCAATTGCAGTCGATTTCGCCATTCGGCACCGCTGCGGCTCAGCCAGCGGCGGTTGTGGCTGAGCCGAAGATTGAACGCCGAACGACCACTGAAGTCGGTGCGCAGATCCAGGCCAATACGCAGGTAGTTCGGGCCCCATCGGTTTTCCCGCAGATCAATGGTCAGCGTTTCTGACGCGTTGTCGGCCTGGCGGTGCAGTCGATAGTCGACCGCTTCGAAGTCACCGGTGGCGGCCAGCGCCCGCAGATCACGCTCAACCTGCGGAAGATCCAGCGCTCGACCGCTTTGACTCTGCACTCGCCGTGCCAGCGCCAACGCCCGCTGGGGGTCCACCCCTTCGAAAACGACCTGAGTGACCGCCACATCCGGCGCCCGTGCGGCAGCCATCCGGTGACGGCGCTGACTGAGCCACTGCTCGTATTGCGCCGGCTGCAAGGCGAAACGATCGAGCGCCTGCATGATCGAGCGCCCGTAGTCGTAGCCGATACGAATGAGATCGGCCGCGCGGGAAAAATCAGCCGATGTGTGGCGGCCCAGGTCCGGCAGCAGCAACAGGTCGGTCGGCGCCAGCAAGGCCATGTTGCGGCGCACATTCTGCTCGGTCAGGATGTTGACCATCTGTGCGGTGATACCGACAAGGGAGTTCAGCGTCTCGCGCCCCGCCAACGGAGTGCCGATATTGACCGCAATGACAGTGTCTGCACCAAGGCGCCGGGCGATATCGACAGGCAAGTTGTTGACCAGGCCGCCATCACCGAGCACACGGCCATCGCGCTCGACCGGCGCGAACACTCCCGGTACCGACATGCTCGCGCGCAATGCCGTGGCCAGATCGCCCTGGCCGAGGACAACAGGGTCGCCGGTTTCGAGGTCCGTCGCCACGGCGCGAAACGGCGTTGGCAATTCGTCAAACCGGTCAATCCACCGGGCGTGGTGGGTGTTTCGACGCAGGGCAAGCTCCAGGGAGCGACTTGACAAAGCTCCGGTGGGGATGCGGAATTCGCCGTCACGAAATCCCAGCTCGGTCAGCGGGGCCAGTTCGAAGTCCTCTTCTTTTTGCCGCTGGGACAGTTGCTGGCGAGGCTCGTTGCGTTCGAACATGCCCACCCAATCCAGCGCGAGGACAGCCTGCTCCAGCTGGCGAGCGTCCAGTCCTGAGGCGTACAAACCGCCGACGATGGCTCCCATTGAGGTGCCAACCACGATATCCACTGGCACACGCGCCTCTTCCAGCACCCGCAAGACGCCGACATGACTCAGGCCCCGCGCACCGCCGCCGGACAGCACCAGGGCGATCCGTGGACGCTCGGGGGCGTCCACGGTCGCCGCGCTCGGAGGTTGCGCGACTGGCAGCGTGGCCTGCGCGGCCGCCTGAATGCCGATCGTGGTCAACACCAGACAAAATATTCTGCGGAAGTACGGGGATTTCATCGGGTGGAGGACTCAGCGAAGGGCTCTGCGACAGTGTACGCAAGCGATGGTGGCTGTCGAAGCGGCGACGGCAGCTGCGGTTCGGGCGTGGTACCTTGTGGGCTTTTACTTTTGCCCAAGCCCATGAGCGACATCCTTGTTCACACGGAAGATGGTGTGACCACCGTCACGTTCAACCGCCTCGAACGCAAAAACTCCATTACCGCCGCCATGTACGCGACCCTGGCTGAGGCGCTGAGCCAGGCTGACGGTGACGCGGCCGTTCGTGCCCTGGTGCTGCAGGGTCACGAAACGGTTTTCAGTGCCGGCAATGACATCAGCGACTTTCTCAACCAGCCACCGGCCACTGCGGAGTCACCGGTTTTCCGCTTTTTGCGGGCGATTGCCGGTTTCTCCAAACCACTGGTCGCCGCAGTCAGCGGGCCGGCAGTTGGTGTGGGCACCACCCTGCTCTTTCACTGCGATCTTGTCGTCGCAGGTGACAACGCTGCGTTTTCTATGCCCTTCGTCAATCTGGGCCTATGCCCCGAAGCGGCGTCGAGCCTACTGGTACCCCAGATGCTGGGCTACCACCGGGCGGCGGAGGCTCTGTTGCTCGGTGAACCGTTTTTCGCCGAAGCGGCACTGGAGGTCGGGCTCGTCAACCGCGTGGTGCCCCCCACCGAAGCAAATGGCGTGGCACAGGCCATGGCCCGCAAACTCGCTGCAAAACCCTTGAGTTCTCTGGTTGAGACCAAGCGTCTGATGAAAAAAGGGCAGGCCGCCCTGGTGCTGCAACAGATGGCCGAGGAGGGCGCCAGCTTCGGACGCATGCTGCGCGAAAGCGCCGCCCGCGAGGCCTTCAGCGCCTTCATGGAAAAGCGCAAGCCGGACTTCAGCAAGATCTGACATCCGCACCGGGCAGGGGCAACCGGCAAGGTGCCCGCGCTTTCGTCGGAAAGGCAAGCGGAAGCTTGGGCCTTCAGGCCTGCGCGGGCTGGATCAGGGCCTTGTAGGCGGCGCGAGTCTGAGGCGTGACGGCGTCCAGCACCTGGGCGTAGGGGGTCTTGTGCGCGATCAGCAGCCGGGCATCGGCAACCGACTTGGACCGGCAAAACCAATGGCAACTGTGCTGGAACAACATCAGCTCCGCAGTGACCCGAAAGGCCCGATCGCGGCGACTGAGGCCGCCCTCGTCACGCAAGGCAGCGGAAAGACCCCGGGCATGCAGCGCGACCAAGGCCCGGAAATCGAACCCGATCGAGGGAAAGAAGCGTGTGGCCTGGGGCACATGGACCGGCCACCGGCTGACCCGCATGCTTTCGCCCCAGACTTTTCGAACGTCATCCGCCAGCTGGCCAAGTTCGCGCTCGATGGCATTTTCCACGTCGACCAAGGTCTGCCAGATGGGTTCGGAGCGCTCGCTGTCGGGCTCGCCCGCAGCGCGCAGGTAGGCTTCGATCAGCCGTTCCATGCGCTTTTCAATTTCGTAGGGGCGCAATTGGGCGGACAGCAGGCCGACCCGCTCACGCTGCTCGCGTAACTGCGCATATCGAAACGCAACGACGAGCACACCCAGCACCAGGAGAATTTCCATGCGCTATTGTCCTGCATCAGCCCGGTTGCCATGCAACGCCCCGTCGAAACAGCCCCATCCGCTGACAGACGTTCGTTTTGACTATTTTCGGGCATTACCCAGCGTATTTTGGTCGGTTCTTGCTATGGTTTTTGCTACTCCTTGGACGGCACCGCAAGGGGAACGCGCCCGCTTTCTGCGGCTTTATTTTTGCAAAGCAACCGCTTGCCAAAAATAAAGGCTGCTGCTATGGTCTGACGTCATGCGCTTTCCTGAGCATCCGATCGAACTGGCCGCCGTTCCCCGTCGAACCCGGGGGCGCCCCCGAAAAAGCGCGGATGAACGTGATGATGGCAATCGCCGCCAGGATGTCTTGCGTGCCGCCGCGCAATTGTTTCGCCAACACGGTTTCGCGGCCACCCGCACCCGCGACATCGCCACCGCGGCCGGCATGCAGTCGGGTTCACCCTTCTATCACTTCGAAAACAAGCAGGCATTGCTGGGCGCGGTGATTCTGGAGGGCATGCAGCGGGCCGTGACCCGCCAGAAAGCCGCGATGGACCAGGCGTCCGAAGCCGCCGGCAATTCACCACCAGACCCGCGCCAGCAGTTGCGGGTGCTCATTCGCACCCATTTCGACGTACTGCTGGGGCCGGACAGCGAGTTCATTCCGGTCATGCTGTACGAATGGCGGTCGCTGACCGCGATGCAACGGGCGGCCGTCAATGACCTGCGGCGCAGTTACGAGGGCATGTGGGTTGCGCCTTTGCAGGCGCTGGTGGCAGCAGGGGCTGTGAGCGGCGACCCGGCACTGGCGCGCCTGATGATTTTTGGTGCCCTGAACTGGTCGGTGCAATGGTTCGACCCCGGGCAACGGGCCACACTGGACGACCTGACCGACACCGCATTGCGGCTGTTTCTGAAGGACTGCGCCTGATGCCGCGCGGGCGACCTCTCCGTGGTCCGGCCGGTAGCGGCAGTCTTTTCCCCGCTGACGCGCCATGGCCGAAAGCCTGAAATCCCTGCTGGGCGAGGACGCTCCGCAAAGGCTGGCGACGTTGTTGCACCGCGCGTGGTCGCGCTTTGACCGCAAGGCGTTCACCGCCCTGGCGATGCCCGGCTATCCCATCCTCGGTCTGATGGCCCGCGGCGAGCGCATGGCCGATGCGCTGGAACAGACCCTGCCGGCTGATTTCGAAAGGGCGGCAGCGATCCTGAGCAGCGCCATGGACCCTCCGCTGCCCATGGATGCGCGCGGCGAACCCTGTTCGGACGGGCGCGGCTACAGCGCTTTCTTGTATCTGCCATACGGCATCTTCATCAGCCGGCACGGACTCGAACACTTCGAGGCGGCCATGGACGCGCAGCACGCCCTGACACAGCGCTTTACGGCCGAATTCAGCATTCGCCCGTTTCTGGTTCGGCATCCGGCGGCAACACTGGCGCGGCTGGCGCAATGGACAGCCGACCCCAGTGGCCATGTCCGGCGGCTGGTCAGCGAAGGAACCAGACCGCGCCTGCCGTGGGCTCGACGCCTGCCAGCACTGGTTGCCGATCCGTCCCCAGGGCTGGCGCTACTGGAACACCTGCGCGACGATCCATCGCGTTACGTACGCCGCTCTGTCGCCAATCACCTCGGCGATGTCGGAAAAGACCACCCGCAACGCCTGCTTGCCCTGGCTGGTCGCTGGATGTCCGATGCCCCACCCCCGCGGGTGCGGTTGCTGCGACACGCACTGCGCACCCTGGTACGTCGCGGAGACCCGGATGCGCTGAGTTTGCTGGGATCGGGACACAGCAGCCGCCTGTCAATCCGGTCAGTCAGCTGGGCGCCGGCACGGCCACATATCGGGGACAACCTGGTGGTCACCCTGGCACTGCACAACCCCGAGGCCGAAGTACAGACCGCATTGGTGAATCTGGAAATCGGCTACGTCAAGGCCAACGGGCAGCTCAGTCCCCGCACCTTTTCCTTGGGCAACGTGGCGTTGGCGTCCGGCGGCGTCGTAACGTTGAGAAAGCAGCTGTCGCTGCGGCAGATGACCACCCGCACCCACTATCCCGGTCTTCACACCATCGCGTTGCAGCTCAACGGGCGGCGCCACCCGTTGGGCGATTTCTTTCTCGACCCTTCCCCGCTCACCCCCTGATTCGACCACGGAGGCCTTCCATGCATTTCAGCCACGAACACCAGGAAATCCAGAAAACACTCAAACGCTATATCGACGAACGCATCAACCCCCACGTTGACGCCTGGGAAGCGGCCGAAACCTTTCCGGCACACGATGTGTTCAAAGGCCTGGGACAACTCGGACTGCTGGGCCTGACCAAGCCGGAGGCATACGGAGGGGCCGGCCTGGACTACTCCTACTCCCTGGCCATGGCAGAAACGTTGGGTCACATCGAATGCGGCGGCGTGCCGATGGCCATCGGCGTGCAAACCGACATGTGTACGCCTGCGCTGGCACGACACGGCAGTGACGAATTGAAGCGGCAGTTTCTCGCGCCCGCCATTTCGGGCGACATGGTCGGCTGCATCGGGGTCAGCGAGCCGGCTGCCGGCAGCGACGTCTCCGGCATCAAGTCATTCGCGCGCAAGGACGGTGATGACTATGTGATCACTGGCCAGAAGATGTGGATCACCAACAGCCTGCAGGCCGACTGGATGTGCATGCTGGTCAACACCGGCGAGGGCCCGATCCACAAGAACAAGAGCCTGGTCATGGTGCCGATGCGCGACCGTCCGAACGGCAAGCTGACGAAAGGCATCGAGGTGGCCAGGAAGATCCGCAAGATCGGCATGAACAGCAGCGACACCGGGCTGATCTATTTCGACGAGGTGCGCGTGCCGCAGCGCTACCGCATCGGCGCCGAAGGGCAGGGCTTCATCTACCAGATGCAGCAGTTCCAGGAGGAGCGCCTGTGGGCCGCCGCCAGTTGCCTGCAAAGTCTGGACAACTGCATCCGCTGGACCATCGAGTGGGCGCAGGAGCGCAAGCTGTTCGGCGCCACCCTGGCCGACCAGCAGTGGGTGCAGTTCAAACTGGCGGAACTGAAGACAGAGGTTGAGAGCCTGCGTGCACTGACCTACCGGGCCTGCGACCTGTACGTGCAAGGGCAGGACGTGCTGGAATTGGCCAGCATGGCCAAGCTCAAGGCCGGTCGACTCAACCGCATCGTGCCCGACACCTGCCTGCAGTTCTGGGGCGGCATGGGCTTTACGCTGGAGAACAAGGTGTCGCGGCTGTACCGTGACGGCCGACTGGGCTCCATTGGCGGAGGGGCTGACGAAGTGATGTTGGGTATCCTGGCCAAGACCATGGGCATCGCCAGGCGCCCGGCGGCCCACTGAGGGGCCCAAGAAACTCCCGCTCCACCCGGTGTCGCTACCATCGGGCTTTTTCCAAACAGGTCGATCCCGAAAGCACTATGACCCGCCATGCCCCTTCGCCTGTTCCAGACACATTCGAACCGGAATTCGTCACTGGACTGAAACAGATTTTTGAAGAGAAGATTGTCTTCAACCAGGTGTTGGGCCTGAAGATCAATGAATTGCGGCCCGCTTACGTGACGGGTCACATTGCGATGCGCCATGAACTGGTGGGCCACTACAGCTACAACCGCATTCACGGTGGGGTCATCAGTGCCTGCCTGGATGCCATGGGTGGCCTGGCGGTCATGGCCGCGATCGGGGCCCGACATATGGACGAAGCGCCCACGCAACGTCTGCACCGGTTTGCCAAGCTGGGCACGATCGACCTTCGCATTGATTACCTGCGCCCGGGTATCGGTGAGCGTTTTGACTTGCGCGCCGAAGTGCTCCGACTGGGCTCGCGCGTCGCCTCGACCCGGATGGAGTTCTGCGGGCCGGACGGCCGGCTGATGGCAACAGGGGCAGGCGCCTACATCGTCTCTTAAATTTTCATAGCAAGAAAGAACCGTTTTTCGTTGGCTATCGAACTGTTTGATAAAAAAAGCCGCCCGGAGGCGGCTTTCTCACGGTGGGAACTGTTACGGTTTACTTGATGTAATCGGAGATCACCTTCCACTTGCCGTCGGTGATCTGTGACAGACGCGAGGTTTCGTTGCCCAGTCGCTTCTTCGGTCCGAAGGTGGCCTCGGGGCTGCCGAAAATGTCGGCAGGGATCTTCATCGTGTCCATGGCCTTGATGAAGCTGTCGGTGGTCAGGCCCGGCCCCGCCTTCTGTGCCGCCGCAATGAAGGCATCAATTGCGTTGTAGCCATAGACCGAAAACACCGTCGGGTCTTCGTTGAATTTGGTCTTGTACTTGTTGGCCCAGAAACGGATCGGTTGCGAGGCGTCATCCAGATACGGATGGGCAGCCGTATGCGCAGCAATCAGTCCATTCATGGCCGGCCCGCCGAGTTTGTGGATCAGGTCGGTATAAGCCGCACTGGAGCCGATGAACGTCGGGTTGTAGCCCAGCTTGCGTGCCGTGCCGATACCCCCGATGGTTTCACGGATGATGGTCCCCAGCACCACCATGTCACAGCCTGACGCCTGAAGCCTCTGAATCTGCGAGGAAAAATCCGTGGCCCCACGCTTGTAGGTGGTCTTCTCGGCCAACGCCATGCCGGCGGCTTTCAGGCCGTCTTCCGCGCCACGCATGACTTCCAGGCCAAATTCATCGTCCTGGTACATGGTGCAAACTTTCTTTGCCCCTTTTTCCTTGGCGAGCTTGGGCACTGCCGTACGCATCTGGTCATAGTAGGTCGCAGCAAACGAGTACTTGAGCCGGTGGAAGGGCTCGTACATTTCGCGCGCTGCGGTCACAGGGAAGAAGTTGATGACGTTCTTTTCGAACTGCACCGGCATGGCCGCCAGATTCTGTGCGGTGCCGATGTGGCCGACCATCGCAAAAATCTTGTCCTGGTTGACCAGCTTCTGGGCGGCCAGAACGGCCTTCTTGGGGTCGTATGCGGAGTCTTCGATCTTGAGGTTGATCTTGCGACCGTTGACGCCGCCTTGCTCGTTGATCTCGTCAACGCGCAGCATCATGCCCAGACGAACCTGCTTGCCAAAGCCCGCAATCGGACCGGAAAGATCCTGGATGGATCCCAGGGTAATTTCAGTCTTGCTGACACCCTGACCGCTCGCCATGGCCACGCTGGCTGCGGCTGCGCAGCAAAGCGCCAGTGAGGTCCTGAAAAATCTTTTGTTCATGCTCGATGTCTCCGGTGGTTTGAACCCCACAGTTATAGGGTGGTATCCGCGCTTTGAAACCGGCACTTTCCCTAGCTGGGGCGAACCCTAGCAACACAGGTGACAGCCACGGTTGCCGACACAAAAAAACCCTCCGGTCTCTGCCGACCGGAGGGTTCTGCAACAGGGGCGAAGGCGGCTTATTTGAAATAGCCGGAGACGACTTTCCAGCGGCCGTCTTGCAGTTGCGACAGACGCGACTCGTCGTTGCCCAGACGCTTGGTCGCTGTGAAGGACAGCGCCGGACTGCCGAACATGTCCGGCGGCACCGTCATCGAGTCCATCGCTTTGACAAAACTGTCCGTGCTCAGGTTCGGACCGGCCTTCTGCGCGCCGCGGATGAACAGGTCGATGATGGTGTAACCGTAGGCGGAGAACACGGTCGGATCTTCATTGAACTTGGTCTTGTACTTGTTGGCCCAGAAGCGGATCGGTTGCGAGGCCTCATCGGTGTAGGGGTTCTGCACCGTCATCGTCGCGTACATGCCGTCCATCGCCTTGCCACCCAGGCGGTGGATCAGATCGGTGTAGGCCGCTACCGAGCCGAGGAAAGTGGGATTGAAGCCGGTCTTGCGCGACTCGGCGATGGTGCCGATGGTTTCACGGATGATGGTGCCGAGTACCACGAAGTCACAGCCCGCGCCCTTCATGCGCGCCACCTGCGAGGAAAAGTCGGTAGCGCCACGCTTGAACGATGTCTTTTCTGCCAGCTCCATGCCGATGGCTTTGACGCCCGCTTCCGCACCGCGCAAGACCTCCAGGCCAAACTCGTCATCCTGGTAAATGGCACAGGGCTTCTTCGCGTTTTTTTCCTTGATCAGACGCGGAGCGGCGATACGCATCTGATCGTAATAGGTGCTGAGCATCGCGTACTTGAGCTTGTGGGTGGGCTCGTACATTTCCCGCGCAGCGGTCAGCGGCATGAAGTTGACGATATTTTTCTCGAACTGCACCGGCATGGCTGCGTTGTTCTGCGCGGTGCCGATGTGGCCGGCCATGATGAAGATCTTGTCCTGATTGACCAGCTTCTGCGCGGCCAGCACGGCCTTTTTCGGGTCGTAGGCGGAATCTTCGACCTTGAGAACCAGCTTGCGGCCGTGAATGCCCCCCTGCTCGTTGATCTCGTCGACGCGCAGTTGCATCCCGGCGCGGGCCTGTTTGCCATATCCGGCCAATGGTCCGGAGAGATCCTGGATGGATCCGACAACTATTTCCGTCTTGCTGACCCCCTGTTGGGCGTAAGCCGCTGTTGCGACCAGCGACAGCGCGGTAATCGCGGCTGCCGCTGCCAGGTGGGCGCGTGGATGACGGGGAATATGACTCATGGGCTCTCCTGCCGGGTTGGGTGAAAAAAAGTGATGCAAGCCAATTTCAGCGGTACATCGCATCGATCTGGGCGGCGTATTTGGTCTGGACCAGCTTGCGTTTGAGTTTCATGGTCGGCGTCAGTTCTTCGTCTTCTGCCGTCAGCTGGGTGTCGAGCAGGAAGAACTTCTTGATCTGTTCGACCCGGGCAAACTTTTTGTTCACGCCGTCGATCACGCCCTGGATCAAGGCCTGCACCTCTGGGGCGCGGGTCAGACTGGCGTAGTTGGAAAACGGCACGTCGTTGTCCTGAGCGTACTTCTCCACGTTCTCCTGGTCGATCATGATGATGACCGTCAGGTAGGGTCGCTTGTCGCCGATGACCACCGCGTCGGTAACGTAGGGCGAGAACTTGAGCTCGTTCTCCAGTTCGCTGGGCGTGATGTTCTTGCCGCCCGCCGTGATGATGATGTCCTTCATGCGGTCGGTGATGCGGAAGAAACCTTCTTCATCGACGACACCGACGTCGCCGGTGTGCAGCCAGCCGTCCGCGTCGATGGTCTCGGCGGTCTTCTCGGGCAGGTTCAGGTAGCCGGCGAACACGTTGGGGCCTTTGACCAGGATTTCACTGGTCGCCGGATCCAGCCGGACTTCGTTGAAGCTGGCAGCCGGTCCGATGGAGCCCGGCTTGATGCGGTCTGCCGGCACACCGGTGGAGGCGCCGCAGGTCTCGGTCATGCCCCAGACCTCCAGCATCGGGACGCCCAGCGCCAGATACCACTTCACCAGTTCGGGCGAGATGGGCGCCGCCCCTGTCACGAGGAAACGCGAGCGGTGGATGCCGATGAGCTTGCGCACGTTGTTCAGCGCCAGCCAGCGCGCCAGCGTGAACTGGAACTTGAGGCTCCCCGGCACCGGCTGCCCGGCAAGGACCAGATCGGCAATCCGGGTGCCCACACCAATGGCCCAGGCATAAGTGGCCTGCTGCACCGCGCCGGCTTCCTTGAGGCCGATCATCACGCCGGAATAGAACTTCTCCCACACCCGGGGAACGGCAGTGAATACTGTGGGCGCAATCTCGCGCACGTTTTCCGGGATGGTTTCAGGGTTTTCGACGAAGTTGAGCTTGGCGCCGGTGTAGAGGGAAAAATACTCGCCGCCCATGCGCTCGGCGATGTGACACAGGGGCAGGAAACACATGCACTCATCGTTCTCGTCGCGCGAGATGAGCAGGTTGTAGCCCCGCACGGTGTAGGTCAGGCCCTGGTGCAGGTGCATGGCCCCTTTGGGCTTTCCGGTGGTGCCTGATGTGTAAACCAGGATAGCGAGGTCTTCGGGCTTGACGGCGGCGACGCGCGCCTTCAGCGCTTCGGGATGCTCGCGGTTATAGCGGCGCCCCTGCTCCCGCAATGCGCCCAGACTGATGACACCAGGGTCATCCAGATCGCGCAGCCCCTCCATGTCAAAAACGACGATCTTGCGCAACAGCGGCAGGCGTTCGCGCACTTCCAGCGCCTTGTCGAGTTGTTCGTCATCTTCGACAAACAGGACCGTGGTGCGGGAATCGGCCGACAGGTATTCGACCTGGCTGGCGGCATCGGTCGGGTAGATGCCATTGGCCACTCCGCCGCAGCTGAGCACGGCCAGATCCGACAGTACCCATTCGACCACCGTGTTCGAGAGAATCGACGCCGTCTCGCCGTGGGCAAAGCCCAGATCCATCAATCCACCAGCGATTTCACGCACCGCCTCGGCGGTCTGGTCCCAGGTCTGGCTTCGCCAGATACCCAGGTGTTTCTGACGAAGCCAGACTTTGGGGCCGCGCTTTTCCACGGCGTTCCAGAACATGGCCGGAATGGTGTCGCCCGGCACGACGACATCGGTGTTGGGTCGGATATGGCTCAAATCCCAGAGGTTGGACATCGGTTTATCTCCAGGTCTTTTTCTTTTTCCAGCGGCGCTCGCCGCGAACACCGGTTTCCTTCATGCCGAGGTAGAACTCTTTGATGTCCTCCTTCTCGCGCAAGGCGGCACAGGTGTCTTCCATCACGATGCGGCCATTCTCCAGAACGTAGCCGTAGTCCGAGGCATTCAGGGCCATGTTGGCGTTCTGCTCGACCAGCAGGATGGTGGTACCACGCTCGCGGTTGATGCGCACCACGATCTCAAAAATCTCCTTGGTCAGCTTCGGGGACAGGCCCAGGCTGGGTTCGTCCAGCAGGATGAGTTCGGGGTTGGCCATCAAAGCGCGCGAGATCGCCAGCATCTGCTGTTGCCCGCCCGAGAGCAGGCCCGCGTCCTGGTGTTCACGCTCCTTGAGGATGGGGAAGTAGCCGAAAACCATTTCCATGTCGCGCGCGACGCCGTCGCGGTCATGGCGGGTATAGGCGCCCATCAACAGATTGTCGTGCACTGAAAGCAGAGGGAAGACCTCACGCCCTTCCGGCACATGGCTGAGTCCCTGCTGCACGATAAATGCCGGGTCCCGGGCGGTGATGTCCTGCCCCTTGAATTCGACGGAGCCTTTGCGCGGATCGATGATGCCGGAGATGGTCTTGAGGATGGTGGTCTTGCCCGCGCCATTGGAACCGAGCACGGTGGCCACTTCACCTTTGCGGACTTTGAGGCTGACGCCCCGAATGGCCTTGATCGGGCCATAGGCGCTTTCCACGTTCATCAATTTGAGCATGATGCCCTGATCGCCTGCCGCCGTATTCATATCACTCATGCGGCCCTCCGCAGCGACGAAACGTCATCGATGGAACCCAGGTAGGCTTCGATCACACCGGGATCAGTCTGTACTTCGCGCGGGGTACCCATGGCCAGCACCCGACCCTGGTTCATCGCGACGACTCGATCGGACACCTTGGACACCAGCGACATATCGTGTTCGACCATCAGCACGGTGATGCCCAGGTCGTTGACGATGTCCTGAATCCAGAACGCCATGTCGTCCGTCTCCTCCACGTTCAGACCCGAAGAAGGCTCGTCAAGCAGCAGCAGTTTGGGTTCCGTGCACAACGCGCGGGCCAGTTCGACGACCTTGCGAACGCCATAAGGCAAACCAGCAACCAGCGAATCGCGGTGGTGCTGCAAATCCAGAAAATCGATGACCTGTTCGGCCTTCTCGCGGGCTTCGAGTTCCGCCGCCCGGGTACCCGGGGTAAAGAAGACCTCGCTCCAGAAACCGGTGCGCCGATGGGTGTGCCGACCGATCAGCAGGTTGTGCAGCACAGTGGCATGCTCGAACAACTCGATATTCTGAAAGGTGCGAGCAATCCCCAGGGAGGCAATACGGTGCGCGGGCTGCTCAGTCAGGGTCAGCATCCCGTTCGGGCCCTGGTACTGGATGGAACCCGTCGTGGGGGTGTAGATACGGCTGATCAGGTTGAACACCGTGGTTTTGCCGGCGCCGTTCGGGCCGATCAGCGTGAAAACCTCGCCGTCGCGCACGTCGAAGCTCACGTTGTCGACCGCCAGCACACCACCGAAACGCACGCTCAACGCGCTGGCACTGAGAAGAATGTCACTCATGTCAGGCTCACTTCAAGCGATCGGACTTCTGGAAGGACTTCTGCCGCTTGAACATGCCCTTGCGGTAGAAGGGGAACAGCTGCAGGTAGGTTCGAATCTTGAGCCAGCGGCCATACAGGCCCATGGGCTCGAACATCACGAAAGCGATCAGCACGCCACCGTAAATCACGGACTTGAGACCCGGCGCCTGGCCGATGGCGTCGGGGAGAAAATCCTTCACGGCGCTGATCGCCTGCGGCAGGCCGATCAGGAAGATCGCTCCGAGGAACGCGCCGTGGATGAACCCTAGCCCCCCGATCACCACCATCAGCAGCAGATCGATCGACTGGATGATGTTGAACTGGTCAGGCGAGAGGAAGCGGATCTGATGGGCATACAAGGCCCCACCGATACCGGCCAGCGCCGCCGAAATGGCAAAGCTCAAAGTCTTGTAATAGGACAGGTTGATGCCCATGCTCTGCGCCGATATCTCGGAGTCCCGAATGGCAACAAACGCCCGTCCGGTGGACGACCGCAGCAGGTTGACCACGGCCAGGGTGCACAGCACGGTAATGACCAGACACAGAAAGTAAAACGAGTCTCCGGTGTCGGCCTTCCAGCCGAAAATATCCGGCGAGCCCACCGATTTTCCGGCGTTGCCACCCGTAACGCTTTCCCATCGTGCAAACACCTCTTCGACGATGAAGCCGAATGACAGGGTCGCAATGCCCAGGTAGATGCCTTTGACGCGCAGCGCCGGCAGCCCCACCACGACGCCCACCGCCGCCGACAGCCCCGCTGCAACCGCGATGGCCACCGGAAAGGGCCAACCCATGCCCGTCAGCACCGCCTGGGTGTAGGCGCCCACGCCCAGGAAGGCCGCGTGACCGATGGAGAACTGCCCGGTGAAGCCCGCCAGCAACATCAGCCCCAGCCCAACGATCGAATAGATCAGGATGAAGGTCATCTGGGCCAGCATGTATTCGCCCAGGATCCAAGGCGCAGCAACCAGGAACAATCCCAGCATCGAATACCAGAAGACATGCCCGCCGTGTTTGGCCAGCCGGATGTCCTGGTTGTAATCGGTCTTGAAGATGAAGCGCATACCGTTGTTTCCTTCAGACCTTTTTGCGCAGTTTCTCGCCGAACAGGCCGTTGGGCATCACCACCAGCATGATCAGCACCACGATGTAGGCGGCAATATCCTTGAAACCCTCGGGCAGGTAAAAGCCCGACAGCGACTCGACGATGCCGATGATCAGGCCGCCGACAATGGCCCCCGGCAAGCTGCCAAAGCCGCCGACCACGGCAGCCGGGAAGGCCTTGAGGCCGATGAATCCCATGTTGGCATGGACGAAAGTGATGGGCGCCAGCAGCAGTCCGGCGATCGCGGCAACCCCTGCGGCCAGACCCCAGACCAGGCCGTTGAGCGTCTTGACGGGGATACCCATGTAATACGCCGCCAACTGGTTCTGTGACGAGGCTTGCATGGCAATCCCCAACTTGCTGTAGCGGAAGAGCGCGAACAAGCCTCCACAGAGCGCGACGGTAGACGCGATCACGACCATCTGTTCGACGTTCAGCACCAGGGCCCCCACATTCCAGACCTGGTCCTTGTAGGGTACCGGCAGGGTGTGGGTTTCGGTGCCGATGTTGGGAATCATCGTCACCAGCCCCCGGCCGACGTAGCCCAGACCGATGGTGAGCATGACGATGGAGAAGGCCGGCTGCCCGAGCACCGGCCGAATGATCACCCGCTCGGTCAACACACCGACCAGTGCCATCGCGACGATGGCACTGGGCACGGCAAGCCAGAAAGGAAAGCCGAGCATGGTCATTGCCACCAGCCCCCCGAACGCGCCGAGCATCATGAGATCGCCCTGCGCAAAACTCACCGTCTCGGTGGCCTTGTAGATCAGAACAAAGCCCAGCGCGATCAGGCCGTAAATACAGCCCTGCGCAATGCCGCTGATGACCAGTTGTAGAAACTGCACGATATCTCCTGCAAACCTTGCCGGGTTTATAGGGCCAAGCCGGCTATTTCCTCTCAGGGTTGTTCCCCATGTCCTGTCGCCTTGACGTCGGGTGATGATGTGCCGATGACCATGCCCAAGCCGTCGCCGCCCTCCGTCCGCTCGACCGTCATCGACCGGATCACTATCGTCACGCTGGTCCGACCCGAAGTGCGCAATGCCGTCGACGCCGATACGGCCCGCGCGCTCCATGCAGCATTCCTGGCTTTCGACGATGACCCGAATTCGCCGGTGGCGGTGTTCCATGGCGCCCACGGACATTTCTGCGCGGGCTGGGACCTGCAGTCCGGCGCAAGGCTGCATGCCGAGGGTGTGCGCGGTGACGCGCTGACGCACCTGGACTGGCCGGCGGACACCCCCGACCCCCTCGGGCCCATGGGTCCGTCGCGCCTGCTGCTGTCCAAACCGGTGATCGCCGCCGTCAGCGGTGCGGCCGTGGCCGGCGGCATGGAGCTGGCGCTGTGGTGCGACCTGCGGGTGATGGAGGAAGACGCCTACTTCGGCGTCTACTGCCGCCGCTTCGGGGTGCCGCTGATCGACGGGGGCACGGTGCGGCTGCCGCGCCTGATCGGCCTGGGTCATGCGATGGACCTGATCCTGACCGGGCGCAAGGTCGAGGCCGCCGAGGCCCTGCGCATCGGTCTGGCCAACCGCGTGGCACCCCCGGGCGGCGCGCTGGAGGCAGCACTGGCGCTGGCGCGGCAACTGTCAGCCTTCCCGCAGGCGACGATGAACGCCGACCGGCTGAGCGCCCTGCGCCAGGGCGGTCTGCCGCTGGAGGACGCGCTGCGGCAGGAGTGGGACGCCGGCCGCGCCTGCCTGGACGACGCACTGGCCGGCGCCGCGCGTTTTGCGGCCGGGGCCGGGCGGCACGGCCGGTTCTAGGCGTTCGGCCCGAATTTTTCGGTCTTTTCGGCCTTTACCCAGCGCAGAATGGTCATTGATTGCTCCTGAAGAAGGAGCAATTCACAGCCCGCCGGTCACCCCGCCGTCTGGGGAATCGGCCGCGGCCGGCCCTCGGCGTCGATGGCCACGTAGGTCAGCGTGGCTTCGGTGACCTTCACATACTGCCCCTGGGTCGTGTAGCGCTCGGCGTACACCTCCACCGACACGGTGATCGAGGTGCGCCCGATGCGAGTAACACCGGCAAAGAACGACAGGATGTCGCCCACCCGCACCGGCTGCTTGAAGATGAACTCGTTCACCGCCACCGTGGCCATGCGGCCTTGCGTGTAGCGCGCCGGCACGATGGAGCCGGCCACGTCCACCTGCGCCATCACCCAGCCGCCAAAGATGTCGCCGTTGGCGTTGCAGTCGGCCGGCATCGGCACCACTTTCAGCACCAGTTCCTTGTCGGTGGGCAGCGGCACCCGCGGGCCGCCAGCGGGCAGCGGGTTGGACGAAATGGCGCCGGACGGCGTGACGCTGGGGCCGCGCGGGCCGGTTTCGGTGGACATGGGCACAATCCTGAGGTTCTGCAACGATTCCCGGATTCTCCCCCATGCGCCGACACGGCGGTTCCTCGTCCCACCCCCTGCCACCCGAGGCCACGCCCGGCGCCCCCCGCACCGACTGGGCGACGCTGCGCAGACTGTTCCCCTATCTGTGGCAGTACAAATGGCGTGTGCTGGCGGCACTGCTGTTCATGATCGGCGCCAAAGCCGCCAACGTCAGCGTGCCGGTAATGCTGAAGAATCTGGTCGATTCGATGACCATCAAGCCTGGCGACGCGGCGGCACTGCTGGTGGTGCCGGTGGGTCTTCTGCTGGCCTACGGTGGCCTGCGGCTGGCGACCTCGCTGTTCACCGAGCTGCGCGAAATCATCTTCGCCAAGGCCACGCAGGGCGCGGCGCGTTCCATTGCGCTGCGCACCTTCGAGCACCTGCACGCCTTGAGCCTGCGCTTTCACCTGGAGCGCCAGACCGGCGGCATGACGCGCGACATCGAACGCGGCGTGCGCGGCATCGAATCGCTGATCTCGTTTTCGCTGTTTTCCATCATTCCGACGCTGATCGAGGTGGTGATGGTGCTGACCATCCTGGCGGTGAAGTTCGACCTCTGGTATGCCGGCATCACGGTGGCGGCGCTCGTCCTGTATATCGGCTGGACAGTCGCGGTGACCGAGTGGCGCACCAAGTTCCGCCGGGAAGCCAACGAGTTCGACTCCGCCGCCCACACTCGCGCCATCGACTCGCTGCTGAACTATGAAACCGTCAAATACTTCAACAACGAAGACTTCGAGGCGCGCCGCTACGACGAGAGCCTGGATCGCCTGCGCCGCGCACGGCTGAAGGCCCAGACCACGCTGAGCCTGCTCAACACCGGCCAGCAGCTGATCATCGGCGTCGGTCTGGTGGCGATGCTCTGGCGTGCCACGCAGGGGGTGGCGGACGGCCGCATGACGCTGGGTGACCTGGTGATGATCAACGCCTTCATGATCCAGATCTACATCCCGCTGAATTTCCTGGGCGTGATCTACCGCGAGCTCAAGCAGAGCCTGACCGACCTGGACAAGATGTTCACGCTCATGGACCGCGAACGCGAGGTGCCCGACGCGCCCGGCGCGCCGCCGCTGGCGCTCGATGGGGTGCCGCCGGTTCGTTTCGAGAACGTGCACTTCGCCTACGAGGCAGACCGCCCCATCCTGCACGGCATCGATTTCGAGATTCCGGCTGGCAAAACGGTGGCGGTGGTAGGGCCGTCGGGCTCGGGCAAGAGCACGCTGGCACGCTTGCTTTACCGCTTTTATGACGTCGGCACACCGCCCGGCTCGCCCGATTCGCCTGATTCACGCCAACGTGATCACGGAGGTCGCATCCTGATTGCCGGCCAGGACATCCGCACCGTAACCCAGGCCAGCGTGCGCGCAGCCATCGGCATCGTGCCGCAGGACACGGTGCTTTTCAACGACACGGTCGAATACAACATTGCCTACGGTCGCCCTGGCGCCGATCGGGCGGCGGTGGAAGCCGCCGCGCGTGCCGCCCGAATCCACGATTTCATCACCGCCACACCCAAAGGCTACGCCACCATGGTGGGCGAACGCGGGCTCAAGCTTTCGGGCGGCGAAAAGCAGCGGGTGGCCATCGCC
>ERZ761607.969-NODE-969-length-39962-cov-34.681760_pt1 | contig 39962 bp, 35 predicted proteins | sample MGYA00511164_ERZ761607 | MGnify/ENA primary metagenome ERZ761607 (study PRJEB28899, sample SAMN02445080) | bioreactor sludge metagenome | biome: EBPR sludge | place: Australia: Brisbane, Thorneside Wastewater Treatment Plant | collected 2011-06-22 ...
AGATTAAAGTTACACTTTTGAAACCGAACAACAAAACCTGAGAACAACATACTTCGTGAAATCCTTTTTTTGATTACCCTTAACAGGCTCTGATTAGCAATGGTTAAACCTTACAATCTTCCATCTCATCTATTTTGAAATCTCATCTTCTATCCGCGATTTCCATCTCATCATTTGAACAAAGCCTCTCTGGCTGGTTCTTACAATAGCTAATGGCTTACAAACAGCCAAATGTGCAGGTATATACTGCCCTCAACTAATATACACACCACTACCACATATACTTAACCTACATGATGCAATCTTATAAGCGCCGTTTAAGGGAGGCGGCTCAAAAGACCAAAGTTTACCTTGAAATACTGGGAGATGAGCGATTAACCGAAGCACAAAGACGGGAGCTTGCCGACTATATGCAGCAGGTTTCAGACGATCGGCTCACCAAGGTTTACAATATTTTTAAGGAAAAACAAACAAAATCAACCCTTTGAATGTAAAGGCCCTTCGGGGCTTTTTTCTTTTGGTCATCCATAAGAATAGCCGTGTATCACCAAAGAACAACCTACCTCATTAACAAACCATAAATCAACTGTACATGAAACTTTATATGAAGCCCTTGTTTTGGGTACTGATTGCCGCATTCGGGTTCACAGGGTGTGATAGTCTTCAACAAACCAATAAACTCAAATCCTTTGAAACAGCCTCCGGAAAATGGAAAACAAGCAATTTCACCGATTACGAATTTGTTTGGGAAAAATCTTGTTTCTGTGCATTCCGAGGCCCATCGCTGGTAGTGGTGGAAAACAACAAAGTAGTACAGGTTTTGAATCCGGAAACCCGTCAACCAAGGACTGGCATAGAATTAGAATGGTTTCAGACCATTGATGAATTGATGGCATGGATCGAGGAAGAGTCTGACCGTAAACCAGAACTCCTAAAAGTAGAATACGATAGCACCTATGGTTATCCAGTTTCTATCCAATACGATTACAGCAAAATGATTGCCGACGACGAATTTTTGGCTACCGTCAAGAATTTGAAAAAACGCTAATCACGCATATATATTCAACTCTACAGATCTTTTCTATGAAGAACTTACTCTGGATGGGGGGGCTTTGCCTAATGCTCTGGGTATCGGGGTGCGATGCCGTACAAAATCAAGCCCAACCCCTTAAACTCAGCGACGCACAGCAGAAAGTCGCACTAAAATCGAATCGCTTTGGCTTTGATTTATTGAATCAAACGCTTAAAGAGGAAACCCAAAACCCCAACGTGGTGGTAAGCCCACTTTCTGTTTCTATGGCTTTTGGACTTGCACTAAATGGTGCAAAAGGCAATACCCGCACAGAAATAGAAAGCACCCTAGGAGTCGCCGGGCTTTCTCCCGAAGAAATCAACCAGACCTATCGCGCTTTATTGGATCAATTACCAACATTAGATCCAAAAGTACAAATGAATATCGCGAATGCCATTTGGTACGACCGGCAATTTGGTACCGCCGTAAAGCCAGATTTTCTTGCCTCCAACCAAACATACTTCGACGCAAAAGTAGAAGCACTAAACTTTAAAGATCCTGTTGCGGTAAATACCATCAACAATTGGGTCAATACGTCAACAAAAGGAAAAATTGCCAAAATCTTGGACAGTATTTCCACCAGCGAGGTCATGTTCTTGATGAATGCCTTGTATTTTAAAGGAACTTGGACAACGGAGTTTGACGAAAAAGAAACATCTAATACCCCCTTTGCCATATCTCCCGGAACAAACACAAACGTTCCCATGATGAAACAAACGGGGCAAATGGCTTATGCAGAAAACGACCTATTCCAAGCGGTAGAATTGCCTTATGGCGACGAAATTTATTCCATGACGATTCTATTGCCCAAAGAGGGTAAATCACCGAAGAGCATAATTGCAGAGATGCCCTCCAAATGGGATATTTGGCAAAGTGCTTTCCGAGAACAAAAGATAGCACTCCAACTCCCACGTTGGAAAACGGCTTACGAAGTGACCCTGAATAATATTTTGCAATCTTTGGGTATCAAAGAAGCCTTCATGGGTGGTGTAGCCGATTTCACGGGCATTGCCGATGCTCGGTTGAGCATTAGTAAAGTGAAGCATAAAACATTTATCGAAGTAAATGAAAAAGGGACCGAGGCAGCGGCAGTCACCAGTATTGGGATCGAAGTGACATCTTTCCCCAATATGTCCCAAATGGTAGTTAACCGCCCTTTCCTCTTTGTAATCCGTGAAAAGTCTTCCGGAACCATCCTGTTCCTTGGCCGGATACAAGATCCCACCCGCTAAATATAGCCCCCCCGATGCTCGGTGGCACGTTTCGGATAGAGGCGTGTCATTTTTTGTTGATTTACCTATACTGCTCCTCCGCCTTTTCCAACCTGAAGACATAAAAAAATAGTCGCCTTCCTCCTAACATAACTTATATCCAAAAAACGCAATTGCGCTAAGGCCATCCCAAAACAGCAGTACTGCTTCCGAATGGAGCCATCAGACACAAAAATTTGTATGACGCATCCGAAAATCCTAAATTATTAGATCATTCAATTGCACACTATGAATCGTCTTGCCATTCGCATTTCTTGGATACTCCTCCCCTTCTTGGTGTTGGGGATGTTTTTTTTCGTCGCAGCCTGCCAGACAGGTTCGGAAGAATCTGACCTTGCGACGACTCCTAACCCATTTAAAAACCTCGGAGCATCGTTTGTAGGTGACGAATCCTGTGCCAATTGCCACGAAGACCTGGTTGCTCGCTACGAATCGCATGGAATGGCCAACTCCTTTTATGCGTTGACGAGTGCCAATACGGTCGAAAACTTTGATACCGCACCCATTTTCCACGAGACCACCGGCTATTATTACCGTCCATTTCGTGAAGGCGGAAAATTTTTTCAAGAAGAATACCGCTTAGAAAATGGAGAAAAGACCCCTTCGCTTATACGTGAAATGAAATACGTGGTAGGGAGCGGCACTGCAGCACGTACCTATATTACCGTAGAAAATGGGCGGCATTATGAACTTCCGCTAACTTGGTACACACAACAAAAGAAATGGTCTTTCAGTCCCGGATACAAAGAAAAAAACGCTCGTTTTAACCGCGAGATACCAGATCGCTGCATGGCCTGTCACAATTCCTACCCAGAAACTGTGCCCTTTGTTGAAGGGAAATACACCAAAATGCCACAAGGAATCAGTTGTGAACGCTGCCATGGACCGGGTTCTCTGCACGTTGAAGAGCGGACAGCAGACCCGGACTTTAAAGGGACGGATTATACCATTGTTAATCCCAAACATCTTGCCTTAGACCGCCGTTTAGATGTGTGTCAGCAATGCCACTTACATGGGCCTGTTTCGCTCTTGCGCGAAGGAGTGAAAGCCTTTGATTTTCGCCCTTCGATGGTATTATCCACCCATGTTTCGGTGTTTAAAGTAGCCAATGCAGATGCAAATGGCCAAATTTCGGTGGTTTCTCATGCCGACCGGATGAAAGAAAGTGCTTGTTTTGTAGGCTCTGTTTCTACCAAGAAACCAATGGACTGCACCACTTGCCACGATCCACACGAGGGTTTCAGGGAAAAAGGTACCGAATATTTTAATCAGAAATGCCTTTCATGCCATCCTGCAACAACTTTACCCGCAAAGGTGGCTGGAAATGAACAAACAAATCATCAGATCACTTCGAATTGTATCTCATGTCACATGCCGAAAACACAAACCGCAGATGCACCGCATTCCTCATTTACAGACCATTTGGTCCGTGTGGTTCGTTCAGGCAAAGTGCGATATGAGGAATCGGCAAAGACAGGCCCAATTGAATTAAGGCCTCACTTTCCTGACAAGTCTCCTGAAGCCGATATTTATATAGGCATGGCGTATATGGTATATGGTCGTCGGATGGATCGGGAAGATTTATTACAGAAAGGTATTGACTTGCTCAGGGAACGTTTGCCAAACTTCCCCAAGATGGGCGAGGCCATGTTTTCACTGGGTTATGCACTTTTTCTTCAGGGTGCTTTCGACGAGGCCATCTCGTGGATGGAAAAGGCAAATGCGCTGAACAGTGGCATTCCAGAACGGCTAAATGGATTGGCACAGGCATATGAGGCTGCAGGAAGACCAGTCAACGAGGCAGAGAAATTATATCGTAAGGCATTGGAAATACAACCTGTAGCAGCCAATATCCGCACTAATTTAGGACGCTTGCTAGAAGCACAAGGCAGATTAGACGAAGCGATTGTGGCGTACAAGGCCGCCGTTGCCGAAGACCCGTGGCAAACCGAAGCCAATTACAACCTTGGGACGCTTTTCTTTAAACAAAACAATACCGTAGAAGCCGAGAAATACCTTTTACAAGCCGTGCGACTCAATCCTGATCACATCAATGGCTTGGGAAATCTGGGAGTTCTGTTTGCGAAAAGAGGCGCACTAAAAGAGGCCGAACAAATGTTCCGGCGTACCACACGCCTGAACCCAAATAATGCGGCTATGCTAAACAATTTGGCTTCACTTTATATCCAAACCAACCGCTTTGCAGAAGCAAAAACGCTCTTGGAACAATCGGCGCAATTGGTTCCGAATAATGCAGTAACGATGGGAACCTTGGCTGCTGTTTATTACCAATTAGGAAGTAAAGCAGATGCCGTTGCGATGGCAAAACGTACTTTGGTGATTGACCCCAGAAATGGAATGGCCCAACAAGTCTTGCAGGCCCCTTAAGCCAGGCTGCTCTTTTGAAGAATATCTGTCACAATCATATCAGCATGAATGCGGCTATTTTCGATAAACCAAACATTGGTGCGCAATCCGCCGCAAACCACGCCCGCAAGATAAACCCCGGCCCGGTTGCTTTCCATGGTTGCCCGGTTGTGTATGGGCGTCTGCCAAACATCCGGCTCAAAAGCCAGTCCAAATTGGCGCAGCATCTCGAAGTCTGGCCGATATCCCGTCATGGCAAAAACCCAATCGTTCTCCAAAACCACTTCCCCCGCAGGCGTCTGGAGGGCAAGATGGCGTTCCGTAATCTCTTGTACCGTCGAGTGATAATAGGCTTGAATAGCCCCTTCTTGAATTCTGTTCTCTAAATCTGGCTTAATCCAATATTTCACCTTATCCGAAATTTCCGCTCCTCGAATCACCAGCGAAACTTCCGCACCATGACGATAAAGGTCTAATGCCGCCTTTGCAGCAGAGTTTTTGGCACCAATTACCGCCACTTTTTGCTGGGCATATGCAAAAGGCTCTTTGTAGTAGTGGATAACTTTGGAGAGATCGCTTCCCCGTACATCTAATGGATTCGGACAATCAAAAAAACCCGTAGCAATTACCACATGCCTTGAATGGTATAATCCTTTTCCCGTTTGGATGCGAAATCCTCCTACTTCTCCGCCGATTTCAAGTACCCGCTCGTATAAGCGGATGCGAAGGTCTTCCACTCGTGCTACATGGCGGTAATATTCCAAAGCCTCCGCACGAACTGGTTTATAATGGCGTGTGGTAAAAGGAATGCCACCAATTTCTAACAATTCTGGCGTGGAAAAAAACTCTAAGTCAGTAGGATACCCGACAAATGAATGCACCAAAGCCCCTTTTTCGAGGATCAGATGCGAAAGACCGGCACGCTTGGCGGCAATCCCACAGGCAAGACCCAGTGGCCCAGCTCCAATAATTACTATATCGTGCATTTTAAATAAACGATTAATTGTTTTGGGCGTTTTCTGGCCGCATACGTTGCTGATGAAAAAACGTCTTAAGTAGTTTTGCCGAAAGGTCTGCCTCCACACCTGATACAACCTCCATCCGGTGGTTAAAGCGCTTATCTTGAACCAAATTATGCAGCGTCCCACAGCACCCTGCTTTTTCATCGAAGGCCCCAAAAACCAATCGGGCAAGGCGTGCCATCACCAAAGCACCCGAACACATCGGACAAGGCTCCAGCGTTACATAGAGCGTGCAGCCATACAGCCATTTGGTTCCAAGAGTTTCACAGGCAGCCGTAATGGCCAAAATTTCGGCATGGGCCGTAGGATCTTGTAATTGTTCCACTTGATTATGACCACGCCCGATAATCACCCCTTCTTTCACCACCACAGCGCCAACAGGTACTTCTCCCGCTTGCGCAGCTCGTTCCGCTTCTTTCAAGGCGTACTTCATCCAGCGTTTTTCAGTATTCAGCAAGCTATCCAAAGACATATCAGCACTTTTTAGCATCTAAGATACGATGCTGTTTGTAGTAAAGACTGGCTCTTGACAGGAAATGAGCAAGACAAAAAAATCCCCCGTCAACAAAAGCCAGAGGATTTACAATTTATAACGAAACCATTTATTTCTTGCGATTTAAAACTCCATTCACCACGCCCAAAACAATAAAGACCACCAAAAGCAAGACGAGCATACGTAAACTGATGCCTAAGAGTGTCTGGGCAATATCCACTACCACGCCCAAGAGCGAAAAGGCTGACATGAGAACAATGGCGACCATGAGTAGGCGAAGAATATGTTGTAAACTAGTTTTCATAGCATTAAAACGTCCAATAGTGCAAGCTAGAGAGGGCGTTCCCATTTTGGTCAAATCCCCCTACCACCAATATTCGTCCATTTGTCCAATTAGTTGCAGTATGGCCAAAACGCCGTTCGGGTAAAAAAACGGTTTCGCCAAAACGATACATTTTTTGGGAGAGTGGTGCATAAGCCTCGATGCTCCTCAATGCATCGCTGGGTGCATTGACTACGCCACCCATGAAAATTATGACATTATTGGGTAAAATGCTACTACTATGACGGATTCTTGACGATTTAAAAGCGGCCATAGGCACTTCGGTGAGAGAGGTACCGCGTTGATAAAGGCGGAAATTAGCCGACGAGGGTACGGAGGTGCTCGAAAAACGTGCACCAGTGATCAGAAAACGATGTTCTGTAGGATTGTTCAGGGTGAGATACCGAATGAGGCTTGGCCCTTCCATCGGCTTAAAAATAAATCCAAACGTGGGTCCGACGGCCAACAAAGAATCGTTTCGGAAGCGGAATACCCGTAAATCCTGCCGTGTACCAAGTGTAGGCGAGGTACCATAACGAATATCACCACGCCCACCAAAAAGGTAAATAAGCAAGTCTTTCGGTTTTTGAGGATCAGGCATTGTGTATGCGGCGTGGTGTGTCCTACGAATAGGGTCGTTAAAACCTACCGGCACCGGCGAAAACACTTCTAATTCAGGATCATAGACTTCTACGGTTTCCACCAAGTCATTTATGGTCACCGGGTTATCCCTCCGGCTTCCGCCCAACAGGAGCGCCCGACCATCCGGCAAAACGACAGTCGCATGTCCAGTACGAGCAGCAACCATACGGCCACGGGTCAACTGTGGCGACTCATTTTGTGGATCAATCACAAAGGCTTCGTTTATTGCCGGCTCATCATAGTTTTTGGCACCACCAGAGATAAGCAGCTCCCCCGTTGGCAACAGGGTAGCGCTGTGCCCACCAACGGCATAGGGTATTTTGATCGAACCGAGAGCAAGACGAGGGTACAATCGAAGAATCTGGAGCGTATCCCGCGCCACCAAACCATCTATATCGGTTGCAGCTATTACAATGGTATTCACACCCGCTTTAAGGCCGACATTGCCTTCCCATCTACCATTGGACCGGTTGAAGGCAACCGCATTGCCACGTATAGTAACGCTTTCAATGTCTTGGAACGAAGAGGCTTCTACAGAAACAAAAATAGTAAAATCATCCACCACAACATCTGGATTTTGCGGCGAAAAAACTTTAATACCAGGGGCTTTAGGTTCAATGAACTCACGCTCGCACCCCGTAAGTAGAATTATAAGCGACAGCAAAAAGAGAGTATAAATTCGTTGATCAACCAAATAAGACATAGTTATGGCAGATTAATAGCGGACATATTCCAGCACCAAACCATGTGCCGGTGCTGCATATCCAGCCCTCCGACGGTCCTGTGCGGCAAGAATGGTTTTAAGGGATTCTGGGCTTCGTTTACCATGCCCTACCTCCACCAACGTTCCCACAATGGTACGCACCATCCCATGTAGAAAACGATTGGCAGCAATTTCAAAACAATAAAAACCTTCGGTGGCTTCCGAAGTCCATTCTGCACGGCTAACCAAACAAATCCGGTTTTGGGTTTCGGATTGGGTAATGCAGAATGAGCCAAAATGGTGTTCCCCTACCAAAAAATGGGCGGCTTGGTTCATCTGGTCTATGTTTGGAACAGGTCTTACCAGCCAACGAAAGCCGCGTTCCAAGGTAAATGGTTCGGTTGATATTCGATACCGATACCCGCGCTCTGTTGCGTCGAAGCGGGCATGGAAACCAGTTGGCGCTTCTTCCACGGAGCGGATAGCAATGGTTGCAGGCACAAGGCCATTTAATGATTTTCTCAGACGGTATGGTTCAATAAAACGTGGTGCCACAAAATGGGCCATTTGTCCACGTGCATGTACTCCCGCGTCTGTTCTACCCGACCCAACCAATCTTATATCCTGCCTAAATAAGACATAAAGCGCTTTTTCAAGGGCCCCCTGTATGGTCATTTGGTTCTCCTGAATTTGCCATCCAGCAAAGGAAGCGCCATCGTATTCTATTAATAAACGATATGTAACCATAAATTTTCAGATAATGAATTCAGAAAGTCAACTGGTCTAGGGTTTCGGTCAGAATGTACCGTTGAGCGGTTTTGTAGTGCTTGCATACAGGCGCCTTAAAGCGCTACCTTGCACTATTTCCTTAAAGTTAAGAACAATCATGCACGAACGGATTTACTTAACGGGATTTATGGGATGCGGCAAGAGTACCATCGGTGCTATTTTGTCAAATGTACTTGGTTATACATTTCTGGATCTAGATGTAGAAGTGGAGAAGCACATCGGAATGGATATTCCTACGTATTTTACCCAATTCGGGGAAAAAGCTTTCCGGCGTATAGAATCAGAAGTATTGTTTAAAACAGTTGCCTTAAAACACTTTGTGATTGGGCTGGGGGGCGGTGCACTTTTGCAGCCGGAAAACCTGAAATGGGCGCTTCAGAATGGTTTGGTGGTGTATCTTGCCTTATCTGCCGAGGAACTGACCGAGCGGCTGCGGTATAGTACCCATCGCCCGCTATTGCTGGATAAAAATGGGCAAGTGGTTCCTCGAACGATTTTGTATCAGCGGATTTCCGAGATGCTGGCCGTCCGCAAACCTTTTTATGAACAGGCCCACATTCAAATCAACTTAGCCAAACAACAAGTGGGTGAATCGGTGGATGCCGTTGCTCGTGCCTTGTACCACTACCGCATTCCTACTAATAAATCTAACCCTAATCCTTTATAAACAAATAGATAACACAATCATATGAATCCGTCACGACTTCACCTCCGTGTACTATTCTTCATCGGGCTTTTTGTCGTAGCTCCTATATTTGCGACAGGGCAAACGATCAATGCTGCTTGGGTAAAAATACACTACCAGAAATACGAGTACTATATTCCCATGCGCGATGGCGTAAAGTTGTTTACAATTGTCTATGTCCCAAAAGAAGCATCAGAGAGCCTGACCTACCCGATGGTCCTCATGCGTACCTGTTACTCGGTGGCACCGTATGGCATAAACAACTACTCCAGCAGACCTGGACCTTCTGAAACGATGGTCAAGGAGAAGTATATTTTTGTGAATCAGGATGTTCGGGGGCGCTACAAGTCGGAAGGAGACTGGACCAATGTTCGTCCATTTATTCCAAACAAAAAAGGAACAGAGACCGACGAGGCTTCCGACGCCTACGATACCATCGAGTGGCTACTCAAGAACATCCCCCATAACAATGGCAAAGTGGGGCAATATGGCACGTCTTATCCCGGCTTTTATACCACAATGGGCATCTTGTCTGGTCATCCGGCCCTGGTTGCTGCAAGCCCCCAGGCCCCAGTAACCGATTTTTACTTCGAGGACTTTCACCACAATGGTGCCTTAACGCAAGGCTATTTTTACACCTATCCCTTGTTTGGAATTCCAACGGGTGGGCCAACCGAAAAACATTGGTGGTTATCTTCGATGGTTCAGGAAGGGTTACCGGATGATTATGCTTTTCAACTGGCGCTTGGGCCGCTCAAAAATACCACCGAACGGTTTTACAAAAACAACGAATTCTGGAATCAAATCATTAATCATCCTAATTACGATGCATTTTGGCAGGCAAGAGGCGTAAAACAGCACCTCCGCAACACAAAAACAGCCACCATGACGGTTGGAGGATGGTTTGATGCCGAAGATCTATATGGCCCATTGACGGTGTATAAAACCATCGAGCGGAACAGTCCGGGTACATACAACACATTGGTAATGGGACCCTTCTCGCATGGTCAATGGAATGCAGACGCAGAAGCCCATACAAGACATGGCGATCATTATTTTGGCGATAGCCTAGCTGTTTTCTATCAAAAAAATATGGAAGCACCCTTCTTCCGACATTTCTTGAAAGGAACTGGAGATGGAAAAACAGGGCTTCCCGATGCTTATCTATTTGATACAGGGCGACACTCATGGGAAAAATTTGAACAATGGCCCCATCCCAATGCCGAGAAACAGCGATTCTACCTCAATCATACTGGAAGATTGGAAACAAAAGCCCCCATGCCCAAAAATTTTGCGGCCTATATCTCGGATCCACAGAAACCCGTACCTTCTCGGTGTCTCGTACCCACCATCGAAGGCTTAACCATGCACCAATACATGTCTGACGATCAACGATGCTTTTCGACCCGCCCAGACGTCCTGGCGTTCCAAAGCGAGGTACTAACAGAAGACATAACCTTGGGCGGTGAAATCTTGGCGCAACTAAACATTGCCACTACGGGTTCCGATGCCGATTTTGTGGTAAAACTCATAGATGTATTTCCTCCCAATGCTAAAAATCATCCACATATGCCCCATAAAAACATTCATATGGCAGGGTATCAGATGATGGTACGAAGTGAAATCATGCGCGGACGTTATCGCAATGGATTCGACAAACCACAGCCCATTCGGGCCAATACCGAAACGAAAATCCAATTCCCTTTGCAGGATGTCTTGCATACGTTCAAAAAAGGACACCGAATCATGATCCAAGTCCAAAGTACCATGTTCCCTCTATTTGACCGGAATCCGCAGAAATATGTCCCGAACATCTATTTCGCAGACGAAAAAGACTTTGTACGCGCCACACACAAAGTATTTAATAACAGCTATGTAGAAGTACAAATCCTCAAAAACAAACCCTAACCCTATCCAGAAAGCAGAAGAAGTTATTCATGTTTATAGATACACACGCCCATCTCTACCTACCACAATTTGACCAAGACCGGGACGAGATGATTCGGCGGGCATTTGATGCAGGTGTTAACCGGATTATCATGCCGGCCATAGACATCAAAAGTATTGAAGCGGCATTGGTTCTGGCCGACCAGTATGACGGTTTGTATGTGATGAGTGCTATTCACCCATCGGATGTGAAAGACGCCACTGATCGTGATTTCGAGCACATTGTGGCTTTTTGTACCCATCCTAAAGTGGTGGCGGTAGGTGAAAGCGGGCTAGATTATTATTGGGACCGGACATTTGATGAAAAGCAGCAGGACTTTTTCCGGCGGCACATTCGACTATCCATTGAACAAAACCTGCCATTGGTAATTCATAACCGAGAGGCCTCCGAAGATGTGGTACGGTTACTCCGTGAAGAAAAGCGTGCGCATCCAAACGGAGAACGGCTAAGGGGAATCTTTCATTGCTTTAGCGGACCTGCATGGGTGGGCGAAGCAGCGCTCGATCTGGGGTTTCATCTGGGTCTTGGCGGCGTTCTGACGTATAAAAAAAGTACTATTCCGGAAGACATCGCCCATGTGCCTTTTGATCGTTTGGTTCTGGAAACAGATGCTCCCTTCCTTGCTCCTCAGCCGCGACGGGGAAAACGAAATGAACCTTCTTTTTTACTGTGGGTCGCCGAAAAACTCGCGGAAGTGAAAAAGGTTTCGGTGTCTGCCATTGCAGAAATAACTACCAAGAATGCGGAAATACTCTTTGGCATCCCACCACTTGAACCAAAAGAGTTTTAAAAAAAGGCTCACTCACTGAATAAAAAAGAGAAAGGGTCTGCAAATAAACAACTAAATTTAATAAAAAAAGGGCTGTCTAAGTTTGGACAGCCCTTTACATATTCACAAAGTCGCCTATTTATTACGAACTTTATTCACCCATCGTACAATCAGGAAGACAACAAAAGCAATGACAACAAAGTTAATCACAGCCTGAATGAACATCCCATATTTTAGGGTAGCACTTCCGACCGTATATTCGAGTGCGGAAAAGTCCACTCCGCCCAAGAATATGCCAACAATTGGCATAAGCAAGTCATTAACCAAACTGTCCACTATCTTCTGGAATGCGGCTCCGATGATTACACCAACAGCCAGATCCATTACATTGCCTTTGGCAATAAACTCTTTAAACTCGGACATCATACTCATTTTATTTCTCCGGAGGGATTTTAATGATTAACAGAAAGTAACAAAAACAAGGTAAGTGCTTTTTGATTTAAAGTAAAGGCCAACGGTTTAACCCTTCAGGCCACAAGGTATAAATCTTCATCTTCTTGTGGTTTTAACATCAGAATATTTGCCCGAACCAATAGTACCAAAGTGTGCGCTGCCTGCTTAGGAGGAATGTCTGCCAATCGTGCAAATTGAGAAACGGTAATTTTTTCGTATCGATCCAGATAAGCCATCAGTTTGCGTTCTTTTTCTCCAAACTCGAATTGGACATCACGCGGATTTTGCTCGTCCCGCATAATCCGAACCATCTCTTTGCTGGCTTCAATGCTCTTATCTTCGAGGCGCACAAAAGCAATTTTCCGCATTCCATCTTTAGAAATCAGAAAGTGTGGCTTTTTATGGCTGTTTGGGATCGAAAGTACCAAAACATCTTTTTTGCGCGAGACGGGAACCACCTCAATATCGTGCTCGACTTCTGGCGAGATATGCCGGACCATGGCCTGCTTCAATGCAAAGGTTTCCTCGTCTGCATCTCGAACCCCGCACACGGTTCCATCATCTTCTATGCCCACCAGAATTTTGCCACCCTTTGTATTGGCCAATGCGATGATTTCTTTGGCAATCCGCTCTGGCTCTGGAATTTTTTTCTTAAACTCAATGTGCAAACCTTCTCCTATTTGGATGAGGCGCTGCAATGCTTGTACAGTCATTCATTTGGGGGTAAAATAGCATCAGCCCAACCAGTCCATCTCATTTTTCGCTGCCCTACTCATCAGGTGCATCACCACTTCCTGAGGCTTTTTACCCTCGAACAGGAGTGAATGGACTGCTTCGGTAATAGGCATTTCTACATGCAGTTTACGGGCAAGTTCCATTACCGACTGGGTGGTTCGTACACCTTCAGCCACCATATTCATTTGGGCTTCAATTTCGGCCAATGTACGGCCTTTCCCGATTTGCTCGCCCACGTAACGGTTTCGACTATGACGGCTCATGCACGTTACAACCAAATCTCCGATTCCTGCCAAACCGGAAAACGTTTCAGGACGGGCCCCCATTGCTAACCCCAAACGCCGGATCTCGGCCATGCCGCGTGTCAGAATAGCCGCTTTTGTATTATCACCATACCCCACTCCATCACTGATACCAGCAGCAATGGCCATCACATTTTTAACTGAGCCGGAAATTTCAACACCCAATAAATCCGGGTTAACATAGATCCGGAGCTTTTTGCTCATAAAAGTACGTTGAATCTCTTGGGCCGTTCCCAGAGACCCTGCCGCAGCCACCACTGTGGTGGGCATCCCCTGAACTACCTCTTCTGCATGACTGGGACCATACAAAACGCCGATATGACTGTGAGGAACCACCGGGGCGAGCACCGAGGTCAACACCTGTGAAGTCGTAAGCAATGTTCCGTTCTCAATACCCTTCGCCACCGAAACCACTACCAATTTCTTGCTTGCATAGGGCTTTAGGGTAGTTGCCAATGCCCTGATAGCCTGTGAAGGCGTGGCTATTACCCACATTTCTTTATTCAGGGCAGCGAGTGTCAAATCATGTGTGACCGCCAAATCGGGGGGTAAGAACATATCCCGAAGATAATCTGGATTGTGGTGGGTTTGCCTCATGGTTTCGGCGGCTTCTTCGCGACGGGCCCACAAGGTGACATTATGACCTTTTTCCACCAAGCCCACAGCAAGGGCGGTCCCCCAACTTCCACTACCAAAAATACCAATTTTACGCGGATGCATCATTTATTTCTCCTTTAGACACCAACCGTTTCTCATACCACCTTTCCAATCAAAATAGGTTTCTCTCCAGCCTCCCTCCACAGCATCAAAACGGCCTCGGCCTGTGATGCAGCCACCACAGCAACCAAACCAATGCCAAGGTTAAAAGTTCGACGCATATCGTCTTCTGGCACGCCACCAATGGATTGTATACAGTTAAATATAGCTGGCCTATCCCAAGTAGACCAATCAACTTGTAGCGCAAGGCCTTCCGGAATCACACGCTTGGTGTTTTCTATTAATCCACCACCCGTAATATGCGCGAAAGCATGCGCCATGTCTTTTTGTGCGAGTAGTTGAATGGCAGATAAATAAGACCGATGTACATCCAAGAGAACTTCACCCACAGCACGCCCGCCCAAGGCTTCGGGAGTATCCTCGATCTGATATTTACTAAAAAGCACTTTACGAGCAAGTGAATAGCCATTGGTATGTAAACCTGTAGAAGGCAATCCAATCAGGACATCACCAACTTGTACGCGGCTACCATCCAAGATTTGCGCCCGATCTACCACGCCAACGATGGTTCCCGCTAGGTCATACTCACCCGGCGCATATAAATCTGGCATTTCAGCGGTTTCTCCCCCAATCAGTGCACACCCATTTTCACGACATGCAATAGAAAAGCCCCAAATGACTTCCTCGGCGACCATAGGGTTTAGGGATCCGGTAGAGAAATAATCCATAAAGAACATCGGAATGGCCCCACAGACAGCAATATCATTTACACAATGGTTTACCAAGTCTTGCCCGATGGTATTATGGCGATCCATTAGAAAAGCAACCTTTAGCTTGGTCCCCACACCATCCACCGACGAGACCAATACAGGCTCCTGATAAGTTGTAAAATCGGGTTTAAAAAAGGCACCAAAGGCACCAATGTCTGTCAGTACCCCCGGCGTAAAAGTACTCCGCACTAAGGGTTTAATACGGTTCACCGTTTCGTTTCCGGCGTCAATGTTCACGCCTGCATCGCGGTAGGTAATCATAATTGGGTTAAAAAGATTAAAAAAACAAGATACACCCAAGAAACCACTCAATTGAGGGTCTCACTTGTAAATCCATGTACGAATATGAACATTCTATTTACCCGACTCGGAAAAGTTAGTATAAAAAAAGCCTTGTTCGGGTCTGGAACAAGGCTTTTATGCAAAAAAATCGCAATTTTATTTCATCAAAAGCATTTGCCGCGTCATTTTACCAGATCTGGTCTCGATACTGTAAAAATAGACACCACTCGGCAATTCACCTGCATTAAACTTCACTTCATAAACGCCTGCATCCATCGTTTCGTCTTTAAGCGTGGCAATCAACTTACCCAAAATATTATATACATTCACTTTCGCATATTGTTTGGTTTTCAACTCGAAGCGAATGACCGTAGAAGGATTAAATGGATTCGGAAAGTTTTGGTACAATACAAATGACTTCGGTTGGTCGTGCGTGATACGCAACAGATCGTCAAAGGATTTATAAGGTGTCCGAGCTGCCAGTACAACTGACACGCTGGCGATAAGTCCCAAAAGGAAAATAAAAACGACTTTTTTCATACCACTACCACGAAGAAGCCATGAGGGTTAGACAAACTCAACAAGCAATATAAACAAAAACTGGGCCAAAAGCTATACGTCAGCACTACCAATCAAAACTTTTTCGGTCGTTAGTACTCTTCGGAGATGAAATCACCAAATACCGAACGTTTTTATTGGATTCATTCCGGAACTGGTGATACGTTTTAGGCGGAATTTCGAGGCCCTCTCCTGCATGGAGTACAAATTCGTCGTGTTCGATAGAAACGGTTGCCTCGCCTTCGATCACATAAAGATATTGACGCGACTGATGGTGTAAATGCCTTATCTCTGCATTTCCGGGAGGCGCAACTTCTTCTACCACGCTCAGATGGGGATGATCCACCAACCACCATCCTTTGGCATTTTCGCCCCATTGGTAAGACTTTGCGTTTTCTGAACTAGTGGGTTGTTTCATACTATTCTCCGATACGGACTTAGATTGTTTTAAGCCGTTTAAGTAACATATCTTTAAAAGATGCGCCAATTGGAATAACCGATCGTCCGATCACAATAGATGAGTCTGCAATGTCCACAATCTGATCTATGCGTACAATAAATGAGCGATGTACCCGCGAGAAGGCGTTGGTAGGTAATTTCTCCTCAAACCCTTTTATGGTTCCATGTACCACATAATTTTCTTTCACCGTATGGATCCGCACGTAATCTCCCTGCGCTTCAATCCATTGGATATCCGTGAGAGCAAGTTTTACGAGGCGTCCTTCTGTTTTGATAAACACATAATCTTGTTCGGGCAATGCTTTTTCTTTTGTGGCCTGAATCCTGGACTGTGCCCGCTGGACAGCTTTTAAGAAACGCGCATACTTCACGGGCTTCACCATATAATCCGTCACTTCCACATCAAATGCCTCTACGGCATACTGCTCTTTTGCACTTACCAAAACAACCATAGGCCGGTGTTCCAAACTTTGGATGAATTCAAGGCCAGTCATTTCCGGCATTTCAACATCTAAAAAGATCAGGTCAACAGATTGTTTTTTAAGGACATTGGCCGCCTGAATGGCCGATTCGCAGGTGGCCACCAACTCCAGATCTGAGACCTGAGAAATATAATGCTCCATAAGCATTCGGGCCATGTCGTCGTCGTCAACTAATAAACAGCGCATAACTCGCCAGGGTTTCGGGTGAACAAGGAAATAAGATAGGATCTAACCCTGCAAACATCAAACGAATCTCAAAAAAACGGTCCAAAAATAATTCTAATTCGCCAGTTTTGTCCGGTGTTGTTTTAACTCGGCAATGGCTTGGTCCGCAAGGGAAACAATGAATTGCATCCGACCATCCTGTGGCGACATCGTCTTCCCTTCCGCCAGGTCTTGTTCCAGTGTGTCTAACTGCTGCGCCAATGAATCTATGCCAATCATGCGAGCAGATGATTTCATTTTGTGAGCAATGAATTTGACTTGTCCAAAATTACCCCGACGCCAGAACTCGGTCAGTTCATGAATCTGTTCAGGGGTTTGCATAAGGAAAAGGTCTATGACCCGCACAACAAAGGCTTTATTACCCAGAGAATGATCCAATAGTTGTTGAATATTGACCGACTGAGTGGGGAGTGAGTCACCGTTGGGAGGCGTGGGTTTTACCTCAATTTCAAGAGGGACTACAGGAGACGTCGCTACCGTTGTGGCAGGCGTTGTTTTTTCAACGATTTTTTTGCCTATTGCCGGTGCTGAAACAGGCTTACTATCGGGCTGAAATGCAGGTGTTGTCGTCCAGCGAATGGTTTCGGGAACAGACTCAAGTACGGGAGCAGGAGTTTGTGGTGTACTTTTTTCAGCCGCCGGAACCGCAGGCTTTGGAGATTGTTTGCTGGCTTGCGATTTTTGCCAATGCAAAACCAATACTTTACGCAAATGGGCGGGTTCAAATGGTTTTAGTACAAAATCGTTCATCCCTGCCTCAAAAACTTGGGCACGGTTTTCAGACAACATTGAAGCCGTCAAGGCGATAATCGGCAATTCGGCAGCGTTTTTTTTCAGGTTTTGCCGTATAAATTTGGTAGCATCAATTCCATCCATACCCGGCATCTGAATGTCCATCAAAATAAGGTCAAAATGGTTTTCCCGCACTTTTTCGATTGCTACAAGACCACTTTCAGCCACATCCACCACTGCCCCCCACTTTGTTAACATCTGATGGGCCACAAATTGGTTCATATTATTGTCCTCGACCACCAAAATACGTGCATTAAGCAGGCTTTGGTCCACCTCCAAATCTTCGTGGTCAGTAGAAACGGCAACAGACTGATCCGATACCAAGAAGGGCAGTACAACGCGGAAAACAGTCCCTTCATTTACCACACTCTTCACTTCTATACTTCCTCCCTGTTGCGACACCAATTCTTTTACAATCGCCAACCCTAACCCTGTACCACCGTATTTCCGGGTGGTATCGGTAGCTGCTTGGCTGAAACTATCAAAAATTCGAGGCAGTTTTTCAGCAGAAATCCCAATACCAGTATCCTCGACCGTAAAGACCAACGGGATTTTTCCCTCCGCACTTACATTGGCGCTCACTTTCAATCGAACTTCCCCTTTTTCGGTAAATTTAATGGCATTTCCCACTAAGTTTAACAAAATTTGCCGGAGACGAACTTGATCGCCTACCACACTTTGAGGCAAGTTGTCTTCCGGCAAAATATGTAGCTTTAGCCCTTTTCGTTCGGCGGTAAAACGCAACATGGCATAAAGCCCCTTAAATAACTCGTCTAAACGGAATGGTACTTCTTCAAAATCTATTTTCCCAGCATCAATTTTTGCAAAGTCGAGAATATCATTGATCAATGCGAGCAAAGACCCAGCGGAGAATTGAATGGCTTCCAGATACCGAGACTGCTGACGGGTTAGGCTTGTTTCTTCTAAAAGATGCGTCAATCCAATAACGGCATTTAAAGGTGTGCGCATCTCGTGGCTCATGTTAGCCAAAAAGCGTTCCTTAGACCTTATAGACTGCTCCGCGATGTCGTTTGCACGTAGTAAATCGGCCTCCGACCGCTTACGTTCGGTAATATCACGCAAGTAGGCGGTAAACAAACGCCGCTCATTATTCTCGATTGGTGTTATTGCCAGTTCAACCGGAAAAGGTTGTCCATTTTTATGGACAGCTTGCATCTCCATGTGTCGTCCTAAGACAGGCCCTTGCCCCGTCCTCAAATAATTTTGTATGCCTTTTCGGAGAATTTCACGATGATCCGGAATCAGCAATTCCTCTGCCAACGACTGTCCGATGATTTCGTTCTTGGTGTAGCCGAAGGTGCGCTCGGCTGCCGGGTTGAACTCCAAAATCCGCGAGTATTCATCTATGGTAACAATTGCATCTAAGGCCGATTCTAAGATGGCCGACTTGCGGGTCTCACTTTCCCGTAGTCGGTGGGTCGTTCTTTGGCGTTCCTGTAGCTCCTGTAATAACGCCTGATGGGCTAAACTACGAGAAACAGACTCACCGAATTGTTGCGCAATCGGCTGGAGTTGATTTAGTTCACGGGTATAAAACGGAAGCCGACGCTTGGCATCATACAATTTTAGAAACCCTAAATTTTCTAATCGAAAAACAGCAAATGCCCCTTCGGGATATACAATATCTTCGGTAATTAACTCCGAGAAGGCTTCATCTTCGCTGGAAAGGCTCCAGAAAGCGGCTTCGCGTGTTCGGAGGGCAAGTGGATGATTATAGGCCAGAACCCCTTCGGTCATTCGGATTTTAGGCTCGGCATAGAGTAGTTCGTAACGGCGTCCTTCCCCTGCCTGCCTTTCAATCCAGACAGAAACCAAATCCAAATTTTTACGAGCAGCGAGCACTTCCACAAAGGCTGCACAATTGGCCTGTACATCCAAAGAAGTCCCTATAGACAACGAAATCTCGTACATTGTCGCCAAATCTTGTGCTATGTCGAAGCCTGAAAATTGCATAACCACGCTACCGTGTTCCAAGGTGAAGATCGCTGAACCGATCAATCTACTACATATTCCTAATGGGTGCAAACATGATGCCTTATTTCCATTCACACATTTTTTTTGACGATTTTCTATCCCGCAACTTATCTTGTACCTACCAAATTTAGCTGTGCCTTTACCCTATTATCTCAGTATGAGACAATGCTTCTACAAAAATTCTTTTTTGTCAAAACGAGCTTCAAGACCATAATTTTCGTACTCATCATTAATTTGCGATAAAAGACAATCCACACTGTCATTTATTGGTATGGTAATTGATATATTAAAGGATGTAACCGTGTCCTGCAATCCAAGTTGTTTTGCAAACACACGTTATTATTCCGCCGAAAATATCAAACACACATAATTTACATATAAATTAACACTGTTTATACAAAAGTCTCTCATATTAGGTGTGCTTTTGTATGGGGGTGATTATACAGGCGTTTTATGAACCAAGTGGTTAATATACTGATTACGGGTGCAGGAGGGGCCGCAGCAGTATCTGTATTTAAAGCCCTTAATTTGCCTAACATCACTTGTTTTATGGCTGATATAGACCCATATGCTGCTGGTCTATACTTGGTTTCGCCGGAGCGCAGGATCTTATTACCGCGTGGAGACCACAAGGCTTTTATACCAACGTTGCTCCATGCATGCCAAAGCAATGGGATAGATGTATTAATCCCTACCGTTGAAACTGAATTTTTGCCTATTTCCAAATATCGTAACCTATTCGAATTTGACGGAACCCAGTTAATGCTGGCTCCTCAAGAAACATTAGACTGGTGTCTGGATAAGTGGACACTTTTACAGACCGCCCAAGAAGCCATTCCCACCCCCCGTACAACCTTACTCACAGCCACGTTCGACCCCACCGACTGGACACTTCCTGTTATTGCAAAACCCCGGAAAGGGAGTGGTTCAAATGGAATCCATCTGATTGAATCGTGGGATGCTCTGGCCTTAGTTCCAAAAGATGGGTCTTATATCATCCAGGCATATTTACCAGGCCCTGAATATTCGGTAGATGTCTTTGCCACCGCCAAAGGCAAAGTGATGGCGGCAGTTCCCCGAGAGCGATTAAAAATTGATTCTGGTATTGCCGTTGCAGCACGAGTTCGTAGAGACCCCACCTTGGAAAAGTGGGCCATGAAACTTGCAGAACGCCTCAAGTTGGCGTTTTGCGCCAATGTCCAGTTCAAATTAGACCACGACGGGACCCCGCGTTTGCTCGAAATAAATGCGCGTTTTCCCGGAACCATGCCCCTAACGGTAGCTGCTGGTATAAATATGCCATTGCTGTGCCTTAAGTCGCTTTATGGCGAGACCATACACGCAGAGCAATGTAAGTATAAAGAAATTGCCGTCATGCGCTATTTGCAAGAAACCATTGTGCCCTCCGGTGAAGTGGAAGCGTTAGAAAAGGAAAAGGCCTACATGACTCATCCAGACCGTTATAAATCCACCGTAAATTCCGCCTAACCCTTATTCCTATGTCTGCAAAAAAAATAAACTTAAGGGAAGATCTCCATATTCATTCCACCTTTTCGGACGGAGCGGATAGTATAGAAGACAATATCCGGATGGCAATCAGTCGTGGATTAACGCATATTTGTTGCGTAGATCATGTGCGGCAAGATACCAACTGGGTCCCAAATTATGTGGATCAGATCCATCAATTCAGACGCAAATACGGAGATCAGATTAAAATCAGTATCGGTATTGAAGCCAAATTTATCAATGCCGCCGGAGAATTAGATTTACCAGATAGCCTTGAAGGGGTTGAATACATATTTGCTGCGGACCACCAATTCCCATATGGTATTGACATATACACCCCCCGACAAATAAAAGAATTATTGGATGAAGGATTGGTACAGCAAGAAGTCCTTTTCCGCCATTTGATCCGTGCGACCATTGGTGCGATGTGGAAATATTCTGAACAGGCAACGGTTGTGATTGCCCATTTATTCAGTATTTTGCCCAAAGTCGGGCTTATGGAACAAGACATCCATATAGAATTAAAAGCGGCCTTGGCACGTGCAGCCATCGAAACCGGATCTTTGATCGAAATTTCGGAGCGCTGGCAATGTCCACAATTAGAATCCGCCCACTTCTTATGGGAAATGGGTGTCGAAATGCCCGTAAGTACCGATAGCCATAAAAAAGAAACCATTGGGGAATATCAGTTTGTCCGAACCATTGCTACACAATTACCATTACTTTCCATCGGAATAGATTAAATCCAATGGATTAGGGATGGGAAACAAAGTGCATGCACCAATCGGAACGCTCGTAAATCTCCACATCCCGACAATATACATTGGAACTGCTACTTGATACCCTAAAGTGGGTCATGGTTTTTTTCGTTTTCTTAGGGACCATGCCCATCTTTGCCTCTTTTTATCAATTCATTCTTGCTGGTTTTCATCAGTTTAAGGATCATTATAACCGCGTAGAAAACTATTATCCGCGGGTTGCTGTGGTTGTACCAGCTTGGAATGAAGGCGCGGTGATTGGTGCAACCATAGACCGTTTGATGAAAATGGAATATCCAGAAGATCGGTTACGGGTATATGTGGTAGATGATGCCAGCACCGACAACACGCCTGACGTTATCCGGCAAAAGGAAAAAGAGTATCCCGGCAGAACCTTTCATATCCGTCGCGAGAAAGGCGGGCAAGGCAAGGCGCACACCCTAAATCATGGCATCCACCAACTTTTACATGCAGAAACCGGAGAAATGGGAACTACTCGGCAGAACAAGGTCGAGGAAGTTTTCAATTCACCCTTAGAGCCAGATACAGAAACATTTACCCGTCCTAACTTCGAACAAATTGGCCGGTATATGCCCAATTGGGCACATCTGGATGAATTAACACAGGTTACACGCGATCAATGGGTGGAAGCTTTAATGATCATAGACGCCGATGTCATTTTTGAACGAAATGCCCTGCGCAAGATGGCTCGTCACCTGTCTGACCCAGAGATTGGTGCTGTAACAGCTTATATTAAAGAAGGGTCTTCCCCCGGAAACTATATGCAGAAATTCATCGGCTACGAGTACATTACGGCACAGGCTGCTTCGCGGCGGGCGCAAAATGTTTTAGGGGCGATGTTTTGTTTGGCAGGTGGTGCACAACTACATTCCCGCGAAAACTTGGAACTCATAGGCGGTAGAATAGACACCAGTTCTTTGGCAGAAGACACCTTTACCACATTTAAGACCCAGATCGAGGCAGGGAAAAAGGTGGTCTTTGAAGGAAATGCGATTGTTTGGGCTGAGGAACCAGATGACGTGAATGGCCTTTGGAAACAACGTTTACGCTGGGCAAGGGGCAATGTTCAGTTAACCAAGCACTTCAAGCATCTTTGGTTCAACAAAACATACCACCGAAAGTTGGGCGGGTTTGCATTTGGGTTTATCTGGTTCAATATTTTCCTGATGCCCGTCCTAATGATCCTGTCTTCAGTGGGCTTGATTTCGCTTTATTTCATGGATTTTCCCTTTGCATGGGAAGTATTCCGAGCTTTTTGGCTTTTTCACGCCGTCAATTATTTATTTGTGACCTTGATGTCGTTTGCCATTGATCCCTTTACAGCCAAAAGAACGTGGTTAGAAGGGTTTCTTTTTCCGGGCATCATTTCATTTTTGGTCATTGTTTATTCTTGCTTCCCTGGTCAATTCGAACGTCACGTAACAGAATGGCTGCTTGCATCGGGATTGTTCCCACCTTATTGGGTGGTTCAAGGAATCATACTGTTTATTTATGCTTGGCAAGCCTTGTGTATGGTTGCAGCTTGGGGTGTTCGTGCGATTGACAAGACCCGGTTTAAGTGGCTTTCTCCGATGTTAATGTACTTTGTAGGTTTTGGCCCCATGTTGTGTGCAATCACATTCCATTCATACATCTTAGAGGCGCAAGGCGCTGAGATGAAATGGGACAAAACGGTCAAAACAGGCAAAGTAAAGTCTTAAATAAGCTATAGTTGGCTTTATAAGAAAACGTTACTTACTTTTTTTGCGGCCAAATAGAAGTTTTGCGGGCAAATGAACCGCCAGTATATAAGGTTCTTCTCCCTTCGTCCAATGACCATATGTAATGGTCAGAACACGGCCATCCGGGAAAACTTCCACACCCGGATAAGCGGCATCCCATTGATTTTTATTGTCTTTGATACGGAAGCGTAATTGCCCCTTTTTACCTGCAACTAAATCCTGATAGGTGCCCACCCACGCTACCCAATCTCCTTTTGTCGGACTTCCCTCGGCCATGTCTCGGAAAGCGATAAACAAACGACCATCTTTCAAGTATTTTATAGCATGGCGGTCTCCTGTCAAAGCGAGGGGTAGCGCACGTGGCTGGCTCCAAGTTTTGCCTTCATCTGCCGAAAAAACGATCTGAGAAGGTGCTTTTCGGCTATTTTCCCTCAGTAACAAAGCAATTTGACGCCCATCAGGTGATCTTACGGATCCGGGTTCACAGAGGTGTAGTATAGGGTCACTCAAGATTTCGATGGGTTCAGACCAAGTTTTACCATCGTCTGAGGAAAGGGTTTTATACACCCGAAACCGCCGCTCTCCTGCTCCTTTTTCGCGAATAAAACGCCCATCATCATGGAATAATGCCATAAGGCTACCATCTTTCAAAACCTCCAACGAGGCCATCGCCACAATGCCCCCAAAATTTCCTATCGCCTTAAGTGGCGTCCAATGGTAACCATTGTCATCCGATATAGCCAACCGGATGGGGTACAGTCCAGAAAACAGCAACAGCCGTCGCCCACCGACTTGGGTTTTGATTTGGTAGATTGTCGGTGTTTCCAGTGAGGTTGCCCAGTTTTCGGGCGTCGGAAGGCGTTCACTCCACGTTTTTCCGCCATCTTCACTTTTTTTATACAGAATAGCCCCTTTCCCATGTCCCCTCGGGTAAACCACCAACACGGTTTTTTGATCATCCAGCAAGACGGTGGTCGGGTGTCCCAGATATTGTCTTTGTTCTTGGTCTACCAACTTCTGAAAAGATGATTCCGCATCCAGATCGTACTGTGGAATCCCGAAAAACTGCGCGGACGAATCATCGTGTAATAACTTGACTGGCTGGCAGGTTGCGAATAGGGCCAAAGAAGCCGCAAAAAGCATTTGGTGAATTACTTTCATAGATGTACCATATTGGGGGGCCGAGACGTTGTTATAACCAAACCGAGGCTGTAATAAAATAAGGGCATTCTCCGGAAAAGAAAAATGGCTTCAGAATCGGGAATTTGGTTGCCAAGAGGGCCGATTCACGTTTGTTTCGGGGAAGGAAGTTGCTATATTGTTTTGCTATCTTCCGGTCTGCGCATCGGTACTTTAGTTTATCCTCCATCACCTTCACAAAGACCGCACGTACATGCGCTTTGTTCTCTTTTCTCCGGCGTTTGGCTTCTCCCCAAAATGCGCCTTGTTTTTGTTGTTCGGGTGGTTTTCCGGCGGATTGGCTTTTGCCCAAACCCCTACCACCTCCTCAAACACTGAATATGCAACGGCTTTGGCGCTTTTTCAATCGGGCGTTTATCAAAAAGCCTATGAAGCATTTAAGTTGTTCGAGCAACAACATCCGGACCATCCTCATGCGGCGGAGTCTAGGTATTATCAGGCCGAGTCGCTACTTGCTTTAGGAAAAACCCAAGACGCAGCACCGCTCTACGCCTCGTTTGCCATTCACTATCCGGGACATCCGTTTGGGGAAAAAGCGCAAATGACCCTTGGTCAGTATTATTTTGAAAAAGGCGAATATGCCAAATCTCGTGCTGCATTTGGAGGGGTTTTCCAAAACCAAAAGGATCCTGAACTGGCGGCAGAGGCCCTGTATTGGATGGGACTGAACAGTATCCGTCTGAACGAAACAGATATTGCCTTAGACTACTTAGATCAGGCCCATATCCGATTTCCCAACACCCAAATTGCACCTCAGGCACTGTATCTGGTGGGAAAAACAGAGTTAGAGCGTAAAAACTTTGCCCGTGCAGCCGAACATTTTGATCAATTAGCGAGCCGTTATCCCTTGTCCGACTTTACCGGAAAAACCGCTCTGGCGGGCATGGAAGCCAATTTTGAACTGGGCCGGTTTGAGCGGGTGCTCGGCGAAGGGGACAAACGACTGCCTTTTTTTACAGGCCGCGATTTGGAACGGGCATTGATGATGATGGGCGAATCAGCCTCGCAGCTAAACGACATGGGCAGGGCTCAATATTACTTTACGCAACTCAACAACAACTTCCCCCGCAGCCCTTACACCCGATATGCGAATTTTGGCTTAGGATGGACATATCTTCAACAAAAACAATATAGTACATCATCGAGCTTTTTCCGCGCAAGTAAACAGGATCTGAAAGACAATTTGGCACAAAAAGCCACGTATTATGAAGCAGTCTCTACCTTGCTTTTAGGAGAAACCAATCAGGCACGCGAAATCTTTTCGGATTTGGTTACGCTTTGGCCTCAAGGCGAATTTGCAGACCAAGCACTTTTTGAACTGGGCCTTATTCAATATAAGGCACAACGGTGGGAAGAGAGTGCCCGGTATTTTAACCAATTGGTAACGAGTTTTCCAGCCTCCAACCGAACCGGCGACGCATATTTGTACCTTGGAGAATCGTTTGCCCTATTGGGTGATAACGCGCGCGCCAATGCCGCCTTTGAACAAGCCATGCGCCAAACAAACCTGACGGCATCGGCACGCAACCAATTAAGTTATCGAAAAGGGTGGTTATTGTACCAAAACCGAAATTTTGCAGAGGCACAAGCTGCATTTGGAACAGCCTTTACCACGTCTAATGCCGGAGAGGCCCTTTTTTGGCAGGCCGAAAGCCTGGTTCAAGAAGGAAAGTATGCCGATGCCGAACGCCTCTTAAACCAATACATCGCTGGATATAAGCAGGATCCAAATGTAAACAGTGCCCATTATGTATTAGGTTGGATTTACTTCAATACAGGCCGCTACGACTTGGCCGCACGCAGTTTCGAAACCTTTATAGCCAACTTCCGGCCAACAGCCAATCAGGAAACCTACCGTACCGATGCCCAGATGCGGCTCGGCGACAGTTATTTTGCCATGAAACGTTTTGATGATGCTGTTCTCTCTTACCGAAAAGTGGGCAATCAAGGGGCTGTATATGCGCTCTTCCAGATTGGTCAGGCATACATGAACAGTGGCCAAGAGGCCGATGCCATCAATGCCTTCCGCAGACTGGTGGGCAATTACCCCAACTCCGAATGGGCGCCCGAGTCACAATATCTCGTTGGCTACATCCTGCTACAGCAACAAAAATACGACTTGGCCATTAACGAATACTTCAATGTACTGCGCTTCTATCCGCAAAGTCCCGAAGCCGCCAAGGCACAGTATGGAATCGGAGATGCCTATTTTAACCAAGATCGCTTCTCCGAGGCCATCAATGCCTACAAAGAAGTGATAAATCGGTATCCCCAAAGCCCTGTGATTCCGGATGCACTCATGGGAATTCAGCTCTCATATCTTGCCCTGAATCAGCCCGGTGCAGCCGAAACACTCATTGATCAGTATTTGCGCCAAAACCCCGGAACAGAAGTGGCCGATCAAGTACGGTTTAAGCAAGCTGAAATGCAGTTTCAAAATGGTGAAACACAAAAAGCCCTCACCGGATTTCAGTATTTTTTACAGGCAAACCGAAATCCTGCTTTGGCTCCGGCAGCAACCTATTATGTAGGTGCCAGCTATTATCAACTGAAAGACTACCGAAATGCAGAACAGTACCTGAAATTGGTATTAGATCGTTATCCCTCAGAGGCGGCATCCTTCGAAGCCGCACGCCTTTTGGCAAATTTATTTCTGACTACCGGAAGGCCCAATGAAGCCCTTAGCTTATTCAAGCGATTAGAGGCCAATGCAGAGGGAGATATTTCTGAAATCTCCGAGGCCCAATTAGGCCAGGCCCAAGCCATGATTGCCTTAGGGAATACCGAAGACGGGCGCCAGTTATTGGAACAAATTGCATCCAAATACGCCACACAGGATGCCGGAAAAACCGCCATACTCCGACTTGCTGCCCTGAATGTGCAACTTAATAATTTAAGTGCCGCCTTAGACCTCTATCGGCGGATGGCCCAGACCAACGACGATGTATTTGCCAGTGAAGCACAATTTCGTTATGGAAGTCTCTTGTTGCAGATGAACCGAGCACAGGAGGCCCTTCAAGCCTTCGCTGCAATTCAGGAACGTTTTCCAGATGTGATAGATTGGGTCGCACAAAGTTATTTGGGGCAGGCACGTGCGTATCGGGCACTCGGTAACCGAGCCAGCGCCATTCAGGCTTATGATCGCGTCATAAGCGAATATGGCCAAACCCCTTATGCACAAACTGCACGTTCGGAAAAAGCAACGCTTTAAACCCGAAAATGCCATACCAAACAGTTCAAGAATTATGAAAAGCAATCGTTTTGGGCTTCTATCTTTTTTACTGATCGGGCAGGTTTTGATAGCACAACCCGTTGTGCCCGATCTTAAGCCGAATGAAGTGGTGATCCGAAGCAAAAAGCCAATTGAATTACCAAAATTAGAACGACCCGCCATTACCAACTTGGTTATACCCCCAAAGCCTTTTATGCCGCGAGAAGGACAAACCCCTTTTATTGGCGGATACAAGCAAAATCCCACAGAACTTCCTCACCATTCGTTGGCCGATGTTCCCGTTGGCGATCGTTTTACCCTGTCTTCTGCACAGCCAAGACAACTTTTACTAAAAGCGTCTGTGGGCCGTTATTTGAGTCGTGAACTTCAGGTCTTTGCCCACGCACCGTTTCGCGATGGGGTTGCTTTTTTTGGGGATATAGACTATTTGGGGAGCGATGGGCATCAGCCCTTTGAAGCAAAACCTGATATTAAAGCCACTTTTGCAAATTTTAAATTTAAACTCGGCTCCTCTCAGGAATACAAGAAAAGCATTGCAAGATTGATTTTTAATGGCTTTTCCACCCGGAACAATCTTTTTGGTGCAGATACTCTTATGGTAGTAACTGGCCCCAGGTTGATGGCACAGCCCTTTCGTAAAGGGCGGGGATTGGGAATAGGTGGGGATTGGTACGCACTCGAAACCGCACGTTTCCCTTTTAAGATTCGGGCTGACTACCAAAACGAGCGATTTGACAGCGACATCTTGGCCATTGCACCAGATATCTATTCCAGAACCGAAAAACGCATGAACCTCGGCGGAGAGGCCAAAATCCCTATCGGCAAAGTAGCGTTTTTTTCGGATGCGCATCTAACGCTCTCTGCCATAGATGCAAAAACAGTTCTGGGTTCAGACCTCCTTTCGCAATCGGTGAGAGCAGGAATCACTTGGATGGCCTCGAAAGCCTTATGTATTAGCACAGGTCTTCAATATGCTGGTTTCGAGGCTTCTAAAAGAAATATAGGGACGGATCCTATTTCCAGAAACTTTTTCGCACCTTATATTCGGGCCGATTATTACTTCCCCCAAGGCTTACAGGTGTTTTTGAAAAACGATCCTCGGATCATACACCATACTACTTCCGGCCTCTTTACACAGAACCCGTATCTGATTGATGATCCAATAGTCAAACCATCCATAAACACCATCGCTATTGAGTCTGGTATTGGGTTAAGGAAACAACCTTATCAGTTTGGTTTTAAAGCTGGTTACACGAAAAGTCCGGAATATTTATATTTCCAGAAGACCACTAAAGAACGATATGCAGGATTTGCAAAAGGGGTTTTTGAATCTAACTATGCACTGGCAGATGTCTTTTATGCGCAGGCTGAGGCTGGTGTAACCCTTTTTGAAACCCTCTGGGCTTCGGTGACGGCAAAGTTACAGAATGGGCGCCTGATTGGTTCAGGGGAGAATAAAGATACCTTGATCCCGCATGAAGCCGCATTTGAGTCTTCCGGCAGTCTCGTGTACACCTTTTTAAAACAAAAAGCACGCCTTCAAGCGGATCTTAACATGATTGGCACGAGATATGCAAGTACCGATAAAATGGGAGAAATTACACCTGTATTAGATTTAGGAATTTCAGGGAGTTACCGAGTCTGGAAGGACTATGGGGTTTATGCGCAGGTAAAGCACATTTCAGCCAGTCCATATGAACGCTGGGCGGGCTATCCTGAAGCCCGATTTGTGGTGATGCTGGGTGTTAAAACAGCCTTGAACGTATTGAATTAACGGTTTATTTTTGCCGTAATTACCCACGGATGGCTTCAAAAATGTATGATTAATGATTATCTTATAAGGCCCTCCAGTTTCTGAACCAAATCTTTTATTTGCCGAAAACATGAACGATCCATTGCCGAGATTCCGGCGCGAAGAAGTGTTCCAATCCACACAAATACCGGAATCGGATATACATCAACCCATCCCAAATCCTGCACAAGCAGCGGCAGCCGTTTTGGATGCCCTATCTTCGGATGTTCCTGAAGGAGTGTCCTTTGTACCGGAAGACCTTCCAAGCACCGGAGGAATTGTTCAAGATTTACCCATTTCAGGTAGTTCCGCTGCCGAATCCATTGCAGAAGGGGTTTCCGGATTTGACGAAACCCTTCATGTTTCCGCCCCTGAAATTACAACCGAAGGATTAATTGCCGATATTCCTCAGGCCATTCAAGAGGCGCCTCAGACAGAAGTAGAAGGCATCAATCGCTTTTTATATGATGAAACCATAGGGGATCCGATGGATACGGCATCTTTTTCGGCACCTATCGTTTATGCTGGCGAAGCCCGTCCTGTTGCTTCTGAAACTGAATGGAAGCCTTTGGACAACCTTCCTCCTGCAATATCACCCCAAGCTGCGACAGAAGAGAATCCCCTTCTTGTTCTACCTCCCATCGAGGCTACCCCCGCGATTGATGATGCTTTAATGAGTGTGGGCAATGAACTACCGGATGATCTACGGTCTCCGGTACTAGAATCTCCTGAATCCAGCGACTTGGTAAACACAACCGAACCGCTCATGATCTTGGAATCGGTTAGGAGTGAAAACGCGACAGAGGGAAACCCGATTTCTGACCTTGTGTCCCTCGACCACACCGAAGCCCTTGAAGCATTGACTGCGCACGAAGTTGTACCCGTTCTGGCGCAACCTATTCCTATAGCGCCCAAAGATCCCATTGCACCACCCACTGATCCTAAACAGGAAATCGCTATGATGTTAGAACAAGACGAACCGGCTTTTACCGTTGCGGTCCGGTATCTCGAAACCTATCGCCAAGACCCAACCGGCGAGTCGGGGGCGGACGCCCTTTTCTGGGCTGCCGAAAATTATCAAAAAGCAGGGTTACCCGGAAAAGCGCGTGGCCTGTTTCAGGACTTTGTGCGCCAGTTTCCCGATCATCCAAAAGTATCAAAAGCACAAGAGTACCTTCAATGGATAGACGTGGATACGCCCTCGGAAGAGCAGGTAACCCGCCCTACCCTCAACTCGGCGCTTGCAGCAATACCGAACGAACCCAAACAGCCAGAAGGCGTAGCACAATCATATGGCACGCCATTGCCCAGTTTTCGTCCTATAGGCGACCAAACGCCGGATATTTCGACTCCTGCGCCAGTGTCACAGCCTGTTTCCAACGAACCATACCACTATATTGCTCCTCCGGTGATGGGACCTGCCATGCGCAATCCACCTGCACAACCCATTCCACAAACGGTACGCATGTCATCAACGACACCGGAACAAAAGCCTCACGAACCTGTTTCTAACGAGTCTTCGAAAGCAACCATAGCGACCGCTACGGCCACTTCCGTTCCGCTATTATTAAGAGCCAAAAATTTTGTACAATCTAAACCTCCCAAAGTGCGCGGCTTAATTTATATATTGAGTGGCCTTGCCCTCTTCCTGATTGCCTTGGTTTTGTTTACCTTGAGCCGAGGACTCTTTTCCAGTACCACTGGCCCAACCATCTCCCAATCGGGACAAACGGGACTTACCAATGAAAGTTTGGTGCAGCAACCGGGTACTTCTCCCACACCCGCTCCCGGTACAGCAGGCGGATTGATTGGCAGCGGAGACGCTACGACAACTACTGGTGGCACTGGCGCTACGGCTGGCGGTGGAGGAACAACAGGATCAACGACTGATCTTTTCCGCAGTCCTATGGAGGTACAAGGAGGAAGTGATCTAAACACCTCGGCTGGCGGCTGGGGCTGGTCTCTTAAATTTTCCTCGAACCGTGCCGAGTTGGAAAAAATGGCGGCAAACCTACGCAGCCGCGGGTATCGCACGGGCATTATCACCATCAGTTCCCCCCAACAAGGCTATCGGCTGATTTTAGGGCAGTTTAAGTCCAAAGAGGAAGCCAAAGCATCAAAAGGCAAATTGCCCTACGACACGCCCAAGGACGCTTGGACTGTAGAAATTAAATAAAATCCTAAAAAGCCTGTCTTATGATGTACAGACCTTAGGCAGGCTTTTTTCTCTTTCCCCACTTGCTCCGCAAAACCCCATGACATTGCTTAACGGATTTATACTTGCCTTACAGCAACCAACCGCCCCCCCCCTTGTCACACAACCAGCCCCTGTAACACCCTCGGCCACACCCAGCATGTTTGACCTCGTATGGTCCGGTGGGTGGGTTATGATTCCCATTATCATCGCCTCGCTCTTGGCAGTATATGTATTTATAGAGCGCTTTTTACTTTACCGCAAAGCCTCGGCAAACGAAAACTTTATCGAGTACATCCGCCGCTACTTACAAGGCGGCGATGTTCGGGGGGCACTCACCTATTGCTCTACCATCCCGAAACCAGTGGCACAGGTCGTCAAAAAGGGTTTAGAACGAATTGGTCGCCCGATTACCGAGATTCAGGAAATTGTCTTAATCGAAGGTAGAGACCAAGCATACAAGTTAGAAAAAAGGTTGGTTTGGCTTGCAACCATTGCCGGGGTTGCCCCACTTTTAGGATTTTTGGGTACTGTATTGGGCATGGTCGAAGCCTTCCAGTCCATCCAAAGTATGCAGGGGCAGGTCAATCCAAGTGTTTTGGCGGGCGGGATCTGGACAGCGCTCATTACCACAGTAGGAGGTCTAATTGTCGCTATTCCCACACAGATTGCCTATAATTATCTACTGGAACGATACCATTTCATTGTGAATCAAATGGAACGTTTTTCCTCGGACTTCATTGACCTTCTACAGGAACCTGTTCCCACGATGATGATGCCACAAACCACACAACCATACCCGTATCCGCAACAAAATCCACAATATTGAGATGAGCCGCTTTCATTTTTCCACCAGTAAACTCCGTCCGATGGAGTCTTTTAGTCAGGCAGGAATGGCGGACATCACCATGTTGCTCCTCATTTTTTTCTTGTTGACCTCTAACTTTATCATCCAAAATGGACTTCCGGTGAACGTCCCCAAGGCCGAAGCCGGAACCCCAACAGACAGCGAGCAATATTTGACTGTCATTGTCACGGAAAACAATGAGATTTTTGTAAACCAAGTGCAAATCCGCGAAGAGGATCTGGTTGGTACCTTAAATGCAAACAAAGGGGATTTACAAAAAGTGGTCATTCGTGCGGATGAAAAGGCACGTCATGGCGTAGTCACGGCGGTTATGTCGGCGGCGGCATCATTGGACTTGCGTGTGGCAATTGCCACCGAACAACCAGAAGAAGACACCTCTTCCGGAAATTAGTCCCTTAGAGCAGGCTTTATGTCTTAGTGGCCGATATGTGTTTATCGGCCTTTTTTATTCAACCAATAGGTCACCATAGCTTACCATTTCCCCACTTAATCGATCAAAGATGAAAAGGCGGTGTATGCCTTTTATGGTAGAGACCGATCCGGAGGCAGAAAGAAGGCTGATGTCAAAATTAAACGTATAAGCACCGGGTAAGCCCGTTTGACCTATTTCATCCAAGAGTATAAACCGACCTTGGTCATTATACCCACGAAGAGTAAGGCCATTGGGCAACTGGTCGGTCGCTGTGACGATAACGGGGATGGTTACAAAACCACTCGAAATCGGATTGGGGAAAGCAGGGTTAAAGCGAACATAACCTGTATAAAAAGGAGCAGAACGCCAATCGGTTTTGTCTTCTTCGATAGGCGTGCCATTAGTACTTTTTATTAGGCCACCGCCCTTATCGGTACGGGTCACTCCGACAGGTTTTTGGGATGCTTCACGGATAAAGGCTTCCTGAAGGCCCGTATCGCATTGTGTTAGGAATAGTGAAAGCCCGAATAACAGAAAAGGCACATATTTCATGTGGATGTTGGTTGACTGAATGGAAAGGGGTAGAGGTATAAAATACACATTAGAGCGGGTTTTACTGGTATTGCCCTGAAAAAGTTTTCAGACATCCCCCTTGCAGCCAGATACAATGGCAGGAAACGTCCTCACCTTTGTTCGATTTGAGGTTTTGACGCCAAAAACCAAACCGGTTTCGTAAAAAATCCCGCTGAACCCAATGGAGCAGAACGGTAAATTCCCTCCTAAAAGAATGTACGAACATATGTTTCAACCTGAAGATTTTTTATCCGAACAACAACGGTCCTTGTTAATGCATTACGAAGCCCTGCTCATTGAAACCAATGGTAGGATTAACCTCATCTCCAGACAAATGGACCCCGCAGATTGTTATGAACGGCACATTTTGCACTGCCTTAGCCTTACCGAACGCCCTTTTCCGGACCACGCGGAAGTGGTGGATTTTGGAACCGGAGGCGGTTTACCCGGTTTGGTACTGGCCATTTGTTTTCCCAATGTACACTTTCATCTAATAGACAGCACCGGAAAGAAAATACGAGCGGTACAGGAAATGTCTCAAACATTAGGATTGGACAATGTATCTGCTTATGCACTTCGGGCCGAGACTTGGACAGGAAAAGCCCATTATGCCGTCTCGCGCGCAACAGCTCCTTTGAAGGATTTGTGGTTCTGGTTTAACCGAATACGCATCCCCTTTTCAGCACCCGTCAACGCTTGGCAACCCGGCCTCCTCTGTCTAAAAGGGGGCAACCTAACCGAAGAAGTAGCACAACTTAAAAATCGTTTTCCCCACGTATTGGTACGCCAGACCTCACTCACAGAGGTTCTGGGGCGGCCTTATTTTGAAGAAAAGGTACGGATGACCGTAGAAGCCATGCCATGATGCGTCTTTGCCTCTATTTTGAAAATCGGCCAGCGGATCCTCGATCACCGATTTTATTCCTTCACGGTTTTATGGGAAATGCGCGGGACTGGTATCCGGTGATCCGGCCCTTAGAATCAACGTATCGGTGTATTCTGGCTGATTTACCGGGGCACCACGCCTCCACTAAAAATTGGCCTCTCCATTGGAAAAAAGCAGAAATTCCTTTGTCTTACGGAACGATGTCTGAAATTACAGACGCTTTAGAAACATTTAGAGAAAATGAATTGCACGTTCCGTGGAAGGTTGCCGGTTATTCAATGGGAGGACGTGTCGCCTTGTTTATGGCCTGTCATTTTCCTGTACACCTCCAACATCTGGTACTGATCTCCGCTTCTCCGGGCTTAAAAACCGCAACGGAGCGCAATGGACGACAAGCACAGGACGAAGCCCTCGCCTTGCAACTGGAACAAATTGCGTTGATGGAGGAACATAAGCGTGCCTTTGCCCTTAGAGAACATCTTTATAAGTGGTATCATACACCGCTCTGGGCTTCTCTTCATACACGTCCCAATACTCTGGAAGCCATTATTTCGGACAAACAAAAGGGTATGCCCGCAGGGTGGGCGCAATCGCTGAGAACCATTGGTACAGGTATGCAGCCTTCATTATGGCCTGTTTTAGACCACCTAACCCTTCCAGTGTGCCTAGTAACAGGAGGGGATGATCCTAAGTTTACAGCCCTTAACCGAGAGATGGCACAACACATTCACTTCGGCCAGCATCATATTCTCCCAAATGTCGGACATGCACTGCTTTCAGAAGCTCCGATGGAACTGGCACACCTCATCCTTCAGCTATCAAAACCTTCATAAGCAACGATCTCTTTAATACCGTTTATCGCACTTGTCAGGCTGTTAAACGATTCTCATAGACGAAATAGTAACGAAATGCCTATTCTAAAGGTAAAATATAACTACCCAAACGATTTTCTCTCTTACAAATGAAAAAAATTTATCTACTTCTGACATTTTGTCTTCCCGTATGGACTTTCGCCCAAACAGGCGTTGTACGAGGAACCGTTACCGATGCACTGACCAAGCAAGCGATTCCGGGCGTGACCGTCCAGGTGGTTGGTACATCGTTTGGTGCTGTCAGCGACATCGAAGGGAACTTCCAGATTTCAGGAATCCCGGTTGGCGTTGTCACGATTCGGGCCACCTTTGTCGGATTCACCCCACTCACAAAAACGGATATTGTGGTTCAGAATAGCCGCCCAACCGTTTTACAACTTGAACTTTCAGAATCCATCAACGAAGCGGCCAGTGTCACCATTCAAGGCTCTGTTTTTGAAACCAAGTCCGATGCTCCTGTCTCCATCCGTAGTATTTCGGCAGAGGAAATCCGGCGTACACCAGGCGGCCAGGGCGATATCTCCCGCTCTCTGCTCTCGTTACCCGGCGTTACCACAGGCGCCGATAACCGGAACGACCTTTTGGTGCGTGGGGGCGGCCCCGGCGAAAATGCGTATTTTTTAGATGGTATCGAAATCCCACAGATCAACCACTTCGCGACCCAAGGCGCAACGGGTGGCCCCTTAGGCATGATCAACGTGGACTTTATTGCCAACAGTGACTTTTATTCCGGCGGCTTCCCTGCACGTTATGGGGACGCGCTCTCCTCGCTGCTCATTATTGAAAACCGTCCGGGTTCGCCAGATCGGATTGCTGGAGATTTTACGGTTTCGGCCACCGATGCAGGAATAAATTTAGATGGTCCCCTAGGTAATAAGGGTAACTGGTTTTTTTCCGCAAGACGATCCTATATCCAGTTTCTCTTTGAGGTAATCGGACTTCCCATCCTGCCTTCATACTGGGACTTCCAAACCAAATTGGAGTACAACCTGAATAAAAACAATCGTCTAACCTTTGTAGGACTCGGTGCGATTGATAATTTTGAGTTTAATGTACCCGAAGATCCCACCTTTGAACAACAAGAGATTGCTGATCGGATTTTTGATAATGACCAATGGAGTTATACCAATGGTCTGGTATGGCGACATCTATTTAAAGACGGTTTTATGAATATGGCCCTTAGCCGCTCCATGAACGAATTCCGGTTTGCCGATGTAAACCGCGAAACCAACGAAAACATCTTCACCAATACCTCACAAGAATCCGAAAACCGTTTACGGGTGGATGTGGACAAGAAAATAACCAAAACCCTTTCGCTTGGGTATGGCGGCGGGGCAACCAATGCACGGATTGCATCCGACTTTTTTCAGAAAGCCACTCCCGCCGTGCCCTTTGATCTGACATTCCAGAACACCTTATTGCTTTGGAAATACTTTGCTTATGGCCAAGCCATCCTTAGAAATGCAAACGGAAAATTCACGTCCACCCTCGGATTACGCTATGATGGAAACTCCTTCCTCGGCAAAAACTACCTTGCGCCCCGTCTTTCGGCATCTTATGCCTTAACTCCAACGGTTTCGCTCAACGCCTCCTATGGGGTTTTCAACCAATCGCCGGAATACTTGACAATGGCCATTAGCCAGAACAATACCTATGTCAACCAAGACCTTCCATACATCCATACCAGCCATTACATTGGCGGTGCGGCGTGGCAAGCACGTCCCAGCCTTCGTTTGTCTTTAGAAGGTTTTTATAAGCAATATGAAAACTACCCGGTCTCGGAAAAATCTGGCATTTCCTTGGCGAATCTGGGGGGCGATTTTGGATTTGTGGGTGCCGAAGCGGTGTCGGGTATTGGAAAAGGTCGTGCCTATGGGCTTGAATTGTTTGCACAAAAGAAAATGGTGGAACGCCTCTATGGCCTCGCCTCGTATGCCTTGGTTTGGAGTGAATTTACAGGCAAAGACGGGGTCTTCCGGCCATCCAGTTGGGATGTTCGTCATGCAGTTTCGCTCACCTCCGGGTATCGTATTGGCCAGAAATGGGAGTTTGGCGTAAAATGGCGGTTCACCTCCGGCAATCCATTTACCCCATTCGACCTTGCAAAATCGGCAGCAGAATACAAGATTACTGGGCGCGGAGTACAAGACTTCTCCAAGCTCAACAGCCTACGAATGCCCGCCTACCACCGCTTAGACTTCCGGGTGGACCGCCGTTTCTTCTTTAATAAACTGAATGGGGTGGCCTATATAGATATTCAAAACCTGTATAACCACGATAATCTGTTCACCTACACCTATACACAAGACCCAGCCTACCCCAACAACCTACGGCCTTCTTCACAGGTCTCTTTCCTACCCAATATCGGTTTTTCAATCGAGTGGTAACCAAATAAAATAAGTTGTCTCTATAAGCCGTTGTTTTATTTTGAACAGCGGCTTTTTTTATCACTTGGTATTCCGAACCAAGTTTTTCTTCCATCGTTATATAAATTTTCTAAGCGGTTGTTTACCTTTTTCAGGATGATCGTATGTATAAATTTACCTTTGGATTTTTGACCATCGCATCGTCTATCACCTACTTTTTGGGTAGTGGCTTTTTTGTCCTATGGCCGTTTATTTCTCTGGCCTCCTTTTCGATGGTTGCTTTCCCGATGGGGTGTTTGGCACTTGGTTTGGTCTTTAAATGGGTAATAGGAAGCAGGAACCTATTCGAGGACATTGGCAGTACGCTCACCGCATTTGTTTATGTTTTGGTCGGGATTGGGACAGGATTGGGTCTGTTTTGGAGTTGGAAAAACAACCATACCCATTTATACATAGACAATGGCAGCCTAAACCCCATTTCCATTCAGATCTCCGATTGGGAAACGGTTCAGATACCAGGCAGAATGCTCATGGCCGTTTCTGTTCCCATCCGTACTGTTACGCTAAGGCACGACACCACCAGTACCCAAATTTCTATCCCAAAACGGTCGCGGGTTTTTTATAACCCCGGACGCCACAACAATTATTTAAAATACCATGTGGTCTATGGACCAGCCCACGAAAACGAGGAATACCCCGAAGAAGTCCTGAGTCGTCCGCTATGGTTTATTTCGGATGCCGATTTTTTGTTTGAACAACCCGATGAAGACATTGAAGTCTGGGGCATTAGGCCCGAGAATGTGATACGAACCGTCTTAACAAGGGTCTCCGATGCCTATGTGGCGCTTCATAGGGAAAATCAAATGCGACACCGCAAACCAGAACTTTAAATTTAGAGAGGCTATACAAGCAATACCCAAGCTTTATCGTGGTCTTGCGCCCATATAATTTGTGCTGTATGGGTTTTCCGCTCAGTTTTGTTTGGCATTTTTTCAAAAAGATTGTACCTTTCATCGTTTCTTTAAAGCCATGTGAACAGAACGATGAAAGCCACACCCTTCCTCATGCTGGGCATTTTTGCTTTGCCCCTGATCTGGGCAACCCAACGCCCGGCACACTCCAATATAACAAACACTGTCACCACCGTTGCAGACTCGCTTCAGGCAGACCGAGACCGTCACACTCTGGCCCTGATCGAAAAATACAAAGGCCGCGAACAAGATAAAGCAGGTGATGTGTTCCCGAGCCTAAAGGTCCAAGCCTTGAAAGATCTTCCTTTAGAACGCTTTTACCGTGCGATGAATCTGGGATATAGCCGTGGCTTGGGCGTATCGTGTGATTTCTGCCACAACGTTAACAACTGGGCGGATGAATCTAACCAGCATCACGCCATTGCACGTGATATGGCGCGACTGGTAGAATTTACCAATGCGAAAGTAAAAGACCTCCCCGCATTGGCTGATAAGCGCGGCATGACGGTAAACTGTTCCACATGCCACCAAGGCCACAAAGAACCACCCCGCCTGGCTCCGCCTGCTGGTACACGTCCCCCACAAGGCCGGCCACGCAATAACCAATAGTTTTGTCCTGGTTGCACCCTGTTCCAAGCCTCCTTACTACTTGTATGGGGGCTTTTATGTTTTGATGAAGGGTATAAAAGTCGAATAAATTCCCGGTAGTGGTAAATAGTACGTGGTTTGTATTTTGC
>ERZ761607.970-NODE-970-length-39944-cov-18.239740_pt1 | contig 39944 bp, 52 predicted proteins | sample MGYA00511164_ERZ761607 | MGnify/ENA primary metagenome ERZ761607 (study PRJEB28899, sample SAMN02445080) | bioreactor sludge metagenome | biome: EBPR sludge | place: Australia: Brisbane, Thorneside Wastewater Treatment Plant | collected 2011-06-22 ...
GGTCCGGCGTCGTGCCAAGGCCGGGCGCCATGCCGGCTCACAAACCCTCACCTTGGGCAGGCCCGCGCTCGCCCCGTCTTGCTCACAAAGTATCACCATGCATGCAAGGGACTGATTAACAAGGAGAAAACGCGGAGGGCAGGGCGCGGAAGGGGGGCGGCGGTCCGCTCACGAAGGCTCACATGCGTGCCTGGAGCGGATCACAAAGCCTCACTTTATGGTCCGGCGTCGTGCCAAGGCCGGGCGCCATGCCGGCTCACAAACCCTCACCTTGGGCAGGCCCGCGCTCGCCCCGTCTTGCTCACAAAGTATCACCATGCGAGCCGAAACCGGATCACAGACCATCACCTTTCAAGGTCGAACTGGCAGCGATCAAGCTTTCTAGGGTATCCACGGTGGCTTTCGCCGTATTGTCGAGCGTCGGCCCATTAGCCCTGCAATGTGAATGCTGGGCAAGGGGCCTGGCAACTGACCTAGGAGTGGGCGAATCATGGATGAGTTGGTGGAAATTACGGGCGAAGAACTCGAGTGCCCGCAGCGCCTGGAGGTCTGGCTGTCCTCGGTCGGCAATCCCGATCACGGACAGGACCCAACCCAGCCGTTGTTCGGTGTTCCTCAATACTGGCAGGTGGTCGAGTCGCTCGGCCGCGCCTCCGCGATGTGCCGTTCGTACATCGTTGGCAATGATCTGGGCGGCGGTAACTGGACGGGCGGGCTGGTGCGTCGGCGTGACACGCACGAAGAGCTCGCAACGGTCAGCTACAACGGTCGGGTGTGGCGCAAGGGGTCTGGGCGCGAGATGCACCCGGTCTGCTACGTTGCCGATGGGGACGAGGTGTACGCAGTGATGGATGACCTCGACGGCGTGAGCTATGCGATGAATGGCCGCACCTTCATGCAGCGCGATGAGCTCGAGGCGACGATCGCGCCCAGGACGCTGCAGCCGATCGAGGAGACGGCAATCGAGCGCGGCCTGAAAGGGGAATTGTATCACATCGTTGCGGAGCAAAGGCGTTATCTGCGGATTGAGCAGCGCAAGCGCAGTGCGCTGGTCGTGCTCTCGCCTCTGGGGTTTCGAGACTGTGATGACCCGGAGGCGCCTGGTGAAGTCTATGTGCCCGAAACTGGGTTTCACTTCGATTGTGCGACGGGAAGCCCTGGTGAAGTCATCAAGGCTGCGATTGCTTTCGGGCGCGAGCAAGGAGAGAAGGGTTTGCGCGAAAGACTGAGAGCGTTGCTTGGCCTTTGAGCTCAACAAGGTCCTGCCATGATGGGCTGGGCCACTAATCGAATGGAGTCGATCGTGGATCAATTTGAACGTTGGAGCCTTGCTCAGAACTCGACACGCGTCTTGCGAGACGGGCAGGAGCAATTTACCCTAACCGCAACGTGCCGGGATGATCTGGGGCCTTGGCTCGTCGGCGTGCTCAATGAGCGTGAAAAGTCGCGGGAGATCATCAGGCGCGTACTCGAAAGCAGCGACAAGGGCTATTTGCGCGGCCTGTACGGGCCGCTGCACTGGGCGATGATGCAGATCCTTGCCGCAGAGGAGATTGGGCGTCCAGGGCTCGCCTCGCCGGTCGTGCGCGCGGAAGCACACTCCGATGACCGTCTGTTTGAGGTCTCGTTCATCGCAAATGAATGGATGACCGATGCTTCCGATGAGGCCTTGCTCGAGCTCGCCGGAGCAGGTTGGGCCGGTTGCGAGGAAGCCGACAGCGTTGCGCTCTCAGCAGAGAGTGCAGGGCACGGCGGTATTGGTGCCTTGCTCGATTACGTTCGCCGAACGAAGGATCGCATCAATCCGATCGGTTTTGAGTGCAGCGTCGACCAATCGGACGCGATGGCGTGGCTTTGCCAGCATCGTCCCGAGATGTTTCGCCGTATTCAGGAAATGAGCATGGCCTGATCGCTCATTTTTCAATCAACCCGACCCCACACAAGCTTCGCTTCTGTGGGGTTTTTCAATTGTATGTGGCTTGTTTCTTGGCGTTGCTGCGGATGTGTCATCATTGATTCACGTAGCTAAGCGTCCAATCACCAGGAGAACACAGTATGAACAAGGCACAACTCATCGATGAGGTTGCGGGACGGACGGGGATGTCCAAGAAGGCGGTCGGTGACGTCCTCGATGGCATTCTCGAGGTGGTTACCGATACCCTGGCATCGGGCGAGTACGGTGGTGATGTAGCCCTGATCGGGTTCGGGACCTTCCAGGTGAATGATCGGCCGGCGCGAATCGGTCGAAACCCGCAGACGGGCGCTGAGGTGAAAATTGAAGCATCTCGCGCTGTGAAGTTCTCTGCGGGCTCGAAGCTCAAGGCGGCGGTGAACCAGGGGCGATGACCGGATTACCGAGGGGCACTCATTGGGGAGCGCCCCTCGGCGGTTTCAAGCGGGCACTTGTTGCGCCTGGTGCTGCAGCGTCGCCCATTTCCAATACAGATCATTTCGTGCGATGCCGTCTTCTCTTTCTTCTTTCGAGAGGAGCGAACACCGGTACCGATCCAGGATCACCGAGATCCTTCTCATGAGCGCAAAGCAGTCATTGAGTGACTGATCCCTGATGACTTCAAGGCGCCCGGCTGATTGCTTGCTGAGCATGCCGACGAAGTAGCCTCTCAGGATTGTTTCCATGTGAGCGGTCGTGACAGTCGACAACTCCTCGGCGAGCGCCGTGCGCAAGCGTTCCTTCGATGGTGTCAGTGGCCGCCTGCCTCCGATGAAAGTGTTCATGCAGACATAGGGTGCCCCGAGGATGGCGTCGCCTAGGATGGCCCCGCTCGGGGTGGGCAGCATCAATGGAAAGCTGCCTGGTTCAGTTGAGTCCAAGTGCTTGCCGCCCTGATGCGCCATCACGATCCCCAGCACGACCCCCAGCAGGGCAACATGGCGCAGTTCGGCAAGTACCGCAACGGGATCTGTCGTTCCGAGGCGCTGAAAGGTTCGGTCGATCAAGTGAGGGCGTAGCCGGGATGGGAGGGCGTATGCCTTCGCCAGTCCGCTTTCCATGTCGGCAACGTGTGCGATGACTCCCAGATCGCCTGCTTCGTGACCGATGTGATCCACTTCGTCGAAGGCGTGCCAACACAGCCACACGCCATAGCGCCCACCAAGAAGGTCCGCAGGCGGGACAAGCAGAAGGCGTGAAAGGATCCGGGTCTGCTCCTTGTAGAGACGCCGGACGCCCTTGCGCGTTGCAGGTGCGCAGTTGATGCGGGCGCTTGACTGTGAGAGGTGCATCATCGCCGTCTCAGCCGCTGCAACATCTTTCACGATCCGCGTTCTGAGGCCCCGGGCCAGCGCTTCATTCACCGACCCGGAGCCTTGTTGCGGCGGCACTATCCGACAGGCGTCGCCAGCGGACCTCGCATCGGGAGATGCGATCTCGGTGTGGCGCCCTCTCAGGATCTCGAGTTCGTTTTTGATTGCAGGCAATTGAGTATGGTCTCCAGAACTTCGTCTTCAGTGCCGGTCCGCGCCAGGAAAAGCTGCGGAGAGTCGATTGCACCAGACCACATGCCACTGGGGGACGGGTTTATCTCGATGCACTCTCGAGAAGCGACGTCGCCGGTATCTGAGTCAGGCGCCAGATGAAGAATGTCTGGCCCCCACAAGTCTTCAGCGGGATGCGGTTCGACCTTGAAAACAGTGCCGGAGTATGCCTTGAGAAAACGCTCGCTGAGGGTCCAAAGGCTGCACGGCGTGACTGGACCAGGGGTGGCCGGTTCGGAGGAATTTGTCATGGCTGCGCTCCCGGCTCAAGAGCGCTGACGGTGTTCGCGGCGCTCTTGCGCTTCGATGCAGAGGGTTGCCGCCGGTTGAATCAGGAGACGGCCGAGGCCGATCGGTTCGCCTGTCTCGATGCAGTACCCGTATTCGTCATCGGCGATTCTCTTGAGGGCCCGGTCGACTTCCAGAATCCTCGACTCGACGCGAGCGCGCTCGCGATGCGCCTGTGCCCGCTCTTCCTCCATGGAGGCGCGATCGACCGGGTCCGGGTAGGACGAGGGATCTTCCAGATCCGTGCTCGGCTCCGTCAGACGCTCGAGCAGCGCGTTGCGTTCTCGGCGCAGCAGTCCTTCAAAATACGCGAGTTGAGCCTTGTTCATGTACTCGGCATCGTCACTCGACAAAATGGCTTCGGTCGTCAGGGGGTTCATCACGGTTCTCCTTTCGAGGGTGGCGCCGGGGGTGTAGTCCCGGCGGGGAAAAACTGGCGGATATCGCCGATCGTGCTGCCAAGCTGGATGCCCAGGTACGCATAGGCAAACCAGAACTCACTGAGGTCGACGTTTGGGACGGCGCTGTCCGCCGGGTCGAGCGTGGTCTGGCAGAAGTAGGCGTCGGCGTCCAAGGTGAAGTGCAGCTGGCAGGCAATAGGTCTGTGCTCGTAGATCGAGCACTGACGATCATGCATGAACGGGCATGCTGAACGGAAATAAAGACGCTCGAAATCGGCCTGGTCCTGCCCGGGAGGAGGGGAGACAGGCCGGATGCCAATGCGCTCCCCCAGTCGCTGCGCCTCGTGCTCAGAGAGCGCGACTGAAATGTTGCAGCACGCTGAGCAGCCTTTCTCACAGCTCGAGTGAGGCGCGATAGCCGCCGCAATCTCGTCGGCGATCCGCTCGAGTTGTCCTAGCTTGCTCCGCGCGGAGGCATTGGCATTCATCGTCCGCTCCAACTGACTTCGGAGATAAGCCATCCACGGCGAGGCGGTCACAATCGCGTCGTACTGCCGTTGCGCTCGATCGCGAACGCGGTTGAGGCGGAAGCTGTCGCTACGTCTGATTGTTCAGAGGCCAAGCGATTTGATCGCGGCCACGGCATCAGGCAGGTTCGAACCGGTGCGGGTGCGATGCAACTTGACGGCGGCTACACGCCCTCCTGCTTTGAAGGCCTCGATCAACTCGGTTTCAAGTTCTTTTGGGCAGGAAATGGCGTTCTTGACCGCGTGCGTTCCCGTGCCCTTGATGGGCTCGAAACGATTTCCATCATGAGACCAGACCTCTCCGCTCTCAAGATCTACGAACGCCCAGCGGCGAGGAGCATTCGTTTCCAGCACGATGCTGACCGATTCATTCAAGACCGGTACCGTCTCGCCAGTACGCAAGGGCGTGATTCTGCGTACCGCGGTCTTGAAGCGGAAACATGCCCCAACCTTCAGGGAAACAGCTTGGACGGTCATCTCGGGCTCCTCTTATTCTTGGTTTTTTTATGCTAAAGGAAGCGCCGAGAAGCACCTAGAAAACAGAGATCCTGCATCCCTCACGAAATGACCAAGACGGGTACGCCTCCTCGGGAAACCGATCGGCAGACTGTCCAGCCCTTGGTAAATTCATCCTTTGCGATACGTGCTCCGTGGGTGTCGATGTCGATCTTGATGAAGCCGGATCTCATGTTGTTGTCGGTGCCCAAGATTCCCACGGGGGTGCTCCCCGGTAATCCGGCCGCTTTCTGTGCTTGCAGCGCCTCGATCAGTTCGTCGATGGACATTCTCTGGTTTCCTGTTCCTGCGTTACGCGTTCTCAACGACAACGCCGATTGCCTTCATTTCCTCGACCCAGTTCATCTTGATTCCGATCTGGATCATCTCGAGCTTAGTGAGCGTGCGGGGGCCTTCGTCGAAAACAGGTGACCGCGTCTCGTAGTCCCAACTCGCCGTGAGGCTGAAAAAGCGTCCGGACGCGCTCTGCGCATACACAATCCACCGGTCGGGCATGTGTTCCGTTTCAAAGAGAAAGCGCTCAATGTCGTTCGATGGCACATGAACGATGCCGATGATCTTGCTCGAGGCGCCATCCCATTTCAGAGCCGAAGGGTGACTGCGATCAATATCCAGGCCTGGCGTGATCGTTGTCCAGGTCCTGAAAATGGCTTCAATCCGAGGGGTTGCCTCGGAGATGACGGGGGCGCGCTCGGCGCGGTACTGATCGCGTTCATGTGCGTCGAGAGTCTTGAGCGTCCCGACACCCACCACAACGCTGATGCCAGCGATCAGCATCCAGTTTTCGAAACGAATCCGGCGTAACCGCATGCGCAGTGTCGATGGGAAGGGGGTGGTATTCGAAGCGCGCATGTTCAGATGTCCTTCAGGGGCATTCTCAAGCGACCGCACAGGTTTGTGAGATTGCGACGTGGTGAGGCGCCACGATCAGTTCGGACTCGTTTCGACTCGCCTTGTATGCGATCACATGTTGCTTTGCGACTAGCCCCTCGAGTACAAGCGAACGTGATCGTTTTTCCAGTCGAGCTGTCCGCTTTGCAAACCATACCGCCACATCTCTTTCGATCGTCCACGAGTAATCCGTCGCCACCTTGCGAACGTCTCCCCTGAACACCTTGATCTGCTCCGGCAAGCCGGCCAAGACCTCGCGCTCTGCCGAGGTCATCATCAGGTCTCGAGCAGGACGATCCGCATTCAGGATCTCACCCCATAGCTCGAAATTCTCGTTCACATTCTCTGAGTCGGTGTAGGCCCAGGCAACGACGCGCCAGTAGCTCGCATCATCCATCGCCGAGGCGTACTGGGCGATTGCCTGGGCTCGCCATGGACGCTCGTGGAGCAGGATCGTCAGAGACCAGTCGCCGCACGAAACCGCTTCGGAAAGCCGAAGCTCCTTCTGCGCAAGCTGTGCGTTCAACAGTCCAGCCATCATTGGATGATAGGGAACGCTGTAGACCAGGGGGTGCCTCAGAACGGCCCCAAGCACAGGATGGGTGCTTAGATAGGGCTGCAGGCGCTCGCTGAGGGGGTCGTTCGTGTTTAGTTCGTAGGGGTGCATGAGGCATTCATCGAGATTGTGGTTCGCGCGAAAAGACTATCGGGCTTCGATCAGTCGCGACTCTTCGTCGCGCGAGCACGGACGATAGAGGTGTTCGTCCTTTGCAGCCAGCATTCCGGCATACGCCGCGAGCTTCTCGTTATTTCCGATTTTCTTCAGGCCTCGCGTCTCGAACGAGTCATGGGAACTGGTGCGGCTGCTCATATGCGCCGAGATCGCAGCATCGATGCCTTCAGGGTTTGCGAACGCGTGAACGCGTTCATGGATCTGCACGACCCAGCCCTCAGCAAACGCGTCCCCCATGCGTGTCATGCGCGCCTTGGCGCCCGGGATTCCCCGGCCGAGCCCCCCGAAGTTTTCCTCCAGCCACTTCGCGCGGGTTGCCTTGCACTTGCGCGTCAGGACCTCCGCCGTGTAGGCGGCAACCTCGGCTTGGTGCTTGAGGCCCACGAAGACGTAACGCCCCTCGTTCGCGTAGCCCCTCTTTTGCCGCTGGCCAACCATCATGAGCTGACAGCCGAAGGCCTTGCCGATCACGCCGACCAGGCGCGCTTCCCACTGCGCCGGCTTGTCGCGGGAAAGTGTGCGGCTGGGTGTTTCTGCTTCACCGATCTCGGACTGCGCGATTGCAGCTTGCGTCACCCCGTACTTCTGCATGAGGGCGTTCGCTTGGCGCATCGCGGTTGCCGCCTCGGTCGGGTTGGGCGAGGCGGAGAGCGCGAGGCATTTCTTGATCTTCGAGAAGATCGAAGGCGGGATCGAGCTCATCAGCACTTTCCAGTTTCGATCTCGCTGACCAGTTCCGCGATCCTCGGACGCAACTCGGCCTCGTCACAGCGGTCGCGAAGCGCGGCCAGGGTCGAGCAGATCCTGCGCAGCGGTGCAGCGGCGGCGGCGCTCAACACGCCGGCTTGAGCGCCGCGCTCATGCAGCATCATGGCAAAGGCGGCGACATCGAGAAAGTTGCCGGGGTTGTCCTTCTGCAGGTGCCCCACCAGGAGCTGCGCAAGATGCTCGTCGCTGCACTGGGTGCGATCATCCCAGCCTCCCCGGCCTTTTTCGCGGCCACGCGCAAGCTTACCTTTGAGGGCAGCCGCGAACCGATCTACTACCGCGTTGTCCGGATGCGTGCTGTGTCCGTCTGCGGATAGCCGCGCGACATACGCGACGTCCGAGGCCTCGGCTTCTGACATGCGCTTGAACTGCGTGCCGTCATGCGACCAGAGCTCTCCGGTCTCGAGGTCCACCACCGCATACTTCGAAGGACACCGCGTTTCGATCGTGATCGAGGCAAGTTCGGCCAGGCACGGGGCAGCGCGCAAAGACGGGATCAGCTTGCGGTGTTCGCACGGGGTGCTCGAGCTGATTTTGCCTGTCCGCATCTTGCTGTCTGGGGTGTCCATGGTGCTTCCTTGGGTGAGTGATCCGTGAGTCCAATTGCACCTGATCGGATGCGAAGACGCAAAGAAAACCGATGCCGGTGTGAGGCCGGCATCTTCGAATCCAATCAGTCGGGGTAGGCTTGGTGGCGCATGCCGTCCAGAAGGAGCCATTGAGGTTTTCGAAGGGTCTGGAAGGCCAGGACTGCCCCTGTTGCGGAACCCCATGCGCCCGGCTCGAGGAGATCGAAGTGATGCCGCCCGTCACGGTGAAGAACCGCCTGGGGAACAGCACATCGCTTGCCCCACACGTTATCGATTGCGGACTGGTCCTCAGGATTGCGTGCACGTCGCCGCGATCGATACAGCGATGCGTACCAGTCCGATTCGCCCTGGCAGATCGGCCGCCAACTCCCCCAACCGCTGAAGTGGAACGGGATCTGTGCCCGCGCACACTGATCGCGTAGGCTCCTCATCCAGTCCGGGTGTGATGGGCGGGCGCGCTCTCCCATCTCGCCGCACGCCCGAACCCAGTGCAAGCGATAGCCACGGTCCCACTCTTCGAGGGGGATTTCGTCGGGAGCGCCTCGGGCCGCGTCTTTGCCCCAGGTCGCGCTCATGCAACGCTCGGTTGCACAACAAACACAGCGGTCCGGCCCAAAAGGATTTTTCCCGTCCGCATCGGCAGAATCGAGGCCGTACGCGCTCCCGCACGCACTGCAGTGCAGCCGAGGTTCGATCCATTGATCAAGATCGATAGGCCCGACTGCCGGTTCGACGTTGATCCACCTCAGTGCTGCCGGGGTCTCGAGCAGCCGGGGGATGAGCGTCTGCGCGCTTTGCTGATCTTCAACCGGAACGCCGACGGCGATGCGAGGGTGCGGCTGACGTGCGGTACGCAGCAGGGCATCGCGAAGCCGTTCGCGATCCTTGATCTTCAAGCTCTCAAAGGTGCCCATGGCCCACGCCTCGGTGTGGTCCCCTGAAAGGTAGGCCCGCATCCGTTCCGGGTGCCGCGTGAGGAGAAAGAAGGTGTGCTGGGGGCCCCTGTCCTGCAGGAGGTTTGCCCACATCAGACCGAAGGCTGCGTCGATCTCTGACGTAGGGCGACCAGCGTCGAAAAGATCGATCTTGGGACTGAAGAAGATCCGACGGGGCGTGCGCAAGGACAGCACCGCAGCGAGATCATCGCTATCGAGCGTAAGCACGGGCTGTGACATGAGACAAGCTCTCCTGAAAAAGCCACCAAGAGCGCGGTGCGGGGCGTGCACGGCGCACGCCCCGCACCGAATCGCGCTTAGACCGCTTCGGCAGATTCAGGAACCTGCGGGGTTTCCGTTGCCCGGCTGAACGGGTTCCCCCCGGTGTCGTCGCCATTGGAATCTGCTCCGGCTTCTTCGCCATCGCCCGGGCTCGGATCCGCCGGGACATTGAGCGCCGGGGCACCGGCCGCCGCGGCAGCTTCGGCCTGGGCCTTGAGCTGCGCAGCTTCTTCCTTCTCGCGCTTCTCGATCGCGCGAATGTGCTTGCTGATCTCCTTGCTGCCCAGCCGCTGGACGTCGAGCCCCTCGGCAATCCAGCCGGCCACCAGTGCGGCAACGGCCGCCCGGTCGGCAATCGACATCGACACGCAGCGAACCATTTCGTCGGCGTCGTCGAAGGCCCCGTAGAACGCGACCTGACTCTTGACTGCGCCGACGCTGAGCGGCTTGTCGGCGAAATCGGCTGCCGCCAGGGGCTTCTCATCGCGCGGGTTCATGCTGACCATGACGCGACCCGGTTCGACGGAAATCTCGCAACCATTGACTTGATGGGCTTCCATGATTTTCAGGCTCCTTTCGTTGTGAAAATGAATCGCGAACGTCATGTGCGCGACAGAATCAAGATACCGACAAGTGCTTCGATTCCAAAACAAAGTGCATGTGCTAGCAGGTGCTCTCCGGCAGAGTCAAGGCCATCGCAACAGGGCGGACCCAGATCGGAGTCGATGACAGCACGAAGGTCTCTCCCGACCAAGCGAGCAACAGAGTGGTGCCCATCACGCCGGCGATTGCTTCGGCTGCAGCCGGCGGGACGGCGTTGCCGATGCGTTCGCGCCAGGCGCTGTCGGAGAGGCCGTCGAGCTCGAGCTGTTCCTCGGGTTCGACCAGGCTTTGCAAGGCGGCGAGTTCCAGCGTGGTGAAGGGGCGGTGCCACGTGCCATCCAGCGATCGGATCATGGCAACCAACCTGTCCGCCGACGCCGGCATAACAGTTTGCGATTTGGTGCAAGCTGAGCATTCCGGCAAGTTTCGCGGGTCGGCGACGGACCAGCGGCCGTTGTCGTGGCAGGCGGCGGCCGAGACTGCGCCGCTCGGCTCGTCCCAGCGCGCCACGCCGTAATGGCCGCCGGTGAGGTAGTGGTCGCCGGACTGCGGGATGCGGTTGGGACGCGGGTCGGCTACCGCGTAGGCACCCTGTCCGGTGGTGCTGCCGGAGATCACGGTGCCGGCGGCGGCGTCGAACTCGGTGACGGCGTACTTGCCGAAGCAGTCGCCGATACGGCGCGGGTCCGCCACCGCCTGCCCGCCCGCGGTCGGGTGCCCGCCGGCCGTCACGGCCTGGGCATGGTCGCCGAAGCCGACGATGCGGAACACGTTGTTGTGGCGCACGCCGTCGACGCGCGGATCGGCCACGCTGTACGCCCCCTGCATCGGCCCTTGCTGGCCGGCGACGGTGCCGGTGGATTCGTCCCACTGGCGCACACCGAGCGCCTGGCCGTCCTTCCACTTGGTGGATTGGTCGAAACGCGGGTCGGCGATCGAAAAGGCACCGTTTGTCGGCCCGCTGTGGCTCTGCACGGTACCGGCGTGGTCATCCCAGCAGCCGACGCCGAGATAGCCGGCGTGGTACTCCGGCACGATCAGGTAATCCCGCAGCTGCCCGTTTTCAACAGCCAGCCGGTTCAGGCTGCGCCAGTCGCTTCCGGCCTCCACAAAGGCCAGGCGCACCCAGGTCTTCCACTGCAGGCGCGGCACGCGGTGCATCGGCCCGCCAGCGGCGTCGCCTGGCAGCGGCATGCGATCGAGAACGGTGCCCACGGACTGCAGGCGCTTCTTGTCCGGTTCGTACAGGAAGGGCGCCACCTTGGCCATGTGGCGGGCCACCAGCAGGAAGCGCTTGCGGCTCTGCGCCAGGGCGCCGATTTCGCCACAGTCGTGCGTGGTCTCGGCCACCGCGTAGCCGTATGCGCGCAGCAGGTCGCCGATCTGGTCGAGCAGCTGCCGGCCGCGGCTGGCGATGCGCGGCACGTTCTCGAAGACGATCAGCTCAGGCGGATCGTCCTTCCAGGCTTCCAGCATCAGCCAAACGCCGCGCAGGGTGAGGCGGTTGAGCGCGATGTACTTGACGCTCTTGCTCTTCTTCTCGGCGAGCAGGCCGCTGAAGCCCTTGCACGGCGCCGACAGGAACACGATGTGGGGGCGCTCGTTACCTGCGGCGCGGCGGATGTCGTCAGGCGTCGACTCACGCCAGCCGGCGGGCGGCTCCACGCCGTGGAAGTCGCGGAACTGGCTGCGGTCGAACAGGTCCAGCACCGTGCCCCGGGCGCCGGTCAGGCGCTCGAAGTCGCGGATGGCCGGCGCGTCGACGTCGATCCCACCGATGCACCGGAATTTCGCCTTCAGGTTTCCGACGCGAGCCTGTCCTTGGTTGAACCCTTTCGCACCGCCTCCCAGCCCGCAGAAGAGGTGAAAATGGCGGATCTCTTTTTCGATGATCATGGCGTTTCCCTTCGAGTGAATCGCAGGCGAATCAACGCCCGCGTTCGGTGGTTCTGCGCACTTCGCGTGCGCCTATCCTTTCTGATCAGCGAGGATAGGCGTCGTGCAGCGATCCGTCGAGCAAACGACCGGCCGCTTTCTTTCCAACCCGCCAACTGCTGAGCCCGTCTTTCCAGTTATGCTCACTGAAGAATTCGTTGGGGTCAGCGATCTGCGGGGCGCGCAAGTTCGCGCTGTCGATGTTGTCGTCGTCGATCCACTCGCCCCATTGCTTGAAGAGGAACGGCACGCCGGAGGCTGCACACTGATCGCGCAGGCTACGAGCCCACGCTGGGTGCATCTGCCGCGCCTTAGGGCCTGACTCTCCGCCGACGACGACCCAATCGATCGGCGCTGTGCCGCCAGTCCCGAAGCAGAATGGGCAGTACGTGCGACTGAAATGGGTGCTGTCATCGCAGCGATCACCGTTGCAGCAGTGATTGCATCGACGGCGGTTTCCCGGGAGCTCTCCCCAGAATCTTGTCGGTAGATGCAGACGCAGCGGCCCGAGCAACGGCTCTGCGCTGATCCAGCGCACCGCAGCCGGAGTCTCGAGCAACAGGGGGATGCGCTCGTCGGCCGTCGCCTGGTCCTCGACGCTCACCCCTAGCCACACGTTCGGAAGTGGCAGGGAAACCAGCGCGCGTTCTTCAAACATCACCGTGTAGCCCATCGATCGTGCTGAGGATTCGATCCTGGAAAGGGTGAGGGCGCCCAGGTATTCACGCATGCGCTCAGGGCGCTTTGTGAGCACCTGGAAGACATGTCTGCGGTTCAGGGCCATGATGGCAATCACCTTGTCGATGAAAGCATCGGAAACGTCAGGGTGAAACACATCCGACATTGAGTTCACAAAGATCCGGCGCGGGCGTTTCCATCGAAGCGGTTGCTCGAGTCGGTCTTCGTGCGTCGCGACGTCTGTGAACGCTCGTCCCGCATAGGCTGGAAGACGCTGTAGTCGGACCCAATCGCGTTCTGCATAGCAGTGGCGGCAGCCAGCCGAGACCTTCGTACAGCCGGTGATCGGGTTCCACGTTGCGTCCGACCATTCGATCGATGTTTTGTCTGCCATCTTCGTCTGCTCCGCTGTGTGGCAAGTGGATAACCGTTCTAGAACACACCCGCCAAGGTGAGCGCCGCAGACGTGAGCGTCCCGATCGTGGCAAGCAGAACGATCGCCCTCCAGCCGTGCCGAAGAACCGATGCGCCGAAAGTCGATGTCAGTACGCCCACGGCGCCGCCGAGCACCATTGGGAAGGTGCTCCCCGAATCGACAATGCCCGTGTAGTGCGCCAGCGCCACGAGTGCCGACCAGATGCAGATAAGTATCGCGGCCCCCGACAACTCGCGCGTCGAAGGGTGCTTCAGTTCGATGCCAAGCACTTTCATGACGGCTCCTCTCAGGAATCGAGTTTTTCCACGATGAAGCTGGCCTGCTCGCGGCCGACGATCCGCACCGGCTCGTCCTTTGTGATGGCTGCCCCCGCCTGCGCTGTCGCCGGATAGGTGCTGTCCTCCAGGTAGATGCGGCCGACTCCGTGCACAAAGTCGGCCGACGCCACCGCCGTCCGCCCGATGAATCCATCGAGCCCCTGGTTGAGGAGCGTCCCTTCAGCCGGTGCGCGTCGCCTTCTCTGGATGAGGAATCCGCCGCCCACAGATCCGCTCATTGCGATGGCAAACACCACCATCTGAACGCCAGCCGGCAGATCCGGCAACAGGGACAGGAGGGCACCAACCAACACAGCACCGACGCCTAGCCAGAGCAACATCACGCCCGGCACCACCGCCTCGAGGCCGATGAGGGCGGCGCCGGCCGCAAACCAGTACCAGTAAGCACCCAAGACACTCATGGCCCTTACCCCTTCACGCCAGATGCGTGCGTGCCGACATCTTTGATGAGCTCGGCAATGCCACCCACCGCCCCGGTGACCCCGGCCGCATCCAGCGGCATCATCACCAACTTTGAACTTTCCGATGCACCGATCTCTTTCAGTGCTTCGACATACTTAAGCCCCAGAAAATACTGGAGTGCAGCCTTCTCGCCACTGGCGATCGCTTGCGATACATCCAGCGTCGCCTTGGCCTCGGCTTGGGCTTCACGCTCGCGGGCTTCGGATTGCAGAAACGCAGCTTCCCGTTCGCCCTGCGCACGCAGGATCGCTGCCTGCTTCTGACCCTCTGCCCGCGCGATCTCAGCCTCACGGTCGCCGCTCGCTTGCGTCACAACCGCACGGCGATGACGTTCGGCCGTCATCTGCATGTTCATGGCCTTCTGCAACTCAGGCGACAAAGCCAGATCCTTGATTTCCACCCGCGTCACCTTCACGCCCCAAGGTGTCGTCGCAGCATCCATCGCGGCCTGGATGCGGGCGTTGATCTCCTCACGCTTCGAGAGCATTTCGTCGACCTGCATGGAACCCAGCACCGAGCGAAGGTTGGTCATCGCCAGGTTCGTAATGGCTTGAGAGACGTTCTGAATCTGGTAGCTCGCTTGTGCCACGTTGTCCACGCGGTAGAACGCCACTGCATCGGCCTCGACGTTCGCGTTATCGCTGCTGATCACCGTCTGGCGCGGGATGTCGAGCACGCCCTCCATCACCGACATTCGGCTGCCGATGGTGTCGACGAACGGGATGATGAGCTGCAGCCCGGGCTGCAGCGTTCGGGTGTATTGGCCAAAGCGAAGGACGGTCCAGTTCTGGCCTTGCGGCACCGTCTTGACGCCGGCATAGACCAGCAGCACCGCTGCCGCGACCAAAACTGCACTGAAAATCAGGAAGGCGTCCATTTCAATTTCCTTTTGTTGAGGCGATGAGAATCACCAGACTACCGAAGTCCGGTTGAAATCGAGAACCGGGGCGTTAGTGGAGCAGGGGGGAGGGCTTGCGGACGGCTTCGTACCCGTTCGGTGCGAGCGCCAGACGGACCATGCCCTTATGAGTGAGTTCGGCGAGCAGCGATTCGGCGCGATGCTCGGAGCATTCGCATGCGTCCGCGATCTCGGCCAGGTTCATCACTCGGCGGACCAGCGTAAGCGTGTGCAGGATGCTGTGCCGCAGTTCGTTGCGCAGCGACAGAGTGACAACCTGCCTGCGGACCTTGACCTTCTTCGACTTCTGCTTGGCCGCTTTCGCTCTTTCGGCCTCAGCGGCACGCTCTCGCGCAAGCTGTTCTTTCAGCTCCCTCAGCATCGCCGAGGTGACGGCCGGAGCCGCGCCGCTGAAGAGATCTCCCTGCAAGTGGACAGGGACGAACGTATCCTGGGTATACATGACCTGACTCCTTTCGAGAATCCCAGCAAACTCAATCGCCGGGAAAATCCCTTCATTCAAGAAGGGCGCTTAGAAAAACAAAAGGCGAAACCGCTCGCAAAATGTCTTCTTTCTATGCGCTAAGGGTAGCCAGGGAATTGGAAGATGTCAATACCAAAATCGCTGTAGGCCTTGAAACTAAAGGCCGGTCGCCCTCTCAATACAATCCCGCCAACGCCTCTCCCCGGATTCGCCAGAGCTCAGTCGCCTGGCAACAATGTCCAGCCTGACCGAAAATGTCCGACACGCCGGATGCAGCGCATACCACGCTCAAAAGCTGAGGATTCTCGCCCAGATATCCATCCCACAGCCGACTGTACAGCGCAGAAACCTCGTCCATATTCACCGCCCGCCGGCCCTTCGCCTCCCTCCAGGTGCGCCCCGTACTGCCGTCCTCGAAAACCTTCGCCGCCTGATAGATCTCCTCGATCGACCGCCCCCCACGCCACCGAACCCGTGCGTAGAACGCCGAGAAACGCCGGTCCCCGCGGCTCGAGCACTCCAGAAACGGCGCCTGCCCATGTCTGATCATCGCCCCTCCCTCACGCCGGCTCGAGCGCACGCCGCTCTGCACGAACCATCCCCACCCAGCGCGTGAGCTCCGCATTCATCTGCAACGCCCGCCGAGCTCGCGTGATCGCCACGTACAGCAGATTCACGTCCTCAGCCGCAATCTCGCCTGGGCCCAACGGCCGCTTCTTGTCCTCCGGATCGAAAAGCCCCGCGTAGTCGTCGGTCAAAATGACCTGCTCGAACTCAAGTCCCTTCGACTTGTGTGCCGTGCAGAACACAATCCCCTCGAACCCCTTAAGCCCGGCCGAGCCGAACTCGCTTGCGTCCTGGTGCTTCGCCTCGATCTCTTCGATCAGCTCCGGAATTCCATCCCGGTACTTGTCAACCACCTTCACCAGCATCCGAAGCTCCGCATCCTCCGTCTGCTCGGCAAGATCCTTCAGCTCCTCAAAGCTTGAGAACGTCCGCAGATAGGCGTCCCGAACCTCGACGCGGCGCCCGCTCCACAACAGGAATGCATCCAGAATCTTGTCGAAGCGCAAACTCTGCGGCCCTCCAACAAAATGGAACCGGCGCTTGTCACGCAGCCTCGATACCGCCTCGTCGAACACCGTCACGTTCGTGCGCGTGATCACCGCATACGGCCTGCGCACATCCACCCGAAACAACGTCTCCCCAGGATCCGCTACCCCGTGGATCAACTTCCGCTCCCCCTTGAGCCGGCCCAGCAGCATGTTCGCGATCTCCGCCAGCCCCGGCCCAAACCGGAACGATTGCGTCAGGTACAAGGTCTGGTCGGACTCAAACTGCCGCATTGCATCAATTGCCCCCCGGAAACCGAAAATCGACTGGTGCGGATCCCCGACGGCAAGCAACTTCACTTTCTGGCGAAGTAGAAAATCCAGCACGACTGGCGATGTATCCTGCGCTTCGTCCAGCAGCACCGTGTCGTAACGGTCCAGCTTCGCGGCCGACGTCGCCCAGGCCCGAAGATAGCCATCGTGCGGCATCCTGATCCGCGGGTTTCCTGGGTCCGCCATCGCTCTCCACACCCGCTGCGCAAGCTCCACCGCATAGACCCAGTCCGGAACCCGCTGCCGCAACTCCTCGGGGACATGCTCTTCCGTAATCCCGCGATTCGTCGTGGCAAACCAAGCCTGCAGCGTTCGTAACGCAACATAGGCCAGTACCACCGACACGCCGAACTCCTGCGCCACCACCGATGGCCAGGTGTCGCCCACCTTGCGCGATACCCCGTCCTTCCCGAAATACTTCAGCGCCAACACAAACGCCAGCGAGTGTGTCGTTCGGCAGGTCGTATTCCTCGGAAAACGCGCTTCCCCCTCGCGCTGCACCGCCTTTGAGAAGGCCACGTACAAGATCCGCTCCTTCGGGTGCGCCCGCGCGTACAGCTCCTGCGTCGTCGTCTTCGCCGCCCCCGCAAACGCCACCACCTTGATCCGGTTCCCGCGGGCTCCGCATACCGCAAGCTGCTCAGCAGTCGGTCTCATCACCTAGTCCGTCATTTACGCAATACAGAACACTCTACGGGATGCGGTCGAACGACCCAAATTTCAACACCACAACATTATCACGTAAGTCTACAGGCTCGCGCGGGTTCGACTGCGAAGCAGTTCCCCTGCGCAGCAGGTCCACGCCTTCCTGCGAAGCAGGTCAATCGCCCGCGCCAGCGGGTAAACCCGGCTCCGAAGGAGCTTGAACCGGGTCCGAAGGACCTTCATACGGCTCCGTCAGGAGCTTTCTCGGCCCGCCAGGGCCGGTCATAACTCCATTGCCTTTCGGTTCTTGGGCGGTTGAGCAAGCGCGAAAGACATTTCGTTCACAAACTACACATACACGTAAGATCTAGCTAAGCTAACGCAAACAAGCTGGCCACTTCCACATCACTGTTATTTCGAGCTTGCGAGATCAGAGACATGCCGAAATCGATAACTGTCATTCATCTACCAACGACCTTGATCGACCGTAGCCACCGTATCGAAAATGACCTTGCGGACTTCATCGAATACTCCTGGCAGTACGCGTCAAACAACCCGTCCTCATTCTTCTCAAGGCGCCTGGCCACAGCATTCCCGTTTGCCTGCTGGACGGACCCTGATGCCTCACCCCAAGTCTCACCGGAAGACCTTCAAGCAGCGGCTATCGGCGGAGCGCAAGAAGGTGTCTTCTTAATTCGGTGGGCCGCACAAACCGACGTTCAGTGTTCCAATCGCTGTGCTTCCGAATCGTTCTGGACGTGCGGGCCAACGTTCGAAAAAGCCGCAGAGCTTGCTGAAGCAATTGAGAGCGCCAACCGCTGTGCAAAACCTCGCCCCGCTTCCCCGCCCTCGCTGCTTAAAACCATCACAGCCATCTTTACATGACTCGGTCCGCGGAACTACAGAGGCGAGCGAGTAACCTCAAAGCAAGCGAACATCCTGGCGTCGCCATTTCCGCTCCACGGCAACGACTCTTTCTTTCCTTCGCGCTCTCGCGCGCAGAATCGTCAACTTTTTCACGCTGACGGATCAACAACGCTTGCATTGGACACGGGCAATTTACGACACTGCAGCACGTGAGCGTTGCGAGACGGGCGTAATGACCGTCTTCTAAGCACGATCCTCACTGGCCTGTCATTCGCTAACGAGGTAGTTCCACCCCGCACAAACAAGAGGCAAATAATGGATCTTCGGGGAGCATCTAAACCACCGCCTATCAGCAAAGCTGCATCAAATGGCCTTGATCGAGTTGCATGCTGCTCGAAAGGGGCGCGCGTAATAGCAAGGACAAACACTTCCTGGTGCAAGTGCGGAGAGATCGGCCTCATCGTAGACATCGAGTTCGATCCGAAGAACCAAAAGCCACAATACTGGGTCCTCTTTCAGGATGGTGGTTACTCGATGTGGTCGCACGACATCTTGAGCGAAACTCTCGCAATCACCAGTTACATCGACCCTGCAGCGCGGGATAATATGCTTGTTACAGAGGACGCGCTGCAGCAAATGCGGATCAACGGTTCCTTTCGGTTCTAAACGCGTGCTTCCCAGGATTTAAAAAAGCCCAGGTGCTACGAGCAGCCCTGGGCTTTTTATATTCACTTATTGTTTACTTCTTGCACAATAATTTTGTATTGTAGTTCTATAGTTACTACTAGGGTCGCCTACGCTAATGGACAACTTCGAATTGACTGCACCTCTAATTGAGGACCTTGTCAACGCGGTGATGAATCTATCGCCCCAGCACACTTTGGCGTTGCTCATCTCTAGTGGTACTGCAATCTCTTCAGCGCTCGTTGCCCGGAAAAAGGCTCGGAGCGCGTACCGCTGGTTTGTGGTTGGTTTTTTCCTTAACGTAGTTGGTCTCGCGCTAGCCTTGATCGCACCAAATCGACAAACGCACGCCAGATGCCCAACCTGTCACGGAATTGTCCCGATCAAGGCCCCTTCCTGCATGTACTGCCACACCAGGTTTATTCAACCGAAGAGTCTCCTTGAAAAGCTGAAAGCGAAACTGGCAGTGTAGCCTCAGCCGACCTTCTCCATCGCCATCACTTTCAGCTCGGGTCCAGACGGGAGAACTTGCTCAATAACCTTCGTAACCTACGTGCGCCAAAATAACCACTCAGGGCGTCATGATTTCCACGAGCAGAGTTCCTTCCTGCTAGATGCTCTTCCTTGCCTCGCTTTATCAACTCTTAGAATGAGCCCTTAAACTTGAGCGAAACCGCTCGGCCGTATTCTCGAGTGCGGAAAACGACCCCCCTCTCTCAAGATAAACACCTATCCACTCAGGCTCTACGCCAACACCATCCCAGCACAAGTCTCGATTGGCTAGGTGCATGTACTTAATGGCGCTTGATATACGTGCTTCTGCAGACAACCCCGCTTTTACAAAATCCCCGCTCTGCCCGACCTCTGCCTGACTCGACACCTCTATTTCGCGAACCATGTGCAAAGCGGCATGAGAACCTGTCGCTGCCGTTGCGGCTCTTTTTACCTTGGGCGCTGTCTTCTTCTCAAGCGTCTTTATCTGCCCTTCAATTTGGGTAAGTAATTCTTTCAATTCCTTCAGTGATAGATCGTATATCCTAAAACCCATTTTTGTTCCTTATTCTCGGGCGAATATCTTCAACCTAATATATTTATGAAGTAGATTCCCGTCACCCTCTCTCCGCCTCTTCCTTCTTGCTTGTCGCTGTTTGTTCATTATAAAGGCTTTCTCTTAATTCCAAAGCTAATCGCTTCCCTCCTGTAGGAGAGAAGTGCTTATGCTCATACCAGTATTGATTGTCGCGCACAATCTCATGATCAATAAAGTCTAAAACGCTAGCGCTTGGCATAGTGCCTGCAATTGCCGCTCGGGTTCGATCATAAAGCGATGACAACTCATTGTCGCCGATATGCTTGCGCATTGCAGGATGCACTGGCATGAACACCCACGTGGTCTCGATCTTCCGGCTCTCGAGCCACCGAGCCAAGCTCTCAAGATGGGTGAAGCTTTCGCTGGATGCCCTATACTTTCCGGTTTTCTCTATTTCTTTTTGGCTAAACTTTCTCGCAGCATAGCCCTCTGGGTTTCTTTCCATTTCCTGGTCCCACCGAACAACGCGGTAATGACCATAGTCAAGATCAAGGTGAATATTATCGCCAGTGAGGACGTTTGCGAGCTTATACATTATTTCTTTAGCACTTGCCGCGAATGCATATTCTATATACCAAATTATTGGATTTTCCCCCGTGACAGCATACGGCATTCTATAGGCTCCATCTCGCGGTCCGCCTCCAATAAACATAGCCGGATCCACCCCGATAAGCAACTTGCCTCCTTCGCGGAGATGCCCGGCCGCATACTTAACGGATTGATCTAACACCGCGGCATCAACCGAAAAAGCAGCCATGTTGAAACCATCTTTGTCAGCTCCAACTATCCAGCGCGGATCAATCATCTGCGTTACCGATGATCCTGCGACGAGGAGGTCATACTGCATGCCTTGCATACGTTGGACCTTCAGTTGCCGCATATTCGCATTCGCTACGGTGAACGGAAGCACCTTTGTACCAAAGACCTCGAACGGGTCAATCACAACATTAAGGACAGGCACAGAAAGTAAGCCAACGAAAAAAGCCGTCGCAAACAAAGTCTTCCGAATCCTAAAACTTCGATTCATCATTGCCGCTCTCTCAGAACTGGAAATACAAGAAAGTCGATGGAGATGCAAGATAGAAGCCACTTGCGACAGAACAAAGCCCAATCGTCCAGGTTCTGCATCCTGCTGGACTGAGAGAAGTCTCATGAACATTCTTCGCGTTCATGCAAAACAGAAGAAGAAGGAACAGCAAAAATATCTCTGTCCCCCACACAGTCATTGATTCTTGAAAAATAATCCCTGACGGCATCAATGTTGCAAACTGTTCAAAGCCAAGCGGTAGAACAATGCCCTTAAGGCCTAGCATGGCTTCCCATATGTGAATCGCGTCCGCGACTGACTCGGCTCGAAACACGACCCAGGCGAACATTACGGACAACATCGTAAGCGCCATACCCGCAGCCTTGGGGACCATAAGCCCTGCAGTTCTCCAAAGACGATGCGCTATTAACATCATTCCATGCATCAAGCCCCATACAACGAATGTCCAACCAGCGCCATGCCACGCCCCAGCAAGGAACATGGTGAGAAATAGCGCGCCGCAAGTCTTCATTACACCAGACCTGCTTCCGCCAAGCGGAATATACACGTACTCCCTAAACCATCTCCCTAACGTGCAATGCCACATCCTCCAGAATTCCGCGATATTCGTGGCTTTGTAAGGGCTTAAGAAATTCACTGGGATGGCAATCCCCATCAACAAGCTCATGCCCATTGCCATCTCGCAATATCCGGAAAAGTCGAAATACAATTGAAGCGTGTAAGCGAGGCTTCCGGTCCATGCCTCGTAGAACGTAACGGTCTCCGCTGCTCCGAATATCGGCCCCACGAACGGAGCGCAAAGTTGATCTGCGACGATAACCTTCTTGAACAAACCAACGGTCAAAAGGAACCAACCTCGAGCAATAGTCTCAGGGGCAATATCCCGAGTTCGCCCAAGAGCATTAAATTGCTTATGCATTTCATCGTACTGCAGGATCGGCCCCGCAATAAGATGCGGAAAGTAAGTGACGAAAGTCAAATAGGGGAGGGGGCCGGAAGGTGCTAGCCGGTTCCTGTAAATTTCAACAAGATAGGAAATTTGCAGGAAGGTGAAGAATGAGATGCCGAGCGGGATCTCTGACGGGCCTAGTGCTTCGCCGAACTCGCCAGTCAGCCATCGCGTATATTTCCAGAACGCCAATGGCGCCAGGTTCATCGAAATGCCAACAACTAGCATAATACGACGGCGTTGAACCCGCAGAATATTGCCGAAGCAATAGTTAATGATAAGGCTTGAAAGTAGGACCGGTGTGTATCGAATGTCCCACCAAGAATAAAAAATAAGTGATGCAACGACCAGGACCAGCATGGCAGCTTCGCTGGAACTTCGTCGGGCGTATTGCACTGCCACGAGCACCAGCGGCAAAAACCCAAGAAGAAACTCAAACGAATTAAATAGCATTTTGGAGTTCCGACTAAAGCCGCAGATCCAGAACTTTTACGGAAACATGACTAACAGATGCTCCATCCTGTTCGCTCATAAGTAAGCGATATGGATGCAAAGACGATGCCGTAGCCCCCCTCGAGAACGCATAAATACCGGGAGAGCTGCGGAAAGGCAGCGCACCGTTATCTCGCGCGGTGTCGAATAAGCACCACAGCGTTCCCCCGTTAAACGGCCCTGCGATCTGTACATCAAACCCCATGCTTTTTTTTGGAACTGTAGTAGCTATTTCTATCTTTATCTCCACAACTCTCGTTTTAAGGTACTCAAATAATCTAAACGCCTCTGGAAATTCAGTGCGACCATCGTTAGGACCAACACAAATCCCTTGAGCGCCACTCATCAGCCCTCCGGGGTTAACGCCATAGCCCGATGAAACCGTAGCGCCACTTACCCGGAACCAACGGCCCAAGATCCTAGCGTACTCATCGATACTTCTCGGAAGAGACCAATAGACTTTCGTGAGAGCAACAACCGGCTCTCCAAGGGAGGGTGGATTCCGGCGCCTGAAATCAGATGCTTCCCCGTCGAGTGCTCGTATCACCCGTTCAATACGGGCATCAGCCTCAGTGGTGCGAACACTAGATACAATGTCACGCTCAAACGCCTCCACTGCAGCCCCAATGACATCTTTCGCCTGCTGCCCTAAGCCCATCAAGCCTTCGGCCCCAAACGTCTGTTTTATCTCCGTTTCTGAGGCTAGCAAAGCATCTAGTGCAGCTCTTCGGCGCGCTCTTTCATGTCCCTGCATTGCCTGGTCCGGAGGAATGCCCGCCAGAACTGCTTCCAATCGCGAAACTTCCAGTTCAAGTTCACGCAACCGGGTTGCACGTATCCTGTCCCCGGCCAATGCTTCCGAAATTCGCTCCGTAGGAATTTCTTCAATTGCCACCTTTACTACTATCTCAAGGTATAGCTTCCCAGAGATCATTCTCTCCTTTACTGTCATTATCGACGCACTGACAAATGCAGCCGACAAGGACCGGATTCGCTCATCATAGTGCTCGCCAGCTAACGTGCGGGTCGCCGTCACCAACTCGGGGGCCTGATCTGCGGCACGTCGTTTGACGATGCGTATTGCAGCATCCAACGCGTCCTCCTTCCGATCACCCATCACGGTCGGAACCAGAACAGACCACTGGTTCGGAGCAACAAGACGCGGCGTCATCAGCTCCGCAGCGACTGTAAGTTCTCCTTCGGCAGCCAACGCCGTATCGATGTATGCTAAATTTGCACCAAAGACGACCGACCCGATAACAAGCCCAGCGATCCCTAGCATGATTCGCTTCATCCCTTTTCCTTTTGCCATACTTACAGCGCTAAGCCAGCCCGCTTATGCGAAAGATGAGATGTTCTCTCACTTGCCCCGAGAAGGCTCTTTGAGCCAGAACTCGAGCCTCGAAGGCGCAAATCGCCTAAAGAGCTTACTTTCTGAGCGACACCGTCAACCGGAAGGCCTGGCTGTGCGCCTATCGTCCGCGGAATCCAACGCTCAACCAGGTCGCCTACACGTAATCATCCACAGTTCAGAAACATGGGCCCCGCCAAGCTCCTCTCAGCGCAAACCCTAGCCGGCACGACTTCCTTGGTACTAGCCTTCATGTCTGTTCGTTTTCTCATGACATGTCCCTCGTAGCGCTTGCGCCCAGCAGGATCTGTTGTATTGCGCACAGTGCTGATGCAAGGTTCATTGGTAGAACCATCGCGTTAGAGGGCAGTGCCTGTCACCTCCCTCTATCCGCACCGAGCCCCGCGAGGTCTCGGTGACCTAAAAACTGCATATACCCGGATGCAGCAGACCGACCAAATATGTGCCGTTCCCCTTCTATGAAAACGGGGCGCTCACACACCCAGGAGCGGCTCAGGCGACCGCGAAACTTTATTCAAGGTGTGATAGCACGCGCGGGACTGGCGCATCTTCGAGTGCAGTTGCAGCAGATCCACCCGATCAATCTTTGCTCGACGCGCCCGATGGCACACCTCGATGCTGGCAGGATCGCCAACCACGTTGCCAATACCCCAACCCTCCAGCAAGCGGAACAGCCACAGCCCATCCTACCCCGCTTCGTAGCAGGAGCGAACCTGCGCCGGGTCGGGCACCTCCAACTTGCGTGAAGCCTCCTCGAGCGCCATGTGCAGTTCGCCTACCGCACCCCCCGCCACACTCTTGATCCGGCGCTTGCCCTTGCTAATCGAAGCCAACCTCCCGGGGCGCCTTACTCAGTTCGAACGCCATGTACAACACCCGCCCAATCCACTACAGTCCGCTTGAAGGGCCGTCTGCGCCAGCTTTACCTCCTGGATTCCCGCACAATCGCCTCATGGGAAGAGAGGCCGGACGGCCCTTCATGTTTTCTAAAAGCTCACCCTAATTGGGGTTGCTCAACGGACGGTCAGGCCAGAGCGCACCTCCTTGATCTCTGAGGGCTCAACCGCGGCCGGATCCTCATTCACAACAAATGCGTGAGCACTTAGCGGTGCAGCCAACCCCTTTCTCTCTCTACGCTCGGCAAGCCGTCGCTCGAGATCGTTAAACGCCTTCTCGACCGAAGGATCTGTGCTCTCAGAGCGCTTAGCCTGCAGCACCTTGTTGAACGCTTCGTACGGCATCTTCAGTAGTACGAACGCATGAAACTTGCCCTGCAAAGGCTTCACCTCCTTTTCCAGCGTTTCAACGCCAACGACCGGAACCTCTGCGACAAGCTTGTCAATCAACTGCCGGTACCTGGTCACCGGACGTCCAGCCCCGCGGTCCTCTTCGAAAACACGCTCCGACCCCGACAACTCAGCGTCCAGTTGACTCGCTAGCCCATACTGGGCCTGCAGCTCGGCAATTCTTAACGCGGTCGTCATCTTGTCAGACTCTCCGGCCCCAACTGCGTAGACGCCGGTTCCGTCGGCAGGGGGTGTCTCCATCGCCCACGCTGGGACCTCCTCAATGAATTCCGCCTTTCTCGTGTTCTCGCGCTTCTGAGCGCGTGCTTCGATCTCCTCTCGAAGTTCCTGCAGGTTCTCCTGTGCTTTTGCTCTTTTTTCCGCCGGGGTCGAGCAAGCGCCTACAGCAAGCGCGCACGATATAGCCAAGACAGCGGTACGTACTTTCATGGACATCTCCTGTGTAAGTAAGAAAAGTATGCGCTCATCACCCACTCAAACATAAACAAGTCCCGCTTATCGAATGCTGTAAAGCTACCGCACCTGCAATGTTACCTGCGCACCTCGCGCAGAGGCAGTCTGCCTCTTCGTTACATCCACTTCAAAGAAAACGCTATGCTGAATGCACCAACCACTACCACCTGCGCCACGTGCAAGGAGGGACGTGCCAGCCCTTCTGGGCGCGTAGCCTGCGCACTGCTGAACTCGGCCGAGAAACTGCGAACCATCGCCGGCCGTCGCATACGAACACAGCCGGAGGTTCTTGCTCTCATCTCCGCCATCCTGCCCCCAGGAACTACTATTTTCACTGGTTGGGCGTTCCTTGATGCGCCTTACTCAAACAGCGCGTTCGAGAAGCCCCTCCCCGCTCTGATCGACAAGGACTGCTACCTTCTCGAGCCCTCCTCAAGTTGCCGTCATGCAAAAAAGCGTGACAACCTCAACCGATGCCAGCCAGAATCTTTCTGAAGGCGGCAGGCAAGAACCCTTGCAACCTGTTGACTCAGGTCGCATGAACAAGACGGGCTCGTTACGAGCCGGTCACTGAAAGGAGTCCCAAAATGAATAGCACCACACAGTCTTCATTGCTAGAGGCGATCGACGCACCTTTCGACGATAACTTCGTTAAAGGCTCCGTGAAGACCGCCATGAAGAACGCGGGCGGATCCTCGGCGGACCTGTGGAATGTTCCGCTCGACGAGATCCACGTCATGCCCGGCTTCAACACACGAGTGCGAGACGCCGCGCTCGAGGCACACATCCGATGGATTGCCGATTCGATCAAGGCCTCAGGGTTTCACCGCGACGAACCTCTCGGGTGCTTCATCGTCAGCGAAGAAGCCGGGCCGAAAATCTACGTTCACGCCGGCCACAACCGCCTCGAGGCCGCCAAACTCGCGCGCTCGGAAGGAGCCGAGATCACACACCTTCCTGTCGTAGTGGTCCCTAAAGAGACGAGCGTTGAGGATCTCATCTGCGGCCTCGTCACCACAAACGCCGGGAAGCCTCTGACGCCCTACGAGATCTCGATCGTCTGCAAGCGACTTGCGGGCTTCGGCTGGAGCAACTCCCTCATCGCCCAACGCCTGGCCTTCACGCAAAGCTATGTTGACGCTCTTCTGGAGATCCCCGGGTATCCCATTAAGATTCGCGAGATGATTCAAACTGGCCAAGTCTCTGTCTCGATGGCGCGCGATCTGGTGAAGACCTACTCACACAAAGCCACAGAGAAGCTGGAAGAGGCCGCGAAAGCTGCAGCCGAGGCAGGGTCCAAGCGCGTGACCAGTAAGCATATCCCTGGACGCAAGTTCGATAGCTTCATCAAGCGCACCGCGCCACGACTGTATGAAGCCACTCGAGCTGTGCAAAGTGACCCTGCATATAGTTCGCTTTCGCAGGATACGCGCGATACCCTAGACGCCCTCCTGCAGGAACTCTCCCTCAAGCAAGGCGAGCTGAATGCATCGGAGGTCGCCTCCGCCAACGACGAACTGCCTGATGCGCAGTGACATAGGACTATCCTAGCCTCCTGGCAACGGCCTGCGGCCGAGCGCCACCGGTTGCCACCGTAGCCAACAGGCACCCTAGCTCGCGCCTGCACTGGCGTTCCATCCCCGCGATCATCGCAGTACATCGCTATCCAACCCAGGGAGAGTCGGCCTCGCCGGTTCTCCCTTTTTTTGTCTCCTCAGGTGACAGCGCCTCTTGCGCACGAACTTCTACGCTGGCTCGTCACAAGGTCAAGCGCCGTTGGCGGCACCGACGCCACCAGAGCCCTTCATTGCCTTCGCTTCCACTCTGGATGCCCATTTCTTATCGGGTTCCGTCCGAACATCAGACACACAACGCAGTTCCCTTTCCCTGTCGTGGTCACCAGGACCGAACAAAGGAGTCTCTCATGCACCAAGAATCACTCATCACTCAGATGCAAGCCATCTTCGACGCTTTTAAGCGCCTTAATCCTCACGTCCGCGACGCTGATTTCACGGAAGTAGACCTGAATCTCATCCGCTTCTACAGCACCGCCCATTCCAACTTCATCTGGGTGCTAAATCCTTATGGCACACACCTTAACCCGGTGGGCCTGCACGCTCGAGGAAACAACGATGCCATCGCATCTATTGAATGTGCAGAGTCAGCAGGCTACAACTTTGACCTCTACCACATCTCAATCAATCGCGTCAGGCCGATCAGTCCCTCCTCCGGAAAAGAAGCCGCCAAACAACTGCGCTACCAAACGAAAAACCACATCGTGACGCGCTCCTCCGATAAGCGAAATCTTGCAACCACCAAGGTCGAACTCCTCGACCGAGAACTGCACGCAAGAATCGAGATCGCTTCGCTCCCTGTGGAGCAACTGACAATTGACGACCTCGTTGCTCTTTATCATATTGCCATTTGCGAAGCTGTCGACACCGCCCACTCTTTATGGGTTAAACCCCAGGAAATTCTCCTTAACGGCGATGATCTCTACGAGCTGATCATGCGCAAGCAAGCCGCCTCCGCGGATCTTCGACGGGCAGCCTAAAGATCGTCTCGTTGCCGAACCAGAGGTCAGCGCGTCGCGCCGGCCTCTTCTTTCTTTTCTGCATTCTGGTTTGCTAGCCTCGCCACATGAAACACGCTCTCGCTGACCAACTCCTCAGAACGCTGCCTCCATCAACGCCTGGACTCTTCAATCCATGGCACGATCCCTGCCCCTGCGACGCGCATCCGAATGGCCCAAGCTCCAAACGCGCACGATTAGCCCGCCACCTGGACTGCACTCCCGAGTTCATCTTGGTAGGAGAGGCCCCGGGCTATCAAGGCTGCCGCTATACGGGGATCGCTTTTACAAGTGAACGCCTAATTCTAGAGGGCGCTATTCCACGTATTCCGATCACCCATGACCGGCTCTCCTCCCGGCATATTCCCTTCTCTGAACCAAGCGCCACTATCGTTTGGAGAAAGCTATTCGAGAAGGGGCTGCAAGATCGCGTAATCCTATGGAATGCTCTTCAACTTCACCCACATCCCATTGGACAGATATGGGCCAATAGAACTCCGACGCAAGACGAACTAGCTATCGGTCGCCCAGCACTCCGTATCTTGCAATCCGCCTTCCCGTCAGCAGCTTTCATCGCCGTAGGCAAGAAAGCTCTGCATGCTCTTCATTCTGCTCATATCAATGCAATCACAGATCTTCGCCATCCCGCCAACGGAGGGGCTACAAAATTTTCTCTCGGTCTTGATGGCATCCTCCATTCCACGCGAAATTCATAGCCATCTCCCCATGCAAGCGCTCGAAACACGACAAGGATTGCCTTTTGCAATCATAGTAGGCAACGAAACACGACTAACCATCCATCTTCGTGATCCCGATTTTAAAGAGGCATTCTATTCCACGGCGCTCATCTCGCCGGCCGGACTCTGCGAGTCATTCCCGTCATCGTGGGTATGGCCCGACGTCACTTGTGTCGTTTTCACCCGCCTCCACCGATGGGACAAAGCTTCTATAGAGAACAATTTAACCGCTCTAACAGAAGCTGCAGCTTCTCGCAACAGTCTCGTTGTTTTGCACATCGAATTCGAAAGTGATCTGCGTTACCTTGATATCAAAATAGAGCCTCAGTACATCCTCCGGCTTTAACGTTGGCTATTCCTTATTCGCCAGTGTTTCTCCATCCCGATGCAACGCTTTCTTTTTCCGCATCCGCGGAAGTTTCCAGCCGCCTTGCTGCCGCACAATGGAGAACCACAGTGAATATCTCGATCTATCACAAAGCATCACCAGATTTTAGGGCCTACACGACCCCCTTCGATGCAAATAACTTCACTTGCGTCGGTGTCCTGCACACGAGCCTGTCCGGTGATGATGCGCTCGAATACGCTTACTGCAAGACGCAGAATATCGATGGTCCCTGGAACCCATCAAGCCCATGTCGCTCAACGTCCGTCGGGGATGTACTCGAACTCGACGGCAAGCACTACGTGGTAGCGCCTATCGGATTCACGATGCTGCCCGATCCGTCCGATCACGCCACATCAAGGGGCGTTGTCATCTATCACGAGAAAGACGGCGTCTATCTAGGCAGCGCCCTCGGCCTAGCATTCTTTTCTGCCCTCGACCCTGTCGGACAAAGCGAAGCTACCGCCTTTCGTTCCCGTGATGAAGCCGCCGAACACGTTGCATCCTGGCGAACAGGCGACACCGCTAACACAACAGCCTACCGCTTCATCGAAGTGGACGTGACCGACCGAGGGTCCGCTACCATCGACGCTTGCGTTAAGGCCGGCTTGCCAGCTTGGAATCCTGAAGGATAATCTCCCTGTCCGAGATAGCTCTGCACCTCGTGCAGAGCTTTCCCTCCAGCATACCCCCTCTCAAGTCATGTCCAAATTTACCCCTTCTCGAGAAGCTCTATACAGCACACCGCCGTATGAGCTACTGCTTTCAGGTGATGGGCGCACGCTATGGATAAACGCCGAAGACGGATCGTGTATAGCGCGGTTCTCAAAAACGTTCGGAATTGATCTGCATCGAACAGTGACCGAGCAACTTGCTGGCGCGACTCAATGTCTTTTCTGCACGCATCAAAAGCCAACCGAAGATGACTGGGCGAAATTTCGCTACTTGCTAGAAAAGCACTACGACATTGAAATTCCCCCCGTTTTAATCACATTCCCTTAACTCCAGTACTTGGGCGTTCAATCTTCGCTGAGAAGCGAGGATAAATTCGAAGCCCATCCTCCCATCTAGGGACTTACGACTCTGCGGATCCCTAGCCACATTTGGCGCTTTGTCTCCGTAACGTTGTGCATCGTCCTTGCAGTTTCTCCAATGCGGCGACCGAAGGCATTGAACCGAGAGCGGTTTAGTGCATCGCTGCTACAGTTCCTGCCGACGGTGCCTTAGTTTCCGACTCAACCCTCGAAGTCTCCATCTATTTAAGGTGTATCCATGGCTACAACCCATCTTGCAGCTCCCTGGAAAATGACCGTCCCAGTGATTTCGATTGCCCATATGCCGTCCGAAGATGCCTTTCACCACCTTCCCCAAAGATTTACTCGCGTTGCTGAAATTCCTGAAGGGGTTTTTGTCTATGTCGGCACCAACGGTCCGGCCGAATGGGATGCGGTCCATTGGTTTCAGCGAATTATGACCTGGTTCAGGACATCCTACGGCCCCGATCAAAGCTGGATTCGTTTCGATCGCGACGGCGACCAGATAAAAGGCCTTGATGTCTTCGACTGGTAATTTTCCTCACCGAAAGCCGAGCCTCGCTCGGCTTTTTTCGTGCCTGGCAACATATAAATCAGACGGCGCAAAAAAAGAGGCTCTGAACGATGTCCAGAACCTCTTCCAGCTACACAATTTCCTATATGGGATCAGAAGGTACGCCAAATCGACTTGCTTTCAGCGTATCCACTGCACTAGCCACCTTTCGGAAGAGCTCATCGGGAAGCTTCCCGATTTTCGGTGAATCTCCGAATGGTTTATCGCACGGCACCTTGAACCAGTTCGCGTTAAAAGGTAGTTCTCTGATAGAAGAAAGAGAAAACTTTGTCGAAACCTGTAATCCAGTCTTCTTAAATAGCTGGTATCCGTCAACATCGGGGTTAATCAAAAAGTCCCCGGGCTGAAGATCACCTTTGTGTCTCGACGTTCCATACGCAACGCTTAACACATACCCGCTCGCGGTCCGGCGAACCGACGTCACCACCGTGCACCTCGGTTTCCCGGGGCGGCCGGTCGTGCTATCCGGCCACCTCGTCAACACGATCTCACCCACCTGTGGTGCCTTCATTGCTTGCGTCCTCCAATTTCTTCCTGCGGAGAGCAGCGCCGAGCTGCCTAACTTCTTTCCAGTTCTCGCCCAAGAGCGATGTTTCCTCGAGCGTCGGCTCCTTAAGGATAGGGTCGGCAATAACGCCTTCAAACTCAGGCGCATCTTGAGCCCAATTCTCTGCTTCCATTTTAAGTTTGCCCCTCTCGTGTGCAAGACGACTCATGGCCACGTGGATCGCTTCCGTTTCCGAAAGACCCAGCGCGGCAGCGACGTCCTTCCAGGTTTCACGCGTAACCCCGAAAGCGCAATCGCGCTTGCGGAACTTCAGTAGAAGAGACTTGCTACCGTTCTTGCTCATGATTTCCTCCTTGACGTATATATTTAGTATATATCGCGAGCAGGGGGGCGCAAGTAAACGCATCGCTTCGTCCTTGTACCCAGGTTGCGCCACTACATCCGATAAACAGAGGGACATATCTCCTCGCGTCCAACCATGATCCTTACAACGGTTACCGTCGTGCCACGCACGACTCTCGCAGCCTGGCGCTGACGCCCCAGGATCCGCCCAACTGGGCTTTCTCGAAGGAGTCTTTTCAACATGGACCTACAGCTCTTCCAGCGTCTATGCGTGCCACACGTTTCCGTACTCGTTGTGACTGCCGCCTGGATCCTCAGCAACCTCGGCTATCGCCTCCGCACAGTTGCCGGACATCTCACTGAGGACCGCAGAGCGCTAGTGCTCATCTGCAAAGGAATGCGATCTGACAAACCTCGCAGATTCATACTGCCCTTCTACTTAGGCCCCAATGCGATCGCGCATCGCGTGTACTTCATGTCTGTCCTCGAGCAAACGGGGGCACGTCTGACATATCAACTAAACGGACGTGCCAGTCGCGGAACCCGCGAGCTTGCCTACTACGGGCCCTCAGACCGATGCCAACTTTTGTGGTCATCTGACATGACCCACAGGTATCTCGCATCGTGCAACTTCGGCTGGTCCGGAGCGAAGCTCAACGAAATGGCTTCGCATTACCCGGACACCCCCATTCTTCTTCTTGATGACCTGCAACATATCCTGCCAACAGCCGATCAATGCCTCCAGATCTACGAAGCCTTAGAGCACCACCACGGGGCTATCGAGCCTCGCAACCCCGCGTCCAACAAAGACGGTCTGGAGCACACTGGCCTGCAAGTCATCTGCGCCGATCACAACTTAGGTCGGATGCAACTTCGTCTTCGGCCACAAAAGCCTGCAGATCCCCTCGACACACTAGCGGTAGAGCCTTCCATCAACGCCTAGTCACTCCGCGTTTGACCGCTAAGACCCCTACTTACCAAACCGTCACCTAACCGTGTCGGAAACCCCTCGCAAGGAGCTACCATGACTGCCACCTTTCAACGGCGCATCATCAATCTGTCCTACCGTCCCGACGCCCTTCCAGGCTTCCAAACACAGGAGGCCCAGGATGACTACTATCGTGCCTTGGGGCGCATGGTTGCGTTCGGACTCCTTCGGGATCCGAGCGAGGATGCAATCCAAGTGGTTAATGCCACAATCACCGAGCACCCCCTCGAGATCTGCGCCACCTATCATCCGCCGGTTTCTGCTCAGCCTGAGCAATACGAGGACGGTCATCGCAAATACCTCGGAAGCCCTGGGGAGCGCACCGATCACCTGATCTCGGCCATGCTTGAAGATGCACGCAAAGCAGGCACGCCGTTCGTGATGGCTGCTGTGCGTCACAGCGATGGCCAATGGGGTTTCCACAGCTAGAGACCCAGCTTCCCGAAAGGGCCGTCCATTCAAACGTTTTGCCATCTCACGCAAGGTGCTTAACCAGCGACGCGCGTACACCGCCGTGCTTTCAACCCCCGCAAACCTCCCGATCGCCTCGCGACGGGAGGTTTTTTCTCCCCACTGTGACATGCACCGCGTTCGGTTACTCCCTAAAGCGGCCTTTGCGCACCCTGTTTCCGTCCAGGCTGCTCACCCAGCCGCAAAACAGCGCCGTCTCCTTATCTGGCTACGTCGAGCCATCTCCTCACAACGTCTTATCACCCCCTCCCCACGTGTTTTCCCGTGGCGCCACGCCAGCTCTCGTTTGCCACCACCCAACGTCTTTTCTTGAAATCAAAAATCATGATCACCTTGACCTCCACGGAATGCATCGTCCATGAACCTGATGTCCACGGTTTAGAGGCACACATTACCGACGCGCTCTTACGCGCCTTTCCAACTGATCCCGAACACTCCACCCTCGTAATCACACTCATTAGCCGCGACGCTCCTGGCGAAGTGCTCGACGGGCACGCTTTCGAGGGGCGAGAGGGGCTTCTCCAATGGTATGAAACCTCAGTCGGCTACAACCCCGATGCAGCGCGCAAAGAGCCAATGCCCATTCTGGACCTTCTCGATCTTGTTGCTTCCATGCTCCTTCTTTATGAGTGGGATCGCACTACGGCCAATTCTTAAAGGAAATAGAAATGAACCGCAAATCACATGCTTTCTTCTTTGCCGACCTTTACTACTGCGTGGGCTGGCTCCTCATGACCGCCTCTGACCGTCATGAACGCCTTCGTCAGATAGATCCCTCTCTGCTCGAGACGCTTCATCGTGAAGCCTTCCGAGCCCCGAGCAGCACCCCCGGTTTACACAAGTCACATCTACTTGACTCCGTCACCTCGCAGGTGAACGCCTTGTTCGCGAACCGTCCGTCATTGAACGACCATCTCGCCCAAAAAGCTGCTTGGCTTCCTGGCGTTGAAGCGTGGCTAGATGAAGAGGGCAGGGCGCTCATCCAATCTGCACTGTACGCAAACAGGGTATCGAATCTTCCTACCCGTCAGACGCTTTCCACTCTTTTGCCGCCATTCTACCGGCCACTTCTCGAAACGATCCCCGACTATCCAGAGGATATCGTTGATGCCTTCGTCTTCAATACGCTACGATCATTGGCTTCGGCCAACCGCGGTTGCGGCCTGCCTGCCATTCAGGCAGGAATGAAACTTAAGGCCATGAACTCCATGTCGTATCAGAAATTGCGACAGGCAGCGCAACAATCTCCAGACTTCCTGCTATTCATAAGAGCCAACGAAAACACTGTGGCTTCAGGCCCGCAACCCAAGCAAGCCTAAACCCCATTTCTTGAACTCCGTATAGAAATCCGTTCCGCCAAGTTGACGCAACGGTCCTCGATCACTTTATTGAGATCGAAATCAACTCGAAGGAGAATGACGTGCACAAAACTTCTTTCCAAACTGAGAAAGTGGCGACGGCTCGATGGCTAATTCGCTCTACGGACGGAAGCCGGAAAGGCGAAGTGTTCGGCCGATCTGGTCATTACCAAGCTCAGACCATGCGTGGTCGATTCGTCGGCAACCATGCCACCCTGAACGGGGCCGCCGAACTTCTGTTCGAAGGAGCGCAAAATGGCAATCCTTGAACCAGAGCTTGACCATCCCGCATACCACGCCCAAGTCAAGCTCCGCTACTACAACTATCCAGTCTCGGTCTTTCAGGCCGTTACAGATACCGACGCCGCCAAGATACTGCGGTGCCTAAATCCTGAATGGACCAAGCAAGATCACGCGAACCTCGCCCAGCGACACCGGGAAGCGGCCGAACGCCAATCGGAAGCTTGGAGCCGACTGCTCAACGAAGCCGCGGAGCAAACCTTCGGTCGCCCATACCGCGTTACCGACTACAGGGTTTCAGGAATCGCCTGCGACGAATTCTCAGACGCAATGAAAACCCAGCTACGTTTTGCGGCTCATGCCACCACTTACCACAAACGCGCTAGCAGCGCCCATGTCAGAGCAGCTAGAACGGCCCCCAACGCCTTGCAATTGCCGCACTAATTCTTGCCCTTCGGCCCCCCCGCGGGGCCATCTCGTGCAGCAATTCCGATGCCCCACCAAACCCAGCTCTTCGAGCTGGGTTTTTTCTGTTCAAAAGCGTTGAGATATATACTTCTCCCATCATGAGCACGATCATCGCGTGACGCTATTCCGAATGCCAGAAGAACTCTCCAGCACAGCAGGACCGCCGCCCTTTGATAATCGACTCACAATCGAGATGGAGGACGGCACGTTCATTCGCTTCATTACCGATCCACTCGCCTATAACTACATCCATGAGCCCGGACGGATCTATAGACCAGGCATGTTGCCGCCATCCGAGCTCGAGCTTCGCCATGCAGTAAATGACCTCAAGGATGCTCTCCTATATGTTGCAAGCTTCAACGCTCTTGGACGCGCTCTCCTAAAAACACGGTATCAATCAGCTCAAGCTCGTCTACAGCACATCGTCGATTACATTTCCGCTAAGGTTCGCTCTTCTCCTGAGCATCACGCTGCGTTACGCAGGATCTTGAGCACCATGCCTCCAGAAACCTTCGGGCACAAGTTGTTGGGGCAATTTCTCAAACGCTGAACTTCCAGCGTTCCGAGTTCCTTGAAGCCTTCTCGCTCTTCATATCTGAGCCTGTCGTTCCAACTCGCTGCAACGTCTACGTCCTAAGCCAGGATCGGCGCCTTGCCGCTGCTCGCTCATCAATCGGCCGCAGCGTTTCCGGACTTGAATCCGTAATCAGATAAAGGAGCATTTCCCATGCCCAGTCACTCCCAGCATCCGGTTCTCGTCATCATCGATCAGGTCATCGCCGATTTTGACGGGTCAGGCATCTACTCCGCAGGCTGCGCAGGCGCTCTCAACGCAATGCGCCCCCACTGGGCAGCTCGCCTCACCCCGTGCCATTCAGCCACCCACCTCATCAATGATGACCTGGCCGAGACCCAACAGCGCCTCGAGATCATGCGCTCTGAGATCTTGCGTCGTCTTGATGCGGAAACTTCAAACGAAGCCTCCGACCTTCTACCCTTTGATGCCAGTACGCCAACTGACCCTTGGATACTCGTACAACAGGTGGCCTCCTTGTGCGCGGACCTCGAGGACACCTCTGAAGGAGCCGCTCTCACCAGTCCCGCACTCGAACCATCGAACTTGATCGGCCAGATTTCGAAGCAAGCTCGCGCGATGCTCGCAGAGCGAGCCCGAAGGGAAGCGCCCGCGCTATTGCCAGATCATCCGGAGGAGTCCGGCTCTGACTTTATCCTTCGAGCCGACGCCAAGTCCGCTTGGGTCACCGTCGACAACCTTTCCATCCATATCATTCGTCATGGCGATGGTGTGGAGATCATGACTCATCCGAAAGGCTGCGAAGACCAGGATCTGGAAGACAGCTACACCTATTTCGACACCGCCGAAGACGCGCTTGTCGATTTTCATGACGTCGATATAGATGATGTCGCAGAGTGGGTCGGTCTCCACTACCGCCGGAATTTTGAAGCCGAGACCATTGCCGCTCGTCACGACTGGATCCGCCGCTACATCGAGACTCACACAAGCAGTGCCTGTGGCTCTCCCATCGAATCGTAATCTCACCCCAGAGCGTTAAGCTTAAACGCATCGGCTCACCCTAAAGCCCTGTCCGCTTCGCGCACAGGGCTTTTCTCTGTCCGTCGCCCGTCCCAGTCACCGGGCGAGCCCCTGCCTCGCCTCGTTTTCGATTCCACCTTCAGTTCCATACACTACCTTCACACATCAGGAGTTTTTCATGACCACCTGCAAACCCATTCGCCAAGTATCGGCAAACCCTTCCGGACGAGACTTCGTTGTCGGAGACATTCACGGTGCGTTTGGTCTAGTCATCAATGCAATGCAAGCCGTCCGATTTGATCGCAACATAGACCGGCTCTTCACGGTCGGAGATCTGATCGACCGCGGGCCAGAGTCGCATCGCGTACTTGAGTTCCTGACGCAACCCTACGTCTACTCCGTTCGAGGAAATCACGAAGACGAACTCCTCAGCCTATACGCGTCCGGCCCCCCAGACGAAGATGTCCTCGCACTCGCATGCCGATTCAACGGCCTTCAATGGTGGCTAGACATCCCCCATGAACAACGCCTTTGCATCCTCAACGCTCTCTCGCAGCTACCTCTCGTAATCGAACTCGAAACACCTCGCGGCACGGTCGGCTTCATCCACGCCGACGTCCCGCAGGGCATGAGCTGGGGGGTGTTTCGCCGAGCACTTCTCGCTGGAGACGAACGCACTCGGGAAACCTGCCTCTGGGGGCGGTCCCGAATTCACACCCGCGACCAAACGGGCGTGCCAGGCGTCGGTCGCGTTTTCGTGGGCCATACCCCTGACTGGCGAGGTGTTCAGCGATATGGCAATGTCTTTGCGATCGACTCCGCTGCCTGTTTTGGCCAGAACGGTCGAATCCCAGAAGGTCACCTCTCCCTTGTGGACGTGATCATGCGCACCAGTTCACTCACCGCTCCGCGCCTCACGCCCGAACTCCTCATCGAGATCAAGGACTGGGACCCTGTGCCGGATCTGCCCTTCGGCGCCTCCGGCCTGCTATCGCCGACGGCCTGAGGTATCCGACGAGCCGCCATCCAGCCCCGCCGAAATCACTCGCCGGGGCTTTTTTCGGGCTCTATCGGCCCACGTTTGTCCAACCCATCACAAGTCTTTGCCCGAAGTCTCGGGCCCCCTGCCAGCAGCGTGACGCTGCCGGCCCTCTTGCATACTCATCGAAAGGAAACAGCCATGCAGATGACTCTGCTCTCGCTACTCGAAAGCCTGCTCGACGCGGAATGCGCCATCTCGGTCCACCGCGGACTCATGACGACACCCGACGGTCACACGCTCGACATCAACCAAGCCATCCACGGACTCCAGCGCCAGTCCTCAGGTTCTCAACACGACTTCGTAGAGCAAGTCGCAAACCTCAGGATCTGGGGCTACGATCAAGACGACGGTTCGACGTATCTGGAGTGCCCAGAACCATCCGATGGGTATCTCGATTCCCATTGCTGCCTCATGGGCCTCATCGAGCAAGCCCGGGCCCTGCATGCCCCGCGTGAAACGCCGCGCTTGTCCGACTTCGGCCGCGCGCAACAAGGGGAGGGCGCAAAATGACGACGCACGCCTACGATGACAACGTCGTCATCCCGCTCCTCAAGCAAACGCTCCTTTGGGAATCCCCTACATGCCACGCAGCCTCTCCCCGGCCTGGTGCCTTCTTAACTGCTGAAACCGTCGATCTTGCGTATTACGACGTAATCGTGCTTCTGATCTCTGGCGGCAAGGATTCGATTGCCTGCCTGTTACATCTTTTCGACCTCGGTGTTGATCGTAGCAAGATCGAGCTCTGGCACCACCGCGTCGATGGCCACCCCGACGAAGGAAGCACCTTGATGGATTGGCCTTGCGTCGACGCTTATAACCAGGCGCTTGCCGACACCTACGGCCTGCCGATCTACTACTCCTGGCTCGAAGGTGGGTTTGAAGGCGAGATGCTCAAGGAAAACGCAATCAGCAGGCCGCACAAGGTGGAAACACCCTCCGGCCTCATTACCCTCGAGCGTGACCCCAATCGCTCGAAAATCGCGACTCGTCGAAAATTTCCTCAGGTCTCTCCCTCGCTCACAACTCGGTGGTGCTCCAGTGCCCTCAAGATCGATCCGGGACGGCGTGCCCTCAATAACCAGGAACGATTCAACGGCAAGAAGGTGCTGTTCATCACCGGGGAACGCCGGCAAGAGAGTGCATCCCGCTCGAAATACTTCCAGCTCGAGCCCCATGCTTGCGATCGCCGAAAAGGGCGCACGGCACGCCTGGTGGACGCCTGGCGCCCCGTCCTCGAGTGGGATGAAGAGCGAGTGTGGGACGCGCTGCGCCGACACCGCGTCATCGCTCCCGTGCCTTACCGCCTTGGATGGGGCCGGTCAAGCTGCCAAACCTGCATATATAACGGGCCCCGCATCTGGGCAACCCTCAGAACCTACTTCCCGGAGAAGCTGGAACCCATCGCGCGATATGAGCGCGAATTCGGCGTAACCATTTCGCGCTCACGGCGCGACGTCATCACCATCGCACAAGAAGCGCGGCCATTCGAAATAAACGATCTCGAAGCGCTTGAACAAGCGATGCGCACCGCCTACACGCTCCCGATCCTTGCAGAAACGGACGCTGAATGGAAACTGCCAGCCGGCGCCTTTGCACGAGAAGGCTGCGGATCCGACTAATAACCCCTCCACCCTGAGCAACCGTCGGTTGCCAGGGTTTCACCCTCGACGAGGAACATCATGTCTCAATCGCATTTTCGGGCTCCTTCGCCCCAAGCCCCACATTACGTCTTCTGGCAACACCTCAAAGCCGGTGGGCGCGTCTGGCGTAACGATCCTTTAAACAACGTTGCTGAATGGATCGACTTGGCCAAGCTTGAAGGAGATCCCAACAAGATCGTCATCTACGGATATCAGAACCTCTCCTTCCAAGGGCCGACCATAGACACAACCCTGCCTCTATACGACTCAGACGGCTATCTTCACACCTTCGTGGCTCGTTCCCACACCCAGATCGTCACCAAGCTCTATGGCCTCTTCGCAATCTGGAACGCGGCGACAGGAAAGCTCCTCTGGCCTCAGGAAGACGACTTCTACCTGTCCAACATCCCTCTATCGAAACAAGCGTTAGCCCAGCGCAAAGAGCAGGGCGCTCGAGTTCTCTCTGAACTCCGAACTC
>ERZ761607.972-NODE-972-length-39912-cov-5.605264_pt1 | contig 39912 bp, 26 predicted proteins | sample MGYA00511164_ERZ761607 | MGnify/ENA primary metagenome ERZ761607 (study PRJEB28899, sample SAMN02445080) | bioreactor sludge metagenome | biome: EBPR sludge | place: Australia: Brisbane, Thorneside Wastewater Treatment Plant | collected 2011-06-22 ...
AGGGCTATTCCTACGCCGAACTGGGCAAGTCCGAACAAGCCCTGGCCTGTTTCCGCCAAGCGGTGGAGCAAGACCCCACCCAGCCCCAGGCGGTCTACAACCTCGCCCTGCGGCAATGGCGGGCGGCGGAAATCGATGATCTGGAGGTACTGCGGCGGCTGCAAAACTGCGAGCGCAACCCGCGCAACGCCCCGGAAACCCTGGCGGAACTGACCGCCCTGATCCACGCCGAGCGGGCCGACTGGGAAGCGGCGCAAGCGCGTTTGCAGGACTATCCGGGGCGATTCACCGCCCTGTTCGGCGACCGGGAGGCGAAACCGCAGTGTCTGCGTAGCATCTCGATCGGGTATGAGTTTATGGCCACTGCCGTGGCAATGACGGCTGACGGGCGGTGGGCGCTGTCGGGGAGTCGGGACAAGACGCTTAAGCTCTGGGATTTGGAAACGGGTGAATGCCTGCGCACCCTGGCCGGGCATACGGATGAGGTCACTGCCGTGGCGGTGACGGGCGATGGGCGACGGGCGCTGTCAGGGAGTCGGGACAAGACGCTTAAGCTCTGGGATTTGGACACGGGCGAATGCCTGCACACCCTGGCCGGGCATACGGATTGGGTCCGCATCGTGGCGCTGACGGACAACGGGCGACGGGCGCTGTCGGGCAGCAGGGATCAAACTCTCAAGTTTTGGGACCTGGAAACGGGCGAATGCCTGCACACCTTCGGGTATTGGATTACTACTATGGCGGTGGCGGGCGACGGGCGGCGCGCACTGTCGGTCAGCAAAGATCGCTTCCGACTCTGGGATTTGGATACGGGCGGGTGTCTCGCCCTACCCGATCTACTGCATACACAATGGACCGGGTATTCGATGAACACTACCACTGTAGCGCTAACGCGCGACGGGCGTCAGGCGTTGTCGGGGGGTAGTGATAAAACCCTCAGATTCTGGAATTTGGAAACGGGTGAGTGCCTGCGCACCCTGACCGGGCATACGGAGTCGGTCAATACCGTGGCGATGACGGGTGATGGGCGATGGGCGCTGTCGGGCAGTGCGGATAAAACCCTCAAGCTTTGGGATTTAACTAGCGGACGGTGCTTATGCACTCTGACCAGGGATAAGTGGTCGATCTCTACCGTGGCGGTGACCGTTGATGGACGGCGCGCGCTGTCGACCGGGGATAGTAACCTCAAGCTTTGGGATCTGCCCCCCGTCACTTATCAGGTTGTCCTCCAGTTGGCCCCCCCACAAAGCTTCGCTGAAAAACAACGAGCCTGTATCGCCTTGCAGCAGGCATTGGCCCAAACCGATACCCGCTTGGCTCGAAATGATTTCCGAGGCGCACATGCCGCCCTGCTAACCGCTTGGCAGGAAATGGGGTTCCGGCCTGACGCCGCGATTCAAGAACGTTATGGCCGGTTAATTCGTCACGGCAGGATTTCTGCCCCGAGGGCGATCTATCCGGTGAAAACCCTGGTCGGACATAGGGATTCGGTCCGAACCGTGGCGATGATGATCGATGGCCGACGGGCGCTGTCGGGTGGTACGGATACCCTCAAGCTTTGGGATTTGGAAACGGGCGAATGCCTGCCATTGCGCGCCCTGAACGAGGGGAGAAATGCCGCCATAGCGATGACGAGCGACGGACAGCGCGCGTTGTCTGGAACGGAGAACAAAACCCTCAAATTTTTTGACCTGAAATGGGACGCGTGCTTGCGCACCCTGACCGGGCATACGGATTCGGTCAATGCCGTGGCGATGACGGGCGATGGGCAGCGCGCGTTGTCCGGAAGCAGGGACAAGACCCTCAAACTCTGGGACCTGGAAATGTGCGTATGTCTGCGCACTCTAACTGGGCATACGGCTGAGGTTCGCGCCGTGGTGGTGACAAACGATGGGCGGCGGATGCTGTCGGGGAGCCACGACAAGACCCTTAAGCTCTGGGATTTGGAAACCGGCGAATGCCTGTGCATCCTGACCGGGCATACGGATTCGGTCAATGCCGTGGCGATGACGGCCGACGGGCAGCGCGCGTTGTCCGGAAGCAGGGACAAGACCCTCAAGCTCTGGGATTTGGAAGCCGGCGAATGCCTGCGCACCCTGACCGGGCATACGGATTCGGTCAATGCCGTGGCGATGACGGCCGACGGGCGACGGGCGTTATCGGGCGGGGATCAAACCCTCATGTTCTGGGACATGGAAACGGGTAAATGCCTACGCACCCTGACCGGGCATACGGATTCGATCAATGCCGTGGCGGTGACGGCCGACTGGCAACGGGTGCTGTCGGGAAGCGCGGACAAGACCCTGATCCTCTGGCAGTTGGCTTGGGAGTTGGAGTTTCCCGAAGCACCCCCGCGGAACAATCCCAGTGAGGAGCAAGGCAAGACGATTGCCCTAAAAAAAGGCCGCCGACTGTCCCTGAGCCAGGAAGCGCCGGACCTCAAGAAAGTGACCATCGGACTGGGCTGGACTCTCCGGGTCGGCGATGGCGTGGAATGCGATGTCGACGCCTCGGCGTTCCTGCTTGACCTCGACAGCAAGGTGCGTTCGGACGCCGATATCGTGTTCTACAACCAGCCGCAATCCGCTTGTGGTTCGGTGCAACTGACTGACGCCGACCCCGGCGACGGCGACAAGCGGGCGCTCGTGGTCGATCTGGACCGCGTGCCGGCGGATGTGTGGAAAATCACCTTCACCCTGACCATCCACGAGGCCGAGCAACGGCGGCAGAACTTCGGTCAAGTCAACAACGCCTACCTCCGGCTCGTGGATGCCGACACGAATCGGGAAGTCGCCCGCTACGACCTGGGCGAGGACGCCACGACCGAAACCGCCCTCATTTTCGGCGAACTCTACCGCCACGGCGGCGAATGGCGGTTCAGCGCGGTCGGCCAGCGCCATGCCGGCGGGCTGGCGGCGCTGTGCCAGCGGTATGGCGTTGAAGTTTAGGAGGCGTCAACCCCCCGCGCGATCAGGCCGGCGCGCAAATCCACCGCTCCGCCAGTTGCCGATAAACCTGGCAGCGGAATCCCGCCAGGGCCGGGACCGCGTCTTTCTCCGCCAGGGCCGGACAATATTCCGGACACTCGCGGACGCAATGATGGATATTGACGCACCCCCAGCATGGCGCGGGAATTCGCAAGGCACGGCGGCGCAGTTCGACGATGCGGTCCTCATCCAGGACCAGCCCGGCGCGTCCCGTAACCTGTCCCAGGGACGTTGCTCTTCCTGGGGCATCACGCCCGTTCGTACTCAAGAAACAGGCGCTGACTCCACCATCGGGGGTCAGTTGCAGCACGTCGCGCAGCACGTTGCAATAAGGTCCATGGATTTCGCCCAGGCGCACGCCGGAGAGGCCGAGTTCGCAACCCAGCCGGGCCGCTAGTCGCCGCGCCGCCAGGAACGCCTTCACGAAGGAGGCCGCGTCTTCCGGGACGAAGCCGGTCCCTGGATGGCCGCCAGCCCGATAAACCGGCTCGAACCGAATCGCTCTCGCCCCCAGCGTTTCATGAAGGTAGCGGACGATTGCGGCTTGATGATGAACGGTCTCCGGCGTGATGGTCGCACGCGCGACAAACGGCGCACCGATTTGAGCCAACACGCGGGCGGTGCGCGCCACGATGCCCGCCGTTCCCACACCGCGAGCGGTCGGGCGCTGGGCGTTCTGAATCGCGGGCGGGCCATCGCAGGACAGCCCGATCAGATCGAAATGCCGCGCCAGCCATTCCGCCCTATCTGCCGACAAGACCCCGTGGGTTGCGATATAGCCCCACCAGCCGATGCCGCGCGTTGCCGCCACCCGCCGCGTGAGGACAACCAACCGTTGCAACAAATCCCAGTGCAGGGTCGGTTCCCCGCCGCCGTGCAGCACCAGCGTGAACGGTTTGCCGCTTCTGGCGCAATGGTCGGCGACGATCCGGGCTGCTGGCTCCACGATCTCCGCCCGGATGACGGGTAATACGGCGTCTCGCTCATGGCCCTGGCGCGGGTGCCGTTCGTTGCTTTTGCCCTCCAATCGGGCGGGCGCGGCAAAACAGTAGGAACAGCCGAGATGGCAGCGGTTGCTGAGGTAGACGGTGAGGCACACTGGCGCGAAGGGCGCCTCGGCCAGCTTTTCCCACGCCCGTCGCGCCTGCCGGGCTTGAGCGGTCAGGGCGGAGGCCAAACCGGCCAGCGCGGGTTGCCATGGTCGGTCCGAGACGAAAGCGGCTTGCAGCCGGTCCGCCTCCTCCTGGGTCACCCGGTACACATGGCCCGGTGCATAGAGGCGCGCTTCCGCCCCTTGATCCAGGCGGAAAATCGGTAACTCGGGATGTATCCGGGTGGAGTTCATCCGCCATCCGCCGCGTCGTTCAAGGCGTCGTCGGGATTCTGGGCGAGCCGTTCCATCGCACTCCGATCACCTAGCAGTTCGCGATGCACGGCGGCAAAGCCAAGGTCCCGCAACAGCCGGCCGGCGGTGATCAAACGGGTTTGAATGCAAAAGTCGGCGTATTTCCGGTCACCGCCGCCGGGCGGATTCACATGGCAGCCGCCGGCGCAGGTGTATTGACAAAAGCAATGCTCGCAACGGGGTTTGTCGGCGGCGAGTCGGCGAACCTTCGCCAGGGCATCGGAAAAAAGGGTCGCTCCCCGGCCGGGGCGCAACTGGCCGATGTCCAGGTTCAAGCCGCGTTGCCGCCATTCCTCGGGCGGAAGGTAACAGGCGCTCAGGCGGCCATCCGGCGACACGATGACGGCGTCCTTGCCCACCGGACAAAACGACAGGCGAGGAACGCCGGTTTCGGCGGCGGCGTATACGGCCTTGATGCTGGTCGCCTCGGCGAGTCGAAAGACGCGCTCGGTCTGTACGGCGAATTGATAGGGATCGGGCGGCGCGAGGCCGGCTTGCCTGGTCAACTCGCCGGGCGTCAGGGTTTCGAAGTTGATCGTGGCCGGATTGAAGGACTCGATCATCCAGCGGGCGATCCGCTCCATCTCGTTCACGGATTCCTGGGTGACGCACATCCGCAGACATAATTCCAGGGGCATTTCGCTCAACGCGCGGGCGTTGCGTTCGACCGTCGCGGAACTGGGCCGCCCGTTGGCGACCGGGCGGTAGTGGTCCTGAAACGCCGGCGGCCCGTCCAGCGACAGCACCACCCCGTCGAAATAATCACCGATGAAGCGGCGCTGGCGTTCGTTGAACAGGCCGTTGGTCGAGGCATCGAACCAGGGGGTCAAACCGTGCTGGCTCGATACGGAGCGCGCCCGATGGACGACGATTTCGACGAGGTCCTGGGCAAGGAACGGTTCGCCGCCGAAGAACTGCACGGGGAATGTGCTTTCCCCGGCCTTGGCCCGTTGCCCGGCGGCCCAGTCGACCGCGGCGGTGGCCAGTTCCGGCGGCATGACGTCCCGCCGCGCCGCCGGCCCGCCGAAGTTGCAGTACAGGCAGTTCATGTTGCAGCCGCGAGTGGGAACGATGCCCAGGAGGGTGGGTATCAACTCACCTTCGAGGGGGCGCGGCGGATGAGCGGGCGCGGCGTGGATCCAGTCGCACAGTTCCCCCAGTTCGCCGGGTAGATGCTGATCGCGCCGTTCCCGCAACAGCCGCGCCGCGCTTCGGTTGAGCAACGCCGCCGCCCCGTGGAGCGGGGCATACCACAACCATCGGTCGAGCACCGGCAGGAGAAAAGCCGTGCGGGTCACGGGCGAACCACCGCTGGATTGCGCCGTGGTGGGGCGGCGCGGCGCGGGTCGGGGAACGTCAGCGCCGGGTTCGGCCAGTTGGCGGGCTTGCGCGATCATGTTGCCGACGAACCAACTGCCTTCCTGCGTGGTGGTCCAGGCGGAGCGCCCTTCCGATGGCAGCAGCAGTTGTCGGGCTTGCCAGAAATCGAGGATTTCGGCGAAGGTGGGATAGTGCGACGCGACCCGCTCCAAGGTCGGCGGTTGGACGCGATGCGCCAGCAATTCCCGTTCCAGGTCGCGCAGGGTTTCCAGTGAATCGTCGTACAGCACCGCCCGGTCGATGGGGGAAGCGCCGGCCTGGATGGCGGCGTAATAGTCGGGCAACAGTCGATTGCCGTAGTACAACCGCCCCGCCGAACCGTGGGCATAAGGACCGATGGCGATGCAATCCTCGCCTCGGGCGGGATGGGTGTAGTACCGGTTGTCTTGCTGGGAACGAGCGAATTGGCCCAGGTGGATGGGGCGCAGACCGACCCGCTCCATGAATCGCCAGACGATAGTCCAGAGCCGGTAATTTCGCTGGCTTTGAGCTTGATGCCGGCGGGCGGTCAGTTCTCTTCCCTGGCGCTGCCGAAGTTCGCAGAGGGAGAACATCCGCACCCCGGCGTCGTACAGCCGGCGCAGGTCGTCGCGAAGGATGGCTTCGGTGGAGTCGGCGAAGCCGATGATCAAATCCACCGAACAATGAAAACCCCGTTGCTGGAGAAAATGAATTTTCTCGATGGCCGCCTCGCCGGATTCGTGGCGGCGGTAGTGCTGGCGCAGGCGGTTGTCGAGGGTTTGAATGCCGAGGTGAATGCGCTGGAACCCGAGATCGGCGAGCGCCGCGACCACTTCGGGGTTCAACGCGGAGGTGGTGGTTTCCAGCGCCCATTCGCACGTTGCCGGGTTGCCGAACGTTGCCCGCAGGGCGCGCGTCAGGGCGGCGAAGCGCGTCAAACCGAGGTGAAGCGGGGTGCCGCCGCCAAAATGCACGGTCGTCGGCCCGTGGCCGCCATGGGCTTGGGGATGATCGGCAATCGCCTGACAAACCCGTTCGAGATATTCGTCCAGCACGGCGTCGGCCCGGCCCCGCACCGCGCGGGTGTAGAGGGCGCAGTAACGACAGATCGAGGCGCAAAAGGGGACGTGGACGTAGACGCAGTAGGGGCGGGGTTCAGTCCTGGAGCGTTCCCGCGGGGCGAGCAGGTATTGCCGGGCGGTTTCGCCGTCCAGGATTCGGTCCGCCTTGAACCAGGGCTGGCTTTCGAGGCGCTGTGCGAACGGTGGACAATCTCGCGACTGGGAAGGTCGCGTCGCGGCCATGATTTCCGAAGCGCGGACAATCCTTGCCATCAGCCTGCCCCAGATTCCACATCCGCGAGCGATTGGGCCGGGTGGCAGACCGCGCGGCGAGCCAAGGTCAGAAACAGGGTTTTCACCCGCGAATAGACCACCGCCTCGGTGGAATCCTGGCCGGCAAGCTGCCTGGCGATTTGTTCCAGCGTGAGATCGCGATCAAAAAGCTTGAGGATGGCAAAATCCTGGTCCGTCAACCGCAACAGTTCCACCAAGCCGCCGGTGTCGTCGCTTTCGACGCTGAAGGACGCTGGGTTCAACCGATAGTCGATGCCGCCGCTGAATATCGGGATGATTTGGCGCAGCACCGAATCGGGGAACCGGTCGAGTTCCGAAAGTCGCATTTGAGGTCTGCCCTGAAGTTCTTCATGCACCACGGAGAGATACTGCGTCGTTTGCGAAAGGAGGCGACGAAAAAAGACCCGGCGGGAGGGGTCGACCGGTTGGCCGTTCATCGGGTCGTTAGCTCGGATACCAATAATGACCGCCAGAACTGGTACTGATCGTGTCGCAGGTGCAAATGGTGTTGCAGGTGCAAACCGTGCCCGAAAATTGCTGTTTGTGGCCTTGGGGCAGGGAAAACCTATACGTTCCAACTGAAATGGTGTCGCAGATGCAAACCACGCCCGCCGGGAGCGCCGCGCTGGCCGCGACGGTGATCGTGTCGCAAACGCAGACGGTTTCCCTCCCCGGATAATGGATCGCCCCCGCCACGCAATTACAGATGCAGGTGGCGCCGGGCGGCAGCGGAGTTTTACAGGGTGCCGTCACGATATTGGGTCCCATCTGCCGGTAGGTCTTGGCTTGAGTGCCCGCCGCCGTGGCGTCGGGATCCCAAAGACATCGGCTTGACTCTCCTCGGGGCAGCGTCCACAACTGGATGGCGCCATCGGTGCTGCCGGAGGCCAGCAACTTGCCAGCGGGATCGAAGGCGAGGGCGTTAACCCCGCCCGAACGCCCCGCGAGGACGGTCAAGAGTTTGCCTTCGGGCAACGCCCACAATGTGATGATGCCGTGATCGCCGCCGCCGGAGGCCAGCAGCTTGCCGTCGGGGCTGATGGCGAGAGAGAGGCTCCGCTCCGAGCGCAGGGTGGTCAACAGGTTACCTTGGGGCAACGTCCACAGATTGATGCTGTTGTCGGCGCCGCTGGAGGCCAGCAGCTTGCCGTCGGGGCCGATGGCTAGGGCGGTAATCCGGCCCAAATGTCCGGTGAGGGTGGTCAAAAGCTTGCCGTCGGGCAGCGCCCACAGCTTGATCGTCTTGTCTCCGCTGCCGGAAGCCAGCAACTTGCCGTCGGGACTGATGACGACGGAGACCACCCAGGCGGTTATCGAGTTTCCATGCCCGGTGAGGGTGGTCAAGAGCTTGCCTTCGGGTAGCCCCCACAGCTTGACGGTATTGTCCCGACTGGCGGAAGCCAGCAGTTTGCCGTCGGGACTGACGGCGACGGAGGTAATCCAGCCCGTGTGCCCACCGAGAGTGGTCAAGGGTTTGTCCTTGGGCAAGGTCCACAATTTGATGGTGCTGTCGGCGCCGCCGGAGGCCAGCAACTTGCCGTCGGAGCTGAAGGCCACGCCGGCAACTCCCACCGACCCGCCCGAGTGTCCGGTGAGGGTGGCCAGGAGCTTGCCTTCGGGCAGCGCCCAGAGTTTGATGGCGCCATCGGCGCCGCCGGAGACCAGCAACTTGCCATCGGGGCTGAAGGCAAGGGTATTGACCGGTTTTTTATGCCCCTTGAGCTTGGCGCCGGCGCACCCTTCGCCCTTGACCTCCACGGCCGGCTTAGCCCCGGTCTGGCCGGTCTGAGGTTGCGAGGATTCGGCTTTCATCGTCGGTTGCTGGCCCGAAGCCTCGCGGCCGCTGGCGGAAACCAGCGCCCCCGCCGCCAGCCCGCCCAAGAACGTCCGGCGGTCGAGCGCGAAGCCTTCTCCCCGTTTCACCACGCCGTAGACTTGCGGTGGTTCCTCGTCATCCGGTAACACGGGCTGTAGCCGGTCGTCTTTTCGTTCCTGACTCATGATCACGCCTCGCAAAGTGGTTGTTCCATCGACACCCCCCGCCAAACTCCATGGCCGGCGGCGATGTAGCGCACGAGCAGTTCTCGGGTAATCCATCGGTTGAGGTCGCACCGCGCGCCGAACCGGCGGTGTCCATCCCCATCCGGGGACAAGGTCTTGGGCGGACAGTCGCCGGCGCAGTGCCAGTAACAGAAACAGTCCCGACAAAGCGCACGGCGTTCGGCGATCCGGTCTTGCAGTGTTTTCCGGGCCGTGGGTTCGACGACCAGGCGACCGTCCGCGTCGAGCGATCCGAAAAAGAACGCTTCGGCCAGCGGATGCTCCCGGCCGTAAACCTCGTAACAGGCGCTCAATCCGCCGTCCGGCGCCACGATCAGGGCATTGTCGACCGCCTGGCAAAACCGGTCGGTGATGACCCAGGGACGCGCGCCGGAGTAATACAAATGGCGACCGCTGGCAAAGGCCACGTCATGGGCCGCCAGGAACGCCGTCGCGAACCGGCGGTTGTCGTCGAGCGCCCCATCGTTGTCATGCGCCCGTCCATGGTCGAAGGCCGGCTCCACCTGAAACGTGCGGCAGTGGGTCTCGCGGCAGAGAAATTCAATGGCGGACGGGAGTTGCTCGATCCCCGCATCGGTGACGGTCATCCGAATTCCATAGGGAAATTCGCGCCGATCCATGGCCTGGATCGTTGCCATGACCACTGGAAAAGAGCTTTTCCCCGACGACAGCGGCCGTTGCCGATCCTGCAACGTCTGGGTTCCGTCGAAGGAAAGACTGACCTGGTCCAGATGATCCAGAATCCATTCGCGCTGTCGTCGGCTCCAGTAACCGTTGCTGGCGACCGTGATCTCACAAGGAAGCGTCTTGGACCTGGCGTGGCGGACAAGCTTGTGGAAGCTGCCCCGAGCCAGCGTCGGCTCGCCCCCACCGTGGAATCCGAGGGTGAAGGACTCCCGACCGCTGTCCAGCGCATTGCGGCAAACGAGGTCGATCGCGCGCCGACCGAGTTCGAACGGCAATTCCTGGACCGGTCTTTCCCCGCCGAAGGCGTAACAGTAGATACAGCGGAAATTGCAGGCGGAAGTGAGCAGGCACACGGCGACCGTTGGCTTGAAGGGTGCTTCGGTGGAAGTCGGCGGGGGCATTGGCGGATCCGGCTCCAGAAAGCCGATGGTTTCCAGGAAGCGGAAAACGTCCGGAGCCCTCGGCAATCCAGCCGCGCCGGGATGATGCTGCAGTTCGGCGATTATGTTGACCAATGCCGCGTTAGCCATGAAGGCCAGCTTCTTCAACGGCCGGTAGACCAGGTACTTCCCCTGATAGGGCATCACGTAAACGAACATCTTTCACCCTCGGGGATGGGTCGAGCTTTTCTCCACTGGCTTCATGATCCACCGCCCGGGTCGGCATGGAATTGTTGCGCCCGTTGCGCCGGTTGGAAACCCGCGCGCAACCTGCGGCACCGCCGACAGCTTTCGAGATGACGCTGTTCGACATCCGACGCTTCCTCGCCATCGCCCTGGGACAATTCCCGCAAGCGGTTGAAGGACAGACACTCCGCCGTCGCTACGCGGCGCTCCAGCTCCCGGCGGGTGTGTTCTTGCCAATCGGCGAATACGCGCTCGAAATACGCATCACTATTCATGGTCCGATCCTCTTGAGCTGCTCGCCGTCCCTCGGCCATCGTGTTCGAAGCATTCCTTGAGCTTCCGCTTCGCGGCCTTGAGGATGTTACCTACCCCACCGACCGTGTTAATACCCAAGCTCCTGGTGTAATTGACGATCTCCCTGATCTTTTTCTCTTCTTCGGCGGCGAGTGTTTCCGCCGCATCCACGTCGCTCCAACCCATCTCCTTCAACAACTTCCACACTTCAGCGTCCGGCAGATTGCCCGGAAACCGCAACACGATGACCAGACGCTCTTTGGGCCGAAGTTGGCGGATGCACTCCCGTAGCACGACATACTCCGCTTCTCGCACCAGTTCTTCGATCGAGCCTGGCGACGCCAGGTTCGATTTGCTAATCACGTCCGAATTCATCGGATCCCACGGTCTGCCTTTTCTCAGCGCATCGAACGCCGCGTTACGGGCGCAGGTAATCAGATAGGCGCGCACGGCACCGGGTCGGCTTACATCCAAATCGGTCAGGCATCGGTAGATGGCGATAAACGCCGACTGCATGGCGTCCTGGGCGTCGTCCCAGTCCAGCAGCAGGCCATAGGCGATCTTCAGCAACCGCCGCTCGTGCCGCCTGAAAATCGTTTCGAAAGCTCGCGAATTCCCGTTTCGGGCCGCCAGCAGTAAATCCTCATCGGAAAGATCGGGGTCAGGACGCGCGGATTCCACGGTTCCTCCTGTCGGGTTGGAGTCAAGGCGTCAATTTACCTTATTTCTCCTCCCTTGAGTTCCCTCCTGTGACAGGTGCTTGAAGGCGCGGCTTGGAAATCCCGCTCGCCGGGCTGGAAGCGCGCCACCCATCCGAAACCGCGCGCGGCGTTCTATTCGGGTAAACGCGCCAATCCCGATTTTTTCATGTGGCCGTTCAGATCCACTGGCGGTTTCGCCCCGTATCGATGGGTTTCGTTCCTCAACCCATCCGACAACCCATTGTTCTTTCGCAGGATGGGTCGAGCGTAGCGAAACCCATCGCCGTGCGGGACGAGAAGGGTCCGAACGGTTGCTTTTTCATCTCGAACGAAGGGATCGACGGTTTTTATTTTCGTGGATCGCAGGCGTGAAAAAAACGCGAGTGGCGCCGTTGTTGAGTCATGGACCGCAGCTTCTTCGTATGGCAATCGTTCACTCCTCTTTGTCACCGACGAAAGAGAGAAGTTGAGAAGCGAGGTATGAATTTATGTCGCCGAGATGGACCGTTTATGTCGATTCATTCAAGGGCTATAATATTGATGATACGCTTTGATTCGTCGGTTACGAACGAGTTTGCGCGAAAAAGTCGAGCGATTAAGTCGGTTATTCAACCCTCTTCCCAACTCACCCCCAGAAGATTCCCCGAATAAGGAAGCTGTGATGGCCCTGCAAAAAACTCGAAAAATGCTTGAAGAGTCCGATGAACAGGAACCCTTTGAGTTGATTGGTCATCTCGGGAGAGGAGGGTTCGCTGAAACCTACAAGGCGCGCGTCCTGGACGAAGAACTTAAAGAAGAATTTGGCAGCGATATCGTCGCCTTGAAAATACCGCTCGACCGCCAAAAGGAGCGCGTTCTGCGACGTGAACTGGAGATGAACGCCGTACTCCACGTCCGTTTGCGTAAAATTCAGTCGGTCAATCTGGTCCGCTATCTTGGCTTTGCCGTGTTCCGTAATTCCATCGTCATGGTGATGCAGTTTGTGTCGGGTGGAAGTCTGCGGAAAGTTCTCGGCAGGATCGGCGCGCAAAGGCCGCTACCCATCGACCAGGCGGTTCGAATTACCGAGGGAATCCTTGCCGGTCTCGTCATCCTTCACAAAGAGCAAATATTCCATCGCGATATCAAGCCCGAAAATATCCTGCTCGATGGCGATACGCCGATGATCGCCGACCTCGGGATCTCACGGATGCTTGATTCAGATGAAATCGCCATCACAACGGCCGGAACGCCGTACTACATGTCTCCCGAGATCTGGCGTGGGGGCGCTTCTTTCCCTTCGGACATCTGGTCGCTGGGCGTCACGTTCTACGAAATGGTCACCGGGCAACTGCCGTTTGGTCGCGGCAGAATGTCCGACAGCGGCGAAATGCCGATCGGGCGCGTACTTGAGGAAATCTGTCGCGCGGAACCGATACCCCCGAAGGACTTGCGCCCCGACCTGCCGCAATCACTCAACGACTTCATTCTTCGATCACTGCAACGCGATCCGAGTCGGCGCGGCGGCGCCGAGGAGATGCTCGATGCGCTGCGAACAGCGCGTGGCCGCTCGACCGATGACGAAATCGAGCATGAACTGGGGTCCATTCGGGTGCAAATCAGCGCGATGAAATCGCCGGCCGATGTCGCCGACATTGAGGAGCGCCTCAAGGAATTGCTGGAGAAATGCCCGAATCAGCCCAGAATTCATCAACATTTGGGCGAATTTTACAACCGATGCCAGCGTTATCCGGAAGCGATTGCGGTCTTCGAAAAAGGTATTCAAACGAATCCAGACAATGCGCTGTTGCATTGGGATCTCGCGCTTGCCTTGCAAAGAAAAGGACAGAAAAAGAATGCCGCGCGACATTTGGAACGGGCGATCGCGCTTGGGCTGGACGCCAGCCTGCACCGTCACGCTTCAATCCTGCTTAAGGTTCTTCAGGGTGGTTAAAAATGCCATTTACCATTCCCTTCATCGCCTTGTCTCGAAACGACGACCCGTTCGCAATCGATGAAACGCCGATCCCATTGCATGCATGGAGCGGCCAGGAATCCGATCCGTTGGCCGATCTTGAAAGCGATATTCGCCGCTTGCTGCGCGAACGGGCCGAAGCGCGCTTCGCCGTCGACGAAGCGCGCAAGCAGAACGAGCAGATCCAACGTCAGTTTCTACTGGAGGCGCTCGATGTTCTCGATGCCTTCGACCGCGTCTTTCGCAATATTCACCAAAAGGAAGACCAGATCACCAAACAGATGAAAATCTGGATCAACAATTTCCGCACCGTGCGCCGCATGTTGGAAAAGATGCTGACCGAGCATGGCGTCACACCGATCTTGAATCTGGATGGCGGATTCGATCCGGTTTGGCATCGCGTCATCGAAACGGTGAACGATCCTTCACAACCCGATGGCTTCATTGTCGAGCAGGTGCGGTGTGGTTATCTCTGGAACGGAACGATCTTGCGCAAGGCTGAAGTGATCATCGTCCGCAACGATGACGCCAATGTCATGAGTCAAACCTGAACCTGAAAATCGAAGGGGATGAAACGATGGGAAAAATGGTGGGAATCGATTTGGGAACCACGAACACGGTGGTTGCGATCATCGACGGGCCGCGGCCTCGGGTGCTGGACAGTCAGGAAGGCAAGCCGCAGATTCGGTCGGCCGTCAGCCTGAAGAAACGCAAGGGCAGGAAGGGCGACCCGGGGACCGAGGAGATGCTGGTGGGCGACGCGGCGGTCGACAACTGGGGGATGGCGCCCAAGGACACGGTGCTGTCGGTCAAGCGACTGATGGGGCGGGGCGTGGCCGATCCGGAGGTGCAACGGATTCGCCAGCGGGCGACCTATGCGGTGGTCGAGCCCAGGGATGGCACCAGGGACAGCGTTCGGGTGGTCATCGGCGGCAAGCAATACTCGCCGATCGAGGTGTCCGCGATGATCTTGCAAAAGGTCAAGGAAACCGCAGAGTTCCGGCTGGGCGAACCGGTGACCCACGCGGTGATCACCGTGCCGGCCTATTTCAGCCAGATTCAGCGGGACGCGACTCGCAAGGCCGGTCTCAAGGCGGGGTTGAAGGTCATCAAGGTTCTCGACGAACCGACGGCGGCGGCGGTCGCGTTCGGGGTGGAATCGCCCGATGAAAAACCGCGCACGCTGGTCGTCTATGACCTGGGCGGGGGCACTTTCGACGTGTCGGTCCTGATGATGGCCGGCAATGTGTTCGCCCCGTTGAATCTCGAAGGCGATATGTGGCTGGGCGGCGACGACTTTGACCAGAAGATCATCGATCACGCGCTCCAGCACATCAAGAACGAATACGACCTCGACCCCAGCCAGGACGGCCGGTTCATGGCCGAACTGCGCAAGGCGGCGCAAACCGTCAAGGAACGGCTGACCGCCGCCAATAGCGCCGACCTGCTCATCACCGGCCTGTTGCGCGACGACGACGACAACCTGCTCGATGTCGATCTGGAAATCACCCGCAAGGAATTCGAGCGGATGATCGTTCCGCTGGTGGGCCGCTATCGGGAATGCGCCTGCGGCGCCGCGAACCTGCGCGAAGACACTCGCTGCGCCCAATGCGGGCAGCCACTGCGCGGTCCCGAGCGGGTCGGCAAATCGCTCCAGTTGGTTCACGATGCGATCCAGAACGCCAGTCTGACCGCCGATCAGGTCGACTACGTGCTGATGGCCGGCAACTCGACCATCGTGCCGCTGGTGCAGCGCGAAATCGAGGCGGAATTCGGATCGGAGAAAGTGCTCCGCACGATTCACCCCAAGCATTGCGTCGCCCTCGGCGCGGCGATTACCGCGCGGTGGGTCGGCGATCGTGTCGTCTGCCAGGCACCCGATCCTGCCGATCCGAAACGCGAGTGCGGTCATGTCAACGACCCAGACGCCGAAACCTGCGAAAATTGTGGCGCTCCTCTCAAATTGGTCGAGGAAACCGACTCGTTCGTTTCCGAGGAAACGCCCATCGCGGAATTTGATGCGCTCGCGACCCAACAAAAACCAAGAGAGGTCGGCAGAAAGGGACAAGTGGGCGGAATTGCGCCTTACAGCTATGGAACGCAGACGGCTGGAGACAAGTACAATGTCTTCATTCAAAAGGGCGATTCTTACCCCACCGAGGATCCAAAGCCACAAACTTTTTACACCCGCATTCCGAATCAGCGGATCGTCAGTATCCCGGTCTACGGCGGTGACCACACCGAAAAGGCCAGCGCCAACGAACTGCAAGGCCAGGCGCTGGCATTGCTTCCAGCGGCGTTGCCGCAAAGGGCTCCCATCCGAATCCAGCTCGCCCTTGATTACAATGGCGTATTCAAAGTGGAAGCTTGGCTTGAGGACGGAACCCGTCTCAATCCTTGGGTCATGACCGGCGAATCCGACGCCAAGGCTATCGAAAACCTGGAGCAACTCAACCAGCGACTGATCGATCCGGCCACCAGGCAACGCCTCCCCAAGGTCGTTGCCGCGGCGGAACGCGAGCGCGACCGGGTTTATGTGCGGTTGCAGCGGCATGAGTTTGACGAGGCGCTCCATGACATCGTGGAAATCAACCACGGATTGGACAACCCCCTTCCCGACGATGAGGATTTGCGGGAGAAGGCTGCAAATCTCATCCGATTCGCTGAGTTTGTCATGAGTCAGTATGGCGAGCTCATGACGGACCCGAATCAAACCTATCAACTGACCCGCGTTGTCGAGGCAACCAGGAAGGCGCTTGATGCGAATGATCCGCGCAATCTGCAAACGCAAGTCAACGCGCTCGACAAGGCGACGGACGCCATTCCGGATGTTATCAGGCTTTTCCTGGGGATAAGAAGTGCCATTCTCTCGCGTATCCAGCCACGTGATCCCAGAAAGGCCGCTGGCCTGCTCAAGGAAGTGGAGGAGATTGAAAATGGGCTCAAGCGACAGGATTTTCAAGCACTCGGCAAACTGAATGGGCTTGCCGAGCGCATCGGACAAGCGATCCAAGAGGTGGTGCCTGGCGGTGCTCGTTGCTCACAGGGTCATCCAACTCAAGGAAAGCGATTCTGCCCGACCTGCGGAGAAGATACCTGGATTCTTCATTGAGCATCGGCCCCAAGAATCTTTCATCCGATGATGGAGTGTGAAGAGCTGGGAGGCGTTTTTGTACAGCCTTGTTATGACCCAACTTACCGAAAAATCGTTCTCACTCCTACCCCTTGCTCGCTTGCGGGCGAGGGGTTCCCATACCACTTCCAAAAGCGAAGAGAAAAACACTGAGGCAGGCGTGCCGCGATGAAAGACCCACTTCAGAAACAACCGACTCCCTACGAGATTTTGAGCGTCAGCCCCGACGCTACGGCAAAAGAAATTGACGACGCTTTTAAAAAAGGACTCGGCAAAAGTAAGAACGTAAAACAAAAGCAAGACGCCAGGCAATTCCTCCTCAGCCGGCCGTTGGATCGCGCGCTTCTTAATCTTTTCTTGTACGACGACGCGGTGCTGGAGAAGCTCGATCCCAATCCACTCCATGATCCTGACGCTCTCGATGTCTCGCAGCGCGCTGAAACAGCCAGCAAGTGGCGCAAGCAGTTCCGTGGCAGTACGTTTCCCGATCCAGGAATCGCCCGCGCGCTCGGTATTCTGTGGTATTGGTCGGCGTGCCAGGCCTCCGAACGGTTCGTCGAAACGGGTGAGCAGGGCGATGAGGGCGGTATTCCAGCATGGCAGGATTCATGGGAATCGGCCATGGGTTACTGGGCCTTCGTCACCACGACTCCCGACTTCTGGGCCGAAAAAAGTCCGCCTTTCTCGCTGACCCAGGATGATATTCGAGCGGGTGTGCAACAACGCATCGCATCGGATTTGCATCGCTTCACCCAGCTTCAACGCGATGCGGGACACGACGATGCGGCCGATCGCTTCCAGCAGCTTGAAATGGACCTCATCAGGGAACTGGAAACCGCGAAAACGCTGCTTGACGCCAAGGCAAAGATCAATAAGAAATTTATCTGCTTCGGAAACCTGATGCTCGTTCGGATGAGGTTGGTCGATCAAATCGTTGCCTATATCGACGAAAGGCTCCGTAACCCTCCCTCCAACGCCACTAAAGAACATCTTGATCTTCTACGCAAGCTCAAGGAAGACTTTTCGTCTTACGGCAACATCGCGGCGCTCATTAAGAACGGCCGCTTTGAGGCGGCGATCAATCAGATCGAAAGCCTATCGCCCAGCGAACGGGAATTACCTGAAGTTCTTGGGTTTGAGGCGCAAGCCCGTTTTCAGTTCGGGCAGCAGCTTGCCAGCGTCAATAAGCTTGATGAGGCCCTTGCTTACTGGGAACGGGCGCTGCAATGCGCTCAGTCCGATAACCTGCGACGAGAAATTGCCGAGGCGGCAGAAGCGACATGTATCAATGCTTCCACGCAAAATCCACCTCGGGACGAGGCCATCCGCGTTTTCGAGAGTGGCTTTCGACTCGCTCCGCACAGCGAGAAATTGCGACTCGGGCTCGCTAATTTGCTGACGCAGCGCGGCGCCGAAGCAGTAAATGAGGCTGTTAAAAGAGCAGAGAAGGAAAACCCACCGAGCCAGGAAACCATTGGGATGGCCGAGCGTGGAGTCGCCGATCTCAGGCGTGCCGCTAAGGAACTCGGATCCGAACCCGCAGCAAAGCCATACAAAGACGCGAGCGAGGTGCTCGAACGACTCAAATTTCCTCCAGAAATCAAAAAGCTTTGGGAAGAAGCCAACGAAGCAGGGGGAAGACAAGATTGGGAGCGGGCGATAGGGAAACTCCGAAAAGCGCTTAGGGAGCTTGCTCTTAAGCAACCTAATTCAAGAGCGTTGAATCAGCTCAGAAAGAATCTGTCGGTTTGTCTTAACAATTACAGCACGGATCGCTTCAGTGTAGCGTTATCAGAACTGGTCCAAATGTTGGCAGCGACTATAAATACTGCGCTGACACCCAACGGACTGGAATCGTTACGTGTTGCGCTGGCGCCTCGATGGAAATTACTATATAGCGCCTGTACAACCCTGTGCGAGGCGATCCAGCTTGACCCATCAAACGACCATGCTCTCCAAAATCTTCGGGGCATTGAACAACAAATTTCACAACTAGAATCCTCAGACGCTGGATTTTTAAAACCAAGCGATATCCAGAAACCTTCAATTTCCGCCGGAACCTTGAATCTTTTGCAAGAGGCTTACGCGGCGCTGGAAAATGAAGACTGGGATCAAGCAGCGGATAAGTTTGAAAGAGCGATCAAGCAACTCGGCTCACAAGCCTCGAAACACCTCCCCCGAGAATTTCCAATTTCCGCTGAAGCTCAGCGACTTTTGGACGACGCCTACGCGGCGCGGGAACGCAAGAACTGGGATGAGGCGATAAGGAAGTTTGAAGAGGCGATTAGCTGCCTCGGCCGACGAGCATCGGAACAAATTAAAAAAGATTGTAGTGATCTCATTACTCAGAAACTTTTGGACGAAACTCAGAAACTTTTGGACGAAGCCTACGCGGCGCGGGAACGCGGAAATTGGGATGAGGCGATAGAAAAATTTCGCAAGGCGAACAATTTAATTGGCTCGCGGATGCCTGAACAAGCCAAAGAAGACTTCGCCGATCTTCTTGCGCAGCGCGGTGTAAATCGCCAAAATGAAGTGATGCAAACACCCGGCCTGACCGGAAAAGATAGAGCATCAAAGCTACATCCCGCCCGCGATGATCTTCGCGAGGCTGAACAACTTGATCCGTCGGATGATAATATCGCTCTACGTCTTGAGTATATCGAAAAAATCATCAGTGCCTTGGAAATCAATAGCCCTCTTCCACCACCTCCTCAACCTGTCGATAAGAAGCTAATCGAAAAAATAATGGGGAGATTTACAATCAAGAATTGGGCCTTGATTACGTTTCACCTTTTTATATTTATCTTGACTTTTAAAGTGGCCAGTTATGACCATGGAAGCCTGTTTTTCTACGAGACCTACTTGCCACCTGACCAATGGTTATTGTCGCTTCAAAATAACAGCACTTTCGGAAAGCTGGCTATCTCTTCCGCAACCCTGGTTTGCCTGATTGGAACATTTCTATTGCTGTTTGCCAACTGGTTCAGTTGGAAGAACAAATTGTCGAAGGCCGCTTTTTTCATCTTACCTGAAACTATTATTGTCGGGTGGCTGGCTATTTTTTCCATGGGCTTGGTGTATATGCCGAGTATTGGTAGCGATCAAAAAGGACTTTCAGGCAAAGTCGCCACGGGTTCCGCCGTAATGGCTTCCGCCAAAGCCCGGATTCCGGAAAAAACCGTGCCAGAGGCACCGATGGAGTTTCGCCAGCTACTGGCGAACCAAAGATTGGTTGTCGATCAAGTGACCAAAGCTCTAATGCAGATCGACAGCAGAGCATCCGATCCCACAGGCGACCAGAGACTGAGGACCGAAATCAACGTTCTGCAAAATCAATTACCGATCCTCTCAAAGGAAACTCGCTCGGTTACCACATTTCTCATAGCTGCCGCGCTTGAAAAAATAGATCTAAAAGCCGCTACTTTCTACTACGACAGGCTAACCCAAGGCGATGGTCAATACGTCGCCACGGGTAGAATACGAAAGTCCGAGTTGGAAGCTACCGATCCGGATCAGCTTGAGAAAGTCTATAAAGAATCACTCGAAAAACCCGCGACCGAAGGATGGTTCCGAACCACCGGATCATGGGAACGGACGACGACACATCGCACCGCCAGCCTCGGCCTTATGGACTTGCGCAAGGACAATATTTCGATCCGCCTGTTCGACTGGCTTCGTTCCAAATCGTTTTTGCCATTATCATATGCTTACCTTTTTGTGCTCACCGTGCTGGCAATCATGCTGGAACTCATCAAATTGCCTTTTCTGGTGGCAACATTACGAATAGACGACATCCTGAAGCCGGGAGTCGAACGTATCAAGAAAAAAACCGCTAAAGATTTGATAGAGAATCAACTAGCTGAATTCTACAAGAGACTCGGCGTAGACCCTGCCTTGGGTATGGTCTATTGGTTTATCGACATCGCATTCGCTATCTGGATTTTATGGTCGCTGCGGGCATGGGCGCCTCAAATGGAATTGGATGGCTCCATATTTTTATGGATCACGGACATCTTCCAACCCAGCCACAGCTTGCTTTTCGTGTGGTTTATCGCAGGGATATCGTTTCTAGTTATAGCCACAACTAATGACCCTAATGGTTCATCAGAGGTTTTAATATCCGCTAACTTTGCTCTATCGCTCATCGTTCCAGCCATTGCATGGTTCTTTGATTGGCCCGCATACATGACTATTGCGTGGATGCTGCTGTGGGGAATTTCCGCAGGAATTCAACTGATCCTAGTTCTAATTCTAACCAAGCTGGATTTTGGCAGGGCTTCAGGGAATTTTCCTCCCAAGGCGGATTTCGTCTGTAAAGCCGACTAGCAGTCGAATCGATTAAACTTTCCAAAGAGGAGCGCGAGCGATTGGATACGATGAACTGTCCGGTTTGTCCCGCCACCAACATTGCCGCGAATTGCCTGACTTGCGAGAACTGCGGGGCCGATCTTGCGCCGATCCGTCGAATACGCGAGCTTGCCGCCTGGCGTTACAACACGGCGCTTGCATTTGCCAGCCACGGCGATCATTCCGCGGCAATTCGCGAATTGCAGGCGGCGCTCGGCGCGGATCCCTCGGCGGCGCCGGTACGAGTCTTACTTGGAAAAGTGCTTTGGAAAACCGGGCGTATTGGCGAGGCCATCGACGAATGGCGTCGCGTCGCCGACAAACATCCCGATGACGGCGACGCGAAATCCTTGCTGGCCCAGGCAAATCGGGCGCGGGCGCGGCGATTTCAGACTCTTGCGTTCGCTGCGACCCTTGGCGCGGCGACGCTTGCTCTCTGCTCTTTTGTGGTGGGTCGGATAACCGGCGACGAACACGGCCCAGTCCACGCGACGCCGAGTGCCGCCGCATTGGAACCTCGGCCAACCATCTTACCCGAAATCAAACAGCCGGATGAGGTGGCGGTTTCGGCGAGTGCCGGTCAACCATCGGATACGCAAGCCTCCACCCCACCCAATCCGGTGGGCGTCGACAGTCCGGTTCTTGTCCAATCGCTCACTTTAGCTGAAGCGGAAAGCAGGGTATCGACGCCGACATCGCAAACTACCGACCCGTTGGCGGTTACGCCCGCGACGACGCCCGACGCCGACGAGGCCGCTTCAAAAACCATCGGCAACCTCTCTATCGCGCTTGGGGCGCTCAAAGGACTCCGCGTCGAACAGCTAAACGATACGATTCGCGTGACGCCAACCGATGGGTTGTTCCCCTCCGGTTCCGCCGATGCGGATCCGCTTGGCGCTGCTCTTCTCCAGTCCATCGCCGAAGCGTTCAAGACTACCGCCGAACCGGTGCGGGTGCGCGTGGTTGGATTCACCGATACCGTGCCGTCACGGCCGGGAGGTCGTTGGGTCAAGAACGGGCAGCTCGCCCTTTACCGCGCCGCGAACGCGGTCGTCGCGATGCAGAATGAAGACCAGCACGAGTGGCTCGCCTCCATCGGCGACGAGCGCCACGCCCCGTGCCCGAACGATTCGGATGCCAGCCGACGATGCAATCGGACCGTCGTCATCGAAATCCACGCCGCAAGCCATTCTCGGCAGGATAGGGGTATTTCTCGATGAAAACCAAGCTAATGGCCATAGTTGGTTTGACGATGTTTCTTATTGACTCATCGATGGCCGACAATATTTATCGCTGGACTGATCCAGCCACCGGAAAAATCCTGATGACTACCACCCCACCGGAATACTGGGTCAAGGAACAAAGGCCAGCGGGTAAATTACCCAACGGAGATGTCATTGAATTGATCTTCGATCCTAATGATCCAAATATAAAATCGATCACTGAGAGCCGCAAGAAAAGAGACGCTGAAAATGCCCCTGCCCTTGCTCCTGCCCCTGCTTTTGTTGAACAGGTCAAGCCGAGACCCGATAGGGAAGCGAAAAAAATGGAGGCGGAGGCGGAGATGGAAAGAAGGAGAACCGCCGCCGAATTGGCTAAACAACAGGCCGCCAAGGAAAGGGAAATGGAACAGCGCGCCGCTATGGAAAGAGAAAAGGAACAGCGTGCCGCTATGGAAAGAGAAAAGGAACAGCGTGCCGCCAGGGAGGTGGAGAGAAGAAAAGTCGAAACCTTGCAGTCCGACTACTTGATCCTTGACTCGTGTTTGATTGTCGCGGCGCATGAGGGCGATATGGACGCCGTAAAGTATTTGATGGATATCGGTGTTAATGTCAACACGAAATCGAAGAATGGCGGGCTGACCGCTTTAATGATGGCCACGATGAACGGTCATACGAAACTCGTGAGCCTGTTGCTGGAGAGAGGAGCGGATGTGAATATGAAAACCGAGGATGGTTACACGGCCTTGATGATGGCGTCGAATCTGGTCGATATCGACATCGCAAGATTGTTGCTCAACAAGGGCGCCAATGCTCATGAAAAAAGTATGAGCGGCTTGAACGCCTTTGATATCGCATCGAAAAACAGTAATCCGGAAATCATGAAAATCCTGTTATCCAGAAGATGACGACCCCCGCCCGATGAACAGGGTTTCGCTTTCTGCGCCGATTCAGGTTACGAACCAGTGGCCGCCGGCGGCAATATCGCCTCCAAATCCCGCCGTAACAGGCGATTCCTGGCGATCAAAGCCTCGGCCACGGCGTCCAGGTGCGCGCGGTTGGCCGTCAATGCCTGGACCGTTCGCTCCAATTCCCACTTCAACAAGGTCCGCGCCGCCTCGCTCACCTGCGCGTACAACGGACTGCCGACCGCCTCGGCGAATTGCAACAGCTCCGGCGCGGCCAGCGGTCCAAACTCATCGTCCATCCCATAGCGGCAGATCAGTTGCCGGGCCAGCCGAGTGGCGTGCTCCAGATCGCCCGCCGCGCCGGTGGTCAACCCCGCTTCCGGGCCGTAGTACACCATCTCCGCCGCGCGTCCGCCCAGCGCGGTGCGGATGGTGGCCAGCAAATCCGCCCGGCTCAGGCTCTCCCGCCTGAGTTCCGCCTCGCCGCGTCGCATCCCCCCGCCGCGCTCGGCGCGGGCCACGATGGAAACCTCCACCGGCCACCAGCCCGACAGCCAGTACATGACCGTGTGTCCGGCCTCATGACGGGCGGTGCTCTTCAGAAACTGCGGCGACCAGGGTTTGGCTTCGCCCTCGCGGGCGGTGTCGATGGCCTCGATCAGCAACTCGTCGTCGACCGGCCGATTTTGCCGCAGCGCCAGTCGCGCCGCCGTTTCCAGGGCCATGTCCAGATCCGCCAGCGACATGCCCACGGTCCTTTCGGCCAACAACTCCAGGGCCGCCGCCGATACCACGCTGCCCCCGGTTTTCCCCAGCCGCCATTCCAGATAACGCCGCCGCGCCGCCGTGTCCGGCAAATCCACCCGGATCGCCCGCGAAAACCGCCGCACCAGCGCGGGGTCGAGGGTACGGGCCGAACGCTCCGGCGCGTCCGCGTCATCGGCCTGGATGTTGAAGTTGGTCGCCGCCAGCACGAACACCGGCCGGCGCGGATCGGGGCTGGTGAAGCCGTCCATCTCGGTCAGCAGCGCGTTCAGGGTATTCTCTTCCGCCCGCCCGGAGGCTCCGCCCGCGCGAACCCGCCCGATCGCGTCGATTTCGTCGATGAAGACGATGGCGGGCGCATAACGCCGCGCCCGGGCGAACAGGTCCCGCACGCTTTGAGGACCGCTGCCCTGCCAGATGGTCACGAAGGCGCTGGCGGCGGCGGTCAGGAACGCCACCTCGGATTCGCCCGCCATGGCCCGCGCCAACAAGGTCTTGCCGGTGCCGGGCGGGCCGTACAGCAGCACTCCCTTGGGCGGTTTCAGACCCGCCGCCAGATAGCGGCCCGGTTCCTTAAGGTAGTCGATGAAGAATTGCAGCTCCTCCTTGGCCAAATCCGCGCCGATCACGTCGGCGAACCGTGCCTGGGGTCGTTCGACCGCGTCCAGCACTTCCCCGGCGTCCGCCGCCGCCAGCGCCCGGCTCAGTTGCGGATGGCGCAGGCGCACCGCGATGGTCCGACCCTCGCGTTCCACCCGCGGCACGGTGTCGAAACTAAGCACCTGGCGTTGCTGGCCCAACCGCACCGCCATTTTTTCCTGGTGGAAGCGCCGCGCCAGCCGGTTCACTTCGGCGGCGAACGTCGCGCGTTGCGTTTCCCCCTCGGCCGTCAGGTCCGCGACCAGCGGACTGGTCAGCACCCCGCGCGCGCCGCCCCCGCGCACGCAGGCCGCGAACCGTTCGGCATCGGTCACTTCGGCGTCGACGGCCGCGCCATCCAGGGGTTCCGCCAACAGAAACACCGGCAATTCCGGCTGGCGCGCATGGAGCGCGCGCAACAGTTCCTGGCTTCGTTCCAGACGGCGCGCGCCGACCGGAATATGATCGAAATCCATGATCGTGCCCTTTTGCACCGAGGGAATGGTTTGCTCCAGCCAGGGATCGACCAGAGCGAAATCCGGTTCGCTCGTCGCCAGCACGTGGCCGATGTCCTCGACCGATTCGGCTGGACGCCAGTCCATCTCGGGGAAAAGCATCTGATAGGTCGTGGCGTTGAGGCTGGACGTCACCAGCAGCACGCACGGCCGGATTTCGGGCTGGAACAACGGATCCAGCGCCGGGTCGGCGACGGCGTCCTCGTCCAACCCGAAGCGCACCGTTTCCACCCGCTCCAACACCTCGTCCAGCCGTTCCGTCTTGAACAATTGGCAAAACTGGAACAATTCGCCCTTGACGAATCGTTCGGCCTGGGCGCACAGGGTCCGGGCGTCGGCCCGCGCGCCTTCGCGCAACACCAGACACAGAGCCACCACCGTATCGAAGACCACCTGGATGTAATACTGGCGTTCCAGCAGATCGGCCACCCGCCACAGTTCCGCCTGCACGACCCGCACCAGATCAGGCACGCTCAACGGATTGAACAGCACCGGATAGCCCTTGCCCAGCCGCGAGCACAGCGCCGCCGGGAAAAAGGGTTGACCGGTGCGCGGGTCCTTGTCGTTCGCCAGCGCGTCCAGGATGGTCTGGCGGTGAAACGCGGCGTTGGCGCTATGCACGCCACTGGCGTTGGGCGTTTCGTAAAGCCGGCGACCGGCGTTGGTGGTGAAGATCACCGTGGTGTCGCGAAAGGAAACGTCGCGCTCGTGAAACTTGTCTTCCAACCGCCCCGCGTCGAGGATTTGCAGGAACAGATGGAGGGTGTTGAGATGAGCTTTCTCGATCTCGTCGAACAGCAGGACGGCGTCCGGGTTCTGCTGGACGAACTCGGTCAACTGGCCCGGATGCGCCGCCTGGTAACTTCTGGCCCAGCCAACCAAAGCCTGGAATTGCTGGTGGTCGGCGTAGGCGCTCATGTCGAAGCGCTTGAAGGGCCGTTCCAGACAGGCCGCGCCCAGCTCGGCCAGCAGGGTCTTGCCGACGCCGGGCGGACCGGCGAACGCGAACACGGCGCGCGGCGCCTTGCGCGCCTGGTCCGCCGCCGCGCCCAGTTCGCTGTTGAACAGCCCTTCCACGAAGGCATGAATCGCGTGATCCTGGCCGAACACCCGCGCCAGCAACCGGTCCCGCAACCCTTGCAACCGGTCGCTCAGTTCTCCCAGCTTCGGAGTTTGCGCCGCCTGCTCCTGTTGACTTAGCAACCAGGCCGCCACGCTGTCCTGGCCGCGCGGCGCGGCCCCCAGCAGCGTGCAAAACGTCATCGACATCGCGCAAGCGGCCGCTAGGTGCGCGGGGTTGAGCAGGCTCGGGTGCTGGCGGTCGGGAATCTCCCTGGCCAGTTCCCGCGCGCCCGCCAGCAGCGCCCGCACCGCTTCGTCCAGGGGCAATGGACCGGGGCAGTGGGCTGGCTCCGAGCAGGCCGGACCAGCGGCCTGGAGCTGATCGACGCTCAGACCCAGGCAGTCGGCCAGCAGCCCGCGTGTCGTCGGGTGCTGGCCCATGGCCGCCAGCAACGATGGCGGACTCAACCGCGTCGAACCACTGGAAAAAGCGTAATCCTTGGCTAGATCGATCACCCGTTGCGCGCTGTCGGTAAACATTCAAGCATTCCTCAAATTGTAACCCTTCATATCCCTTGGTGGTTTCGCCCCGCACGGCGAGGGGGTCTGAACACTGACCTCGGATTTAAAGTTCCTCGGGAATATCGTCGGCCACGGCGGCCGCGATCCACATGACCTGGGCCAGGCGCCGCCAGTCGGGGTCCGGCGCGATCCATTGCCGGTAGGCCAGCGGCTCCACCGGCACCAGGCAACGGGTCTTGCCAACGCGCCAGGCGGCCTTGAGCAGGTTCAGATAAGTCTGTTCCCCTTCCGGGTCCCAGACGGTTTGCAGCAGGGCGGGCAGCACCAGAACGACGTTGTCCACCGCCGCCGCCTCGTCCAGAAGAGCGGCCAGCGATCCTGACCATGACTGCGATTGCTCGGTGTCTGGCGCGAAGTCCCGCAGATCGATGAGCCGCCGCGCGCCCGGCGCGGGCGCGATCCGCTCCGACGCCATGGCGCGCGCCAATGCGAAAATCGCGGCCGTGACGGCGGCCCCGGCGCCGACCAGGAACACGCCGCGCGTCCGAGTCTGACTGAGAACCCGCTCTAGAGCCTTGCCTTCCATGGGGCGATCCGGATGCGTGGGCAATTTCCCGCTCGCCGCCCATTCCACCAGGTCCTCGCCGCGAGCGATCCATCGGGGAGCGACCGACGGCGCGCGAATCGGCGTTGCGAGCGCGTCGCCCATGACCTCGATCATCGCCGGGGTCGGCGCCGCCCATAGCGTCTCCAGCAGCAAGGTCGCGGTTATATAGGGTTCGTGGCATTCCATCGCCCGCTGGGCCGCTTGAGCGAACAGCGCTCGGCTGGCGGCGGAACGGTGTGGCGTTTCACCCATTGACCGGTGGACGCCCTTGCCCAGGCGGGCGCGCAGGCGACGGCGCAGGACCGTGCCGTCGAGGTTACGCCGTGCCAGTTCCTGACGCACCGCCGCGATCTCGGTGGCCAGTTGTCTGGCCACTTCGGCGCCGCCGGGGTCCTGAATGTCCGTGATGGCCGGCAGTTCCGAGAACTTCAATACCGCCACCAGGAAATGCTCCGGTTCGATCTCGCGAAACGCCGCCGTGACCGCCTCGTGCATCGCCAGTTTCCAAATCACCGTAAGCGCCGCCGATAATTTCAAGACGAATTCTCCGTGAGTTTGCTCGCTATCGAAATACCCTGGCGAAACCATCGCGACCTTGCCGAGATTACAAGCGGGGATGGATCGCTTCAAGGGCGCGCTGAAAATCGGTCGCCCGCTGAAAGCGCTGGCTCAGTGGCTTGCTCATCGCCCGCGCGACGATTTCAGCCAGTTCCGCCGAAATGTCGGGTTTACGCTGGCGGATCGGGATCGGTTCGTCTTCCAGGACGATGAGGTAGGGGGTTTTGAGCTTTTTGAGCATCATCATGCGCCTTAGCGCCTCATCGGGCGAGCTGACCTGTCCCCGGTTTTCCATCAGGAACCGAAGAACATCGAGTGGCGTGGGAAAGTTGAACGGGTATTTTCCCGTCAGGAGGTGATACAGCGTGACTCCCAGGGAGTAAATGTCGGCGGGTTCCCGAACGCCATGCGCGTCCTTGATCTGCTCCGGGGGCATGTACAGCAAGGTGCCCATGGCCTGACCGACGCGGGTCAGGACCGAGCCGCCCACCCTGGCGAATTCCCGGGCCAGCCCAAAATCCATGATCTTGACGCTGGTTTCACCCGATGGGTCCTGCTTCAGCAGTAGATTCTCGGGTTTCAGGTCGCGATGGACGATGCCGGCCTGATGGATATGCGCCAACCCCCGAAGGGCCTGAACGATATAGCGAACCGCGGTGGCCTCGGGCAGGGCGCCATTGTTTTTGATCAAGGTCTGGTCCAGGCTGCCATACGGGGCGTACTCCATCACCAGATACGGCTGGCCGGTATCGCGGGCCTGGCCGCTGTCGAAACAGCGCAGCACATGCGGGTGGGCCACCTGCCGCATCAACCGGATTTCCCGCTCGAACCGCGCCCCCAGTTGCTTATCGGCGATCTTCATTTTCTTCAGGGCCACTACCCTGGCTGTGGGGCGATGGTGGGCGAGATACACGCTCCCCATCCCCCCCTCGCCCAGCAACTTGATCAGGGTGTAGTCGTTGACGGTCGGGCTGGCGAATTTTTCCTTCTTCGGCAGACAACGTTCGCAGACGTAGTCGACCACCTCCCGCAACTCCCAGGCCCGGCCATCGCTGTTGGCTTGCGCGGTCAGATCCCGGCCGCAGCCGCAGACCACCGGCAGGAACTGGAGCCGGCTGGGCTCGGGGAGTGGCTCGACAGACGGGGCCGGCGGGGGCGGCGGTTCCTCCCTGACCATGGCGGCGCGGAGCGATACCTTCAGGTGGGTATAGCCCACCTCGATGACGTCGCCGTCGGCCAGTTCGGCAGCCTCGACATACAGGTCGTTAATTTTGCTGGGATTGGTCGCGGTGTCCAAATCCCGGAAATAGGCCTTGGGCGGGGACAGCTCGAGCAGGAAATGCCGGCGCGAGATGTAGGGGTCCGCCTCGGAGAAACGAAACCGGGCGTCGGGACCACGCCCGGCGATAGCGGTGGTCGGCTCGGCCAGCGTGAATACGCGCCCCCGTTCGGGGCCTTTGACGATTTCCAAACAAATTTCCATGGTCAGGAACTCCGGTAAAGGTCGGGTTGCGCCATTTAATCCCAATGCTCCACGCCAATGGGTTTACCGGCCGCCGGGCGCGATCAGCGCCACGGTAATGTTGTCCTGCCCGCCCGCCGCGTTGGCCCGGTCGATGAGTTCCTGGCAGCATTCGGCCAGCGGCCTGGCCTGGCGGACAATTTCCTGAATCTCCGCGTCGGCCAGCATGTCCCACAGGCCATCGGTGCAGAGCAGAATCCGGTCGTCCGCTTGCAGGGCGTGCGCCCCATAATCCGGCGCGATCGTGGCTCTCACGCCGATGGCCTGGGTCAGCTCGTTTTTCAGCGAACTGGCGCGGGCTTCCGCCTCGGTCATGGCGCCGGCCCGGACCAGTTCCACCACTACGCTGTGATCGGTGGTAAGGGCCGTGATACCGGCGGCGGCGCAGCGGTAGGCGCGGGAATCGCCGATATGGCCGAGGTGCAGCCGGTCGCCGTCGACCAGCGCCACCACCAGGGTGCAGCCCATCCCCGCGTACCCCGGCTCGGCCTTGGCCTGTTGCCGTATTCGCCGGTTGACTTCGCGCAGGCAATTGTTCAGTTCCTGGCGGATGCGGTCGTCCTGGCCCCGAATTTTCGCCAGCAGTTGTGGCGAAAAGTAGTTGTCGACTTCCGTCACCGCGTGGCTGCTGGCGATCTCGCCAGCGTTGTGACCGCCCATGCCGTCGGCCACGATGTACAAATTCTTCTCGGGCAGCAGCAGGAGCGAGTCTTCGTTGTTGTCCCGAATCTTACCGGGATCGGTCATGCCGAAGGCCCGGTCGTTGCAGGTGTCTGTCATGACATCAACCAGTGAGTGGCGCGAGTTGGGTTGGATCGCGGCTACTTGACCCAGCGCAGTTGGAAACCCTGCGCCTCCATTTCCTTCATCTTCCGACGGACTCGATGGCCCTGCCAGAATTTGTAGACGAAAAACAGCGCCAGCGCCCCGGCGACGATCAACGCCCAGTCCAGAATCCGGCGGCTTTGTTCCCCGGGTGTTCGAATCACCTTGAACGTGACCGGGGTCCGCGTTTCCGCGTCAGCGTTTTGGGCGTCGGCGACCCTGAGCGCGAATTGAAACTCCCCCGGCGATTCGGTGACGCCGGCAATCAGGCCGGCGTCGGGATCGAGGGACAAGCCTGGCGGCAGCGCGCCCTTCAGCTCCCACCGGTAGGGCGGCGAACCGCCCTCGGCGGCCAAGGCCAGTTGGACGTTCTCCCCGGTCAGGGTGGTTGGGAACGCTCGGGTCTTGATCCATAACGGCAGGGTCTTGAGCGCCGCCGGCTTCCGCTCGGCCTGCTTCAGACTCTCTTCCAGCTTGCGCTTATCCTGCTCCAGGGCCTGAAGGGTATCGCCAGCCTCCGGGCGCTGGGCGCCGCGCGCCGCGTTCGACCGTGGTTGCGGGGCGTCGAGTTCGGCGCGCAACCGCCGGCTTTGCTCCCGGGCCGCGTCGCGCTCCGCGCCAAGCCGGTCGCGTTCGGCCTGAAGCTGCTGGCGCAGGGCCTGAGCGTCGTCCACGGCTTGACCGAGCCGCTGGTATTTCAGCAATTCCCGCTTCAACTGCTCCTTCTCCCGCACCGTCTCGTCCACGATCCGTCGAGCGTCGGCGTCGATCAGATTCGTCGAGGCCAGCATCTGCACGATCATCAGGAACACGAAGGCGCCGAACGCGCCAAACAGCAGGTTGAAGAACGAAAAGTGAATGATGTTGATTTCCTGGTTTTGACGGGGGCGAGCCATCGTCGTTTCCTCCGCTTATCGGGAAGTCCGGTCCTGGGACCTGGCCAATTCCTGAACGGCTTCGATGACGCGGCCCAGTTGGGCCAACAGCGCCTCGGCGTTGATCTGTTGCTGCTTGTTCATGTTCTTGAGTTCGCGCAGCACGGCTTCGACGGTCTCGGCGTCGGAGCGGTTGGCTCGGGCGAGTTGAGCCAATGGGGTGACGGCGCCCTTCAGGCTGGAATATTTGTTGATGATGTTGTCGGTGGTGAATTGCTCGACATCCGAAAGCAAATCCTCTTCCTTTTTCCGCAAGCCGCTGGTGAGCAGACTGGCGATGGCGCTCAAGGCCAGCGCCAGAAAGGTGGCGTCGAACGCCACCGCCAGGCCGTCGGTGACCAGACCCAGGTTCCGTCGCATGCCGGCAAAGCCGGTGTCGCCGACCTGCTGGATCACCGCGTCGAACGAACCGATGGCCTGGGTCAGGCCGACCACCGTGCCGATGAAGCCCAGCACCGGAAGCGTCCAAACCATGTATTTGAGCAGGATGTAGGAAGAATCGACGATGGCGGCGTCGGTTTCCGCGACCGTGGTCACGACATGGGCGACGTCGGCCGGGTTGTTGTTGATGCGGAGCTGCTTGATGGCTTTGTTGATGCGATTGACCAGAATCAGGTCTTTCTGCCGGGGGTCCAGATTCTCGTCCAGGAGCTGCTGTTCGAGAACCATGGTTTGGGTTCCCAGCATCTCTTCCCCGGAGGTGAAGGATTGGATGAAGGCCAGTTCGAAGGCGGCGCGTTCCCGTTGCAGGTTGCGGTATTTGAAGATCAACAGGCCCACGGTGAACCAGAACGCATAGAGAATCAGGAACTGGACGGGGCCGCGCTCCAGGACCAGGGCGTGGAGATACGGTAGGACCTCCTTGAGCGGATAGGCCAGGGCGATGCTGAGCGAGCCGCCGACGAGGGCCACCAGCAGGCAGGGAAGCAGGGGAATGTTGGTGTATTTGTGTTCCGCTGAAACGAACGTGGCTTCATCGGCCTTTGGATTCAGGGCGGGGTTTGCCTTGGTCATCGAAACATCCTCAATTGATACTGATACGCTTTGTCGGTGGATCGGGGGGTGGATGGGGTAGATGTGGGCAAAGCGTCGCCGGGAGCCAAGGATCCGTTGGTTTGGGTTCCCGGCTTGCGCGAGCGTTGCGGGTCTTGGGGACCAGCTCGGTTCAGCCATGCGCCGTGATTGCCAAACAAACGTTCGAACCGGCGATTTTTTCACGGCGGGCCAGCGCCGACGATCAACGGGTTTCAATCATTCATTGCGGTTCGAACCGGTGTGGGTCGTGAAAAAAACCATCGATAACATTGTAATCGACCATGGGGGAGGGGCACGCAACCATGCGCGTTTAAAATCCTAGAATCGATGAGGTAATAGATCAATCAATCGCACAACTTTATCGAAGGAGATTCGGAACATGGACCAGCAGGAGGCATCCAGCCACCGCATCGAACCCCCGAATGCCGATGCCGACGCCGATGCATTGAACAGCCAGGGTTGTTCCCATGCCGGGCTGGTCCGGCTCGACCTGGCTCGCGCCTGTTTCGAACGGGCCTGGGCGAAGGACCCGACCCATCCCCAGGCCGGTTACAACCTGGGGCTGTTGCAATGGCGGGCGGGGGAGATCACCGACCAGCAACTCTTACGGCGGCTGGCCAATTGCACCGGCAACACCAGCGTGGATCCTGAGGTAGTAGCCGAGCTGAGCGCCCAGGTACATGCCGAGCGTTTTGACGAGGAAGGGGCCAGGGCGGCGTTGGCGGCCTGGCCGGGACGGTACGAGGCGCTGGTCGGCGGCGTCGAACCGAGTCGGGCCTGCTGCCGGCGCGTCCTGGACGGGCATACGAGCGCGGTCTCGTCCGTGGCGGTAACGGCGGACGGTCGCTGGGGACTGTCGGGAAGCCTGGACGAAACGATATGCCTGTGGGACCTGGCGAGCGGAACGCGCCAGCGCATCCTGGGTGGCGATGTGGGTTTTGTCACGGCGGTGGCTCTGACGGCGGACGGTCGCTGGGGGTTGTCGGCCGGTGGAACTCAGCCCCTGCGCCTGTGGGATTTACGAAGCGGGCAATGCCTGCGCACCTTGGGGGATGATACGGAATGGGTCGCAACGGTCGCGATGACGGCGGACGGCCGCTGGGGGCTATCATCGGGAGGAAATTTCAGTAATACCCTGCGCCTGTGGGATTTGCGGAAAGGGTGGTGCCAGCGCATTTTGGAGGGACATACCCGCTCGGTCAACGCGGTGGCCGTGACGGCGGACGGCCGCTGGGGACTTTCGGGAAGTCAGGATCAGACCCTGCGGTTGTGGGATTTACGGCGCGGACAGTGCCGACGTGTCCTGGAAGGGCATGCGGACTCGGTCAACGCCGTGGCCCTGACACCGGATGGCCGCTGGGGACTCTCGGGAAGCGAAGATCGAACCTTGCGCCTGTGGGACCTGACGAGTGGGGAGTGCCGGCGGATTTTGGAAGGGCATACCAACCCGGTCAATGCGGTCGCCTTGACGGCGGATGGTCGCTGGGGACTTTCGGGGAGTGGAGGTTGGCTTAGCGACACTACCCTGCGCCTGTGGGATCTGCGGAGCGGGCAGTGTCGGCGCACCCTGGAGGGACCCGATTCGGTCAAGACCGTGGCCCTGACGGCGGATGGCCGCTGGGGGCTGTCGGCGAGCGGTCACGATAAGGCCTTGCATCTGTGGGAGTTCCCGCTCCATCGGGAGGATTATCGGGCACCCTTCCAACTAGCCCGGCTTCGCGACGTCACCCTTCGGCGGACGGAGCCGGCGGTACTCGGGACCGCGCTCGATCAGGCCGAGGATTTATGGAAACGGGGTGCTGATCCCGAAGCGTGGACGGTATTGCGCACGGCCTGGCGGCAGGCCGGCTTTATCGAACAGATCGCCATCAACCGTCTTTATACCCGTTTATTGTCTCGTGGGCGGTGCAAGGTCTTGCTTGGAGGGTTCGAGTATCGGCAACTGACGGGGCATACGGACAGTGTCGACGCCGTGGCCCTGACGCCCGACGCCTGCCGGGGACTGTCGGGGGGCGGGGACGGACTACGCCTGTGGGATCTGCAAGGCGGAGAGTGTCTGCGTACCTTGGAGAGCGGTATCGGCTCGGCTTCGCTGGTTTCGATTTCATCGGTCGCCCTGACGGCGGACGGTCATTGGGGACTGTGGGACTATGGCCCCTTCCTGCGTCTTTGGGACCTGGCGAACGGGACGTGCCGGCGCACCCTGAAGGAGCATGAGAATAGGATCAATGCGGCCGCCGTGACGGCGGACGGCCGCTGGGGGTTGTCGGGAAGCGATGACCGGACCCTGCGCCTGTGGGACCTGACGACTGGGGAATGCCTGCGTACTCTGGTGGGCCACACGGAGACAATCAGGACCGTGGCGTTAGCGGCTGATGGCCTCTGGGGGCTGTCGGGGGGCGACGACCGGACCCTGCGCCTGTGGGATTTGACGAGCGGAGAATGCTTGAACGTCCTGATGGGGCATACACGCGGGGTCAATGCCGTCGCCCTGACCCCGGACGGTCGCTGGGGACTGTCGGGAGGCGGGGACCAGACCCTGCGCCTGTGGGACCTGGCGAGCGGGGAGTGCCAGCGCGTCCTGGACGGGCATACGGATAATGTCAATGCCGTCGCCCTGACGGCGGATGGCCGCTGGGGATTGTCTGGGAGCAAAGACGAGACCCTGCGCCTGTGGGATCTGGCCAGCGGGGAATGTCGGCGTGTTTTAGAGGGGCATACGGGTAGAGTCAGCGCCGTGGCCCTGGCCCCGGACGGCCAATGGGCGCTTTCGGGGGGCGAAGATAAGACGTTGCATCTGTGGCGTTTCATCTGGGACCTGGAATTCCCCGACCAGGATGCCACCGAATCATAGGCGGAATTCGCATTTCCCTAAGGCGTTACCGGCGCGAAGGCGCGCGATTACCAGACAAACGCTTCACTTAACCATTTTTTTCACGACGATCACGGGGCGTGAACGGATTCCAGCCATTCATCGTGTGAAGGCGCGGGCCGTGAAAAAGCGGCTTCGGCGGCGTCGACGATTGACGGACAATCGGCCAGCGATGCGGAGTTTCAGAGGCGCTTTTGTCCCGTTGTGGGCGGACTTGTCGAAAAGGCGCTCTCATTCCGCTGCTTTCCCGCTTGCGAGCGACGGGATGGGCAACTTATCCATGAAAACGGGAGAAAATCCGATGAACGAACGAATGCGGGCGCTGGCCTACGATCCGGGCGAAAATCGCTTCACGGTCGAGGTTCAGCCAATACCGGCGCCGGGCGAGCATGACGTGTTGGTGCGCGTGCTGGCCTGCGGCCTCAATCCGGTCGACGCCAAGATCCACCATTGGAAGACGGTGGCGCCGGGCATGAACCCGCACTGGGTGACTGGCCTGGACGTGTCCGGCGAGATCGTGGCGCTGGGCGCGAAGGTGGAAGGTTGGCGGGCGGGGGATCGGGTGCTCTATCACGGCGATATGTTCCGGCCCCACGGCGGGTTTGCCGAATTCGCCCTCCACGACAGCCGCACGCTGAGTCGCCACCCGCGCGTCACGCCGGCCGTGGCGGCGGCCACCCCCTGCGCCGGCTGGACAGCCTGGCGGGCGCTGGTCGACAAGCTGCGACTGACGGCGGGCGACTCGCTGTTCATTGCCGGTGGGGCCGGCGGGGTGGGCGGCTTCGCCCTCCAGATCGCCCGCCATCTTGGGCTGGAAACGGTGATCGCCACCTGCTCCGCCGCGAACGCGGACTACGTCACTGGCTTGGGTGCCACCCACGTCATCGACTACGGCAGCGAGGACGTGCGCCAGACGATCCTGCGCATCACTCAGGGGCAGGGGGTCAGCCGGGCGCTGGATGCGGTGGGTGGCGACACCGATATCCAGGCTGCGTCGGTGTTGGGGTTCGAGGGCGAGTTGGTCGAACTCGTGCGGGTGGTCCGCCCCGAGCGTTATCCCGATGCCTTCGGGAAGGGATTGAGCTTTCACCAATTGAGCCTGGGTTCCGGCCATCGCCACGGCGAGGCGGGCCGACGAACCCTGTTGCGGGCCGCGACGGCGATGAACGACCTGTTGGAGCAGGGAAAAATCCGGGTCGAGGCCCTGGTGGAAATAGAATTGTCCCAGGTGGGAGAAGCGCTATTGACGATGCGCCAGCAGCGCACCCGCGGCAAGATCGTCATGACAAACGGCGCGTGAGGCAGGGAAAGAAAGGCCAGGGAATTTCCAGCGCGGATTACCGGCGTGCCATGACCGTCACCCCGACGATCACCAGGGCCGCGCCCGCCAGATGGGCGATGCCAATCGCTTCGTCGAGCAGCACCCAGGCCAGCGCCATGGTCACCACCGGCCCCAGGTTGCCCGTCAGCGCAACCGGGCCAGCCCCGATGCGGCGGATGGCTTCCGCTATCCCCCATACCGGCAATACGGTGGAGAACAGCGCCATCGCCAGCGCCAGGGCATAGACCGGCCCCGGCTGGGCCAGCGCGGCGAGCGGGCGCGTCAGCAGGAATTGGCCCATCGCCAGCCCGCAGGCGACCATGGAGACGAACGCCGTTACCCGCGCCGCGCCAAGCCGGCCCACGATCCTGCCGCTGCCCACCAGATAGAGCGCGTAGGACAGGGCGCTGCCCAGCACCAGGCCGCTGCCGAGAACGATATCCCGCGCCGAACCGGCGAGGCGTACATCGTGCGCCATCGCCAGGGCGACGCCGGCGTAGGACAGCGCCAGCGCGCCCAGCAACCGGCGGGTGAGCGGTTGATCGAGCCACAGCGCCGAGAACAGGACCACCAGGGTGGGGTAAACGAACAGAATCAGCCGTTCCAGTCCCGCGCTGATGAAGCGCAGGCCGAGAAAGTCCAGATAACTCGCCAGGTAGTAGCCCAACAGTCCCAGCCCGAACAGCCAGGCTCCATCACGCGGCGTCAGCCGGGTGGGCGTCCGACGCGCGCTGACCCAACCCAGGACGATGAAGAATGGCAAGCTGAACGTCATGCGCAAGGCCAACAGAGTTTCGGCGTCCACCCCGTAGCGATAGGCGAGTTTGACCAGGACGGCCTTGAAGGAAAAACCGACCGCCGCCAGCACGGCGCACAGCAAGCCGATCCGGTCGAGGCCGGAGGGGGGATAGGCGGAAATGGCGGAACCGCCGTCGCGCGGGACCGCCTCCGCTTTCGTCTTCGTCCGGGAGTTCAGGGTTTCCGATACGTGATCGCGCACAGGACGGCCCCTTGCGGGTCTTGCAGCACGCAGAAGCGGCCGATATCGGGGATGTCTTCCGGTGGGCGCAGGAGTTTTCCGCCCAGGGTCTCCACCTGGCGGGCGGTGGCGTCCACGTCGTCCACCGTGACGTAGACGCCCCAGGCGGGCGGCATCCCCGCGCATTCCGGCGGCAGGGTCATCATCCCGCCGACCGCGTCGCCGCCCACCTTGACCATCACGTAGTCCATCCCCTCGCCGGGATAATCCTCGGTCTCCCAGCCGAACAGCGCGCCGTAAAACCGCCGCGCGGCGGCGACGTCGGTGGTCATCAGTTCGTTCCAACCAAAAGCGCCGTGCTTCATGCGATCTTCGTTCATCGTCATCACCTCGCGGTTTCAACTTGATAAAAGACAATGGAACAACAGTTGGCCACATCCACTGTGAAGTCACCTCCGATAGGATCGAATCAAACCGACCACCACTCCAAAGACCTGCCAGCGGTCGCCGGGGCGCAGCACCGGATAGGCCGGATTGGCCGGACATAGCACAGCCTCTCCGTCCTCCACCGCCAGGGTCTTGAGGGTAAATTCGTTGTCGATCACGGCGATGACCAGATCGCCCGGCCGCGCTGGAACGTCCCGTTCCACCACCACCCGGTCGCCTGGCTGGATGCCGGCCTCGATCATCGAATCGCCGGTGACCGGCACCAGCACGGTGCGCGAGGGCTGATGCACCAGCCAGGCGTCGATGGCGAATTCGCTCCCGCTGTCCGGTGTCCCGACCGGCAGGCCCGCCGGGGCCGGCGCGTCGGCCAGCGGCCGGGTGAAAAAGCGATCGGTCGGGGTCCAGCGTCCCGCCGGGGTGCGGTCCAAGAAACCGGCCTCCCGCAAGCGCTGTAGAACCTTGGCGACGGCGGAGCGCGACGCCAAGCCGAGGACGGTTTGCAGTGGCCCATAGGCCGGTAAGCTGCGCCAGCGGGCGTAGTAGTCTTGCAAGCAGGCCAGGTAGGCAGCGTCATCGGGCGTTCGGGGCATGGCGACTATTGTTAGAGTATGTATGTACTCCAATCATAGTCGGCGCTTACCGATTCGTCAAACCGGAATCGGAATACAATGGTTGTGAAAGAGGAAGGGGTGGGGAGAGGAACCATGAGTCACGAAAAGCTGGCGGCGCTGACCCAAACCCGGCAGTGGGCGCATCGGAAACTGCTGGATCAGGGGTCCAAGGTCTATCAGGGCTTCCTGCAAATGGAAAGCGCCGCGTTCGCCGACGGCGCGCTGACGAAGAAAACGAAGGAACTGATCGCCATCGGCATCTCGGTGCGGATCGATTGCGAATCGTGCATGCAGTGGCATATCGAGCAAGCGGCGAAAGCCGGCGCCGACTGGCGAGAAATTCTTGAGGCCGTCGAGGTGGGTATCGAAATGGGAGGGGGTCCGGCGACCGTCTCGGCGCGATTTGCCCTGACGGTGATGGAGGAAGTTTTTTCCGACTGCGCCAGGGATCGGGCGGCGTCAAGCACCAACGTGGAGTAAAACGCATGACGAAATCGACCGTGACGTACTGGAATGCGCTCCGGCCTGAAAACCAGAGCCGGTGGACACCCATCCCCGGCCTGGAAGGGATGGCCGAGGAGCTGACCCTGAGCATCGACCGCCTGACCGGCGAATACACCCGATTGACTCGCTTCCTTCCGGGGGCCGATACCGCCGCCTTCGGCGGAAAAACCCATTCCTACCCCGAGGAGGTTTTCATCGTCAGCGGACGCCTGCACGACCAGGCCTTCGACCTCTGGCTGGAAGCGGGGCACTACGCCAGCCGCCCTCCCGGCGAGCTGCATGGCCCTTTCAGGACGGACGTGGGCTGCGTAGTGCTGGAGGTATCGTTTCCCCAGCGCATCGACGCCGGGGATGGCGCCAATCCGATTGGGCCAGGATAGAATCGATATGGCGACCCGCTACAGCCTGGGATCGACCGGCTCCGACTCCAGCGCCAGCACGCCGAACGCGCACTCGTGGACCCGCCGCAGCGGCTCGCGGGCGACGAAGCGCTCCAGCGCCTCCAGCCCGAGGGTGAACTCGCGCAAGGCCAGCGCCCGCTTGCCGCCCAGCGCGCGTTTCCGCAAGCGCGACAGATGCCGCTCCGCGTCGTACTCCGGCCCGTAGATGATGCGCAGGTACTCCCGGCCCCGGCACTTGACCGCCGGCTGAATCCGGCCGTGGCCGCCGCCGGGCAGAAAATCCAGCGGCTTGACCACCATGCCCTCGCCGCCCTCCTGGGTCAGGCCCAGCCACCAGTCCTCGATCCCCTGACAGGCCACCTCGTCGGCCAGGTCCGCCACCCGGTACTCGGTCGCCAGCAACACGGATGAATGTGCCGCCAGCCGGCGCGTTTGCTCCATGTGCCAGAGGTGGGTTCGGTCGGCGTGAACCTTCCCTTCCGAAGCCAGCAGGTGAAACGGCGCCAGCCGCATGTCCTCGATGGAGGTCACCTCCCAGCAATAGCGCCGGTAGGCGTCGGTGAAGCGCCGAGCATCGCGCTGCCGCCCGGCGTACTCGTCGGCCAATGCCCCGACCTCCACCCCGCGCCCGGCGGCGGCGGCGATGAGATCGTGGGCGGTGCGCAGCATGGCCCGGCTGGCCGCGCCGACGGCGGCGTATTGGCGGGTCAGCAGTTCGCGGGCCTTGAGCGACCAGGGCATCAGCTCGCAGTCCAGCGCGAACCAGTCGC
>ERZ761607.975-NODE-975-length-39824-cov-266.689281_pt1 | contig 39824 bp, 34 predicted proteins | sample MGYA00511164_ERZ761607 | MGnify/ENA primary metagenome ERZ761607 (study PRJEB28899, sample SAMN02445080) | bioreactor sludge metagenome | biome: EBPR sludge | place: Australia: Brisbane, Thorneside Wastewater Treatment Plant | collected 2011-06-22 ...
CCCATGAACGAAATCGATCCGCAAGCGCTGTTTCGCTTCTCTGTCCTGGGTCCGCGTGTAGCATCGGTTTCACGAGGTAGCGCCGTTCGCTTGAAGTTGAAACGCCGGGAGGATCGGTAATTTGCTGCGCAGTAAATATGGCAAAAATGCTGAAGCAGAGCTAGTATGCGGATATTCACTGCCCAGTAAAGACTCGTCCAAGCCACGGTGCCTGCATCGCCCACTGCTGAACGCGAACTGATCGATCAGCTCCTCAACGCCCTGCGGGATCTGCCGGACGTGCAAGCCGAGCTTGATCGCGGGGAGCCTGCGGGCTCGGCCGGCGAACAGGCCCATGACGCTCGGATCGATCTGCGTGTCGCCGGCAAGTCCTTCACCCTGCTGATCGAGGCCAGGAAGGCCGCGTATCCGCGAGACGTGCGTGAGGTGCTGTGGCAGCTTAGGACACCCAATCGTCGCTCACCCCATCCACCGGGGCACGATCCCGTGTGGCTGCTGGTTGCCGAGTCCATCTCCCCCGGAGCCAAAGCGCTTCTCAGGGACGAGCGGGTCGGCTATTACGACAGCGGCGGCAGCCTCTATCTGCCCGCACCTGGTGCCTACCTTTACATCGACAAGCCGCCATCGAAGAGTCAGGTGAAGTCCGTGCGGTCACTGTTTTCCGGTCGGCGCGCGCAAGTCCTGCACGCACTGTTAGTCCATCATGGCGACTGGTTCGGCGTCAAGGACCTCGCTGAACGGGCGCTCGTATCACCGGCTACAGCCTCCCTGGTTTTGACGGAGCTGGAACGTTATGACTGGCTGGTCTCGCGCGGACAAGGGCCGAGTAAGGAGCGCCACCTCTCTGAACCTTCAGCCTTGCTGGATGCCTGGGTGAAGCAGCTCGCATCGATTCGGCTGCCCGATCTGCATCGCTACTACGTGCCTGCCATGAAGGCGGACAAGCTGCTTGAGCACGTTGGCCAGGTCTTCGCCGGTCATGAGGTTGAGTACGCGATCAGCTACGAAGCAGCAGCGCAACACTATGCGCCGTTTCTTTCCAGCGTCTCCCAGATACGCCTCCGGTTGCTGGTCGGATCCAGTGCCGATGACGCCATCAGCGAACTCGGCCCCCGTGTCGTCAACGAAGGCGCCAACCTGGTAGTCATCGAAGCGAGGTCGCCTGGTGAGCTGCTGTTCCGCGAGCAAGTTCGTAGCATTTGGCTGGCCAGCCCGATCCAGGTTTATCTTGACCTGCTGGGTAGCGAAGGTCGCGCCAAGGAAATGGCCGAGCACCTGCGCAAGGAAAGGATCGGCTTCTAATGGCCAAACCGGCGACACTCGACGGCTACAGCGATCAGTACACACTCGACTGCGAACGTGTCCTCGTGACGCTGCTACGCGGCCTCGGTCCGTGGAAGGAATCCGTCTACCTCGTCGGAGGTCTCACACCAAGGTATCTGGTCGCAGCCCGGCCGCCCGTTGTCCCTGCGCATGCCGGTACCCTGGATGTCGACATCGTGATCGACCTGCAAATCCTGACTGATACCGATGCGTATCACACGCTGGAGAACAACCTCACAAGAATGGGCTTCGAGCGCGCCGAGAACGAGAAGCAGCAAAAGCTCTCCTGGCGCTGGCAAGCCCGCACTGAACATGGGGCGCTGATGGTGCTCGAACTGCTCGCCGACGCCCCTGACATCGCCGGCGGCAAGGTGCAGCCACTACCGACAGAGGGCACGATCTCTGCGCTCAACATCCCGCACTCGTCCATCGTCTTCGACCTCCACCAAGTCACCGAGATCCGGGCTGAACTTCTGGGCGCCAACGGGGTTGCGACCGAGAAGGTCAAGCACGCCAATCTGGTCAGCTTCACCTGCTTGAAGTCATTCGCGTTCGATCAGCGTTTCGAACGTAAGGACGCTCACGACCTGATCTATTGCATCGAACACGCGCCCGAGGGAATGGCCCTGGTCGCAGCAGCCTTCCGCAAGGCGCGCGACGGCAAACACGGCGCCGTGATTCAGGCCGCGCTGGCAATCCTGCGCAGTCGCTTCGCGCAAGACGGCACGATTGAGGGCTATCGCAAGGATGGCCCGGTGTCAGTGGCGAAGTTCGAACTCGGTGAAGGCGACGAACCCGAGCAGCGTGAGGCAAGGGCGCTGCGACAGCGCCAAGCGAGCGATGTTATCGACCAATTGCTTGGTCGAATCGGCTGATGAGGGGGTACGCATGACTTTTCCCGCAGACATCAAGGGATGCATGAAGGATTGCATTTTGTCGTTGTTTTGGCCGCGCAAAGACATCGTGGGCTTTTTCGAAAAGCATGGATGCAGCCAGGCCGAATTGAGCGGCCTGCAGATCGGAGGCGAGAGCGGCCTCAAGCGGCACGAAATCATTGATGTGCTCTTCGCCAAATTGGACGCACGCTCTGATAACGGACTCGGGCCGTTTCGCGCCATGCTGCAGTCCCTGCTGGCGTGGTCGCACTTCGACCCGTACTACTTCGACAAGCTGGGCAAGCTGGATCGTTCCGCTGCCACGAGACACCTCGATCACCTGAAGCAACTGCAGGAAATCCGGGATGCCAAGATCAAGGCGGATCGAGAGCGTCGAGCGACACAGGAGGCTGCGCGCCAACAACCGACGACTACCTTGGAAGACCTGCGTACCGAATACCTGGACCTACTGGGCAACAAGACATCAAGGCAGCAACGTGGCTATGCGCTGGAACATATTCTGGCCGAACTTGCGAGGATCTCTCACCTGGAGACAACGGAAGCATTTCGCGTCAACGGCGAGCAGGTGGACGGCGCAGTCAAGTTCGACGGAGAGCACTATCTCATAGAAGCCAAATGGCAGGAGAAATCGGCAAGCAACGAGCCGGTATACCAGTTTGCCGGCAAGGTGGCCGGCAAGTTATACGGACGCGGCCTGTTCATCTCGGTAAACGGTTTCAGCGCCGAAGTAGTCCGTAGCCTCATCATGGGCAAGGAAATTCAGACGCTCTTCGTCGACGGTGAAGATCTGATCCTCGTAATCGAGGGGCACCTGAACTTTCGCGAGATGATCGACCGTAAGGTGAAGGCGGCACAAACAAGAGGGCTTATCTACGTGCATCCGATCGCGGGCACAGAGAAAAAGTAGCCCATTCACCCCGTGTCCCCAAAAAAACACGATAAAAGCCGCATGGCCGACAATCACGAACAAGCTCTCATCAAATTCGGCTACCGCTGCGGCCGCAGCGGCGCGCATGCGTCACGGACCATGATGCTGGCTGAGCTTTCCACGCTGCTCGCGCATGTCCCGCCGAGCGCGGTGCGTTGCGACTATCGGCGAGCAGTGGTGGAGTCGAACACCCTCGGCAAGCCAACCAGGAAAGCACGCCAACTGACCTTTCGCCATCTGGTGGAACTGTATGGCCTCGACCCGAGTCTGGCGGTGTTCCGCGTCTTCCGCCAACTGTGGAATCTGGACGGGCAGGCTCGTCCGGTCCTTGCCTTGATGGTTGCGCTGGTGCGCGACCCCCTTCTACGTCTATCCCGCGATTTCATACGTGCCAAGTATCCTGGCGAATCCGTACAACGCGCTGAATTGGAAGCCTTGCTCGCCACAGACGATCCTGATCGCTTCACGCCCGCATCGCGGAAATCGTTTGCCCAGAACATCAACGGCACCTGGACTCAAGCCGGATTTCTGGTTGGTCGAGTGCACAAGACCCGTATCGTCCCTTGCATCACCCCGACCAATGTCTCTTTCGCTCTGTTCCTGGGCTACCTCGAAGGGCTGACAGGCGAGCGCTTGTTCGCCTCTGAATGGATGAATTTGCTGCCGGGTTCGCCTGATGAGCTGGTGTTACATGCAAACTCTGCAGCAAAACGTGGACAGATCGTTTTCATGAACGCGGGCGGTGTCAAGGAAGTGCGCTTCCCCGGTTACCTCTCGCCCGCAGAGGAGATGTTGCTGCATGAGTAAAGTTGCGAAGCTGGTGAGCGCGTACCGCGAGCATTTGACGGTGCCGTGGCAAGCCGGGCTGGCCTCGATACAGAAAGTGATCTTTGCCGTCTACGACAAGAGCGACGAGCTACGTCTGCGCGCGCATGTCGGCGAGTTTGAACAGGTCACCCAACTGGCAGGGCACAAGTGGCTGCTGATCGACCTCACGCACGCTTTTCCCATCTGGATGGCGGCTCAGGAATACCGTGACGCCTATTTCGAATGCCCAGAGGATCTCGACGGCTATGCCGTCGGTGAAATCACCGAGTTCATCAAGACGCTCGTTCTGACGGTGAGAACGCAGATCCGCCCGGCCGCCGACGACAACACCGTCGTCGCCTTGCTCGGTGTCGGCTCGTTATTTGGTCTGGCACGCGTGTCTTCACTGGTCGAGGGAATCAAGGATGCCATTGGCGGTCGCCTGCTGGTCTTCTTTCCAGGCGAGTACCACGCTGAGCACCACGCCTATCGCCTCCTGGACGCACGGGATGGCTGGAACTATCTCGCTGTACCGCTCATTGCCAAAGAATAAGAACCCAGGGAAGCCACCCCATGCTGAATCGCGATGTGTACGTCAAAGCGCCCGAACAGAATCGGCCGGTCAACAACGGGGTTGCCGAAGTCTCCGAAGACCACTCGGATGCCGCCCAGCAGGTACTGCGCTATGAACTCGAAACCTTCGTTTGCGATGGTCAGTACCAGAAAGGGATGGAAACCATCCTCGATACCTTCCTGCGCAATCTGGGCAGCGGGACAGAACAACCTGGGATGTGGATATCGGGCTTTTACGGCAGCGGCAAGTCGCACCTCGCGAAAATGCTCCGCCATCTGTGGACCGATTTCTCCTTTCCGGGCGGAGCCACCGCGCGAGGTCTTGCGAAGCTGCCGCCACAAGTGTCGGATGCGCTGAGAGAAGCCACCACCGCCGGCAAGCGCTACGGTGGTCTGCATGCGGCAGCCGGCAAGCTCGGTGCCGGCGCCGGCGACCACGTGCGCCTGGCGCTGATGGGCATCGTTTTCAAGTCAGCGGAACTACCCGAGGCGTATGCGCACGCGCGGTTCGTCATGTGGCTCAGGCGGGAGGGTCTGCTCAGGGCTGTTGAAGCCGACCTGAAAGAGGCTGGCCGAAGCCTGGCTGAAGAACTTCCTCATCTCTACGTCTCACCCCGCATCGCCAAGGCACTGCTCAAGGCCTATCCCGGATTCGCCGAATCGGAGACCGCGGCGCGAGCTTTGCTCAAAGCCCAGTTCCCCCAGGTGGCGGACATCTCCAACGACCAGCTGATCGGCGCGATTACCGATGCCCTGTCCAGGAACGGCAAGTTCCCGCTCACCCTCATCGTTCTCGACGAGGTGCAGCAGTACATCGGCAGTGACACACAAAAGGCCTACCTGGTCCAGGAAGTGACCGAAACGCTCTGCAAGCACTTCAAGGGACAACTGCTGTTCGTCGGCACGGGCCAGTCCGCGTTGTCCGGAACGGCCAACCTGCAACGGTTGATGGCACGCTTTCCGGTACCCGTGATGCTGGGTGATTGGGATGTCGAGAACGTTACCCGCAAGATCATTCTGGCCAAGAAGCCGACGGCGCAACCGGAAGTCGACCGCATCTGGCGGGCGAATCTGGGCGAGATTTCTCGCCACCTGCGTGGCACCAAGCTCGAACACGTCACCGACGACGAAGCCGTGATGACTGCCGACTATCCGATCCTGCCCGTTCGGCGGCGCTTCTGGGAAAAGGTCCTGCGCACCATCGACACCACGGGTACCGTCTCGCAACTGCGCAGTCAGTTGCGTGTCGTCCACGAAGCCGTTCTGGCGACCGCCGACCAGCCCGTGGGCAAGGTCGTCGCCGGCGATTTCCTGTACGACCAAATTGCCGCCAATCTGGTCTCCACCGCGCAGCTTCCGCGAGAAGTTTTCGAGAACGTCCAGAAATTTGCCGCCGGCGACGAGCGCACGCAACTCAAGGGCCGGCTTCTCAAACTGATCTTCCTGATCAACAAGCTCCCGTCCGAGACGGCAGTCGACATCGGGCTGAAGGCCACCGAGGATGTTCTCGCCGACCTGCTGGTCACCGATCTCAAGGCCGGCTCATCGGAACTTCGCAAGGCGCTACCCCCCCTGCTCGACGAATTGCAGCACAAGGACCGCCTGGTCATGTCGCTCGATAGTGGTGGCGGCACCGAGTATCGTCTGCAAACGCGTGAAAGCAGCGCCTGGTACGACGAATTCCGTTCTCAGGAAGCCGAACTCAGTGCCGCCCACCAGCGTGTCGAGCTGCTACGCTCCGAACTCTTCAAGACGCGCTTCCGGGAAGCGCTGGCGAAGGTACGCGTCGTGCAAGGCAAGGCGAGCGAAGTGCGCGCTCCGATCGCCTGCTTCGACGAAGCCTTGCCCAAGAATCACGACAAGTCGCTCTACGTCTGGATTCAGAACGGCTGGCAAACCGACGAGAAGTCCATCATTGCCGATGCCCGGGCCAAGGGCGCCGAGAACCCGACCATCCTCGTTTTCCTGCCGAAGGGACATAGTGACGCGCTCGGCAATGCCATCGTGACCCTCGAAGCGGCCAAGAACACGCTCAACCGCAAAGGGACGCCGAACACCGAAGAAGGACGCGACGCGCGACGTTCGATGGAAAGTCGTCAGCGCAACGCCGAGAAGGAAATCGACACCCTTCTCGAAAGACTGTTCGCCGGCGTGCGCGTGTTCCAGGCGGGAGGCCAGGAAGTTACCGAGGGAAGCAACCTGGCCGAGCGCCTGAATCGCGCCGCCAAAGCCTCGGTCGTTCGTCTCTACAACAGCTTCGACACTGCCGACCACGAGGCCTGGGGAAAGGTCGTCGAAGAGGCGCGCAAGGGATATGGCGAAGCGATGAAAGCGGTCGGTCACACTCAGGAATGTGATCGGCATCCCGTCTGCCAGAAGATCATGGCCTTCATCGGACCGGGCAAGAAAGGCAGCGATATCCGCGAGAACTTTGAAAGCCCGCCGTATGGCTGGCCGCGCGACGCCATCGACGGCGCACTCTACGCGCTCCTGACGACAGGTCACCTGCGTGCCAGCGACGCAGCGGGCAAGGGCATCGACGCCAAGGGCCTGGAGCGGAACAAGCTCACACAAGCCAGCTTCCGTCTTGAATCGGTCACCATCACCCCGGTGCAGAAAATCAGGATTCGTGGGCTGTTCAGTACGCTCGGCGTGCCCTGCCAGCCAAACGAGGAACTGATCCGGGTTCCTTCGCTGATCACCAAACTGAAAGCATTGGCCAGCGGCGCAGGCGGTCCGGCACCGCAACCGCAACCGCCGAAACAAGACCTCATTGCGACGCTGGAAGGGCAGTCCGGCAACGCGCTCCTGTTCGCAGTCTTCACCCATGTCGACACGCTAACCCAACTGGCCAGGACCTGGGAAGACGCCGCCAAGGCCATCCAGCAGCGGCTTCCGGTCTGGGAACAATTGTCCACCCTGGTCAGGCACGCCCAGGACCTCGGGCCGTATGAGGATCTGCAGGCGGAAATCGAGGCCATCCGCAACCAGCGCAGTCTGTTGACAAACCCGGACCCGGTGCGGCCTGTCCTCGACCGTAGCGCAGAGCTGCTGCGCCAGGCGCTAAGCGCCAAGCTCGCCGGCTACCAAAGCGAGTACGACCGGCAAACCGCCTTGCTTACCGCCGACAACAACTGGCAAGAACTCGATGCCGAGCAGCAGGCCAGGCTGATCGCCGACCATCACATCGCAGCGCCCGAATCAGCGGACCTGTCCACGCCAGAGAAACTGCAAGACACGCTCGACGAATGCAACCTGCAGCGCTGGATCGAGCGCACGCAGGCGCTGAGAACCCGCTTCGACAGCGTTCGCCTCGAAGCCGCACGCCTGCTCATGCCGACCGTCCAACAAGTCACTCTGCCCAGCCGCACTCTCAACAACGCCGAAGAAGTGAAGATCTGGCTAGCGGAGGTGGAAGCCGCACTGCTCGAACAAGTGGCGAATGGGCCGGTCATTCCCCGCTGATCGACGAATCCAGATTGACCCGTGATCAGACTGCGCCGATAATGGACCCAACAACACCCGCCACACTTCAGGCCTTTCCATGGAAGATTCATGGTCTTGCACAGTGCTCCAACGGCGGGTTTGTCTTTTCGTGGCGTGCGCAATGAAGTATCAGAAGCCAGCGCTCTCCATCACGCAACAGATCGCCCACTGGGAAAGCAAGGGCCTGGTCATCCAGGATCAGGCAGTGGCCCAGACCGCGCTGCGTTTCAGCGGCCTGTTCCGCCTCAAGGGCTATGCGCTGCCGTTCATGGTTCAAGGCGCGACCGGGCGGCAGTTCCAGCCCGGTACCACGCTCGAACAGGTGCGGGAACTGTACCAGTTTGACCGCGAACTACGCGTCCTGGTCATGCGGGAGCTGGAGTGCATCGAGGTTGCCATTCGCACGGTCATCAGCAACACGCTGAGCGAACTGCAGGACGACCCGTTCTGGTATCTCGACCGCAACAGGACGCTCTTCGGAGATGTGCTTCGTGGCAGCGGCGTGCGCATTCGTTTCCACCATGCGCAGTTTCTTGCCGACGTTGATCACGAAACGCGAAGATCCCGGGACGAGTTCGCGAAACACTACTTTCGCAAATACAGCGATCCGCCGCTACCGCCGAGTTGGGTCGCCAGCGAATGCCTTTCGTTCGGCAAGTGGTCCCGTCTGTATGAGCATCTGAGAGTCGGCAAGACCCCGATTGCCAGCACTTTCGGCCTTGGTGTCGACGTGTTGGAGTCCTGGCTTCATTGCCTGACCTACCTGCGCAATGTCTGCGCGCATCACGGCATGGTGTGCCACCGCAAGTTCGTTTTCCGGCCCAAGACGCTGCAGCGCGAGCGGCAGCACTTCACCCAGAATCAGAGCTTCTACTGCTACGCCGCGGTGATCCAGGTCTTGCTCAAGTCCATGCAGCAACAGCCCGACTGGCCTACCCGACTGCAGGCGCACCTGAACAATTACCCAACCATCCTGCTGTAATGGGATTCCCCGCCAACTGGCAGACCCTGTCGCTCTGGAACTAGGAAGTCCCCGATGCAGAATCCCCTGTCAAAACCCCTTCGCAGTCAGCTCGAAAACACGGTCAAATCCGCACGCGACGTGGCCGAGAAGGCTGCGCTCGCGGCTTTGCATCAACTCGGCGTCGGTGACGCCAGGCTCCCGGAACATCTTGACGAAGCCAGGAAAGCCCTGCGCCGCCGCCTGCGGGCGCACGGCCGCAGCCTGGGCGATGTCAAGTCTGCGGATGACAGCCAGGGCCTGACCCATTTGAAGTGGGAAGTCGCCTATGAGCATTGGCATCGGATGCTGTTTGCCCGTTTCCTTGCCGAAAACCATCTGCTGCTCTGGGAACCTGGAGCGCCGGTGACGCTGGCGGAATGCGAAGAACTGGCGCAGGACCCGAGTACCAGCCTCGGCGCCAGGAGCGGTTGGGAACTGGCCGGCAAACTCGCCGCCCGCATGTTGCCGCAGGTCTTCAAAGCGAATTCGCCAGTGTTCGAGTTGCGTTTTTCCCCGAACGAACAGCGCGACCTCGAAAACCTGTTGCAGGCATTGCCCACCGAAACCTTCGCGGCCAGCGACAGCCTGGGCTGGGTCTATCAATTCTGGCAGGCCAAGCGTAAGGACGAGGTCAACGCCTCCGAGGTCAAGATCAGCGCCGATGAATTGCCCGCCGTCACGCAGCTTTTCACCGAGCCGTACATGGTGGAATTCCTCCTGCACAACTCGCTCGGCGCCTGGTGGCACACCCGCCATCCCGGCAAGCCCTGCCCGGAGGAACTCACCTATCTGCGTACGCTGGAGGATGGCACGCCGGCTGCCGGCAAGTTCGAGGGTTGGCCGGACAGGTTGAGCACTTTCAAGCTCCTGGATCCCTGTTGCGGCTCCGGCCATTTCCTCGTGGTGGCTTTCCTCTTGCTGGTGCCCATGCGCATGGCCGCCGAAGGGCTGTCGGCCAGGGAGGCTGTGGACGCAGTATTACGGGACAATCTGCACGGCCTCGAGATCGATCCGCGCTGCGTGGAGATTGCCGTTTTCGCGCTGGCGTTCGCTGCCTGGCGCTATCCCGATGAAACAGGCAACCCGCTTGGCGTCCGCATCGAGATGCCCGTGCCAAGCATCGCCTGCTGCGGCCTCAAGGTCGCCGCTCGGCCGCAGGACTGGGAGGCGCTGGTGCCGGACGATGCTCCCAATGCCGCTCACTTGCGCGAAGGTTTGAGTCGGTTACATGAAACCTTTGCCCAGGCACCTTTGCTGGGGAGTTTACTCGATCCGTCCCAAGCCAATAAAGGCGACTTGTTCGCAGCGGACTATCCCTTGCTCGCCGATCTGCTGGGTCAGGCGTTGGCGAGCGAACGCCAAATCCCCCTATTCCGTGACGAAGAAGATCGTTGGGAATTGGCTCTGAGCGCGCAAGGCTTGATGGAGGCCGCCCGTCTGCTGGACGCACGTTACCATCTGGTCGTCACCAACGTGCCCTATCTGGCGCGCGGCAAACAATCCGATGAATTAAAGCAATATTGTGAATATCACTATCCTGAAGGTAAGAATGATCTTGCCAACGTCTTCTTGAAACGCTGCCTTCAGCTAGCAAAAGAACGCGGAGCAGGTACTATCCAAATTGTCATGCCCGAGAACTGGCTGTACCTAACAACATATCGAAAACAGAGAGAAACGCTGCTGGCTGCCTACACTTGGCCGTTGATCGCAAAGCTTGGATTCGCTTCATTCCAGGTAATGGACTGGTGGGCGTTTGGGATCATTTTATTGACAATAAAGAATAGCTTACCTACCGATGATGCTGACATCGCATTTTGGGATTGCAGCTCTAGTAAGGAAATTGCTACCAAGTCTGAGCTGCTATCTCGTGGACGGGCTTCTGTTGTTATGCAAAGTAGTCAACTACGCAATCCCGATTCACGAGTGACGCTTACAGAGGTCATTGCTACCAAGACGATTGGGCATGTTGCGACAGCACTTCAAGGCATAAAGACTGGCGACGATGGCCAACATATCGCATGCTTTTGGGAACTATCTAGAATTTCGAGCGATTGGAGAACTATTCAGAGCACGGTTGAAACCACTGTTCCGTTTGGAGGACTGCACCTTATCGTACGTTGGGCAAACAATGGTGCTGCAATTGCCCGTTTACAGGGGAGGGCAGCGTGGAGTAGGCCAGGTGTTGCCGTGTCGTTAATGAATGAGATTCGAAGTGCACTATTCATAGGGCAAGTTTTCGATAGCAATGTCTCAGTCATAACACCAAGGGATCCTCTCTACTTGGCGAGTATTTGGGCCTACGGATCATCCAGCGAGCTGAATCGTGCTGTCAAGGAAATCGAACCAGGAGTCAAAGCTAACAATGGTGCTTTAACAAAGGTTGGGTTTGACTATGAAAAATGGCAGCAAGTGGCTGCCGAGTACTACCCAAACGGCCTGCCAAGACCTCATTCCGACGATCCTACTCAGTGGATTTTCCACGGCCACCCGCAGCCAGCGACCGACCCGCTGCAAGTCGCCGTCGCCCGCCTCCTCGGCTACACCTGGCCAGGCGAGTCGGACGACAAAATGGAACTCTCCGACGAGGCCCGCACGTGGATCGCCCGCTGCCAATCCTTGTCCATCCACGCCGACGACGACGGCATCGTCTGCCTGCCCGCAGTGCGCGGCGAAAAACCTGCCCACGAGCGCCTGTTGGGGCTACTGATCGACGCCTGGGAAAAAGTCGAGCCGGGGAGCTGGAAGCCTTCCATGCTTGACCAACTGCTCGCCGACGCCGACTGCGCCGGCAAAGCACTCGACGTCTGGTTGCGAGAAAAATTCTTCGAGCAGCACGCTAGGCGCTTTCACCACCGTCCCTTCATCTGGCATATCTGGGACGGCCTCAAAGACGGTTTCGGCGCCCTGGTGAATTACCATCGGCTCGATAACAAGAACCTCGAACGTCTGATCCACACCTATCTCGGCGACTGGATTCGCAGCCAGGAAGACGGAGTGAAGGACGGCGTCGACGGCGCCCAGACACGCCTGGCCGCCGCACGCAATCTGAAGACCCGGCTCGAAGCCATCCTCGACGGCGAAACGCCCCACGATATTTTCGTCCGCTGGAAGCCCCTGCCCCAACAACCCATCGGCTGGCACCCCGACCTCAACGACGGCGTGCGCCTCAACATCCGTCCGTTCATGACCGCCGAGGTGCTGCGCCAGAACAGGAAACCCAAGCTCAACATTACCTGGGACAAGGATCGTGGCAAGGACGTTGAAAGCGCGCCGTGGTTTGCGGTGTTCAAGGGTGAACGCATCAATGGCCACCATCTGACGCTCGCGGAAAAGCGAGCAGCTCGAGGAGATGGCTGATGCTACTGAGCAGACTGCGCATTGAGAATTACCGTGGCGTCAAGTTGCTGGAGCTTGCGCTCGACGAGACAACGGTCCTGGTCGGAGAGAACAACTGCGGCAAGACCACGGTTCTTCACGCGTTAAGGGCTTGCCTCTACACGCTCAGGTCCGCTGGGCGTGCATCTCCATTCGAGGAGTTCGACCTTCATTTTGATAGTCAGTCTGCTGACCCGACCTCCGCGCCACCGATCACCATTACCCTGACTTTTGAAGAATCGAAGGCTGGTGATTGGTCGGACGAAGTCGAACAGCGGCTTGGCGGGGACGGAGGCATCATCGCATTGGTGCCGCCTGATGACAGGAGCCGAGTACAGTTGCGTGTGATTGCCGAGTACTCCAAAGTTACCCAGGATCTTGAGACCGCGTACGAGTTCTTGGATGCGAACGGGAAGTCACTTCCAGCCAAAAATCGCAGCCGGCTCTCAGCACTTCAACAACTCCGGCCGCTATTCTATCTTTCTGCTTTGCGCGATGCAGGTAGGGAGTTTTCGCGCTCATCGCAGTTCTGGTCGCCATTCGTGAAGAACTCTCAAATCGATCCGGCAAAGAAGGCGGAAATCGAAGAACAACTCGAAGCCATCAATGCCCAAATCATCGAGGCGCATGGCACGTTCAAGGGCGTTCGCGAACACCTCTCGAAGGTGCAAGACCTCGTGGCGCTCGGTGGGCATGACGTTGTGAGCGTGGATGCCGTGCCTGCGCGTGTCTTTGACATGCTTAACCGTACTCAAGTCAGCATCGCATCCTCGACGGGAGCCAAGCTGCCCATCGGCAGGCACGGCGAAGGAACCCAAAGCCTGACGGTCCTGATGCTCTTCGATGCGTTCCTGAAGTCCGAGCTTGCCCGCAAGCAGGGAATCAAGGAGTCCAAACCGATTGTTGCACTGGAAGAGCCTGAAGCCCACCTGCATCCGAACGCTGTGCGGGCACTATGGAAGACGATACGAGATATCGACGGGCAGAAGCTCATCGCGACTCACTCTGGTGACCTGCTTTCAGAAGTCGATATCCATTCTATTCGACGATTATATAAGGTCGCAGGAGATGTTCGAGTTGGAAATATTCCCAGAGGTACTCTAGACGACCATCAGCTGCAGAAATTCGACTATTTTGTCATCAGAAATCGAGGAGAACTGTTTTTTGCAAGGGTCTGGCTCCTGGTTGAAGGAGAAACGGATGTAATAATTCTCTCTGGTGCGGCGAGGATCCTTGGTATTGAGCTCGAGCAGGCTGCCGTCCGCATCGTGGACTATGCTCAAAGCGACCTGAACATGTTTATCAAGGCGGCAGATTCTCTGGGAATATATTGGCACGTATTCTCCGATGGGGACCCTCAGGGCATCAAGAATATAAAAAAATCTCGTGAGTCTCTGGCCGGTCGAACTGAACAGCTTCACCTTACTCTACTTCCAAACAACGAGCCGATTGAGCCATATCTTTGCAGGGCTGGATTCATTGATGTCTACGAAGAGCACGCCAGTGATCAAAATCGTCCTCGTTATATTACTGTAGGAAAGGAGGACGATGCATACGTAATGCAGCTCTGTCAATGCCTGCCAAATAATGGAAAGCCAGCTGCAGCGCATACGGTTGTCGTTGCCATGAACGAGAGAGGTAAAAATTCAGTACCAAACGAAGTTTCCGAGTGTTTAATTAAGGTCTTAAAACTGGCCGCGGGGGTGTAATGAAGTTTTTGATGAACCTTAATTCGAACCAACTCGCGGCAGCAAATTGGGATACCGGGGCGCTATTGGTCCTGGCTGGCCCGGGCTCAGGAAAGACAGCCACTTTGACGGCCCGTGTGGCGCGCCTGGTTGAGGAGACCGTTGGCGAAGCATTTCGAATTCTTTGCGTGACCTTCACGCGCAAAGCCTCCGCCGAGATGCGGGAGAGGCTACTCGCCCTCGTACCAAATGCGCGAGATCGCGTTTTGCTCACCAACTTCCATTCGTTCGCAACGGATATTCTTCGTCAACACGGAAGTCATTTTGGGCTAACTCCGGACTTCGAAATCATTGAGGAAGCTGAACGAGTTCGCTTGGTCAAGTCGGTGCTAGCAAAGCAGGCTGATGAGCTGACAAAGTTTGTTTCCGCCGAGAAGGCGCTGACCGCCATTGACTTTCTCCTGCGCAACGTCACTCCTAACGTTGATGTGCCCGCGATGCTGAAGGACCCCGAAACGGGGCGACAGCTCCAGATACTTTTTTCGGCCTACAAGGGGCTACTGAAGGAACAGAATTGCCTGGACTACGGTGCCATCCTGTACTTTTGCGAGGAATTGTTGCGAGAGAGGGCGCGCGTCGCAAAGCAGCTTCGAACCGTTTACAGGTATGTCTGTGTTGACGAGTTCCAGGATACGAATGTAGCTCAGTACCGAATCCTCCGTGCGCTCGCCCCAGAGAGGAGTGCCAATTTGTTCATCGTTGGCGACGATGACCAAGTCATGTATCAATGGAATGGGGCGAGTCCAGCGCGGGTCAAGGAGCTTGAGAGGCATTACGATCTCACGACCATCCAACTGCCGGAAAACTACCGCTGTCCTCCTGAGGTGGTCGCGCTCGCAAATTCGCTGATTGCTCACAACGGTGATCGTGCGACAGGAAAAATGCCGCTGCTCTCGATGAAGCCGCAGACGGGTTTCGATCCGGTCGATCTACGTGGGTTCGAGGACGAGAATGACGAGGCGGGTTGGGTTGCAGAGCAAATTTCTGGGCGTCTAGCAGCGGGCGCCAGGGCTCGCGACGTTGTCGTCCTGGCTCGCAACACCAAGCTCCTTGAGCGAGTTCATAGGGCACTCACTGCTCTTGCCGTACCGTCGCATGTTCAGCAACGAAAGTCACAGTTTGAGAGTGCTCCACTTCGCTTCATTGTCGCCGCGTTAAAGCTTGCTGCAGTCCGCTCCGACGAAGAGTTGGCCTCGATGGTTACAAAAGCCATGTCCGACTGCATTGAGGACGACATCAACGCAGACGACCTTGCGAGCTTCACAGCTCAGTTCAATGGTGACCAGCTAGAAGCCCTGGGTGCACTCGCGGCTAGTCATCCGACTTTGCCTGCGGATCTCCGGGATGCTGTCGTCGCGCTTGTACAGGGAAAGTTCTCAGTGTTCGTTCCGACGGCGCTGGCTTACTTCGATCGCATTGAAGCACAGGGCGCCGATGGCAGGGACAGCGAACAGTTCGCCGAGTACTCGACCGAGCGCCAAGTATGGCACAACATCATTTATGAAATCGGGCGCGACTCCGATGCATACGAAATGTCGCTGGGCCAGTTTCTGCAGGAACTGGCCCTCGCGAACAAGACGCCCGAAGCACCCTCCACTGCTGTTCGGTGCCTGACCATCCATGGTTCAAAGGGTATGGAGTTTCACCACGTTTTCTTGGTGGGGATGGCGGAAGACCAGTTGCCGTCGTTCCAAAGCAAGAAAGCAGGGGATGACAGCCGAGAAATGCAGGAAGAGCGGAGAAACTGTTTCGTCGCAATCACCAGGACGATTGAGAGCCTGACCCTTTCGTATGCGCAACGTTACAACGGGTGGCGTAAAGAGCCTTCTCGATTCCTGTTTGAGATGGGATTGCTAGAGAGGGATACTGAATGAGCGCCGGTGCAGGCATCAAACCCTCATCGGCCATGGACAACCGCTCACAGCCGGGAGACTTAGGGCGTTCGGCCGGTTTGCATTCTTTGAGCGCCGAACAGCGCTCTCAATTGGAGTCGGCACTGCGCTCGGCGCGAGAGATCGCGGAATCCGGCTCGTCCGCCGCGTTGGCACATATCGGTGTCGGCGATGCTCAGCCGCCTGCCCATCTCACCGAGGAGCAGCGGACCTTCCGTCGTGGATTGCGGGCGCATGGTCGATCCATTGGCGATCGCCGACAACACAATGGCGCCCAGGAGATCACGCGTCTGGTTCGGGAGGTGGCCTACGAGCACTGGCACCGGATGCTCTTTGCCCGCTATCTTGCCGAACGTGGTTTGCTGATGTGGGACGCCAGTGCCGCTGTGACTCTGGCCGAATGTCACGAGATGGCGTCGGACAAGACTCTACAGCTCGGATTCAATAGCGGCTGGGCCCTGGCCGGCCGCCTGGCGTCCAGGATGCTGCCACAGCTTTTCCCTTCGGATTCGTCGGTACTTGCGCTCGCCTTGGCGCCAGAACATCAAGTCGGCCTGGAGCGGATTCTGGCCTCGTTGCCGCCGCAGATTTTTCGTGCGCAGGACAGCTTGGGATGGGCTTATCAGTATTGGCAGGCCAAACGAAAAGAGGAGGTCAACGCCTTGCAAGCGAAGGTTGGCGCCGACGAGTTGCCGGCGGTCACCCAACTCTTCACCGAGGATTACATGGTGGAGTTTCTGCTCCGCAACACCGTCGGTAGGCACGAGAAACCTCCCGCCGAGTTGCGGCTACTCGACCCGTGCTGCGGATCGGGTCATTTCCTCGTTGCCAGCTTCTATTTCCTGGTGCCCTTGCGCCAGGAGCTTGAGGGGCTGACAAGCCGCGATGCGGTCGATGCCGTGCTGCGGGACAACCTGTTTGGCCTGGAAGTGGATCCACGCTGCGTCGAAATTGCCGCATTCGCGCTCGCTCTCGCAGCATGGACTTATCCGGACGAGGGAGAACATCCCCTGGGCTATCGACCACTCCCGAGCCTGAACCTGGCCTGTTGCGGCAGAGCCCCTGTCGAAGCGGAGATTCCCGGCGTGGGTGCAGAACTTACAGCGCGATTCCAGCAAGCCGCTCTGCTGGGAAGCCTGATCCTTTCTGGTGTGGCGGAGGGTGTGTTGCAACCTGGCTTTGCCCAACCAGGCGCTTACCGGGCAGTCAACGAGGAGACCGTCAATGAACCAGACGAAGACGATGCCGAACGTCTCGTCGCCGCCAAAGGGTTTGCGGACGCTCTTCGCTTGCTGTCGCAGCGTTACGACTTTGTGCTGACCAATCCGCCCTTCCTCGGGCGCGGTCGGATGTGCGACGAATTGCGCGCCTTTGTCGAAAGCCACTACTACGAAGCCCGGCACGATCTCGGCGCAGCTTTCCTGGAGCAATGCCTGCGGCTGACCAAGCCCGACGGCATGGTGGGGTCGGTCATTCAGCAGTCGTGGTTGTTCGCCGCTAGTTATGGCGCCTATCGGACGAAATTACTCGAGGAAGGCCGCTTGCATCTGGTTGCCAACCTCGGCGAAGGCGCGTTTCGGAGTACCGATGCGGCGGGCGCATTTCCCTCGCTGGTGATCCTCTCCAATGCCAAGGCGCCGGATGATGCTGCTGTTCGCCTGCTCGATGTGGCGAGCCATCGAACGGCCGACGAGAAGATGGCCGCTCTTGCCGCTGCGACCGCAACGCTTTTGCCCTACGCCGAGGTTCGGGCGACCGGCGATTACCTGATTGCACGAACGAGCCTGGGTAATTTGCCACGGCTTTCACAATTTGCCTCTCCTTACGTTGGCTTGCAGACCAGCGACTATCCGCGCTACTGCCGGTTTTTCTGGGAACTGCCGGCGATTGGTGGCGACTGGGAGCTGATGCAGGAAGCACCGGAGGATTCAGAACGGCTCACCGGCTTCAGCTCGATCTTTTACTGGCAAGGCGGAACGGGCGACCTGATGAACAGTGGCCTCGCCTATATCCGTGGGCAGGCGGCCTGGGGCAAGGCCGGGGTGATGGTCAGCCGCATGCGGCAGTTGAAAACGAGCCGCTACGTCGGTAACTTTTTCAACCAGACCTGCGCGGCAATCATCCCGAATGATCAGGCACTACTGCCAGCGCTGATGGCCTATTGTGCTTCGGACGAGTACAACACGGCCGTCCGTGAGGTTGATCGACGAATCTGTGTCGCCAACACCGCACTGACCAGGGTGCCATTCGATCTGGAGCGATGGTCGGCAGAAGCTGCCGAAAAGTTTCCCGACGGTTTGCCTGCACTTTACTCGGATGAACCGACCCAGTGGGTGTTCCACGGTCATCCTCGGGCTTCGGCGAATCCCTTGCAGGTCGCCGTGATGCGCCTGTTGGGTTATCGCTGGCCAGCCGAGACGAACCACGGAATCGAGGTTTCGGATACGGCGCGGGCGTGGATCGGGCGTTGCGAGGCCTTGGATCCGCATGGCGACGAGGATGGCATCGTTTGCCTGCCGCCGATTCGTGGCGAACGTGCGGGGCACGAGCGCCTCCTGGGTTTACTGATCGACGCCTGGGAAACCGTTGAAAGCGGCAGTTGGAAGACGAGCGTCCTCGACTCGCTGCTGACCGCTGCCGACTGTCAGGGAAAGGGCATCGAGGTGTGGCTGCGCGACAAGTTCTTCGAGCAGCACGCCAGGCTATTCCAGTATCGGCCGCCGATCTGGCATGTTTGGGATGGTCTGAAGGACGGGTTCTCGGCGCTGGTGAATTGCCACCAGCTCGACAACAAGAACCTGGAGCGACTGATCCATACCTACCTCGGTGACTGGATTCGCACCAAGGAACAGGGAGTGCAGGATCGTATCGATGGCGCCCAGCTTCGCCTTTCGGCCGCCAGGAACCTCAAGGTTCGACTGGAGTGGGTGCTCAACGGTGAAACACCGTACGACATCTTCGTTCGCTGGAAACCGTTGGCCCGGCAGCCCATTGGCTGGTCTCCGGATCTCAATGACGGCGTGCGCGTGAATATTCGCCCGTTTATGCAGGCCGAGGTGCTTCGTCACAACAAGCGGCCAAAGCTCAACATTAGCTGGGATCGGGATCGCGGAAATGACCCGGAGAACACACCGTGGTATCCGGTATTTGGTGGTGAGCGAGTCAATGATCACCATCTGACACGGGCGGAGAAGACGGCTGCTAAGGAGGTTGGCGCATGAGCACCCTCCTGGAAAGACTCGCCGATGGACTGCGAAGAGCGGCGCATTTCAACCGCGGGGTCCAGGCGGCACCCGCTGTGATTCTGTGGACCGACGCCGATCGGCAGTGGGAAACCGTCGTTCCGCTGTTGCGTTCTGAAAAACTGACGATTTTCTCGTTGGGTCCGTACGCTCCTGCGGCTTGGCAGGGTCCGGCTATCTGGTTGAAGTGCGTCCTGGCGAATTGCCTGACCGACCATACCATACCCGCTGGCACGGTGCCGGTGGTGTACTTGCCGGGAGTCAGCCGCAGCGACCTGCGCGCCATAGAAATCTGCGCACGCGAGCTACAGCCCCTGGCGGAACTCCAATACCGGGGGGTGTTCTGGAGTCAGCTCAACGCCAAGGACTGGACGGTCAATGCGTTCCTGACATCAAAGAGTGGCGGCCTTGGGCTGGATGTGGCGCAGGACCAGGCGTCTCAGAAGGCTCTTTTGCGCGCAGCACGCGGCGGCGTGCTGCTTCAGCAGAAGGTCGATGACCTCGCGCCGCGTCACCTTGATGCGGCCTGGTTTGACGGACTGCTCGCGCCAAACCCGACGCGCGATCTCCTCGCATGGATGAACGATCCGGCTGGACAGAAGGCGGCATGGGATGCTGCCCGCTGGGGAATTTTTGTCGAGCGTTGCCGCAAGGACTATCGCTTCCACCCGGACAAGGATGGCGAACTCGCGGCGGCCGAAAAACTCGCAGCGCGCACCGGCGCGTGGGCAACGATCTGGCAGCTCTACCAGGATTCCTGGACCAGTTTTCCGAAAGTGGTGGATCTGCTCGAACGGATCACGCCCCCTTCGCCATCTGGGCTCTTCGACGACTTTTCCGGCTATCCGAAATGGAACTTGAACGAGGAGATGCAACTTCGCAATTCGCTCGTGAAGCTTGACACATTGAGCGCCAAGGCTGCCCGTGACGCGCTGCTCGAAGCGGGGCGGCGCCACGCGAATCGCAGGGATTCGCTTTGGGCGCGCATGGGCCGCGCGCCGCTGGCCGAATCGATCGATCCCTTGTCGCTGATCGCAGAGCATTCAACGCAACTCCCGTCCGGAGCCACCCCCGAGGCTATCGCTATTTCTTACAAGGCAAGGCTGTGGGAAGTCGATGCCGCGGCGATGAGAGCGCTGGCCGCAGTGCATACAAAGGCGGATACCGATGCCGTGTCGGAAGCTTTGAAGGCGTGCTACGTGCCGTGGCTGGAGCAAACGGCGTCGAGATTCCAGGACGTTGTGCGCAAACAGGGGGCGCTGAATCCTTCCATGCCCGGCACCACCAGCCTCGAGCAAGGGTTGTGCACCGTCTTCGTGGACGGTTTGCGCTACGACGTGGCCGTCGATCTGAGCAAGCGCCTGGAGTCCCTCGGCAGCGTATCCATGGACACCCAATGGACTTCCCTTCCGTCTGTGACCTCATCAGGGAAAGCTTGGGTTTCCCCGGTTGCCCACAAGATTACCGGACAACCCACCGATGTCGAGTTTCAACCTGGCGTGACTGACAGCGGTAAGCCGCTCAGCAATTACCACTTTCGCAGGTTGCTGGATGATGAGGGGATCCAGTTCCTCACTTTCAACGAGACCGGGAAGCCTTCAGGTCGTGCATGGACGGAATGTGGTGACCTTGACCATTTCGGCCACGAACACCAATTGCGTCTGGCGCGGGAACTGCCGAATCAGATGGCGCAGATCGTCGAGCGTATCCAGGAGCTTGCCGAGGCGGGGTGGCAGCGCTTCCGCATTGTGACCGACCATGGCTGGCTGCTGGTCCCCGGCGGCTTGCCCAAGGTTGAACTGTCGAAGTCGCAAGCGGAAACTCGATGGGGGCGCTGCGCGGTTCTGAAGGAGACTTCGACCACTTCAATGCTGACCTTCGGCTGGGATTGGTGCAGGCAGGTGCAAATTGCCTTCGCGCCGGGCATCAGCAGCTTCATTACGGGCAGCGAGTATGCTCATGGCGGCTTGAGTCTTCAGGAATGCCTGGTACCGGTGATTACGCTGACAATCGGCGGTGGAGCGTCAGCGGCTGTTTCGGTCGATATCGCCAAGCTGGCCTGGCGTGGCATGCGCTGCCAGGTGGAGATCACTTCCACGGTGCCAGGATTGTCGGTAGATATCCGCAGCAACGCGGCGGCTGCGAATTCCTCCGTGCTCACGGCAGCGAAACCACTGACTGACGGGAAGGCCTCTCTGGCAGTTCCCGATGATGCCTTGGAGGGCAATGCTGCGGTGGTGGTCATCCTGGACGCGACCGGCAAAGTTATCCAGAAGGCCAACACGACGATTGGCGAGTAATCAGGGCGATTGGAAATTCGATATGGAAATGGATCAACTCGACAGGCAAGCCGCCGAAGCTTTTCCCGGCTACACAGTGCGCAAGGACCTGGTGCGAACCTTCAGTCGTCAGTTTCCGGTCCCGACTTACGTCGTCGAATTCCTCCTCGGCCGCTATTGCGCGACAACGGATGAGGCCGAAATCCAGGAGGGTCTGGACATCGTCCAGCGTCAGTTGTCTTCGCGCACCGTCAGGGCCGGCGAGGAGGAGTTGTTCAAAGCGAGAGCCAGGGAGTCTGGCTCGGTCAAAATCATCGACCTCATCACGGCACGGCTCGACGCCAGGAGCGATTCCTACGTCGCGTCGTTGCCCAGCCTGCGGTTGATCGATGTCCGCATTTCGCCGGAACTGATCAAGGAGCACGAGCGGATGCTGACCGGTGGCTTCTACGCCGAAATTGTGCTCGCCTACGACGCTTCCATCGCACAGGAAAAAGGGGGACGTCCATTCGGCGTCGAATCGTTGCGAGCCATCCAGCTATCGAAGCGCGATGTTCTGGAATCGCTTGCCGCGGGTCGCTACCAACTGTCGACCGAAGAGTGGCGGAATCTCCTGCTCCGCAGCGTCGGCTTCGAGCCAGCCGGTCTAACGGAGCGGGCAAAGGATGCCCTGTTCTTGCGGATGGTCCCGTTTGTCGAACGGAATTACAACCTGGTCGAACTCGGGCCTCGCGGCACCGGCAAGTCGCACTTGTTCCAGCAGGTCTCGCCCTACGCGCACTTGATCTCAGGTGGAAAAGCGACCGTTGCCCGGATGTTCGTGAACAACGCCAACGGCCAGCGCGGGCTGGTCTGCCAGTACGATGTCGTCTGTTTCGACGAAGTCTCCGGCGTTTCGTTCGACCAGAAGGACGGCGTGAACATCATGAAGGGGTACATGGAGTCTGGCGAGTTCTCTCGTGGCAAGGAGAGCATCCGTGCCGACGGCTCCATCGTTCTGGTCGGAAACTTCGAAGTGGACGTCGAGCACCAGCAACGAATTGGCCACCTCTTCGGGCCGCTGCCACCTGAAATGAGGGACGACACGGCATTCATGGATCGCATCCACGGATTCCTGCCGGGTTGGGATGTCCCAAAGATGAATCCGACCTTGTTCACCGACCACTTCGGACTGGTCAGCGATTTTCTGTCGGAGTGCTTCACCCAGTTGCGGAACCAAAGCCGGGTTTCCGTCCTGCAGGGTCGTGTTTTTTTGGGCGGAGCGCTATCCGGACGCGACATCAACGGCGTCAACAAGACGATCAGCGGCCTGCTCAAGCTGATGTCTCCAGACCCGACGGTCGAAGTCAGCGACCCCAACCTGGAGTGGGCTGTTCGCCTGGCGCTCGAAGTGCGTCGGCGGGTCAAAGAGCAACAGAAGCGAATCGGTGCCGCCGAATTCCGCAATACACACTTCAGCTACACCCTTGGCGCCGAAGGCGTCGAAAAGTTCGTTTCTACGCCAGAGCTGCAGAGCCAGTCGGGGATCAGTGACGAGCCTCTGGAGTGTGGTCAGATCTGGACGCTGAGCCCCGGTGGCGTTGACGAGCATCCCGGTCTGTTCCGCATCGAGACCAACGAAGGGCCTGGAAGTGGCGTCCGCGTGCTGAACAACCCCGTCCCGCCAGCATTCAAGGAGTCCATTCGGTGTGCCGAGCAGAACCTCTACGCTCGCGCCATGCAACTGGTCGGCGACCGCGATCCACGCTCGCATGAATTCTCGGTGCAGCTTCGAGGATTTGATGCGACCAAATCTGGAGCAAAAACAGGAGTTGCCTGTCTGATCGCCCTCTCCAGCGCACTTCTGCGCAAGTCGGTGCGGGGCGGCCTGATCGTCGTCGGAGAAGTGACGTTGGGCGGAACCATTGAACCGATTCACAACGCGGTCACCTTGGCGGAGTTGGCAGTCGAAAAAGGAGCGAGATCCATGCTCCTGCCCGTCGCCTGTCGCCGGCAGCTTTTCGACTTGTCGGACGAGATGGCAACCAAGCTCGACATCGAGTTCTATCAGGATGCGAGGGACGCTTTGCTGAAGGCTTTGGTGGATTAGTGCCCGTGTTGCGGTGCCGAGAGATGACTATCCGCCAAGCGGCGCTGGCGAGTGTCCGTCGAATACGCACAGGCAGCTCCTTCTGCTGAGGGGTGATGGCGGACGGGCCGGACGCGGACTGGCGTTGGTGCAACGTGACCTGGTGGTACTGGATCCTGCGGGCGATCTCCAAGGCGCGCTCGGGTGAGATCGGGCTGGCCTTCGCCCTCAAGCGGAGACGCAGCACCCGATAGAGCAGCAGTGCCAAGAAGCAGATCAGGGCATGCGCCCGAATTCGGTCGGGAAGGCGGTGGAAGACCGGCGCGATTTCGATCTCGGACTTCAGGACACGGAATCCCCGTTCGATGTCGGCCAGCGCCTTGTAGCGCGTGACGATCTCGGCCGGGGGAGAATCGGGAACGTTGGAAACGAGGATCAGTTTGCCATCCATCAGCCGCGCGCGCTTCAGGGCACGCTCGTCGATCTCGTAGGTGAACCTCTCGGAGGAGTTCGGGGACAGAGCCTGCAGCATACTGGTCGACGGGAAACGTCGCGGTTGGCCGGTCACCCACAACAGCGTGCTCGTTCAGCGGATCTCTTCCGCCGTAGGCCCCGAAAAAAAGGGCGGCCCCGCCGAACAGACGCCGCTGGCGACTATGGACCCGCAAGCGGCCATGTACATTCCACCGATCGGCCCGAACGGCAGACCCCAGTAGACCACCCTGCTCCTTCGAGCCGATGTCCACTGGTTCCCCCCGCCCTTCAGCCCCGCGCCCTCGCCAGACGACAGAACGGACAAGACCGCGCCTGCGGCACATCCGGCTCGTAGATGAACATCGCCTGGCACCTCGCGCACCGCTGCCAGCTGACGATCCGGGAGCGGACGTCCCGGATCGCGTACCACGCCGCGTTGATGTCCAGGCAATCCTGAGCAAGCCGAGCATGTACCTCCCAGACCGACAGGAGCATCGCCGCCGTGACGATCCGGCCATCGCCCTCGTCGAGCCGATTGTAGAGCGCGACGAAGGTGGAGAGATCAGCCAGCTTCCTGGCGCTCGTGATGAACGGCCGGACGGAATCCGGTAGCTTGCCGTTCGGTGGACTCTCGCCGTGAAGCTGCCGCCAGCGCAGGCGGAGCGGCTTCGGATGAATGTCCGTCAGGTAATGAACGATCGGCACCCGCAGCTTCAACCGCAGCAGTTCATGAGCCACGCGGCTGTTCTCCAGCTGGTCGGGAGCCAGGAGCGCCGACATGATCGCTAGACCAGAGTCGCTTCGGCGTAGGTGCCCTTCACATCCTTCGGCATCTGGAGCAGGCGGATCAGCACCGCATCCGTCAGCCGAAAGGTGTAGAGCGATACGGGGACCGCCTCCGCCAACTCGTCGATCTCATCCAGATCAAGAGAGCCGATGCGGTCGATCACCGCACGCGGCAAGCCCGTCATGACTTCGGCTGCTCGCCCCTCCCGGGCCAGTTGTCGCGTGAGCAACAGGAACTGCCGGTTGATCTTCTGCACGTCGCGCTTTTCCATGATCAGGAATCAGAGGAGTACACACACGAGACAATTTTATATTACCATATTGGCGCAATGCAACCTGTCGGAGCATAATTCATGACAAATACTGATGACGGGACCACCGCCGGCATCAACCCGGTGGCGGAGATCCTCGAAGCGCTGATGCGGAAGCATCGTCTGAACCAGACCGATCTCGCCCATCGTTCGGGCGTCTCGCAACCGGGGATCAACCGCATCCTCAAGGAACGATCGAAGGCCAAGCAGCCGCGAAGGGAAACGCTCGAGAAGATCGCCGCCGTCCTCGGTGTCACGCCAGACCAGCTGGCGGGGCACGAGCCCATCCCCGCGCGCATGCTCAACCGCGGCGTGGTGCCGGTAGTGGCCTGGGAAGATCTGCTGCCCGACTCATCCAACAAGCCAGGCCAGAGGGGCTGGCTGGCGTGCCCAGTCGAGCACAGCGACGGGACCTTCGCACTCCCCGTGCTCGGCGACGCGATGACGGGCAACGACGGTTACCGCGAAGGAGAGATCCTGTTCATCGACCCAGCCGCGCCCCCGGCGCATGGCAGGGATGTCGTCGTTCTCAACGGGACGACCGCCCTCTTCCGACGCCTGGTGGTGACGCCCGAGGGCCGTTTTCTCACGACGCTCAATCTGGCTTGGCCGACACCTATCATTCAACTGCCCGACGAGGCGGTCTTCTGTGGGACGGTGATCTTCTCCGGCCGGATTCGCTGAGGATCCGCCTTGCCGCAAACACATGTAATTTTCCATTACATCGGGCCGGGCCCGGCCATGCCGTGACCGGAAAAAAAATACCCGCACGACGGCGGGTATTTTTCCTGCGGTCAGATCAGGCCTCTTTCCGCGAACGACATCACGGTCGTGTCGGCCACGATGAAGTGGTCGAGTACGCGGATGTCGATGAGCGCCAGCGCGTTCTTCAGGTCACTCGTGAGCAGCTCGTCCGCGCGTGACGGTTCTGCGACTCCCGAGGGATGGTTGTGCGCCAGAATCACCGCCGACGCGTTGAGCTTGAGCCCGGCGCGGACCACTTCCCTGGGATGGACCGAGGTCTGCGTGGTCGTTCCGCGAAAGAGTTCCATGCCGGCGATCAGCCGGTTCTGGGCATCGAGCCAGAGCGCGAGGAAGCTCTCGTACTCCTGCCCCGCCAGGAACAGCCGCAGGTAGTCACGCACCGCGCCGGGCGAAGCCAGGAGCCCGGGTGCGTCGGCCAGGCTCTCCGCCAATGCGCGGCGAAGGAGTTCGCGCGCCGCCATCAAGCGACTGGGCAGCGCATAGGAGAAGGCCTCTTCCGCCACCTGCAGCGTCTTGCCGGGACGAATCCGGCGCAGGCCGAACAGCTCGGCAAGAGAGTGGGTCGGATAGCTTTCGGCCTGTTCACCGAGCAGGATGGTGAGCAGTTCACGGTCGCTGTTCTGGTTCATCTGGGGTGCCTCCTTGTGGAAAAGCGGGGCGGCACCCTCCCCTCGCGGGACGATGACACGCCCCGCGGGGTCGAACGGATTGCTGGTCGGGTTACGGCTGTTCGGCCGGCGGCCGGCCGGCCGCGAGGATCTGCTGGCTGACCTTGAAGATTCGCTGCGCCGATTTCTCCGGTAGCTTCCCGCCCTGGAACCAGTGCTGGATGTAGCCTCGCGACTCCTCACGCCCCGGCAGATCGAGGATCGAGCACAGCAGGTAGGCTACGCCTTCGGCTTCGACCTCCCGGAGATCTCTCGGCATGGCTGCCGCATCCTGGCAATCACCGGCCAGCGTGTGTCCCAGCAGGACATGCGCCATCTCGTGAAAGCGGATCGAGTGGGGATGCTCGGCGAGACGACTGACGGCGATGCGGCGACTGACCGCATAGCCCAGGACGTTGCCGTCGAGGCAGTCGAAGTGCTCCGGCGTGATGTCCAGGGCGGCCAGCGCCGTTTCGGCATGCCAGTCCGGTGATTCAACCGGCTCGGTGTAGTCCGCGCCTTCGGTCTGCTCGAGGCTGAACCAGCGGGGCGCCAGCCGGAAGTGCATGCAGATTTCGTCGGCATCGCCGGCATCGCCCGAGGGCTCTTCCGGCCGGCGCTTGACTGCGATCGGCATCCACAGTGACAGGGCTTTCTCGCCCCTGCGCACCGAGCGGCCGAGCATCTTCCAGCGGCCGAAGCTCGCGATCGGTGACAATGGCAGCCCTCTTCCGTCGAGCTGGATCGCCGCCAGAATCTGGTTGCCAATGCTGAACCGGTGGAACCGGCCGTAGGCCGCGCTGATGATTCCGGGCTCGGTGAGGGCCCGTTCGAGCAACGGTGCAAATTGGTCGTACATGGTGCCTCCTGTGGAAAAGCGGGAAGGCACCGTCCCCGTCGGGGATCGATACACTCCCCGTGGGATGAAGAAGCCGGCCGCGGCCGGCGATGGGTGCTGCGTCAGTTGCGGTGAATCAAGACCACAAAGACAAGGCAAACTCGCGCGCTTTGACGGCATGCGGTCCGAAAAACCGGGGCGCCGTGCCGCTCTCCGGGCGCACGAGGATGCGGCCGACGACGGCAACCTGTTGGCGCACGCCGATGTCGCCATCGAAGCGCGCTTGCAGGTATTGCCGGTATTGCCGGTGGTCGCCGTGCCATCCGGCTGGCGGTGCGAAGGGTCCGCAACTGCCGGGCTGGGTATCGATCCGGCTGAAGTCGATGACTCCGTACATGGCGCCCTCCGCTTCAGGCGGCGCGGGTCAGCGCCTGCTCGACGCTGCCGAGCGCGGGAAAACCTGCCGTGCCCAGGTAGTTGAAGACATCGAGCCAGTCGACCCCCTTTCTGCCTTCGGGAATATCGATGGCGGGCGCGATGGCGCCGGCACGAATCCCCATGGCCCATAGGCGCGTCACGAGGTTTCGCGCCGCTTCCTGTCCATGACCGAGAGGATGCTGTCGAGACGGTCGATCCTTGTCGGCGAAGACGAGAACCTGATGCACGCCGACTGGCGGAACGAAGGTCTCCAGAAGATGCGCGTTGCCGGTGGCCCACGCGGGGATGCCGGTGGCCTCGCGCACGGCCAATGCGGTCTCGATGCCTTCGGTCACCGCCAGCCGACCGCCGGGATCGGCCAGGCGAATCGCTCCGCCGGTCAGCGCTTTCGCCAGCGGTGGGCGCATCAGCTTCCTTGGTGCCTCGACTGGCGCTTTCTGGCCATCGACCATGAGGTAGGTGCGGTGCAGGGTGACTGTCTCGCCGTCCGCCCCGGTCAGTTGCGCGAGAATCGCTGGATAGCGCCCGACGAGACCCTTGTCGGCGTAGTACCCCAGCTCGCGATGAAAACGCAGGGCTGGGGGCACGCAGACCGGCAGGCCGCGGCGCGCGAGATACATACGGGCCGGCTCGGCCTCCCGATGCGTGAGTGGCAGCGACTCCCGCCAAGTTCGGTTGAGCTGGTCACGTCGGAATGGATCATCCGCCGGACCAGAGCAGCACGCCACGAGCGATGCGCGCGGCGCGACCTGGGACGCTCGCGCCCCTGCGAGGTGGCCGGCGACGGCGCGAATGGTCTCGCCGAACTGCCAGCCGTTGATCCACATCAGCAGGGAAAAGCCGTCGGCGAAGTAGCCGCAGGTATTGCAGACCCCGCCGCCGGTTTCGTCGACGTCGCGAAAGACCCGAAAGCCGTCGCGACCGCCGTGTACCGGACAAGGGACGTGTCGCCCCTGCCGATCCACGGCGTCCGTCAGCGCCGGCGCGAGCTCCTGCAAGATCGACGCCCAACGCCCGCGTGCGTCCTCCTTGACGCGTTCCGCGTCGTACTCGTATTGCCTCATTGATGCCTCCATGGAATGTCCCGAGCGGAGCCTTCGGCAGTCCCCCGACCGGGAGCCTTCGCAAGGTCCCGGCCGGCTGGTGGGAAATGTCCGCGCGGCATGGCGGTATCCCTGCCGGGATGCGCGCACCGGCGGGTGAATGCTGCTGCTTGTTTCCTCGTGGCCAGCTACCACGCATCGGCCCTGCCCTTACGGCGCGGGAACGAAACTCGATCGGCTTGTCGCAGGAGGCCCGGCGGGCCCCCTCCGAAAAGCCCCGGCGGGTGCGCCGGGGAAAACTTGCGGGGAGAGAACGGGGATGATGGTATGCAGTCGCCGTCACTCGTGAGCGCCCAGAAGTGGCCCGGATGGATCGATTTCGACAGCCCGGATCGGGGTTCACCGGGGTCATTCCGGTCTTCCAGTTCACCGTCCGCCATGCTGCGGAATCGGGTTGGGATTCGAAGTGCCTTTCTGCAGACCGCGAAGCCGGCCGGCCCACGGCGGCGATTGACAGCTGCGCCCGGTGTCCGCCAAACTTCCCTCAAACAGCCTGTTTGAGTTCCTATCCTCGGCGGCGAAGGCCGGCTCTGTGAGACGGCGCGGCGCTGACAACGGGCCCTGACCACGCTCAGGAAGGGTCGACGCCGAAGGAGAGTGCGATTAGCGATTCGCTTGCGTTGCTGTCGAGCCTGGGGAGCGTCGAAGCCTGGAACGACTGGCGGCGAGAACATCCTGAGGAGCGGCCGGACTTCAACCGCCTGAGCCTCTATGGGCTGTTCTCCGACTTCGGCACGCCGTTCATGGTCAAAGGCGCCAGAGCGCAACTGGCCGGCATTGATCTTCGCGGCGCGTCGCTTCGCGGCTGCTTCCTCGAGTTTGCGGACCTTGCGGGTGCGGACCTCACCGGTGCCGATCTCGAAGCCGCCATCCTGACGGACGCCGTCCTCGATGGGGCCCGGCTGGACCAGGCCAACCTGCGCGACACCAACCTTCGCCGCGCGTCGCTGCGAGGAGCCAGCCTCGGCGACGCCAACCTCATGTACGCCCAGTTCAATGGTGCCGACCTCGCCGGTGCGAACCTCGAAAACACCAACATCTATGGCATCTCGGCCTGGAACGTGAGGGTTGACGCGACGACTCGGCAGCACTCGCTGCGAATCGCCAACTACGGCGATCCGACGGTCACCGTCGATGACCTCGAGGTCGCCCAGTTCGTCTACCTGCTGTTCAACTATCGCAAGATCCGCACCGTCATCGACGCGGTGACGTCGAAGGTGGTGCTGATCCTTGGCCGGTTCACGGCCGAACGAAAGCGTGTGCTCGACGCCGTGCGTGACGAACTACGCCGGTTCGACCTGGTGCCCGTGGTGTTCGATTTCGAGCCCGCGGCGAACCAGGACGTAACCGATACGGTCACATTGCTGGCCCGCATGGCGCGCTTCATCATCGCCGACATCACCGACCCCAGGAGCGTCCAGCAAGAACTCACGCTGATCGCACCGGCCGTGGTGGTGGCGATCCAGCCGATCATTCTGTCGGGGCAGGAACCGTGGGCGATGTTCCCGGACCTGCGGCGCAGGGCCCATTGGCTATTGCCCGTGTACGAGTATCGCGACCTTCCGGACCTGCTCACGCACCTGAAACCCCATGTGGTCGACCGGGCCGAAGCCAAGCGCAGAGACCTCGCTTCGGGCTCTCCGGTTTGAGAGGCGCACCAGTCGCGCGCCGGTTCCTTCGGTCCCGAGTATCGCCGCGGTGTGGTAGGCAAGCGGCTTTATGAAGAGCTGGACACCACGCATCTCGTCACGAACCGCTTGGCAGCGTCGGTGCCGGCGAGTTGTCCTATCCGCACGACGCCGAGTTCGACCACACCAGACCACTGCTCGTCGCCGACACCGGAAGCGACCACGTGGCGATCTACGAGATCAAGGGCGCCAGGCCAAGCTGGTCGGCGAACTGAAGGGCCGCGCAGACCCGGAAGGCGTGGTGGTCACGCCCTACTGCTGAGGCATCGATACCGACAACGATCGCGCCCTGCTGTGACACATCGACGGCGCCGCGACGATCCGCGGCACCGTCGGCAGTCGACCGCGCTCAATCCAGCTCGAGCCAGATCTCGTTGCGTCGCCAGAACCACGGCTTCCAGGGTGGGTCGTAACGAGCCCAGATCGGCTCGCCATGCCAAGGCAGGCCGGCCTCTGCCAGGGCATCCTGGAGCTTCCTCAGGTTCTCCTCGTAACGGCTCTGTGACCAGCTCCCCGAGTAGCCGATGACGGCAAAGGTTCGGGCGGGCATCGCGCGCAGGGCGATTCGCGAGTCGAGCGGTTCGGGCAGGGTGTCCAGCGTCCATTCCTGGGGCATGGCGAACTGGATGACGGAACCACCGGGAGCCGCGCTTTGCGCCACCGGTGCCGTCATGGCGATCCGGGTTGGAGCCTGAGCCACCGGCGCCGTCATCTCGATCGTGCGCGCCCCCTTGTTCTGGCCGAAGATGTACCCGGCCAGAATCCGAAAACCCTGGTTCCCGGCCTCCTCGGGTGCTGCGCTGACGACGGTTTCCGCCACCAGATAGGGCTCGTAACGCCGCACCTCGAAAGCCTCGTACGCGCGCAACAGCCGGTATCGCGGCTCTTCAACGGCCATGGCAAGACTCCATGCCGCAAGCAGGATGCAGGCGGCCAGATGGTGAACGCGGGTCATCGCGGATCCTCGGGAGTTGCCGTGACCGGAATGAATGGACGCACCCTCCGTCACGGATGCGCCGTTCGGGGCTGCGGCCCGTTGTGGTCGGAGTGGCAACGGTTGCATCCGACAAGGATACTACGCCACGCTGACCGGGCGGAATCAGGCACCGGCGCGCGCAGGGCGATCGCATGAATGCCATTGTCGTGAACCCTCGAAAATAATCGTTTACGCGCAAGGACTTACGAAGGGGCTGTTCACAGCTCTCTGATTTGTGTAGTTTTCTGTCTTTTTGGAGTTTTCCATGGAGGCAGGAAGCAGGGTTCGGTTGATGGACGTGTGGGTTGGTGTGCGGGATCCACTGCAGGCGAGGAAGGTCGAGCATGACCTCGTGGAGATGCTGGTGGTGGCGGTGTGCGCGGCGCTCTCGGGTGCGGATGGCTTCGTCGAAATCGAGGTCTGGGCGAAGGAGAAGCGCGACTGGCTGCGCCAGTATCTGAAACGGGAGCACGGCATTCCCTGCCATGACACGTTCGGGCGGGTGTTCGCGGCGATCGATCCTGAGGAGTTCGGTGCGGCTTTCCTGCGCTGGGTGGGTCAGGTCGTGCCGATGTTGAGCCGCGAGGAAGTCGTCGCGATCGATGGCAAGACGAGTCGTCGCTCGGGTAAAGCGGGCGCGACGCCGCTGCACTTGGTGAGCGCTTTCGCCGCCGAGGCTGGTGTGGTTCTCGGACAGCGTGCGACGGCTGCGAAATCGAACGAGAAGACGGCCATTCCGGAACTGCTGACCACCTTGGCACTGGAGGGCGGCATCGTCACGATTGACGCGATGGGTACGCAGCCCAACATCGCGCAGGCCATTCGTGATCGCGGAGCCGACTATGTGCTGGCGGTCAAGGACAATCAGCCCACCCTGGCCGGGTCGATCCGAGATTTCGTCAGCGCCTTCGACGCCGCGCCGGAGCGGACCCCGCACCGGTTTCACCAAGTCGTCGAGAAAGATCATGGCCGTCTGGAGGTGCGGCGCTGCCACGTCTTCGACCAGCTCGACTGCCTGCATGCGCCGGAACGCTGGCCAGTCCTGAAATCCTTCGCGATGATCACCAGCGAGCGGACGATCGGTGGCAAGACCTCCGTCGAACGTCGCTTTTATCTCAGCAGCCTCGCTCCGGACGCTGAACGAATGAACCGCGTCGTTCGCCAGCACTGGCGTGTCGAGAACAGTCTGCACTGGTGCATGGATGTCGTCTTCCGCGATGACCAGGCGCGCACGCGTACCGATCATGCTGCCCACAACCTTGCCGTCCTGCGCCAGTTCGTCCTCAACCTCCTACGCACTGCCCCGGTCAAACTCAGGAACCACTGATCAATGGACCTGAACACGCGCCAAAACCGCTCTCGGCCGGGAAGCCGAGCGCGCGCGGTCAGGCGTCGCGTCATTTCGGCCGATTTCTCCCGGGTTCAAAGCCGCGTCTTGGCCTTTGCTGCTCCTTTTCGGGGCCCTTCGCCGTGCTCAGGACGCACCTTGGCTGTAAAGGGCCAGAAGCTGTCGCTTTGCGATAACCAGATTGGCCAGCGCAAAGAGGATGTGCAACTGGGCGGTGTTCTTCTTCAGCCCCCTGTAGCGGACCTTGCGATGGCTGAAGAGATTCTTCACGATGTGGAAGGGGTGCTCGACCTTCGCGCGGATGCTCGCCTTGATCGATTCCAGGCGACGCAGCAGTGGGCCAAGCTTGCTCTCCTTCGGGATCGCCTTCAGCTTGCTGCGCTTGGTCGCCACTTGCCAGTCGATGTCCCGGTCTTTCAGATCTTCGCGCTTCTCGACGCCGGTGTAACCGGCATCCAGATACACGGTCTTCTCTTCGCCGTGCAGCACTTCGGCGGTCTGCGTCACGTCGGCGACGTTCGCCGCCGTTCCCACCACCGTATGCACCAGACCGCTCTCAGCATCGACCCCGATGTGCGCCTTCATCCCGAAGTGCCACTGGTTGCCCTTCTTCGTCTGGTGCATCTCCGGATCGCGGGCCTTCGCTTCGTTCTTCACCGACGGCGGTGCGGCAAGGATCGTCGCGTCGGCAATCGTTCCCTCACGCATCATCAGCCCCTTGGCCGTCAGTTGCGCGTTGATCGCCGCGAAGATGGCCTTCGACAGGTCCTTCTCTTCCAGCAAGTGGCGAAACTGCAGCAGCGTCGTCGCATCCGGCGCCGCCTCTCGCGACAGATCGATCCGCACGAATCCCCGCAACGCTTGGCTGTCGGTTATCGCATCCTCTACCCCCTCGTCCGACAGGCCGTACCATTGCTGGACCAGGTACACCCGCAGCATACGTTCCAGCCCGATTGGCGGCCGGCCGCGCTTCCCTTTCGGGTAGTACGGTTCTATGATCGCCAGCACGTCTTGCCAAGGGATCACCTGTTCCATGTCGGCAAGAAAGCGCTCGCGTCTGGTCAGCCGCCTCTTCCCGGCAAACTCGGCTTCCGAAAAGCTGATCTGCTTCACTGGCACAATTCCATCATCGGCAACGTGCACATTATACCAGAGGCATCGTCCGCCGGGACGATTAAATCAGTGCTTCCCTCAAGGGCGGCCTCCAGGTGCAGCGCCTCATCGCCGCAACCTCCGACAGCTTCCGGGCTCAGCTCCTGGGTCTCGTATAAGATTCATGCGATTGCCCTGCCGGCGCGCGTCGAAGGCGGTTGATCCGCACGGCTGTCCGTTGGCAAGCGGATGGCACCAATCACCTGGCCCTTCAGCAAGCTGTGGCAAAAAAATACCCCGGGGGCCCCCGCCTGGTCAGGCAGGAGTCCCCGGGGCGAGCCGCGGTTCCCGTGCGCCGCGGGGTGGTCTGGTGCGACGGGTTGATCAACGAGGAGCGCATTGCGCATGCTGCGCCAGCACCCGCTCGCGGATCTCGTCGGAGTCAAGGCCGAACAACGCGCAACACATGCGGTACGAGAAGGCGCCCGACCGCTCCTTGGGCGCGCGCAGCCAGGCGAGAATCTCCCGCCGTGTGGCGACGGACACCCGCGCATCGAAGAGATCGTGCAAGGACTTCTCCAGCAGATGTCCGTGTAGACGGACGAGGTCCTCGTCGGTCCACACGGCACGCCTCTCGGCTCGCACCCTGTTTCTCGTTCCCGACGCCGCCGGCCGCGGCATCGCCTCGTCGTCCGCGTGCATGGCCGTCTCCGCTGTGAGCGTCCCGAGGCGCTCACCGGGAACGGTGAGCACCCTGGTCGGGATCGTCAGGCCGACGCGTTGTTCACCACGCCGCGGATCGGTGACGATGGCGACGATGGCTGCGATGGCGCCGTCAGCGCGGCCTTGCGGCTGCGATAGGCACGCAGGAGCTGTTCGAGATCGTCGCCGGCGACAGCGTCCTCCGCCTGCGCGTACACCTCGTCCAGCGCCTCGAGCGACAGTGCCTGCCCGATGCCCGCCAGCAGATCGGCGAGCGGTTTGCGGGTGGCCGCGCGCGCCGGATCGGACGCCTGGCCGGTGTCATCCGGTTGCTCGTCGAGGACCGGTGCCCACGATCCGTCGATGGCCTCGGCGACCCCGAGATTCTGGGTCTCGCCGCGCTCGTTCAGCTCGTCCATCGCCAGCGCCATCGCCAGTTCAGGCGATTTCGGCAGCAGATTGCACAAGCGGCGAATCACCGTCTTGAGGCCCATCGAGACGAAGTGCGTGTCCCACGGACTCTCCTTGCGCAGCTTCCTGACCATCTGGTAGCCCCGGGAGTGGTCACGAACCTGCTCGACCTGCTCCCGAGACAAGGCATGGAAGGTCCGGGAGCCATCCTTGAGGACCGCGACGGCATAGAAGCCGACGACCGCGCCGCGCTCGTCGTCGCCAGCGGGAAAACCGTTCTGCTTCAACGGCTCATGCATCAGCGACCGGTGCAGACCGAGGACGATGTCAAAGCGGTCGTTGATCCGCACCTCATGACCGTAGATGTCCTGCACGAGGCCGCTATTGCGTGCGAGCTTCATCAGGCCCTGATAGCCGGGAATCAGCTGGCACTGGCTGCCAAACGGGACGAGGTGCGCTTCGCCCATCAGGCCGACTTCGAGGCCAAGCTGGCTCGACTGGATGACGGCCGCGAAGACGCTGCGCGGATCGACATCGGCGAGTTTCGGATTCAGGCGAAAGGCGGTGAGCGCCACCCGGACGATACGTTCCGGGCTGAGATGCCGGGGCAAGGCGCGGGCGATTTCGCCCTTGAACTGTTCGAGCATCGCCGGAAACGATACCGCGTTGGCCGGCGTTCCCTGACGGGATTTCTGCAGATTGCGCAAGGTCTGTGACATGGTTTTCTCCAAGGAAGAAAGGCGGAGACACCATGCCGCCCGAACCGGGGACTGGTTCCCCGCCGGGGTGGATGAACGACTGGAAATGGCCGCTCAGGCGGCGTCGAACTCGAAGGCTTCGGCGTTGGCGGCCCAGCGCGGCAGGGAGATCAGTTCGACCTCCCCCGCCGGCTGGTACGCCGGCCAGGTGCCGGACTCCTGGCACCACTGCAGCAACTGCAGCGCGGCCCGGTACTTCCTGCGACCGATCTCGATGAGTTCCGGATCGGCCCGATACACGGCGACGGCATGCGGTGGCTCCTTCTCGACGGCGACGAAGAGGAAGGGCAGATCGCTGCCGGTCACGCGCTTGACTCCGTCGACGTAGAACGCCGCCTGCACGTCGTAGCCGAGGTTGGCGATGGCGCGCGAGAAGCCGCGGCTGCTGGCGTCGAGACAGCTCTTGAGATCGACGATGGCGGTCTCGTTGAACCAGTCGGGACGACAGCGGCAGGCGATGCCGGTGGCGGCATCGGTCCAGAAGGCCGATAGCTCGGCTTCTCCCTGCTCGAGCAGTCTGGCCGCGCCCTGGTGGGCGAGCACGGCAGCGCGCATCCGGCTCAGGGTCGCCAGATCCTCGGAGGCGATCACGGTCTTGCCCTGATTGGCCTCCTCGAACCGGGCAGCCGCTTCCTTGCCTTCCTTGGTACGCCGATCGAACTTCTCGGCCACCACGAATTCCTCGGCAAAGCGATCCGGCTCGAGGACGTACGCGTGCACCGCGCTACCAAACGCCATCGCCGGTGTCGGCGGCGGCGGATGGTCGAGGGCTTCGCGCAGATGCGCGGGACTCTTGAGCATCCTGAGGATGCCGGAGTGTCCGATCGACTGATCGGCGTGGTACTGCTTGGCCGGCATGTGCAGCAGGCCGGGATGTCTCGGATGCATGGTGCCTCCAGAAGAAAATGCCGGAGTCACCTGCCCCTGGCGGGGAAAGCGTCCCCGGCAGGGTGGATGAAATGCTGCTTGTTTCGTGCGGCCAGCTACCGCGACTTGCTCGGGCGCATGGGAATTCATGGCGCTCGCTCAAAAGCTGCTTTCCGGAGAGCGCTCGACGAACGCTCGGGAAAGCCCCGGCGAGCCGGGGCTGGGGTCAGGTTGCAGCTCGTCCCTGCTGCGAAAGAACCAGTGCCTTGCGCAGCAGCGTGCGGGTTTCCGGATCAGTGTGGCCGGCCTGGAGTCTCTGGTGGAGATCACAGGCGGGACCGATCGGCAGAGCGCGGAAGAGACGAACGAGCATGGGGTTGGACTTGACGATTTCGTCCGCTGCGGGATCGGGAATCATGGTCAGAGCCCCAGAACGCGGACGATCGGACGGCTGAGGATCCAGCCGGAGATGCCACAAGCGACAAGAACGAGTGTCATGAGATGCCTCCAGAAAAGAAGGGGGCAACCTCCCCGGGAACGGGGACGATGCCCCCGCACGGGGATGAGATGTCAGGCGATGACTTCGAACGACGCCTCGCCCTTCTTTGCCGGACCGGGGTCGATCCGACTCCGGCGCTGACAGGCCGGGAGGTGGTACGGCCGCCAGTCGGTCCTGGCCTCCGGTACCGGCGCGGGCGTGACCGTCGGTTCGGGCTTCTGGCGAGGCCAGACCTGGACGGTCTGCACCACCCAGCGGAGAAAGGAGAGAACCAGATGCAACCCTGCCAGCAGGGCGAGAACGAGAATGACGCGCTCCATCGACAGCACTCCTGAAGTGGGATGGGGGTCTGCTCCCGACCGGGGAGACGGACCACCCGGTGGGTGAAAGAAGTCATGAGCGGCTCAGAACGGCTCGATCGGCGCGACTTCGTCGAACGTCGGTGTGGCGGCCGGATCGGCTGGCGCATCGTTCGCGGACGGGCGAGCGCCGAGCATCTGCATCTCGCTGGCGACGATCTCGACGGTGTAGCGGTCCTGGCCCGCCTGGTCCTGCCACTTGCGGGTCTGGATGCGGCCCTCGAGGTAGATCGGTGCGCCCTTGCGAAGGTAGTCGCCGACGACTTCGGCGAGACGGCCGAAGAAGATCACCCGGTGCCACTCGGTGGTTTCCTTTCGCGCACCGGTGGTCTTGTCGCGCCTGGTCTCGGTCGTTGCGAGCCGGATCGTGGCGATCGTCTCGCGGTTCTGGGTCGTACGAAGCTCGGGATCGGCGCCGAGATGGCCGATGAGCGTGACTCGGTTCAACGAGGGCATGGTGCCTCCTGATCGTGAAGGCAGGGATGCCGCCGTGTCCTGACGGGGCGACCCCGCCGGGGTTGGGAGAAGATGCTGTTTGTGAAGAAGGCCAGCTACCTTCACTTCGATCGGCCTAAGCGGAACGAGAGATGACTGATTCTCTGTCGTCGTCCCGATCGCCGGAGGACGAAAAGCACCGCGCGGGGTCGCATTTCGCAGGTTGCCGCCGCGACCCGATCGCTACGCTGCGGTTGGTCAACCCCACCGGAGACAGGCCATGGCGCAGAGGCAGCACAGCGCATCGACGCAGATTCCGTCGCTCAGGCAGGACAACAGCCGGCCATTCCTGACGCAGAAGGTGGTGCTGAGTTCGCTGCATGCGCAGCAGGTCTTCGACCGCGGCTATGAGATGTGCGCGAACGCGCTGTTCTCGCTGAGCGTGGTGCTGCGCTTCATCGGATCGGAAGCGCAGGCACAGGAAGTCGACGCCCTCGTCGATGCGTCGATCGACCAAAGCCTGGAGGATCTGCGCCAGGAATCGCGGCGGCTCCGGGAAGTCGCCGAGAGCAACGGCATCGAGAGCGCCATCGGCTACACCAGTGCCAGGACGGTGGAGGTGAAGATCACTTCGCCACGGGCAATACGCTACCTGGCGATCATCCGCGAGTTCGACGGCATGCTGGCCCAGATGGATGCGCTCTGGCTGTCATCGGTCGTCACCGACGCTCAGTACGCGCGCGGGGTGTACGAGTGGAAGCGGCGGATTCTCAGACTGGCGGGGCAGATCCGGCAGATCGCCAGCCGGGCGGTGCTGGCGGCGCGGCGGAAGGAGGCGGGGGATATGGGTGGTGCGGGCGGAGAGTCTCTGCTTGGGGAGGATGCTAGTGTGGTAACGAACGGCAGCCCCGCGGAGCACTCGAAAAGCGAGTAGAGCGCGCGCGCAATCCTCTTTCAACAAAGCGCGGGCTGCGTAGGCCCACTGCCAACGGTCCTGTCCCGGCAAACGCACCTTCGTCCGCCAAGTACATGGTTGGGGTTCGCCGCGCTTGAGGTGAGGCGCCAACCTCTGGCCACGTGCCGGAGATGAGGTCGACAGACATCCAGCGACTGACTTCGCAGATTGGGTGTCTTCTCAGTTGCTCATTGCGGGGTAAACTACTCGCGCCAGTGCCAACGACAACACCATGGAAGAGCCAGCGCTCATCGTCGTACTACTGGCACCCCATCGCACTGTATCGAAGCCACCGCTAGGCACATCGGCAGGGGGTCTTCCGTGCGGTCGAAGTGGCATGTGGTTCGGTTGCGGGAGCGTATGAGCTCGCTGATGCACCCCTCTTTCGCGAACCCTGAATTCTTGGGGACTGAGGGATGATGGGAACACTTCTTACTTACCGCGCGCCTCCATTCCCCACGCCTTCCCGACACGCAGCGGGTTTCACTACGGAACCACAACTGACCGATGATTCATACAGCAGCCTCTCGCCTCCTCCACCGGCCTGTCACTTTCCCGACTGGAATGGAGGTGCCACAGATACTGCGCCTGTCGCGTCAGAGGGACTCGTTGAAGGATGCCTTATTGTGGGTCATCTTGCCAGTCACGAGCGATCTGATTACACATTTTCCTTTTAAACCAATTGCTTGCACATACATATTGGCGGAGAGGGAGGGATTCGAACCCTCGGTAGGCTCACACCTACGCCTGAT
>ERZ761607.977-NODE-977-length-39797-cov-6.852096_pt1 | contig 39797 bp, 19 predicted proteins | sample MGYA00511164_ERZ761607 | MGnify/ENA primary metagenome ERZ761607 (study PRJEB28899, sample SAMN02445080) | bioreactor sludge metagenome | biome: EBPR sludge | place: Australia: Brisbane, Thorneside Wastewater Treatment Plant | collected 2011-06-22 ...
AGCGTGTGGCGCAGAAAGTAGCGGCTAGAACTCCGCGCTCTTCGGGGTCCGCGGGAACGGGATCACATCCCGGATGTTCCCCATGCCCGTAACGAAGAGCACGAAGCGCTCCAATCCGAGGCCAAAGCCTGCGTGGGGCACGGTGCCGAAGCGGCGCGTGTCCAGGTACCACCAGAGCTCTTCGGCGGGTACGTTCATCGCCTTCATGCGTGATTCGAGCACATCGAGACGCTCCTCGCGCTGGCTGCCGCCGATGATCTCGCCGATGCCGGGGAAGAGCACGTCCATGGCGGCCACGGTGGTGCCCTTGTCGCTATAGCCGAAGTCGCCGGGGCCGTTTGTGCGCATGTAGAAGGCCTTGATCTGGCCCGGATAGCCCGTGACGATCACCGGTTTCTTGAAGTGCTTCTCCACCAGGTAGCGCTCGTGCTCGCTCTGCAGGTCGATGCCCCATTCCACGGGGAACTGGAACTGCTTTTTCTGGTTGGGCTTGCTGCGCAGCAGGATGTCGATGGCGTCCGTGTAGGTGATGCGCTCGAAGGGGTTGTCCAGCACGAACTTCAGGCGGTCGATGAGGCCGAGCTCGCTGCGCTGCTCCTTCGGCTTCTGCGCCTCCTCTTCCTTCAGGCGTGCATCCAGGAACTGCAAATCGTCCATGCTGTTCTTCAGCACGCGGGCGATCAGGTGCTTGCACAGGCCCTCGGCCAGGTCCATGTCGCCCTTCAGGTCGAGGAAGGCGGCCTCGGGCTCGATCATCCAGAACTCGGCGAGGTGGCGGGCGGTGTTGCTGTTCTCCGCGCGGAAGGTGGGCCCGAAGGTGTAGACCTTGCCCAAGGCGAGCGCGGCCAGCTCCGCCTGCAGCTGCCCGCTCACGGTGAGGCGGCTCTCTGCGCCGAAGAAGTCCTCTTTCCAATTGACGCTGCCGTCCTCGTTCAGCGGCGGGTTCTTCGCGTCCAGGGTGCTCACCCGGAACATCTCGCCGGCGCCTTCGGCATCGCTGGCGGTGATGATGGGGCTGTGGAAGTAGTTGTAGCCCTGCTGGTCGAAGTACTCGTGGATGCCGAAACTCACCTGGTGGCGGATGCGGAAGATGGCGCTGTACGTGTTCGTGCGGAAGCGCAGATGGGCGTTCTCGCGCAGGAACTCCAGGCTGTGCTTCTTGGGCTGGATGGGGTACTTCTCCGCATCGCTGTCGCCCAGCACTTCCACAGCGGTCACCTGCATTTCCACGCGCTGGCCAGTGCCCTTGCTCTCCACGATCACGCCGGTGCATTTCACGGCCGAGCTGGTGGTGAAACGCGCGCGTGTGGCAGCATCCACTTGCTCCTGATCGATCACACACTGCAGGTTGCGGATGGTGCTGCCATCGTTGAGGGCGATGAAGCGGTCGTTGCGGAAGGTGCGTACCCAGCCGGCCACGGTGAGGGTGGTGCCGGTGAGGGCGGTGTCGTCGAGGACGTGCTTGATGGAGTGCATGGATCAGAAGATCAGAGGATCAGGGATCAGACAATGGGAATGCCTGCTTCCGACCGAACTGGCCGCAAAGGAACGAAGGCGGCGCGTCACCGAACGGATCGCTGCTACCGCTGGGCCGTCAGCGCTTGATCACGCGTTCGGCGGCCAGTGCCTCGCCTCCATCGTTCAGGATCAGCAGGATATAGGCACCTTGGGGCAAGGAGGCCAGGGAGATGGGCGTTGGCGCTTCGGCGAGGGACAACGAACCACTGCGCACTGTGCGGCCCTGATCATCGATCACCGTGTACCGAGCACCATCTTCGCTCATGGCAGCCGCGTCGACCCGGATGAGGTCCTCGGTTGGATTGGGGAAGATCCGTATCGTGTTCGAGATACACGAGACGCTGGTCGTTGGGAGCGTGGTGCTCTGGCTGTCCTGGTCGACCTGCAGAAGGCGGTAGTAGAGCACGGCCGCTGGTGTGGGTGCGGGATCATGGTGGGCATAGTCCACCTGTTGATGGCTGTGGCCTGCTGCTGTCACCTGGCCGATATCCGTCCAATGGGAACCATCCGCACTGCGTTGCACCACGAAGTGGGAGCTGTTCGCTTCACTGGCGGTGGCCCACGCCAATTGCACCGTACCATTCGAACAGGTCGCGTCGAGGCGCAATAGCTCCACCGGCAGCGGCACGTTGTTGTGTGTGCCCAGACCGTCGAGGTAGCCGGGCATATAGCGCCATGGGCCGAAGACCTGGCCTGTTATGGCCGTGGCAGGATCGAAGCGCACACGGGCGCGCACTTTGGTGGCGGTGATCCCCGTTCCGCCGCCGGGTTTGTCGATCAGGTTCTTCAGCTCCACGCCGGCCACAGCACCGGGGGTGAAGGTGGCCTGCTCGGCCGTGAGCGCGGTGCTGTTGTTCACAAGGCCATTGCTGCCGGTGCTGAAGGCGGCACCCTGGATCCGGGTCTCCCAGACGAGTTTCGTTCTCGTGCGGCCCAGGAAGGGGCGTGCGAACAACCCGGCCCCGAATTGCGGGATGGGGATGTTCGCTGCAGTGATCGGTGTGGTAAGGTCCGTCTCATAGAGCCTGAAGTGGCCTCGGGCAAGGTTTGAGCTGGTATTGCCGAAGTGGACGACGGCGATGTTCGACGTGTATTGACCGATCAACAGATCGCTGTACCCATCTCCGTTCACATCACCCGCACCAGCCGCGCTATGCGAGCCACTGCCAAAGATGGTCAGGTCCGGCAAGTTGGTGGGCGCCCCGAAAATGGGGCCACCCAATCCCCATTGCCCACCGAAGTAGATCCTGGCCCCCACTGCGCATTCACTGACCACCACATCGCTGTAGCCATCGGCGTTCAGATCGCCCGCGCTGGTCACCGTGGCGCCGTAGAAGCCCCCTCCGCCCAGAAAGGAGCTCCAAGATGGAGCGATCGACACACCAGCGGGACCACCGTGATGGATGTACGCCTGGAAGCCCATTCGCGCCATGATCACATCGCTGTAGCCATCCCCGTTCACATCACCGGCGCCACCGGCACAGGCGCCGCTGTGGGGGTTCGAGCCGAATCGTTGCCCGGAGACCGTATGGTCGTAGATGGACGCGGGCATTGCGGGCAAGCCACCTGGTCCGCCATGGAAGATCACCACCCGCCCACGGTCCGAGTTGTAGCCGCCTGCACCGATGATCACATCGCTGTAGCCGTCGCCGTTCACGTCCCCGGCCCCATCCACGCCTTCTCCGTAGTAGCTGTTCGGCAGGTGCGGTGCGTCGAACGGCGCCGAGATCCAATCGGGTGTGACGCTAAGCCCTGTGGGGCTTCCGTGGTACACCGTTACGCGGCCTGCGCCGGTATTGTGGTCCGGTTGCCCGATGATGACATCGGCATAGCCGTCGGCATTCACATCGCCCGCACAGCTCACACTGAACCCGAAGCGGGTGTTCACCGTGCCTGAAACCGTCCAGTTCGGCGTGGTGGGAAGGCCAGCGGAAGAGCCATGGTAAACATGCACTATATCTCCTGCCTCAGTGCCGATGATGATGTCGCTGAACCCGTCGCCGTTCACATCGCCTGCGCCGGATACGCAGTACCCGAAGCCGGCGATCGCCATCTGATAGTAAACACGGTCAGGCACGAACGAGGGGCCCACCGGAGACCCATAATGGACATATGCTCTATTTCCCCCCGGTGCACCGATGATGACATCGCTGTATCCATCGCCATTGACATCCCCGGCACTGGCCACGGTCCTGCCGTAGAATGATCCGGCAGACCCTGCGAGCGTGCGGTCGGCCGTGCTGCTGATGGACGCGGCAGCACCGGGATAACACCGTACGCGTCCCTCGTTGGTGAGGGTGCCATCGTGGAATTGGGCACCAATGATCACATCACTGAGGCCGTCGCCGTTGAAGTCACCTGCACTGGCCACGCTGCGTCCGAAGCGGGCATTGGGCTGTGTGCTGAGGACCGTGGTGGGTGCGGTGCTGATCCCCGCCGCGATGCCGTTGAACAGGTCGATCCTGCCCCCGCTGGCGTGCAGCGGCGAGCCGGAGATCACGTCGGCGTAACCATCGCCGTTCACATCACCCGCACAAGCCACGCTGGTCCCGCGCTGTTCGCCAGCATTATTGGACTCAAGGCTGTGATGCACCGCTGTCAGACCGGAGGCGCCGCCACGGGCGATCTGAATACGGCCTTCGTCCGTTTGACCGCCATCCCAAAGCGGTGTACCCACCACCACATCGCTGTACCCATCGTTGTCCACATCGCCAGCGCTGGCCACGCTGGTGCCGGCATTGGCGCTGGCCTGGTTGCTTTCCACGGTCCAGTGCGCGGCCGCCAGCAGACCGGTGGCGCTGCCCAGGTGTACCACCGCTCGTCCTTCATCGGTCTGGCCGTTGTCGTAGAGCGGTGCGCCGTAGATGATGTCGCTGTACCCATCACCGTTCACATCACCGGCGGATGCCACGCTGGCTCCGGCGTTCGCACCATCCTGGTTGCCTTCGGTGATCCAGGTGACCGAGCTGGGCAGTCCGGTAGCGCCGCCGTGGAAGACGAAGACCCTGCCTTCGTTGGTGTTGCCCGAGTCGAAGAACGGTGCTCCGAAGATGATGTCGCTGTACCCATCGCCGTTCACAGCGCCGGCGCATGCCACGCTGCGCCCCAGATAGGACGTCGCCTGATCGCGCTCGTAAGTCCAGTTCGGCGTGGCCGATAGCCCACTGCTGCTGCCATGGAACACATAAACACGTCCTTCATCGGTCTGGCCGTTGTCCAGGTAGGGCGCGCCCACGATCACATCGCTGTATCCGTCGCCGTTCACATCACCGGCCGTGGATACGCTATACCCGAACTGCGCCGATGCGGAATTGGATTCGTAGGTCCAGCTGGGGGTTGTGGATGGCCCCGAAGCGCTGCCATGGTACACCACCACGCGGCCTTCATTGGTCTGGCCATTGTCGTAGAGGTGCTGCCCCACGATGATGTCGCTGTATCCGTCGCCGTTCACATCACCGGCGGAGGCCACGCTCCAGCCGAACTCGCTGTTGGACTGTCCACCGTCCATGGTCCACACCGGTGTGGTCACCAGTGGATCCACGGTCACGGGGTAGTGTGCCAACGCATCATCCACGGTGATGCGGATGGTATCACCGCTAAGGGTCATCTGGGCGGGCAACGTATCGCCATCGGCGTCCCAAACGCACAGTTCGCTGTAGTGAAGGACCTTGACCGATCGGGCGTTGGTGAACGAGATCGAGTTCTGCCCATCATCCATGGGGTGAAGGCCACCGGCCACGGACAGGAACAGTTCCACAGGTCCGGTGCCGTGCAGCCGTTCATGCAGGATGAAATTCTGGCGAATGCCTTCGGCGGTGTTCACATGCTCCACATCGAAAGGGCCGTGCCGTGCCAGCGTGCGCTGTTCCGATCGCTCCACCACGGGCGTGGTCACCGGAAGGAACCGATCATCGGAGCGACCGATGCGATGCAGCAGGATGGACACGGACCATGGCGCCTCCCCTTCATCTGTGGGCGAAAGGAGCATGCCGTCGTTCCGAATGGAGGCCTTCAGCCCTTGCGGATCGGTCCACTCCACATGCTTGGGCGAGGACCCACTGACCGACCGTTCCTCCAGGGCTGGCAACGCGGGCAAGTCGGGCTGGGCTGCCAGGTGTTCCGATAGGCCTTGTTGAAGCGGATCCGGTTCCTCGGTCACGCTACGCACGGCCGGAGGTGCCGTTCTGGCGCACGCAGTCAAGGCCAACAGCAGCCCTGTGGACCAAAGCAACGAAGTCGAAGATGATCGCGGGCGCATGGCCTTGCAGGTCCGGTCTGATCCGGGTGCAAGCTCCGTTAGCGCACAGCGCGGGGCAATAACCCGTGCGGGTTAACGTCGCTCCAGCTCTGCGATGCGCTTCTCCAGCCGTTCAATGATCGCTTGCTGCTCCTGCACCGCTTTCACCAGGGGAACTACGAATTCGGCGTAGCGGAGGCCGAGCATGGCGTCGCCGTCGCTCATCTTGTCCACCCCGCTGAAGTCGAAGCCCACGGCTTGTGCGGCAGCATCCACCTCTTGGGCGATGAAGCCGGTTTGGCGCACGGCGGCTTTCTCCGCTCGGGCGGCGATAGTCTCCGGACTTGGCAGCACGGTCTCCACCTTGCCGTTGGCATCCACTCGGCGGTCTTCACCGAGGTGTTCTGCCAGCGCCTGCACATTCACGTTGTAGGTCACAGGTCGCAGGCGCAGGATGAAGTCGAGGCCCTTCACATCGGCGAGCACATTGCTCTTGAAACGGCCATCGCTCGGCAGGGTGGTCCAGCTCGCGTAGCCGCCGATGCTGGTGACGGCGGTGTTGCCCACGCGCGCTGAGTTGCTTGCAGTGGGCCGTGCTTGGTAGCCAAGTCCTGTGGCATTGCTCAGTCCTGCAACGGTCGGATAAGCATTGTTGCCCACATAAGAGCTGTTCGTCATGGTAAGGCCACTGCCCGCGTAAGATCCCAGGGCGGTATTCCCGCTCTGTGTTGCCACGCTGCTCAATGCGTTGATCCCAATACCCGTATTGGAGCCGCCGCTGGTGTTCAGGCGCAAGGCATTGCGGCCCACCGCCACGTTGGCATCGCCGCTTACGTTGTTGCGTAGGGCTTCAAAGCCCACGGCCACGTTGCGCGTACCCGTTGTGTTCGCATACAGCGCCTTGCTTCCGACCGCGGTCTGCTCCACTGCTTCTGCAGGGCCGTCGATCGGGTCGTAGGTGGCGCCGATGCCGTTATTGAGCAGTGCACTATCGCCAACAGCAACGCAATTCCAGCGTGCTACGGCGTTGCGCATGGCACCTGCTCCAACCGCCACGTTGGAGAATCCATCCACGTTGCTGCGTAGCGCGTTGCTGCCGAGTGCCGTGTTGTTTGCACCGGTGATGTTGCCCTCTTGGGCGAATGCACCCATGGCCGTATTCCCTGATGATGTGGTATTGGCCATCAGCGTGTTCTTGCCTACGGCGGTGTTGTTGCTTCCGCTGTTCGCCATCAGCGCGCGGTGACCGAAGGATGTTGAAGTGCCGCTGGGCGTCACGAAGCCGCCGCGTTCATTGTTCACGCGGAACTCGAGCTGTGCATTGTCCGTGTTACCAATGAAGTTGGTGCCCAACACCATGCCCGTGTTGCCCGTGATGCCCCATGCGTTCGAGCTGCCAGCAGGTCCAGCAGGGCCTTGCGGACCAACAGGCCCGATGAGCGCAACACCGGCAGGCCAAGCGCCCGCTGCCTTCGGGCCGAAGAGTGTGCTGGTGGTGGTGTTGAGGTAGAAGTCCCCATTGGAACCAACAGCGCTGGCCGGGTTCGTCGTACCATTCAGCACAGTCTTTCCATCCGTTCCGTTGGAACCATTAGTACCCGGAGTTCCTTGTGGGCCTGTTGCACCAGTAGGGCCTGCAACACCTTGTGGGCCTTGTGCTCCGGTCGCGCCTGTGGCACCCGGAGGGCCTTGTGCTCCCGTGGCACCAGCAGCACCCTGTGGACCTTGAGGGCCGGTAGCACCCGGAGTTCCAATAGGACCTTGCGGCCCTTGTGGACCCACAAGAGAAGTTCCGACGCCCCAGTTGCCAGCCGTCTTCGGGCCGTAGATCATAGTGCTCGCGGTGTTGATGTAGAAGTCGCCGTTGGCACCGATGGCACTGGCTGGTGCGGTTGTTCCGTTGAGCACGGTGCGGCCGTCAGCGCCGGCGGCCCCGGTCGCACCCGTAGCACCTTGTGGACCGGTAGCCCCGATGGGCCCTGTCGGTCCTGTTGCTCCGGCCGGGCCTGTATTTCCCGTAACCCCCTGTGGACCTTGAGGACCAGTAGCACCCGCAGTACCAGTAGGACCTTGCGGCCCCTGTGGACCCACAAGCGATGTTCCGACGCCCCAGCCACCAGCGGTCTTCGGGCCGTAGATCATAGTGCTCGTGGTATTGATGTAGAAGTCGCCGATGGCACCGAGGGCACTGGCCGGTACCGTCGTTCCATTGAGCACGGTGCGGCCGTCAGCACCCGCGGCCCCGGTCGCACCTGTGGCGCCGGTCGCCCCTTGCTGGCCCGCTGGCCCTGTGGCGCCCGTGGCACCGGTAGCACCGGCTGGCCCCGTGGCTCCTTGTGGTCCCGCAGGTCCTTGCGGCCCGGTCGGCCCTTGAATGGAGCCGACATTCTCCCATGTATTGGTGTTGTTGCTCCACACATACAGGCTGCCGTTCACCAGGTAGGCATCACCGGGGTCGCCCGTACCAGGTAGTTGGTTCACGTTGGTGAGCGAGCCGAGGATGGTTACCCCGGTCCCATCCGCACCTGCGGGTCCTTGCGGCCCTGCAGGTCCTTGGGCACCTTGAGGCCCCTGTGGTCCTTGCGCACCTGTGGCGCCTGTGGGTCCAGTAGCGCCGGCGGGCCCGGTAGCGCCTGTTGCTCCGGCGACCCCCTGCGGACCTGGAGGGCCTGCAGGACCTATCGGCCCGGGTGTGTTGCTGGTCTCTGCGAACAAGGCGTAGGGCACGCTCATCAGTTGTGTGGTGCCCATCGGTGTGCCGTTCACGCTAGTGCGGACGAACCAGGGTCCATTGCTCCAATCGATACTGGCGAACGAGCCACTGACCACCGTGCCACCACCGATCGCCACGTTGGCCAGGCCGAAGGTGTTGGTGGTCACCGCATGGTTCTCGTTGTACACCACGGTGCCGCTACTGCTGCCCTGCAGCACGGCGATGCCCAGCGTCGCGGCGGTGTTCGCTTGAATGGTACCACTTGCATCGCGCAGGATCGCTTGGTAGTTGATGCGTTGCGGTGCTTGGGCCCACATGGCCGTAGCGAGTGCGAAGGCGAAGAGGAGGGAAATAGACTTCTTCATGGCTTAGTGGGTGATGGAGATCTTGAAGGACTTCAGGGTGGTATCGTCGTTGCCTAGCACACGCAGGATGTAACCTCCACTAGCGTAGGCTTCCATATCGAGATCGGTGATCGCGGATGTGATGCGTCCTTCGTTCACCAAGCGTCCTGCAGCGTCGTGCAGGAAGTACTGCTGTGCGTCCGCAGCGTCTTCACATGCGATGTGCAGGGTGTGCGATACCGGGTTCGGGTACACGTTGATGACGCTGGTGTTCGCCGGGGTATCATGGACAGGGGTGGAGATGTCGGCCCAGGGTTGATGAAAGCCTTGGGTGAGAACCACATTGCTGGCACCTGCCGTGGCGATCACCGGTTCCCCGATGGTGTAGGAGATACGGGTCGTGGCATTGGCATGATGACCACCACCGCCGGAGACCACGGTCTGTGCAGTTCCGGCGATCGGAGCTGCGAGCGGAAGGAGAACGAGTAGGGATCGCATGGTACTTCGCTTTGGATGATGCGAAGTACCCGGGTTGCCGAGAGCGCATCAATACCACATGCGTAGTACATGCTATTTCACCTCTACGGGGCCGGGCATTTCAACGATGCGAGATGAGCCGCCATCAGCATACACGGCTTTGACGGCATAGCGGTAGCTACCGTTACCGGGCACGCGCACATCGGCGAAGGTGGTGGCATCCGATCCGGCCGAACCCACCGTGTTGGCCATCGCGCCGTTCTTGGAGCGGTAGATCACATAGTGCTTCACCGGTCTGGTCGGTGGCGCCCAGCTCACTTGTATGACATCATCGACCACCACTGCTTTGACCGCTTCAGCCGCAGGATGCTCCTGGCGCTGCGGAATGCGCACTTCCAAGGGCACCGAACGTGGCGATCGGTTGCCGGCGCTATCCACGGCCTGCATCAGATAGGTGTATGCTGCGGCAGCCGTCACCGTTCGGTCGGTCCAGGTGCGCCGCTGTTCACTGGCATTCCAAGCGACCACCTCGCGCCATGTGGTGTCCACTGGGGAGCGGCGCAGCAGAATGTGCCTTGCAACGTCATCGCTACTACTGGGGATGAAATGGATCACCACTGCACTGTCGTTCACCGCATAGCGCTCGATAACGGGGGCGACCGGTGCCACCTGGTCCGGCTTCACCAGATGGAGAACCGCGCTGAGTGGGCTATGGTTGAAGTTCCTGTCCACTGCCACCACCTTGTAGTAGATGTGTTTGGTGAGCGTGCGCAGTGGAATGGTATCGTGGAACACGGTGTCCTGCTGAGGTTCGGGTGAAAGGTTGTTGAAGTTGTGATCGGCGGCGTTGGCGAAGAAGACACGGTAGCCCAAAAGGTCCTGCTCTTTCCCCCATGGCCAATGGACCGTCACCACGCCAGCGGTGTCTATGCTTCCCTTCAGGCCGATGGGTGGTGCGGGCGCGACGGAGTCCGCAAGCACACCATATCCACTCATGGAAACGGAGGCATTGCCTGCGGTATCCACGGCCCACACCCTGAAGTGGTTCTGGCCGATCAGGAAGGAGGAGGTGTCCGTGAATTGCCGGGTGGAAGGTGGTAGCAGGTCCCGGTGCAAGGGCTGGTAGGCAGCATTGGTATGGTAGGTCTTCTCCACGCGGAAGCCTTTCAGGTCCGCTGTTGTTCCGGGCAGATCCCAATACACCACCAGTTTGCCCTTCTCATCGTTCACGCGCTGCATCACTGGGTTCGGTGGCGCGGTGCGATCGCGGCCCATCGCGGTCACCACCGGTGCTTCACTGCTGATCATCCCGAAAGGCGTGATGCCCAGCACCCTGTACTGGTAGGCAACATAGTCGCGAATGATGGTGGTGTCCGTATACGCATGGTGGGTGGCCGCACCGCGTTCATTGTCCATGGGCACGAAGGGCACATTGTTCAAGCGCTGCCAGGCGCCGGTCCCTTGTCGGCGTTCGATCCAGAAGGCGCTGAACGAACTCTTCACCTGCTCGCGCTCCCAGCGCAGGGTGATTGTGTGTTCCTTCTCCTGCGCGCTGAGCGCGGGCCCATGCGGTATGGTATGCGCACCGTCTTTCCGGTCGATGGCGATCATGGCCGTGTCCGCTTGTTGGGGGTCCAGTGTGATCACCCGGTACAGGTAGTAGCCGGTCGCGCTCATGTTCTTGTCCACCCAACGATAGCCAAGTGCATTGGCGATCTCGGGATCGATATCGGCATACAACGCACACAGCGACCAGCGCATGGTGGCCTGGTCGGCGGCGTCCATCTGCGCGCGCACATCACCGGTGTTGGGTCGTATATCAGCGCCATAAAGGGCTTGTGCGATGATGGGTGCATGGCTGTTGGCAGCGAGGCGTTGTTTCAATGCCTCCAAGGACATTGGTTTGAGCGTGTCGGCATTCAGTCGTTGGACCTTCCGCTCTGGAGTGGCCACGTCCACACGTTCGATACGGCAGCCGTAGCGGTTGAAGCGCTCCCAAGCCTGTACGCTGCTAGGTGCCCAGCGCACGATGACGGAATCGGCGGTGTTGAAGGCCGTGGTCTGTAAGCTTTGACCGGCGACCGTTCGGCAAAGTGCGAAGCAGAGGAGGGCAAGGATGGAAGGGCGCATGATCAAGGTGCTGTTTGCATGACGCCACTGCCCGGCGGTGAGAGCGGTGACTGGCTCACGGGTGCCACTGGACCCAGCGTGTGGTTGAACACCGCTTCGCCGTGGCTAACCGCCGCCTGCTGGTTCCAGTCGGTGAAGGGCATGCATGTGGGTGGAGGGTGGAAGCTGAAGCGCACGCGGTAGTTGCCGCGATAGGCGCGCTTGAACCCGGAGTTCTGGAAGCGGATGACCATGCTGCGGAGAGGCTCCTGCATCGTTCCGTAATCCTCAGCGGGCGGCGGTGGTGCTTGCAGAGGGCCACAGTTCGCGATGACGTCGGCTGTGATCGTGAGCAACCGTTGATGGTCGTTGCGTACCACAATGGCCGTGGTGTGGTCCAGCCGCACGGATGCTGTAGAAGCCCCGGTGCTTACTGCGAGGTTGTTCGTGTTCTGGGCCACAAGGCCATTGGCGGGTAACGGCACGGTCTCGTCAGGTGTGAGCGGCTGTCGGGTCGGGTTTCCAACGCGCCATTTCACTGTCTGGAACGGCGGGATCCCCGGAGCGGAAGGTGTATCGCTGTAGCGCGGTACACCGAATGCGTTATAGGTGACACTGCGCATCAGATCGATGGAGCTGCAATTGCGTGCTTCGATCTCCGCGTAATAGTCATACAACACGGGGTCGCTCCATTGCATGGACCATACATCGGTCAACGCATCGCTGAGAGAGATCAGCGGGGGTAGAATGAAGCTGGTGTTCTGGGGTGAGGTATAGCCGTTGACATCGAACACATCGAAGGACTCACCTTGGAGATCCGGGCGCAGTGTCTCCCTAGGTGGTGTTGCGCCATCGCTTTCGAGGAAGGTGGTGCTGTTGGTGAGCGCGGCCGCCTTGGCAGCGATGGTGTTGTGCGCCGATGTGCGGAAGTAATAGGTGAAGAGCAGCTTCTCGTTCGCCCTCACGGAGTACCCGGTCAACCTTCGCTGCCGAAGGTGGAAGGTGTGGCCTTGTTGACTGGTGGTGCTCGTGCTGCTGGATGCGGTGGACATCATGCCCAGGTCGGCCAACGGGACGTACGCTTGTGGCCCGGTGCCAGACTGCACCAGACTATCCCGGTAGATCACCTGCGCCACATAGGTCTTGCTGTTCAGCAATTGCGGCAATGCGAAGGAGAGCGTGGTCGGTGTGTTCTCGTTCAGGTAAGGCGCAATGGGGCAGGTGATCGTTGGCCCGCCGGCGAGCGGTGTCAACATCATCTTGTAGATCCGGACCCGGCCCGCTACCGCCTGTCCGAAGATCGCATCCTGCCCGGACAGATCGGCCTTGCAATGGATGATCGCGGAGCGGCATTCGTCCTGAAGCACATAGCGTTGGCCGATGAAGGGATAAGTGTACAGCAGGTCCTGTTCGCGGATCTCCTTCAAACCTTCGCCGGTCTTGAACGTGACGGTGGTGTCCCAAATGGCCTGCTCACCTTGGGTGATTGCCGTTGCCCAAACACCTTCGCTGTTGCGCTCTTCTGCACGCAGCCGCACGTTGAACGTGTATCTGGTCAGTGGGTCGAGGTAACGAGAGGGGATGGCCAGGACTTGATCCTTCGAAGGAGCTATCGCCTGGGTGGTCTGCTGTTCGCTACCCGACTTCTTCAAGCTCACACCATCGAGCACCAATCGGAACGTACGCCAGTATGAGCTTCCATTGGAGCGATATTCCTTCATGTTGAACGGTGTGTCGAGCTTCATGTTCAACGCTACTTCACAATTCGCGCCCACATCCACGGGCGTGCTGCCCGGTGTGATGCCGTCGTTGTGTCGTGGAGTGATGTCGCCTATGGGATCAAGACCTGCTAAAGCGCCCGCACCGAAATTGTCGCAGGGATGGCCCGCGGAGAACGGGAAGTTGAACGATCCGTCGATCATTCCGCCCAGGATGCTGTAGCGTCCGCCCACTTCGCCCCGTACCCAGTTGGGGTCCGCGAAGCCTCCTTGCAGCAGGGTTGCGGCAGCGATGTTCATGATCTCAAAATCGCCCTCGGCGAACCACACGTCCACATGAAGGCTCACACTTCCGCCGAGGTAGGCGAATACTTGACCGGTGGCGTAGAATCCCGCAATGCCTGGATCGGCGATGCCCTCACAGGTCATGTTGGCGGCTGAAACGAAGGCCATGTCGAAGCCCAGGCCTGCTTGCAAATGCATGCGGAGGAGGTAGAAGTCGAACTGCTGGTCCAGGGCACCACGCGCGCCGAATGCGATGCCATTCGCTTCATCCACGCCAGCAGGCCAGTTGAAGTCGGTGCTGCCGAGCAACGCGAGCACGGCGGCTGAGTCCGGTGGCAGCGGATCGGGGAGCCCTTTGCCTACCATGAAATAGCTGGTGGTGGAGAACAGACCGAGGAAGTCCAGCCCCACCGGCGTCTGCGGTGTGCCCACGAAGAGGTGCCAGGTATCGGGCGTGATCAACAATTCTGCCGCACCTGCGAGGTCGTCCGGCCCGGTCCCCGTGACAAGGCCGCTGCCGATGGTGACCTTCATGGCGAAGTTGGCCTGGAAGACATCATTGGGGAAGTCGAAGGTGATCTCCGCGCTGCCACGAATGGGCACGTAGGTGCGATCGTTCCGTTCGCTCATCATGTACACGTTGCCGTTGAGGAAGGCCGTGTTCACGCCACCGCTTTCGCTGAATGACATGCCAGCTGTGAGATCGCCATTGTACGCGAGACCACTGGCGCCATCGCCGAAGATGACGGTGGCCTGGAATCCGAAGCTGATGGCGGCGTCGGGCACGAACCGGATGCTGGTGAGCGTGAGGCCAGGAGTGTAGTCGTCATCATCCTGAGCGGCGATCGTCGCTTGTGTAACCTGTTGTGCGCTCGGCAGGTCAGTGGTCCGGCGCATATGGTACCACGCACCACCACCGAAGCCGTAAACGTTGAAAGGTTGCCCGGGCGAGAAGCCACCCTCCTTGGCGAACATGGCATCGGCGTACCAGTAACGCATGCTGTTCACCGTTCCGAATTGCGCGGCGGCACGCACTTGCAAAGCCCCTTTCATGAACCAGGCGTTCACCAGCCCGTTGATGCCGTTGCCATAGACGGGATCATCGTGGTACCAGCGCAGGCCACCGATGATCTTCACCGCACCGGTCTCGCCGGTCACACCGATCGAATCCAACTCGATGCTGTGATGGCCCCATTGGTGGATGGCCGTGGTGTTGAGCTGCCCGAGCACCGCGATGCGCGTGGTGGCTACGAAGATGTTGGTCTGCCCGCTTAGGTCCAGGTTGATATCGAACCCGATGCCTGCCATCACGCCCCCTTCGGAATTGCGCCGTTCGGTGGTCACCCGGGTGATGCTTACCGGGAAACCGCCGGAACTTCCGCCGGAGCTGTCTTCCTCGTCATCCAGTTCCGGACTGTCATCCGCCAGGAATTTCTGCGGGCTCACAAGCGAGAATACACCGCTCTGGTCCACGTTCGTGTACGGGTCGTTGGTCTGGAAGTAGAGTTGTTGGAAACCGATGTCGCGGAAGTTGATCTTCAGTTGAGCGGGTGCGTTCACATCGATGCTCAACTTCCCGTTCAGTTCGGCACGCGCGCTGTTGCCGGTGCTGGCATCTCCGAAGATGGCGCGCACGGTGCTGGTTTCGTAAAGTTCGGCGTGCGCCACGTACATCGGAACGTTCAGCGTACCATCCGGGTGCAGCAGGAATTCCATGCGCACATCCTCCGTCTGCGGATCGTGCTGGATCATACCGGTGTACACGAGCAACGTATCGGTGAAGGGCATCTTGATGCGTCCTTTGAATCCGCCTTGGCTGAAGGTGTTCACCACGATGTCCATCTGCAACGTGTCAAGCGAGAAACCCCAACCATCGAGGTTGCCTTCGTTGGCGTCGAGGATGTTGGCCACCTTGAACTGCGCCGAAACACCTGTTCCGAACTCGTAGATGAAGTCGTCCACCTGCGCGGTGACGCGACCGGTGCCTTGGAAACGTTCGATGGTCGGTGGCAGGCGCAGCATGGTGCGTTCCACGTACACGCCGGTCCACGCGGGATCCACGGTGCCATCCTCCTGCATGTGCGCGCTGGCCAGGAAGTGTGCAGGTGGCAACTGCATGTCCGGTGGGTTGGTGTAGCTCGCCAGATCGATCCACGCTTCCTGGACATCGAATCCCCAACTCTTCGCCTCATTCAGATGGAAGGCTGTGTTCATGTCCATGCGACCCATGAGACCACCACGTCCGGTGCGCACACGTAGCGCACCGATCACTTTCCGCGGTCCATCTTCGCCGTTCGCGAGGTCTTCGCGCAGCTTCTCACGGCTGAAGCGGTATTCCGCATCGAACGTCACGGCGCGGAAGCCGTTGCAGTCCCACGCCACGAAGGTGCCGCTATCCTGTACGGTGGTGAAACCGTCGGAGAAGCGGGCGCCTTTGAACTTCAATGTGTCGTCGCCGAGGTCGATGTTAAGGTCGCTCAGTAGGTAGAGCGTGGCTTCTTCGGTGAGGTCGCCGAAGCCGCCTGGGTGGAAGGGCATCGCCATGTTGCCCAAGCTGAGCGAGGTGCCCAGTTCATGCACGGGTAAGGACATGCCTGCGTTCATCCGCGCGATGGAGTCCGTGAACTGCATGCCAAGGATGCCGATGACCACGCGACCGATGCCTGGTACTTCCTTATCCACGCCGAGCGGCAACCCCATGGGTGCAGCACCGCTGAATTGGCTGATCAAACGGCCGGCGGTATTCAGGTAGTCGTCCAACGCCTGCGCAGCTTGCGGACTGAAGCCCGCTGCCAACGAGCCACCTTGGATGAAGGCCGGCGGGATCACGCCTTCGTTGTCGTACAATGCGTTCACTTCGCCCTGATACAGCCGTTTGTTCGCGTTGATGAGCGCCTGGCTGAACCGGACACGGAGCAGCGCGTCCATCACTGGCACGGAGATCAAACCTTCGCCAGAAGCCAGGTTGCCAGCCCCGTGCAGGATGCTGGTGATGCGCATGTGGAACATGCCCACCTGCACCGTGTCGCCCACCTGGGTGGTATTCACGGCGTTGCGCTCAATGATGGGCGTTGGTGCGCGTCGGCTTTCGGCCAGGCATTCCGCTGCGGGGATCTCTTCTTCTTGCGCCGCTCCTCCACCTCCGTCAGTGTCCCAGTCCTCTGGTTCGCCGATGGTGAAACTATACGTGGGACCAGCGCGGTAGTGAGCGCTGAACGCGTTGTTGTGGTCGGTCACCCAGACGATACGCCAGTAATAGGTGCCCTCCGCGTTCGGTGTGAAATCGTAGGTGACCTCCTTGTACAGTTCGGCCAGCATGCAGGGCAGGTCGCAACTGCTGTTGAGCAGGCTCAATGTGTTCCCGATACGCTCGCTGTGCGTGGCTTCGGTCTGGTCGAAATCAGCGGTCCTCGAAACATCGATGCGCCAGCGTTGGTAGATGCGGCCGTCGGTCTGGGTGCTCAGCCCATCCACGTTCTGGATGATCGGGAAGGGCGGAAGCAGGCTTACTGGTGGTTCGGCGGTCTTGAAGCGCAATGGCACAGCGGCGAAGCCGGACTGTTCTGCATTACCGCCGTTGCGTGGCAGCACGGCTTGGTGCGCGGGGCTGATCATGCGTGGCGTGCCCATGCCGGAGGCGAACCCTCCATCGATGTATCCGCTGATGGGATCACCGTTGTCTGGGCTCAGCGTGATCTGTGCGTTCATCACGTGTTCCTCGCCGCTCTCGAAGTACATCACGCTCTCTTCTCCAGGCCGTTTGTACACGTTGATGTGGCGCGCTTGGTCCTCGGTCACAGGGGTGCCAAGCACATCCTCCTGCGACTCGCGCGGCCCATCGGCCCAGATCACCTCGCGTTGGTAAGTGGCTTGTTCACCGCCCACATGGATCAACGTGAGCTCGCTATTGAACTGTGTGATGTCATCGCGGTACGGATCGAAGCGGGCTACGATGGGCAGGAAGTCCCAGGGGAGCGTATCACCAACGACAGGAAAGGCGAAGGAGAAACCGGCATCGCCGCTCCACGTGAAGGTGCAGGGCATGGACCAGCCATCGTTCTGGAACACATGCACTCCGCTCACGTCCACCGCGCGCACGTACCACGCGTACCGACGACCGGTCAACAACGCGGGCATGAGCTGTGTATACAGCACCTGCGCACTCATCACATCATCCTCCCAGACCGGATCATTGGAGCTTTGCAAAGCCGACAGGGGATCGATGGCGTTCTCCTCTGACAGCAGTACGAGTTTGAAGTGGTACTGCATGATGGCCCCCATCGGCGGACCGGAGGGTAGGATCCAGTTGAAGAGCAGCGATTGGGGTTGGGCACCCTGCACCATTTGGTCGCATGCCGGAGCGAGCAACTGTGGCGGTGGGGGATAGGCCACGGTGAATACATTGGAGCAGCCATTGCTGGGCGCACCTGCACTCAGCGGGGCGTTGGTGAAATAGTCGAATGCTTGGAGGCAGATCTGGTATTCACCTTCCGGGAGGAGCCCGAGCCGGATATCCTCTTCGGTGATGCCGGTATACTGGAGTTGGCCGCCTGCATTGGAAACGAAGGGTTGGAGGTCCGTGCCCGAGATCGCTGTGAACCCGACCGGGACGTTGAGCGGTGGAGCGTTCCACGGCTGGCCACCCTCGATGGTGACCGAGATGCTGCCATCCATGGTGCTGATGGAACCAGCGAGGTAGATATCGTGCGCAACGGCTCCTGGCAGATCGTTGTGGATCAAGACCGAGATCTGCTGCGGGTTCTGGAAGTATTGTACGTAGCTCGCGGTGTACGGCGGGTTCACCGTGGTGCTCAACGTCAGCGGGTTCAGCTGAGCGCGCACGCCGATGATGGTGAGGAGCGCGAGAGCGGTCAGCGAAGAGCGCAAGGCATCTCGGTAGGCCATGGCACTAGGTCTTGGGTTGGAACACGAACACATAACCGGCCAGCAGGCGTATTTCGGTGAATTCGCGGGAGGCCACGAACGTGGTACTGTTCAACAGGCCGTTCACCGTGAGTTGAAAGCGATGCATCGCCGTTACACGATACTGCCAAGTGGTGTTGGCGTTCACGGTGTTGCCCGCGTTGGCGCCATCCTGCAGGGCGGCGTTCCATGAAGCGGAGAGCGCACCGGTGAGCCTCTGCCTGGCCATGGTGCGGGAGATGCCGAATGTGGGCCCTACGAGGATGTAGCTGCTGATGGCCGAGGTGTTGCGGCTGAAGTTGATGCCCCCGTTCACCGAAAGGTTGTCTGCATTTCGGGTGCGATTGAGGAAGAGGTTGCCGTAGATCACTTCATTCTCGGCGGTGACGAAGGTGTTGTAGGGATTGAGGTCCTGCAGTTGTTGCAGGCCACCGGTGAGGCTGATGGTGAACGTGCGGTGGCTGTTGGTGCGCACATAGCGCTGCGAAAGCGTCATGCTCCGGTTCACCTGTGCTACGCGGAACGTATCGCTGAGCGCGCGCAGACCGGCTTGTTGTTCAATGCCGTAGTTGCTGAGGTTGATATCCGCACCGTACGTGCGTGAAGGGTTCCAGCTCACGTTGGCCGAGCCGATGCGACGGACCGAGGTGGCCATTTTGCGGCCGCTCAAGTTGTCCTGCTGCTGGCCGTAGCTGCCGCTCAGGCGTAGTTTGTTCTTCCACAGGCGGAGGCTCGGTGCAACGGTGATGGCGCGCAGATCGGCCGCTTGGTAGTAGGCGCCGAGTGAACGGTAGTCCGGATCCACTTGCTTCACTTCGCCGCGCAAGCTGAAGATCTTGTACGCATAGGTGAGGGAGGTGTGGCCGGCGAGCAACAGTTTCGCACCCAGGCGTGGGTTGAAGATGCCCTGCAAGGAAGCGGGCACATCGGTGGCCACGATGGCTGGTGCGCGCAGGTCCTCGTTCATGGCGCTGCCTCCTGCATTGAATTGCCAGGTGATGCGTTTGCCTAGAGTGAGTCTGCCGCTAACGCCGAGCGCCACGTTCTGTTTAGGTGCCGATGCGGGATCGTTGCTCACCACCTCGGGAATGGAGGTGGTGTCATCCTCGGCCTGGAAGACCATCACGTCGAAGTAGTTCCGCCGGTTGCCTACACCCACCTTGACACCGTAGCCGGTGCGTTCGTAAGCCGGCCGTGGAGCGATGGAGGCGAGCGTGTCCTGCGCCACAGGCTTGTTGAAGCGGCCGTAGAACGCGGCGAAGCGGAACCCCTTCGGCTCCAGCTCCACGCCTGCGCCGAAGAACTGCACCCCGGCCATGGTGTACGGGTTGAAACGAATGCTGCGGTAGCCCAAGTGCAGCTTTGCCCACTTGTAATAGGGGCTCATGCCATAGCGGTTGAAGGGCTGTGTCCACGTGCGCTGTTGCGAACCCACGTTGAAGCTCACCGGCACCTGCCAGCCATAGAGGCTCAGGGTAACAGCACCGGTGGTGTTCCACCAGAAGGGCTCGTTGCGCGGGGTGCCGTCACCGCTGTAGAAGTAGGGCCCGCCCATCACCGAAAGGCTGCCGTTGATCCGCACCGGCTTCTCCTTGCCGATGGCGCCCAGGTCCTGTGCGGTAACGCTCAGCACCATGGCCCATGCGAGGAGGGCGGCTAGGAGGTGGTGCCGGGTACGACGGTACATGCTGGCCTTGGTGGATGATCCACGCTTGGCCAAAAGTGCCTGCGCCGTGCTGGCCCGGCAATACCCCGTGTGTAGTACGCGCTATCGCCCGGGGTAGACCTTGCGCACGGCCTCCATACGCCCGTTCACCTGCAGTTTGCTGTAGATGCGCCGCACGTGCACACGTACGGTCTCCGTGCTGATACCCGCTTTTGCGGCGATCTCTTTATACTGCAATCCGGAGGCGAGGCCATCGAGCACGCCTTTCTCCCGGTCGGTGAGCAGCTCGTCGTTGATCTGTTGCCGGGTCTCCTGCTGGAAGCTGCTCACCACCAAACGAGCGATGGCGCTGTTCATGGGCGATCCTCCATTGTGGATGTCGTGGATCGCTTCGAGCAGTTCTTCTGTGGTGGTGCTTTTCAACAGGTAACCCGTGGCACCGGCACAGAGGGCCTGGAAGATGTAGGCCGGGTTCTCGAAGATGGTGAGCATCAGGTATTGCACCTCGGGCTTCACCACCTTGGCTTCGCGCACGCAATCGATCCCGCTCTTACCGGGCATATTGATGTCCATCAGCACCACCTGCGCCGTCAGCTCTTCGATGTGTTCCAGGAACGCATCGCCACTGGCATACGTACGCACGAGTTGAAGCCCATCGGCCCGTTCGATACGGCGACGTAGCAATTCGCGCAGTTCATCATCGTCCTCCACGATGACGATACGGACCGGGGCGCTTGCCATGTGGGCAAGATAGCGTTTCCCGCTGGATATCAAGTGGTGAGGGCAAGGTCCAGCTGGAGCCGGGTGCCCTTGGTACCATCTAAGCTCAAGCGTGCACCGATGCGTTCGGCACGTGCCCGCATATTGGACAGACCATGACCACTCGCCTGTTCCTTGTCGCCCATTCCTTTGCCATCATCCTCCACCACCAGGCGAATGGACCGTTGGTCGGTACGCATCACCACCCCGATATGCTCCGCCTTGGCATATTTGATCGCATTGTTCAGCCCTTCCCGCAGGATGAGGTAGACGTCCCTTTTCGTTCCTGGATCAAGGGTCACATCGGGCCCTTCATGCACGCAGTCTATCGTGTACTTGACGTGGCTCCATTCGAGCATCCGTTCGGCATGGGCACGCACCCGTTCGGTAAGCCCGGCGAGCGAGTCGTGGTGCGGGTCGATGGCCCAAACGATATCGCCGAGCGATCGATTGGCTTCGGCAGCGACACGTTCGATATCCCGTGCGGTACGTGCCAGCGCAACGGGATCGTTCTTCAGTACGATGCCCACCTCACTGCTCAGCATGGCGAGTTTGGTAAGGTCGCTGCCGAGTTGGTCGTGCACGTCGCGGGCGATACGGGTGCGCACTTCGGAGGCTTCACGTTCCTTTTCGCTGATGATCAATTGCTCCTGTGCGCGCACCAGTTCTTCATTCTTGGCGCGCATGGCAAGGGCGCTGCGTGCGCTGTTGCGGTAGAGGCCGAACCCGAGCGCGGCGATGACAAGAATTAGACCGCCGCCGAGCAGTGCATTGCGCTTCTTGCGCTTTTCCTCAGCCAGTTCAGCGGCCACCCTCTCGGCCTCGCGTTCCTGCTCCGCCTTCATGCGCACTTCGGTGATCGCCTGTGTCTTTTCGATATCGAGGTCGTTCGTGTGAGCTGTTCGGGCTTTGTCCAGATAGGACAAGGCCTGTGCACTTTCTCCGGTGGCGCTTGCCACCAGCGCGAGCAGTTCGTAGGTACGGGATCGGTACTCGTTGTTCTCCAGCTCAAGGGCGATACGTTCGGCTTCCAGCAGTATCGAACGCGCCTCTTGATACTTGCCGACGCCACAAAGGGCTCGTGCCAACTGACCGAGGTAGATGCACCGTTGGCCGAGATTCTCATCGTTCCGGAGCTCCGCGGCGGCCATTCGCAAGTAGTGCAAGGCACTGTCGAAGCGCTCCTCTTTCATGTGGATCTCGGCGATGTCCATGCGGCACAGCGCCGCATGGTTGAGGAGCTCCATACGCTCGGTGATGGCGAGAGTCTTGCGTTGAATGAGCAATGCGCTATCCCGGTCCGCCTCATCGAAGAGGATGGTCCCGAGTCCCGAATAGGTGTTGGCCAGGTTACCATCCTCGGGCAGCTTGTCCAGGATGGCCAACGCTTGGAGCGTGAGTGATTTCGCACGGGGGATGTCGTCCGTGGCGCGGTATTGATAGGCCTGGTAGTTCATGGCGGCCGCCCGCAACTTGTCATTGCCCATGCGCTCGGCCACACGTTCCATGGTGGTGAAGGCCGCCAAGGCTTCGGCATACCGGCCGGCATAGTGGTGGGCGACCCCTTCGACCTTGGCGGCTTGCAAGGCGCGCTGGTCCAGCAGCCTCTTGTCACCGCCGTCGTCGATGGCGGTGATCGCGTCGGCAGCGAGGCGCGCTGCCCTGTACGATCGTTCCGTTTCGCCGGTGGCCACCCACGCTTTCGCACTGTCCAACAGCTGATCGACCCGCACGGTATCGGTCCATCGGCCCGCCTTTCCGTTCGCGGGGAAAAGCGACTCCACTGCGATGAGGGTACTGTCCTGTGCAAGGACTGATGCTGCTGCGCAAAGCAGGAACAGGACAGGAGCGAGCATCCTCATGGTCGGTGGTCGGATCTTACACGTCGGATGCAACGAAGGTCCAACTTCATTCCGATCGTGGAAATAACCCACGTGGGTTAAGCGGGCGATAGGTCCACGCGGAACCGTATGCACGTTCCTGATCCGGCATCGCTGGCAATGGTCAATGAGCCGCCGATGTGTTCAGCCCGATGGCGCATGTTCTTGAGTCCATGACCGCTCATGGGGGCACCGCTCATTCCAATGCCATCATCGCACACCTCGAACTGGACGAACGATGCGGATGTCTTGAAGACCACACGGATGTGTTCTGCATTCGCGTATTTGATGGCATTGTTCAGGGCCTCGCGGAGGATCAAGTAGATATCGCGTTTGGTGGCAGGGTCCAAGGATGTGTCGGGACCTTCATGCCCGCAATCGATGGTATGGGCCACATGGCTCCACTGGAGCATACGTTCACAATGGGCGCGCACACGTTCGGTGAGTCCCGCCAGCGAATCGTGATGGGGGTCCACGGCCCAGACGATGTCGCCAAGTGAGCGGTTCGCTTCAGTGGAAACGCGTTCCATGTCTGCGGCCAATTCGGAAAGCGCCGTCGGGTCCTCGTTGGCCAAGGCCTTCGCTTCACTGCTGAGCAGGGCGAGTTTCGTGAGGTCGCTACCCAATTGGTCATGTACATCACGAGCGATGCGCGTTCGCACTTCGGCGGCTTCGCGTGCGCGTTCGCTCACCACGAGTTTCTCCTGTGCGGCTTCGATGGCGCGTTTGGCCCGGGCCGTGTACCGCCAGCGCAGCCAGGCTGCAGTGCCCAGTATTGCGGCGATCGCCAGCAAGGCGAGTAGCCACGTCCGTTGTTCACGATGCTTCGCTTCGGTCCACCTTCGTTCGGCCACATGGCGCAGGCTGTCAGATTCCGCAGCGCGCTCATAGGCGTACTTGAACCCGCTGCGCAACAATTCGCGCTGGTTCTCTTCGCGGAGGATGCTATCGTTCAGCAGCACGACCCGCTCGTGCACCGTTAGTGCTTCTTGCCAGCGACCGAGCGCCTTCAAGGCCGCATATCGCGCAGCGGCAGCATCGCGCTGCAGGTTCAGCTCCTCGGCGCGTGTAGCGGCGCTATCGGCGGCTTCGGCCATTGCGAGCGCACGGGCGGGGTTGCCTTCCCGAAGCAGCATAGTGCTCAAGCCCACCAGCGCATTGCCCAACCCGTATGGCAGGTCTTCTGCACGGGCCATCGCCACGTTCTGCTCGAAGAGGGCTTTGGCTTCACTGGGCCGGTGTTGTTCGAGCAGAAGCGTTGCCAAGCGGTTGCGCACGTTCACCAGTCCGTGGTGGTCGCCGATGGCCAGTCTGATCACTTCGCTGCGGCGGTAGGCTTGCATCGATCCGGTGGTATCGCCCAGCTCTTCGAGGCATGAGCCGATCTCCTCCAGTTGCTTGCCCAGTTGATGCTGGTCATCGAGTTCCTCCGCCATCGCTGCTGCACGACGGTAGTACCCGAGCGCCTCGTTCCAGTCGCTCTGATTGAGGTACAGGCCGCCGAGGTTGGCCAGCGAGGTGCAGATGCCGCGCTTGTTGCCAAGCAGTTCCTGGATATGCAGGCTTTGTTGGTAGAGGTCCACGGCCTTGCCATGATCGCCGCGGAGCATTTGCACGCGTCCGATAGCGTTGAGGTCGTTGGCGATGCTGGTGCTGTCGGCCAAACGCTCATGAAGTGCGAGGCCTTCTTCGTAGAGCGTAAGCGCGGAGTCCAATTCCCCGAGGTACGAGAGCATACTGCCCATGTTGCTGATCACGTCGGCCTGTCCTTCGGCATCGCCATTGCGCCGATGGAGTACGAGCGCCGTGTCGTAATGCGACAATGCCGTGCGCATATCGCCACGCACGTACCACACGGCAGCGAGGAGTTCACTGGCCCTGGCTTCGAAGACGGTGTTGCCCTTCGTCCGGGCATCGCGTTGCAGGTTGCGCGCCATCACCTCGGCGGTATCCGGAGCGTTGAAGAGGTAACCGTCCCAGGTGAGGTCGTAGAATGCGGTGAATCGGATGCTGTCCGGCCTGGACCGGTCCAAAAACACCGATCGGAGGGAATCGAGGTCAGCTTGAGCGTTGCAGCACAACGCTGCGATGAGCCAAAGCGCAGTGATCAACGAGCGGCACGGTTCACGCATGCGGTTCGGGCGGCAAAACGACCGCGAAGGTGAGCAATGTTCCAGTTCCAGCCCCGCTCCGTACCTGGAGCGTTCCACCCAGGCGCTCTGCCCGCGCCCGCATGTTCCCCATGCCGTTCCCGTGACCGCGGTTCGCATCCATTCCGATCCCGTCGTCCTCCACCTGGAACTCGGCGCGCGTGGCCGAGGTTCGGAACATCACGCGGATATGCGCGGCCTTGGCATACTTGATCGCGTTGTTCAGTGCTTCGCGGATGATCAGGTAGATGTCGCGCTTCACCGCCGGGTCCAGCGTCCGATCCGCGCCTTCGTGCGTGCATTCGATGCTGTGCAGCACCTTGCTCCACTTGAGCATGCGCTCGGCATGGGCGCGCACGCGCTCGGTGAGCCCCGCGACCGAGTCGTGGTGCGGGTCGATGGACCAGACGATGTCGCCCAGGGAGCGGTTGGCCTCCCCGGCGATGCGCTCGATGTCGTCGGCCAGGGCGGGCACGGCCCGTACATCGCTCTGCGCGAGCTCCCTGGCCTCGGTGCTCAGCAGCACAAGCTTGGTGAGGTCGCTGCCGAGCTGGTCGTGCACGTCGCGCGCGATGCGTGTGCGTACTTCGGAGGCCTCGCGCGCCCGCTCGCTCTCCAACAGCCGGGCCTGCGCCTCCAGGATGGCCGCGTTCTTCTCCGCGAGCGCACGGCGGCTGCGGCGTGCGTTGCGCAGGAGCAGGAAGAGGAGCGCACCCACCACGGCCACCACGCCGAAGCCCGCGGCAAGCACGAGGTTACGCCGGCGGTGGGCCGCGAGCTCGCTTTCCTGCGCGGCGTTCGTGGCGGACAGCTCTTCCAGTTCGGCATCCTTGCGTTCCGAGGCGAAGCGGACGTTCAAGGCGTTCAGGTCCTTGATGCGTTCGAGGTCCAACAGGCTGTCCTTGGCGGTGAGGTAAAGCCGCAGGGAAGCGAGTGCCTCCGGCGCGCTGCCATTCGCCTGGTGCACTTCGTGCTGTGCGAACAGGGCATCGCGCCAGGTCTCCAGCCAGCCTTCGCGGGCAGCTAGGGTGATGAGGGTGTCCAGGTCGCCAAGCGCGGCACGGCGATCGGCCGCATCGCCATGCGCCAGGATCCGCGCTTGTTCCACCCGCAGCCACGCCCGATCGATGCGCAGCCCGGGATGTTGGGCGAGCGCGAGGCCCTCCTCGATGTAGGCCCGGGCCTGCCCGAAGCGCCCCAGCCGACGGCATACCTTGCCCAGGTCCAACAGGATGGCCGCTTCCTCCACGCGCTCGCCCTGCACCATGTAGATCGCCTGCGGGCCGCGCACCAGTTCCAGCGCCCGCTGCAGGGACCGCAACGCGGTATCCAGCCTGCCCAGCTCCAGGAGGCAGGCACCATAGGTGCCCAGCAGCGTCGCCTTGACGTGCGCCTGTTCGACCCCCTCCAGGAGGTCGAGCGCCTCCTTCAGATGCTCCAGCGCTGAGGCGCGATCACCGAAGTCGATGTGGAGCTCCGCGAGCTCCCGGCCGGTCTCCACGATCATGGCGTTCGACCGCAGCGCCTTGGACAGTGTGTGTGCCCGAAGGGCGTTCCGCAGGGCCAGGTCCTGATCGGCCAGTTCGTTCGCGGCGAAGGCGCGCATGCGGCAGGCCGCGCGCTCGTGCAGGAGCGCGCCGGTGCGCTGGATGAGCGCTTCCGCAACGGCGCAATGGTGCAGGGTGCGCATGAACGCCTCGGTGGTGATGGCCTCCATGGCACTGTCCAGCTGCAGCTGGATGAGCAGGAAGGTGTCGCGCGAGGCGGTGATGACCTCCGCGATGCGATCGCTGGCACGTTGCACCGTTTCCGGGTCGGCCGATCCACCATACTTGGTAACGCTCAGTGCCCAGTAGAGGCCCGTGGCCGAACGGTGGCGCTCGAACGCTTCGAGCGCCTTGGCGTAGTGCACAAGCGCCACGCTGTCCTCGCCAGCTTCCTCGCAGCGGTCGATGTGCAGGCACCAATGCGCGTAACCCAGGTCCTCCTGTGGTCCGTGCTGGGTGAGCAGTTGCACGGCCCGTGCCAGCTCCGCCGCCTCGCCGCCATAGTATCCGCTCGTCTGCCTGGCCGCCACCCGGCGCGTGATCGCACTACCCAGCAACGAAGGGTCGTTGAGGCGCTCGGCTAGCGCGATCGCCTCCTGTGCGGCCTCCATCGCGCTCACCGGGTCCGTATCGCGCTGGTACCACGCCAGGCGTTCCAGCTTGCGCGTCCGGTCGGCATCGCTCAGGCGCGTGTTGGCCAGCTCTCGTTGCAACCGGCCGATGTTGCCGGCTTGCGACCTTACGCCGTTCCAGGGTGTTAGCAGAAGCAGGAGTAGGAGGGCACGACCGGTCACGCTGCGAAGGTGCGTGGGCCGAGCGGTACCGTCAATAACCCACCGGGGTTAGTGCCACGATCGCCGGCCATGCCATGATGGGGCCGATGGGGCGGCTTGTTCCGGATCGATCACGCACGGCAGGTTGCGGATGGTGCTGCCGTCGTTGAGCGCGATGAAGCAGTCGTTGCGGAAGGTGCGCACCCAGCCGGCCACAGCAAGGGTGGTGCCGGTGAGGGCGATGTCGTCGAGGACGGACTTGATGGGCGTGGGCTGCATGGGGTTGGCCGCGCGCTCAACGCGCATGGCCGGCAAAGATGCTGACGCGCGGGCGACCGGCGAAGGCGGGTCCGCGCTGCCCCGTTGCCACGGGCCTTGTCGAAATCCGTTGCCTTTTGGTCTAATGCCCTTGCGGTTGGCCGGCTGGGGGCGTATCGTTGCGGTGGCTTCCGGTGCAGGCAGGAGCGGCGGCCGCGGTACTTAACCCAGATCACAGCATGCCGGTACGGATCCTGGTGGTGGAGGATGAGGCCATCGTGCGCCGCGACATCGAGCAGACCCTGCGGCAGCTGGGCCATGCGGTGGTAGGCACGGCTGCTGACGGGCAGGGGGCCATTGACCGGGCGGAGGCCGACCGGCCTGACCTGGTGCTCATGGACATCATGCTCAAGGGCGACATGAGCGGCATCGAGGCGGCCATGGTCATCGGCGAGCAGCTGGGGATCCCCGTCATCTTCCTCACGGCCTATAGCGACGAGACGACCATCAGCCGGGCGCGCATCGCCGAGCCCTATGGATATATGGTGAAGCCGTTCAAGGCGGTGGAGGTGCAGGCGAGCATCGAGATGGCCCTCCACAAGCACGCCCACGATGCGGAGCTGCGCCGGGAGCGCGATCAGCTGCACGAGCTGGCCACCCGGGAGGCCGCCGGTCCGCTCTTCCTCAAGCACGGCGGCCGCCAGGTGCGGGTACCGCTTGAGGATGTCTACTACATCTCGGCCCTGAAGGACTACTTCTCGGTGCATGTGAAGGACAAGCGCTACATCGTGCATGGCACCATGAAGAGCATCGAGTCGCGGCTGCCAGCGGACAAGTTCTTGCGGGTGCACCGCAGCTTCATCGTTCGGCTCGACCGCATCGAGGCCATCGAGGCACCCCATGTGATCATGGAGGATGGCAAGGGCTCCATCCCCATCGGCGACTCCTACTACGCCAAGCTCCTGGAGCGGGTGGCGGGCTCCTGAGCCATCGCTCCCGCTCCTGCTGGCGCGCCGGCCCCGCCCCGGAGGCGCTGGCCTGCCTTGGAATGTGATGAGCGGTGGAAACGAATGATGGGGTAAAACGTTTCCATCGTGTTTTGCGGTCTACTTTTGCGCCCGCTTTCGCCGGACCTCCCTTCCGCCGCACCTGCAACCTGAACGCATGGACCCCAAGAAACAGGAGATCCTGGACCAGGCGCTGAAGCTGTTCATGCGCCTGGGAATCAAGAGCCTGGCCATGGATGACGTGGCCACGCAGCTGCGCGTGAGCAAGAAGACGCTTTACGGGCACTTCACGGACAAGAACGACCTGGTGGAGCAGGTGGTGACGGCGGTGTGCGGCTTCCATCGCGACACCATCAACGCCATCTGCGCGCGCGGGCTCAACGCCATCGATGAGAACGAGGAGATCACCCGCTTCATCGTGGCGCAGGTGGGCAACATGCACCCCAGCGTGCAGTTCGACCTGCAGAAGTACCACCCCAGGGCCTGGGAGATCATGGAGCAGCGCGAGCAGGAAGACATCCACACCTGCGTGAGCACCAACCTGCGCAAGGGCATCGCCGAAGGGCTATACCGCGAGGACCTCGATGTGGAGGTGATCACGCGCCTCTACATCGCCCGCATCGATTCCACCTGGGACGGCCGGGTGTTCCCCACCGACCGGTTCAACCTGAGCGACGTGCTCTGGAAGCACTTCGAGTATCACATCCGCGGCATCGCCAGCAAGAAGGGCGTAGCCTACCTGGAGAAGAAAGCCAAGAAAGAACGCGCCTGATGAGAACGCCATTGACCACGATCGTGATCGCAGCAGGCCTCGCCGCCAGCGCCCAGGGCCCCGTGCGGCTGAGCCTGCAGCAGGCGCAGGACATGGCCGCGAAGCAGGCCTATGCCGTGCAGGCAAGCGAGCTGGAGGCCGAGAAGGCCCGCCACAAGGTGAAGGAGATCACCGCCATCGGCCTGCCGCAGATCAACGGCGAGGCGCAGCTGCAGAACTTCATCGATGTGCCCACGCAGCTCATCCCGAATTTCTTCGCACCGGGCCAGGGCCCCGATTACATCGCGGCGCAGTTCGGCCTGCCCTGGAATGCCAGCGCGGGCGTCACCCTCTCGCAGCTCATATTCGATGGCAGCTACCTCGTGGGCCTGCAGGCTACCAAGGCGCTGGCGCAGCAGAGCCGCGAGGACCTGGAGAAGGCCCGCGCCGATGCGCGCAACCAGGCGGCCAAGGCCTATTTCGGGGTGCTCGCCGCCGAGGAGGGCGCGCGCCTGGCCGGCGAAGGGATCCCCCTGATCGAGCAGAGCCTGCGCGAGGCACAGGCCATGCTCGACGCCGGCTTCATGGAGAGCACCGATGTGGACCGCCTCACCATCCAGCTGGATCAGACCAAGGCGCAGCAGCGCAGCTTCCAGCAGCAGGCCCAGGTGGCGCGTATGCTCCTGGCCCTCACCCTCGGGGTTCCGCAGGGCACGCCCATCGAGCTCTCCGACGACCTGCGCACCATCGTGAACGACCCGGGTGAATCCGCATTGAGCGAACAGGACTTCAATGCCGGCCAGCACATCGAACTGCAGGGCGCTGAGACGACCATACGCCTGCAGACGCTCAATATGCGCAACGAGCGCGCGAAGGCGCTGCCCAGCCTTGCCGGTTTCCTCAACCACCAGCAGGTGTGGAACGGCCCCGATTTCGACCCCGGAGGCGCCTATCCGTTCTATCCTACCACGCTCTGGGGCATGAAGCTGACCGTACCCATCTTCAGCAGCGGCAACCGCCACCACAAGGTGAAGCAGGCCCAGGTGGCGCTGAAGCAGGTGGAGGTGAACCGCACGGCCACCGAGCAGCGCCTGCTGGCCGAGGTGGAGCGCACCCGCAGCCAGGCCCGCACCGCCTTCGACAACTACCGCGCGGAGGAGCGCAGCCTGCTGCTCTCGCAGAGCATCCTGGACCGCACCAGCATCAAGTTCACCAATGGCGCGGCCAGCAGCTTCGAGCTCACGCAGGAGCGCGCCAACAACCTCATCGCCCAGCAGCAGTACGTGCAGCGCCTGGTGGAGCTGCTCACCGCGCGCGCCGACCTGCGCAAGGCCCTCGACCTCTACTGAACCGGACAATGAACATCCACATGACCATGCGTCGTTCACTCCTCATGCTCCCGCTCGTGGCGCTCATCGCTGCCTGTGGCGGCGGCAACGCCGATGCTGATGCGCGGCTCTCGGCGAAGCGGGCCCAACGAGATTCGCTGAAGGCCGAGCGCGACAAGCTCAACAAGGCCATCGCGGAGATCGATGGCTGGCTGGCGGTCAATGACCCCAGTTTGAAGCGCACCCTCCCCACCGTGACGACCTACGCGCTGCAGGCACGGCCCTTCGCGCACTGGACCGAGGCGCATGGCAGCGTGCGGGCCGACCAGAACGCCTTGGTGTACACCACCGCGGGCGGCGAGGTGCGCCGCATCCTGGTGCAGCAGGGCCAGAGCGTGGCCAAGGGCCAGCTCATCGTGGACATCGACACCGATGCGCTGCGTGAGAGCATCCGCCAGGCCGAGGCGCAGGTGGAGCTTGCGCGCAAGGTGTACGAGAAGCAGGCCGGCCTGTGGCAGCAGAAGATCGGCAGCGAGGTGCAATACCTGCAGGCCAAGGCGAACAAGGATGCGGGCGAGGCGCAGCTCCTCTCCCTGAAGGAGCAGCTGCGCGGCGCCGAGGTGCGCGCCCCCTTCGCCGGCGTGGTGGACGAGATCTTCCCGAACCTGGGTGATATGGCCAACCCCATGCAGCCCGTGGCGCGCGTGGTGGCGCTGGGCAAGGCGAGCATCGAGGTGGACCTCGCCGAGGACCTGCTCACCAAGGTGAAGGCCGGCGATCCGGTGGAGGTGCTGATCCCCGAGACGCGCGAGAAGCTCACGGCCGCCATCGATCAGTGCGGACAGTACATCAACCCCAACAACCGCACCTTCAAGGTCACCCTGCGCTTCAGCGACAATGCCAAGCTGCGCCCCAACCAGCTCGTGAACGTGCGCATCCGCGACCTGGATGAGCCCGCGGCGCTGGTGGTGCCCAGCCGCTTGGTGATGGAGAACAGTGCGGGACAGCCTTACGTGTTCGTGCTCGAGGAGAAGGATGGCCAGGCCCGCACGCGCAAGCAGTTCGTGAAGGTCCTGAGCACACAGGGCGGCGAGCTGCTGCTGCAGCGCGAGGAGAACGGCCTCAAAGGCGGTGAGCTGCTCATCGATCAGGGCGCGCGCCTGGTGGTGGACCAGCAGGAGGTGCAGGTGATAAAGGGCGCATGAGCTTCACCGCAGAGGCACAGGGAACACAGGGAAAGCACAAGAAAGATGACCGCAGCGAGGACAGGCCATGTGCGGAGGGATGGATTCCCTCCGTGCCCTCCGTGCCTCTGTGGTGAAAAGTAGGACCCCATGTCACAGGACAACGGACAACACATCACGGACGACAAGCGCTTCGGCATCGCCTCCTGGGCGGTGGACAACCGCGCCACGGTGATGGTGCTCACCATCCTCATCGCCCTCATCGGCTGGAACGCCTATCAGGGCATGCCCCGGGAGGCCTTCCCCGAGGTGGTGACCCCGGAGATCTTCGTGAGCACCGTGTACCCGGGCAACTCGCCGGAGGACATGGAGAAGCTCATCACCCGTCCGCTCGAAAAGGAGATCAAGACCATCTCCGGGATCGATGAGGTGCTCAGCACCAGCGTGCAGGGCTACAGCACCGTGCACATCAAGTTCGATTTCAACGTGACGCCCACCGAGGCGCTGCGCAAGGTGAAGGACGCGGTGGACAAGGCGAAGTCGGATCCCGATTTCCCCACCGACCTGCCCGCCGACCCGAGCGTGTTCGAGATGAACTTCTCGGAGATGATGCCGGTGATGAACATCAACCTCAGCGGCGACTACAGCCTGGACCAGCTGAACAAATGGGCGGAGCAGCTGGAGGACAAGCTGGAGGACCTGGAAGAGGTGAACAAGGTGGAGATCCGTGGGGTGCCCAAGAAGGAGCTGCGCATCAGCCTGGACCTGCCGAAGATGGAGGCGCGCCAGATCAGCTTCCAGGATGTGGCCGGCGCGGTGCAGAGCGAGAACGTGAGCGTGAGCGGCGGCGAGGTGCTGGTGGATGGCCTGCGCCGCACCGTGAGCGTGAGCGGCGAGTTCACCGACCCCGAGGAGGTGAAGCAGATCATCGTGAAGCAGGAGAACCTCGACATCGTGCGCCTGGGCGAGATCGCCGATGTGGCCTTCACCTACGTGGAGCCCACCAGCTTCGCACGTGAGTTCGGCCAGCCCGTGGTGATGGTGGATGTGATCAAGCGCAGCGGCCGCAACCTGCTGGTGCTGAGCGACAGCGTGAAGGCGCAGCTCTCCCGTTTCCAGCGCGACGTGCTCCCGCGCGACCTCCATGTCACCATCACCGGCGACCTGAGCGACCAGACCCGGACGCAGGTGGACGAGCTGGAGAACTCGATCATCTTCGGCATCCTGCTCGTGGTGGGCGTGCTCATGTTCTTCCTGGGCCTGCGCAACGCCATCTTCGTGGGCATCGCCATCCCCATGAGCATGCTGCTGAGCTTCATCGTGCTCAACAGCATGGGCTATACGCTCAACATGATGGTGCTCTTCAGCCTCGTGCTCGCGCTGGGCATGCTGGTGGACAACGGCATCGTGGTGGTCGAGAACACCCACCGCCTCATGAGCGAGGGGCAGGATGCCATCCGGGCGGCCAAGAACGGCATCGGCGAGGTGGCCTGGCCCATCATCGCCAGCACGGCCACCACCGTGGCGGTGTTCATCCCGCTCCTGATGTGGCCCGGCATCATGGGCGAGTTCATGAAGTTCCTGCCCATCACGCTCATGGTGGTGCTGGCCAGCTCGCTCTTCGTGGGCCTCATCATCAACCCCATGCTCGCCGCGCGCTACATGAAGGTTGACCAGCCGGGCCCCTCACGCTTCCTCACCTTCAAGGTGGGCGGGTGGATGACCGGCCTTGGCCTCCTATTCAGCCTCACCGGGCATTTCGCCGGCAATACCTTCCTCTTCACCCTGGGCAACCTCGCCTTCGCCTTCGGCCTGTTCGGCTACCTGAACCATTACGTACTGTACCCGGCCAGCGTGCGCTTCCAAACCGTCACCATGCCGCGGCTGGAACAGCGCTACCGCAGCTTCCTCGTGTGGGCCCTCCAAGGCAAGCGGCCGCGCTGGATGTTCCTGGGCACCATCGGGCTGCTCATCTTCTCCTTCGTGCTCACGGGCATCTTCCCGCCCAACACGCTCTTCTTCCCGGTGAACGAGCCGCTCTACGTGAACGTGTTCATCGAGAAGCCCATCGGCACGGACATCACCGAGACCGATGCCACCGCGCGCGAGGTGGAGCGGCGGGTATTCGATGTGCTCTCGCGACCCGAGTACAACGACGGGGTGACCGACACCCTGCCCGACGGCCGGACGGAGAAGCGCTTGCGGAACTTCATGGTGAGCAGCGTGATCGCCCAGGTGGGCGAGGGGACCAGCGACCCCATGGCCGGGCCCAGCTTCGATGCCACGCCCCACAAGGCGCGCGTGCAGGTGAGCTTCGTGAAGTTCGCCGAGCGACGCGACAAGCGCTCGCTCGATGTGATGGAGGAGATCCGCGAGGCGCTGCGCGGCGTGCCGGGTGTGACGGTTGTGGTGGACAAGGATGCCGCCGGCCCGCCGGTGGGCAAGGCCATCAACCTGGAGATCAAGGGCGACGACGTGCTGGCGCTCATCGCCGAGGGCGAGAAAGTGCGCGAGTTCCTCAAGGAGCAGCACATCGACATGGTGGAGGAGCTGAAGCTCGATATCGAGCTGGGCAAGCCCGAGATGCCCATCGCCATCGACCGCGCGAAGGCGCGCCGGTACAACGTGAGCACCTATGCCATCGGCGATGCGCTGCGCACAGCCCTCTACGGCCGCGAGGTGAGCACCTACAAGCAGGGCGAGGATGACTACCCCGTCAATATCCGCCTGAAGGATGAGTACCGCTACGACCCCGAGGTGCTCACCAGCATGCGCGTCACCTTCCGAGATCAGACGAACGGCCAGATCCGGCAGGTGCCGATCAGCGCGCTGGCCACGCCCCGCTACACCAGCACTTACAGCGCCGCGAAGCGCAAGGACCTGAAGCGGATGGTGCAGGTGCAGAGCAACGTCACGGACGAGTTCGCCAAGGAGCAGGTGGTGAAGAACGTGATTGCCGCATTCGAGAGCTACCCCAGGGACCCGCGCTTCACGTATGAGTTCACGGGGGAGCTCGCCGAGCAGGCCAAGCAGATGAGCTTCCTGAGCACCGCGCTGCTGGTCGCCGTGTTCCTGGTGTTCATGATCATCGTGGCCCAGTTCAACAGCGCGGCCATCCCGGCGATCATCGTGAGCAGCGTGGTGTTCTCGTTGATCGGCGTGTTCCTCGGCCTGGTCATCTTCCGCATGGAGTTCGTGATCATGATGACCATGGTGGGCATCATCTCGCTGGCGGGCATCGTGGTGAACAACGCCATCGTGCTGGTGGACTTCATGCTGCTGCTGCAGAGCCGCCGCAAGGCGGAGCTCGGCCTGCGGCCCGATCAGCGCCTGCCCATGCCGGAGGTGCTGACCACCATTGAGGATGCTGGGGCGCGCCGCCTGCGCCCCGTGCTGCTCACGGCCATCACCACGGTGCTGGGCCTTGTGCCGCTCGCCATCGGCCTCAACATCAACTTCTTCACGCTCTTCAGCGAGCTCGACCCGCAGTTCGTGCTCGGGGGCGACAACACCATCTTCTGGGGCCCCATGAGCTGGACGGTGATCTTCGGCCTCGTCTTCGCCACCTTCCTCACCCTGGTGATCGTGCCCATCATGTTCCTGCTGCTCACCAAGGTGCTCTACCGCTGGGTGCCGGTGCGCGACTACACCACAGGACCCAACGGAGGCGCGGTGAAGCCTGTTCAGGCCCTGGCCGAGTGAGGAGGCACCAATGGGAATGGAACGGCCCCGGTCATAGCCGGGGCCGTTCCTCATTCAGAGGCCGATGCGCTACGGCAGCTGCTCCGGCCGCGTGCTGGTGGGCACTGCGCCTCCGATGTTCACCAGGATGGGGTCGCGGTCGTTGCCATCGCCCACGTACTTCACCGTACCATCGAGGTTCACGTCCTCAGTGCGGTAGCCGGTGATGGTGCTGGTGGGCACTGCGCCGCCGATGGCCACCAGGATGGGATCGCGGTCGTTGCCGTTGCCCACGTACTGGAGAAGCCCATCGAAGCTCACATCGCCGGCCCAGAGCACCTGCTTCGGGTAGGCGCCTGCAATGCTCTTGCGGGCGTCGGTGCCGTAGGCCGCCGCCGTGCTCAGGTCAACGCTTGAGGGGGCGGCGTTGAGGGCCACCGGGCCAGCGGTCATCATGCCGAGGTGGTTGCGATGCCGCACGGCCAGGTAGTAGCTGCCCGGTCCGCGCGGGAAGCTCACCGCACTTGCCCCATCGGTGGATACGATATCGCCATCGCGTTGCAGCAAGGCGCTGCGGGTGCTGAGCACATCGGCGGGATCAAGGGGATTGCGCAGCTCCAGCACCACCCAGTCCACGATGGCATTGGAACCGGTCGCTGCCAGCACGGGTGCGGGCACGGATTCGCCGCCACCGCCGTTGTGGGTATAACCGAGCGCGGTGAACGGCTCGGTGAGCGGGAAGGAGGGGAGCGTGCGGAGCTGATCACGCATCTGGCCCGTGGCTGCGTCATAGGGCCCTTCGAGGAAGACCCGCGCGGCCACCTGCACCTCGTTGGAGCCGGTGATCAGGATGTCATCGATGGCCATGTCGCTGGTGGCACCGTTGCCCGTCACGCCGCGGAAGCGTATGCGGATGGCGTTGCCCACCCACGGGTCAAGGGACAACGAGCCCTGTTGCCAGCTGTTGCCCTGGTTGCCGGTGCGGCTCCACGCCGCCTGCGTCCAGGCGTTGCCGTTCCAGACATCCACGGACAGGCTGCCCATTGCCGTGCCCCACATGTGGTACCAGAAACTCAGCTCCGCGCTGGCATAGGGCTCAAGGTCGATGCAAGGGCTGAAGAGCTCTGCGGTGCGGCTGGGGTTGTTGGGGCTGCTGGATTCGGTGAAGATGTAGTTGCCCGTGCCGGAGGTATGATCGCCTGTGGGACCGGTATTGTTGGTCGGGGTGCTGCCCGACTGCAGCGTCCAGTCGAAGAAATCCGTTGCCCCCTGCACCCAGGCGCCCAGGCCGTTGGTGAAATCCTCGCTGTAGGGCAGGGCACCGATGCAGGCAGTCGGCAGGCAGAGGCTGACACTCGCCGTGCTCGTGAAGGAGGAGGCCGCTGCGTAGGGCGCACCGCTGGCGTCGAGCACGGCGACGAAGCCTCTGCCGTACTGGCAGCACAGCCCATCACCGTAGCTGTCGTTCACGATGAGCGTGTAGCAACCTGCAGGCAGGCACAGGTTCACATCAGGCTGCGGGTAGGCGCCAGCGGAGCCCTGATCGGTGTACGGTCCTCCGCTGGCGACAACGTCACCGGTGCTGTTCTCGAGGCGCCAGGTGGTCTCGGAGCCGTACTGATCCAGCACGATGCGGATGGTCGCTGGCTGGCAATCGCTGGTGGTGTAGGACCAGATGGCCGATGGTGTGCCGAAGCCGCAGGCGTTGCTCGACTGCACGCTCCAATAGTAGGTGGTGAGCGGCTGCGTGGCGACTGCCGTGGAATAGCTGGTTCCCGTGAGCCCGTTGCCGGTCTCCACGATGTTGACCATGCCCGGGTCGGTGGCGATCTGGATGGCATACGAAGTCGCATTCGGATCGGCGTTCCAGGTCAGGGCCGCTCCGCCCGCCACGCCTGAGGCGCCATTGGCGGGCGATGACAGTGAGACCACTCCCGCCGGCGCCAGCACCTGCAGGGTGAGCGCCAGGTTCTTGTTGCCGCTCACGCTGGCGGCGGTGAGCGTGAAGTTGTAGCTGCCGGGCGCCACGTTGCCAGTGCCGCTGATGGTGAGCGTGCTGCTGCCACCGGGCGTGACCGGATTGGGGCTGAATGATGCGTTCAGTCCTGGCGCGAGGCCCGTGGTGCCCAAGGTGACCGCGCTGCTGTAGCCGAGGATGCTGCCTACTTGCACCGTATAAGTGGCGGAGCCTGGCTGGCATGCGATGGCCGAAGGGCTCGTCACGCCCAAGGAATAGTCGGGCGTGGCGGGCACGGTGATGGTGAAGTTCGTGTTGCTGATGTCGTAGAAGATGTTGCCGTTGGCGCGCACCATCACGCGGGCCGTGGTGGTGGCATTGTTAGGCACGGTGATGCTCTGGCTCCCGTCGTTGGGCGTGGCAGTGGCCAGCACGATGGGATACGTGAGCCCGCCGTCGGTGCTGAGCAGGATGTCGACGGCGGCGCAGCTCACGGGGGAGGCCGTGGTGCCGGCCACATCCCAGGTCACGGTCTGCGTGGTGAGCGCCGTCCAGGTCACTGCGGTATTGGGCGCCGTCACCAGGAAGGGGCCCGCCGAGCCGCTCACCGTCACTACCATGTTATCCTGCTTGGCGCAGCCGCCGCCCACGGCGTTGTCGCGCACGGTGAGGCGGAAGGTGTAGGTGCGCGCCACGCTGCTGAGCACCTCCCAGGTGGGCGTGGTGTTGGCGATCACGGCGGGCAGGTTGGGCATGTAGCGCACGGGCGTGCTCTGGGGCAGCAGCGGCACCCATGCGGGCCCCCCGGTGTTGGTGGCCAGCGGTGGCTGCGTGGCCACTGCATTATCCATCTGCTCCCAGCTGTATGTGAGCACGTTGCCGGGGTTGGCGTCGGTGGCGCTGCCGGTGAGAATGAAGGGCGTGGAACGGGGGATGGCGCGGTCCGGACCGGCGTTCGCCGTTGGTTGGGAGTTCACGATCGCGGTGATCGTGGGGCATCCGCTGCTGGCGCCGGTGGTGATGTTGGCGGCGATCTCCTGCATGCTGTATCCGCCGAACATGGCGATGCTGTTGGAGGCCACATCGGGCGAGCAGATGCCGGCGTAGCCCATGATGGTGATGCCGCTGCCCACCTCCACCGCAGCGCTGGAGGCTCGGTTGCAGTTGTTGTTCTGGCTGTGGTTCCCGCCGTACTGGTGGCCCATCTCATGCGCCACGTAGTCGATGTCGAAGGGGTCGTTCACCGGCGCACCCGAGCCGGTGACGCCGCCGGCCTTGTTGCTGGTGCAGGGGCTGTTGAGGTAGGCCACGCCGCCGCCGCCCGTGCTGAACACGTGCCCGATGTCGTAATTGGCCGAGCCGATCACGCTATTGCACGTGCTGATGTTCTCGCCCAGCATGGTGCCCCCGTTGTTGTTGGTGTAGGGATCGGTGGCGCCATTGAGGTAGATGAGGTTGTCGTTGTTGGCCACCAGCACCATGGTGAGCGTGGCATCGCGCTCGTAGATGCCGTTGACGCGGTTGAGGCTCGTGGCCATGGCCGCCGCCGCGAAGCTCTTGTTATTGTTGGTGGTGTTGCTGCCGTGGAAGTTGGCGTACTCCCCGGTGCAGGCCAGGGCCAGGTCGTAGCGCCGCAGCTGGCAATCGCCCACGCGGTCGGCGCCCATCTGCGCGATCCAAGCACGCGTCTGCTTCTGCGATGCATCGATATCGTTCACCTCCTCGTAGTGACAGGCCTGGAAGCCCTCCGGCAGCACCTTGGTGAAATGGCGCTTGCGATAGCTCTGGTGGTGCATGTCGTTGCCGAATACGAGCGGGTCGATGAACCAGTCATCCCCATCCGGAGGCATCACCATGGCATGGAAACCATGCGGAGTCAGGTCGAGCTTCGCCAGTGCACCATCCTCAACGCCTACGCCGGTGTAGGTGCGGATCATGGGGTAGCGCGCTTGCAGGTCGGGGTGCATCACGGGCGTCTCCACGAAGCGGAAAGCCACGAAGCCGCCCTCCGGGGCGGGAAGCTCTAGGACATGCCCGGAAGCGGCAGCCTCGTGCGCATCGGTCACCGGTGCCTGCCTGAGCAACTGGGCCATGGCGCGCGTATCGAGGACCAGGATCCGGGCCTGGCGGGGATGAATCCGGCGTTCGCCCGCCACCGAGGCGGCGCGGTCCGCAGGGAGGTCCGTCCAAGGCTGGGCCCCTTGGGCAGTGGCCAGCGTCGGGCAGAGCAGTACAGTTGAGAGCAGAAGAACGTAAGGCTTTTTCATGGATTTGCGGCTTCTGATTCCAATGCAGGTGCTTGCAGACACACCATACTTGGCCGAAGGTTCGGCAATACAAGCCTTTGCCACAAGGACGAAAGTCACCCTGCGCTGGGATTCGTGCCGGCCTGGTAGCTAGGCAGAAGCCCCTGCGCCATGGGTGCAGGGGCTCCTCGGATCACATGGATGCCTACTTCTGGATCACCAGCCGCTCGGTGTAGCTGTCGGCACCTGCGGTGATGCTCACCACATACATGCCGTTGGCGAGTTC